>Ga0153940_1000065_pt1 | contig 67721 bp, 69 predicted proteins | sample TSNJ024MetaG_FD_104736 | JGI IMG/M metagenome (GOLD analysis project Ga0153940, IMG submission 104736) | Attine ant fungus gardens microbial communities from New Jersey, USA - TSNJ024 MetaG | ecosystem: Host-associated > Fungi > Mycelium > Unclassified | place: USA: New Jersey, Brendan T. Byrne... | reverse complement strand
TTTGATTTCGAAGTAGTTAATTTCATGGAATGCACCTCCTTTACCTCTTATTATATCATACAATGCCATAAAATGCCATATATAAAAACAAAAGATTTGGCAAAAAAATACAGGCTTTATAGGACCTGTAGCATTTTTTTTGGTTATTCAACTGTCAAACTCCCGGCCCCTAGTGGAATCTTACCATTCATTGGACTATGCCGCAATCATTTTCTGTCGATTGATTTTTTACATATTAACTGGTGTTTTATCATCAAACTTGTTATAATTTGATTACAATTAATCTATAGGAGGAGGTCTTTCGCATGGTTTATAAAACAAGCGGCGTTTGCACTCAGGAAATCCATTTTGAAATCGACGACGATAATACATTGCATTCCGTTGAGTTCATCGGCGGTTGCGCTGGAAATACACAAGGCGTTGCCCGGTTGATAGAAGGCATGGACGTGGATGAAGCTATTGCCCGCATGGATGGTATCAAATGCGGCTTCCGCGCTACATCCTGCCCCGATCAGCTGGCACAGGCACTAAAACAGGCAGTATACAAAAAAAGAGCATAATTTACTTTGGTATAAGCGAGTAACATAAAGGCCCCTGCCGCAGTCATTAAACTGGGCAGGAGCCTTTACACATGATTACATAAGCTTATTAGCCATTTCTGATCTCATTTTTCTGTCACCCTGCAAAGCTGCGTACAAAATGACGCCCCGAAACCACTGTGTTCACATCTCACTTAAAACTTGGTTTTTTCATAAATATGCACGGTTAACTTTTCCAATACTAGGCCCTATATAATTTTAATGGTCTACATTTGTTAAAAAGTTTTAGATGTGAGATGTGAACACAATGGTTCCGGTTATAGCTATATAATTATTTAATATAGATTCCGTTGGTGTATGAGGTCAGCCCCTCCCCACCTGCAGAATGTATACATTTCACTCTATAATAGTATCCTTTTGTTACGGAAAGCACCTTAGAAGATGTTATAGATGATGCATTACTTGCACTGGCTGACCATGATGTGTAACTGGCCCATGAACTACCAGTATAACGCTGCACCATAACGCTTATTTTCACCGACGGAACAATCTTATTGCCTAAAGTATATCCACCAGCTCCAATTTTTCCATTTCCCTTATTATTGATAATGGAGGTTCCGCTTCTTAAATATGTACCGTAAGGAATAATTAACCCGTCTCCATCATTATATTCCGTTACCTCTGATTCCAATTCATCAGTCAATTGTGAATAATCATCTACATCATATTCATTTTCTGCATATACCTCAGTTACACTTAATAAGGATATACATGTACATAGTACCAGTGCCATTAAAACCGATAAAACTCTCTTCTTCATTGTAATATCACCTCACCTTTCTACTATATAAACAATTCTATCTCCAAAATCTGACGCTTAATCTCAAAAAAAGTGTAAATTTTTTATAATATTATCAAATTCCTCTTTTGCAATCGTCCCACTTAATATATAATAAATATCCTTATATTCAAATATGGCTTCACGTACAATTTTTTTCTCTTCTCTTCCCTCATATACTTTTACAATGACCTCCGCATCGGGCAACTCAATGTCATATTCATCAATTATTTGATCTTCAGTAACAACTCCCGCCGAACTTTCATCATACTCAGCGAAAATTTGATAATAAATAATCTCATCTTTATATGAATATTCAGTATTTGCCACCATTAATCCCTTGTCTATCAGCCCTGAAGAAAATTCTGCTGAATCCGGCATATAAACAATCCTGACTGGCTCAATCCCGAACACCTCTCTTATCTCTTCATAAGCTCTATCCTCGTCATCTACCTTTGAAGTAATCTTATCCTCTTCATCTGTATCGATCTGAATCATATTATTCTCTTTACCCGTCCCACTGATAAGATTCTTAATTAATTGCCTGCTGCTGACACTGGTCATACTTACTCCAAGCATCATAATAACTGCTACTGCTGATAATACTATAATCTTCTTATTCATCCTCTTGTGCCGAAAGCCGAACGGTGCTTCATTTTTCCCTCTTTCGTAAACCTCAATGAGCCGCCTCATTTCATTATCCATATCTGTAGTAACCTCCAGATTTTTCAACTTCTCATTGCTCTCAACTTCCTTCTTTATCGCTTCAGCTTCTGCTTTTAAGCGCAGATAGTCCTCTGCACCTTTGTCCTCATTTCTCATGTTTAACCCCGTTTCTGCGTTTTTCTTGCGCCTTCTCCTTGACCTTTTCTCCAAATCTGTTTAATATAATTGCTATAATATCTTGTAGATGACGGAGGAAAGCTATGAAGCGCATCATCTTAACCGGCGGTGGTACTGCCGGCCATGTAACCCCTAATATTGCATTATTGCCCCGCCTGAAAGAATATGACTATGATATCCATTACATCGGTTCATATAACGGAATGGAAAAAGAACTGGTCGAACAATTCGATATTCCCTATCATGGAATTTCTTCCGGTAAACTGCGACGTTATTTCAGTACGCAGAATTTCACCGATCCTTTTAAAGTAATAAAAGGCTTTGGCGAAGCAAATAAAATTATAAAATCATTAAATCCGGACGTCGTCTTTTCCAAAGGCGGCTTTGTAACCGTACCGGTTGCCTACGCAGCAAAACGCAACCATGTACCGGTCATTATCCACGAATCTGATATGACTCCCGGACTTGCTAATAAACTTTCGATGTCGGCAGCAACTAAGATATGCTGCAATTTCCCTGAAACACTAGATCACCTTCCCAGGGAAAAAGCGGTTTTAACCGGTTCTCCGATCCGGCAGGAACTACTATCCGGCAATAAAATTGCCGCCCTGGAATTCTGTAACTTTACTATCGATAAACCGGTAATCCTGATCATTGGCGGAAGTCTTGGCTCGGCGGCCGTTAATAATGCCGTACGTGCTATTCTGCCGCAGCTATTAGAAAGATTTCAGGTGATTCACCTGTGCGGAAAAGGAAAATTAGATGAATCCCTGACTAGTCTCAAGGGCTATGCGCAGTTTGAATATATGCAGGATGCTCTTAGCGATGTGTTTGCCCTGACCGATATTGTGATTTCCAGAGCTGGTGCAAATGCTATATGCGAACTCCTTGCATTACGGAAACCAAACCTGCTGATTCCACTCCCGGTAAATGCAAGCCGCGGCGACCAGATTCTGAATGCCCGTTCTTTTAAACACCAAGGTTTCAGCATTGTTCTAGAAGAAGAAGAGCTCTCCGACGATCGGCTGTTTAAAACCATTACTGATCTGTATGAGCACCGTGCCTCATATATTGCCGCAATGAATCAATCGGCTACCCATAACCCGATCGACACGATCATTAACCTGATTGAGGAGACCGCCGGTAAAAACTGATATTAAAATCTATATAAACACCAGATGTCATAAAGCCTCTGGTGTTTATTACCTTTTTAATCTCAGATATTGTTTTTCATATGTCCGCTTTATCCATTTTTTCGCTCTATATACCATACTGTACAGTGCTTCGGTATTCATATTGAGTACCCTCGCGACTTCATCATAAGGCCGTTCTTTACAATATAACAGCATGATCGCCATATACCAGCTCTCATTTTCGTCAAACAGCTCCTTGAAGATCTTTTCCCGGAATTCCTTATAATTTTCATCACGTTGGTTGGCCAGCATTTCCTCTTCTATACTTAATGACTGCACATGCAAATCACTGACCAACACAATATCCTCTGTAAACCTTTCCCGCTTATATTTACTCTGATGATTAATCACCAGATTCTTCACTGTTCTCAGTAACCAGTATTCCGCATGTTGTTCATCCTTCATATCATCCATGTGGATATATAAACTCAAAAAGGCCGCCTGCATGAAGTCCTCTGCCGTTACTTTATCTCCCGTATAGTGTACAGCCGCTCTAAAAACCAGATTTTTCTTATTGACATATATTGCTTGGAACCTAGCTTTTGCATCTGTATTCATTTTACATTTATATTCCTTTTATCATATTATGGTTCATCTAAGCTTCTCTAATATTTCATCGCGGTCTTCATCGCTTAGCTTACCCATCTTCCACACCAGACCGACATTATCGTCTTTGTATCGCGGGATCAGATGAATATGGAAATGCATCACCGTTTGTCCGGCCGCTTCTCCATTATTCTGCACGATATTATAACCATCACATTCCAAAACTTCTTTTAGCTTACAAACGGCCTTTTTAGCTGTAACCAACGCCTTAGAAGCCAATTCATCACTTAGTTCGTAAAGATTAGCATAATGCTCTTTGGGAATCACCAGAGCATGTCCTTTTGACGCCGGACCAAGATCCAGAATCACTCGGAAATCGTCATCTTCATGAACTGCCGCCGAAGGAATCTCACCATTTGCAATCTTACAGAAAATACAAGTTTCATCTTTCATTCCTAACACCCTCTCTTCTTTAATTTTTCTATGTTGAATTAATAACTCCCGAATGTTAAACTGGAATCCTGAAAGGTGGTATTACATAATGACATTTACAGCTCTAGATATGGAAAAATTAAATGAACTGATGTCCAGCAGTCCCGAAAATAAAGAACTACTGACCAAACTTCTGGATTCCCATCAGTATACTGTCAGCAAGATTTCCCATGAAATCCGTAATCCGCTGGCATTAGTATACAGTACGCTTCAATTGATTGAATCAACCCATCCTGAAGTCCTTGACATCAGGTACTGGCATTACATGCGGGAAGATGTCGAATATATGAATGTCCTGCTCGAAGAACTTTCACAGTACAACAACAGCGACCAGGTGTCCTTTTCGGAGATAAATATGTGTGCTTTTATGGAACATCTCGCGCTTTCATTTGCTGCATCACTAGTTGACACCGACATTGAATTTACTTCGAAAATAGACCCGCTGCTGCCGGTCATAAACGGTGACAAAATCAAACTCAAGGAAACATTCCACAATCTATTGAAAAACGCAAAAGATGCCATCGCTATCTCAGGTACCATTAATCTTCATGCATATGCAAAGAATAATGATATTATTGTTGAAATTACGGATACCGGATGCGGTATCCCAAGTGAACATCTGGCCAGTCTCTTTACGCCATTTGTCACTTATAAGCAAGGCGGCACCGGACTTGGACTTACAATTGTCCAAAAAACTATTGCCGCCCACAACGGTAACGTACATGTAAAATCAGTTCCAGGCGCCGGAACCACTTTTATAGTCACGCTTCCAGTACAATAGGATTGCCAGCAAAAAGCCTGCAATCAGGCTGCCGATATGAGCAAAGTTTGCAATCCCCGGCTCGGTAAATCCATAATAAACACTCAGAATAATAATAAGCAAAAGACCTCGGCCTGAAACGTTACCGACTCGGCCTTTATTTCGAATTGCAACATAAAGCAATGCTCCGATTACACCAAAGACCGCTCCTGATGCACCGGCAAATGGTACATAATGATCCATAAAAATATCATAACCAATCATCGCAAACTGACCGCATAGCCCACTCACCATGTAAAGAATAATATATCTTACCGATCCAAATTCGTCTTCCAACTGCCGCCCGAGCAGCACCAGCATAACCATATTACTCATCAAGTGGTCAAATCCATAATGCAGAAACATGCTGGTAAAGATGCGGTAATACTCATGCCGCTCGATCAGATAAGGTACATACATCGCTCCATGTCTCAGCATATAGGCAGAGTCTTCGGTTGCTCCAAACATGGTCAGGGTAAAAAATGTAATGATGTTTATGGCTGCCAGCATAATCGTACATGGCACCTTTTTAAATTTAGCCAATTCTATCTTCTCCCAGCATAATTTGGATATTTGATGGTTTATTATACCATAAGTTTATGACGAAAGCAAAGAGAAAGACAGACTCTTTAATGCGTCTGACTGCTGCTATGGTAAATTGTTCCATACTCCCCACTTGGAACTCCGGCGCTGAAAAACATCAGACAATGGATTCCGGCCTAACAATCTTTTTTTTATTTCAGCCGTTTTGGGCTGCGCATAATCCATCTGCAATTCCGGTTCATAAACAAGCGCCGCTTTTTCCTCAGACTCCTCTTTCTCCTCCTCCTGCTCCTGAGATATCTGTGCTATCGCATGTTCGATACTGTAATTATCTTCCAACGATTTCTTATGCAATTCATATGCCATGCAGATGACCTCTTTATCTTCGTAGTCAACCTGGCGGACGATATATTCGGTGAAACGATGGAACTGTACACTTAATTCTTCTCTTCTAAGCGGATAATAGCAGAAATAAAACCGTCCGTCTTCATAAAAAATATACTCTGGTTCCAACATAATCCGGTTTATATTCAGCATATGATCATAGATTGCCCTTGTCGTCTGCAGTAATTGATTCAAAAATAAGGTTAAATCCTGCTTTCCAATTTTTGATTTTTCATACATCGCTTTCATACTGACTTTGCCGCTTATTGTATAGTAATACCGGCTTCGTCTGTTCATTCCCTGTGCCTTAAGGGGAAGAATACCGGTAATCTCATTTGCTGCTATCATTTGTATCTGATAGTCCTCTTTATACTCCTTCTCTTCTTCCAGTACCAGATAGACCCCATTTACATTTTTCTTATATTCTGTTTTCATTCCTACTCCTGAACGATGCTCTTTATTCTTCTAATATCACGGAGCTTCTTTTCCGCTGTGACGATCCCAGACTTTTGTTCTACGGATATACCCATGGCCTTACGCCGGGCCGCTGCTGATATAATGATTTCCTTTTCATTAATCTCAATGTTTACTGCCGGCGGATCAAAAAAGATAAGTTTGTTGCCCAGACGCTCACGAAAAACTCCTTCATTGTCAGCAGATTCCTGCAGCCGCTCTTTCTGGCTCAGGATTACCGCTGTTTCATAGGCCGCTCCCTGCATGATATTCTTATCGTGAAAATAAAATGCTGTATATATAATTGCTGTAAATATTAAAAATATGATTGGCATAATATAAGCCATCTCAATCGTTGCACTACCCTTTAGCTGCCTCATAGCCACATCACCCCCATATAGCCTAGCAGTAGGAAAGGAATAAATGGATAACTATATTTTCGTTTCTTCTTCCGAAAGACCAGCAAAAAGATAGAAAAGACGGCTGAACTCAGAAACGCGATAAGCAATACACCAGTCAAGTTCCATAATCCGACGCACGCACCAAGAAATAATATCAGCAGGCTATCACCATATCCCAGCCCTTGCCGCGTCACTTTACTTACAACCAGACAAAACACCCCGACCAAAATTCCGCCTACTGCCAATATCCAATCCACCCTTCTCCATAATAAAATAGCACTGCTTCCAACGGCTGCCACCCCAATGGCCGCAGCTGGTAAACTTTTGTATCGAATATCCAGCCCGGCGCAGACAGCCAGAAACAGCAAACAGGATACTGATTCTATTGACCACATCTTGAACACGCTCCTTTCCCAATAGCTTCCGACAGCAGTACTGCATATACCGTTCTCTTTAATCCGCTGCAGCCCAGCTCTCTATGATAGCGATCGCCATAATCACTGATATATACAGCCAAACCTGATGCCAAAGGCTTGCAGCGCTCACATGGATGGTATTTGCCCCCGTATTCATTACGCATCTCTGGGATATTCTGCATCGGGGTCGCCTGAATGGATAAATCCAGATGAGTACAGTGATAATCCTTATGATAAACCAGTCCTGTTTCGGTTATATATACCGTTTCTTCTTTGGTGTTTTCAATTCCGATTTTAACATATCCGCACCAACCCTTGATCTTGAATTCTTCCCGGCAAGGCACCCCCAATACCCCAAAAGCAGGAATCGGAAGCTGAACCTCATATGTGACAACTAAGTTAGCAACAGCGGCTAACGCTGATACATTGGATTCTTCCAGGTGCAGGCCGCTATTTCCACCTATCACGATGCTCCGCTCCAGCCGCTCGGCGCCAATAGCCGCCACAAGATCCGCTTCTAGTACCGACGGCTGTAGGATTGGTGCAGTATACATCTCCTGAGCCAGATTCCTCCCGGCAAGGTGTAGTCCGGATCGTACTGCCGTCTGAATAGACATAATCTCCAATAAGTAGATCAGGCAGACTGCCGCCAGGAAAAAGAGAGGTACTGCCATCGCTGCTTCAATCGTAACACTTCCAGAGGTGAATGCAGATGCCCTTTCCATTTCGATATGGTGCCGCTGATGCGGCGGGAGTGCCAAGTGTAAGTCCTTCTCCTTTCGATCATTTTTATTTTTTTGTAATTTGGGATTTTTTTTAATTGTTGTTTGTCTGTGATAGATAAGATCATCTGATAGAAAGGACATCTGCATTCACCTCCTCTTATTATTGTTTATTATCGATAGCTAAAACGGGTATAAAATTGATATTGTATATTTCTGCGTAAAGCGTAATTACTTTGTATTTCCACTGCACTGATGCAATGATCAGCCCGGAAAAAAGAGTGCCCTTTTCCAACTCTAAGCTCCAATTCAATCATATCCAGGATACGCATGACCTGCATATCCTGATCAGCGGTGAACAAAAGCATGCGGAGATATGTCTGATATTCCAGGCCGCCCTCCATATCGGCACCTTCCTTTGTGTCATCTGAGGTTCCCAGCGTCAGCAGACCGGACAATGATAACTGCCAGTTCTCGGCCGTCTTTACCATCGTAACCTTTTTCCCGTTTAATAGTGAGCGGACATCCATAACACTCTCGCCATACGCCCAGGCCAGAAGAATAGCCTGTTTTACAATTTCTGAAATCTCCGGCACGGTCAGTAGAGTACAAAGTGACGTTGCCAGCGCAGCTGCCTCCGATTTTTTCTGTGCATCACTTAACAGGTGGGTATAATTTGGTACAAAACGCAGCATGATCAACCGATTTACAACATATTTCAAATTTTCCATATCACTTGCTTTTCCACCCAGGATGTATTCTATCTGGTACGATATGGCATCGGTTTCCTGAGTATCTAAAAAATTATGGAACTGTTCCACAATATACTCTCCAATTACCGCTTTAGAGAGAATTTTATTAGCCGTTGCCACAGGGAATGTACCAAACCCTTTTTGTAAGTTTCTCCCGGAAGGAATATCTGTTAGATTAATTTGTCTCTGTGACAGTAGTTCCGGATCCGGAACTACGATGTTCAATAGATTTGATTGCTTAATGCTGGCAATATTTACAAGCGGATTCTCTTCTTCCGGCAGCATCTCTTCTGTTTCGGATAATGATGCAGTCATTTCGGACTGTATGGCTGTTTCTTCTGCCTGATACTCTTTGCTTTGCTCTTCTTGCTGACTCCAGGTTTCAGTATTGCCGGTAAGTAGATTTAACTCCGTAATTCCCATCTTATGCTCCATATAAGCAATAATCTGCTCCTGAAATGCTTTGCCATTATCATCGGTCAGCAAACGGATACCTGTTATCTCCCGCTCTGCCTCTCCGCCGCCGTAATAAACGATCCGGTTGAGGATATTACGATAGGAAAAATCCCCCGTTTCATAAGTTCCTTCCAGTGCAAAAATTTCATACTCTTCCAGCAGTCCGATTTGATATTCGGCAAATATCGATTCTACCGCACGGTCCATATCTCCCCGCTTGTAGTTCTTGGCAACCTGTATTGATGCACTTTCGATAATGCCACCGACAAAAGACATCAGCAGGATAAAAATAAGACTTAGATATACCGTAACTTCAGCTTTTCTCATGACTAAATTCCTGAACTTTCACTCGTGATTTTGTTGAAAATAGTTTGTACCAAACTGGTTAACTGGGATTTGAATATAATGACGAGACCGATTAAGACGACTAAGATCAAAATAACTTCGACCACACCGATTCCGCGGGTATCCTTCAGACACGCAAACGCTTTTCTTAATCGAAGTATAATATAATTCTTCATTTTCCTCACCCCCTTTCATACCCTCCATTGTCAATGGATGGGAACTTGTTTTATAGTTTAAATGATAAAAATGCCGGTATCATGATGATAATCAGAACAATCACCAGCATTAAAAACATCGGTAATAGCAATTTGGTTCCTGCCTCTTCCCCCTTTTTCCTGGCCCGGCTTTTCCGTTCTGCAAAAGCATTTTCCGCTTCCAAAACCAGCATTTTGGTCAGCCCGTCAGTACCTTTCTTCAGGTTCTGAGATAGCAGCGCCCCTAATTTAATATATTCCGGCAGATTGCATCTCCTGCCAAAGCGCTCATAGCTTTCGGTCTCGGTAAGGTTACTTTTTAGTTCATGAACTGTATACACCATTTCTTCATATGCAAATCGTAAGCCTTCCCGTTCTTTCTGATCTCGATAGTTCAATACAACTCTGTTCCAGGCTTTTTGCACGGTCATACCTGCTCCCAGAAGCAGGACCAACTTATTAACGATCTCGGGATAATCAAGCATCATCTGCTCCCGCTTCTTCTTTTGATTCTTTTGAGCATTCTGCTTTTCAATAAATAGAACATAGACGGCTGCCACGGTTCCAAATAGAATAATTATTACACTATAACTGCTATCCGGTTGCTTCCAGACCAATTGTTTCCCGTTTACAAAATTCGGCAGTAGATACTTTTCACTTTCTTTAGTCTTTAAATTAATTTCTTCCAATGCCGTTAATATCTCTGCTTCCATCTCATTTTCCTGATCAATGGGCGGAAAAACTCTAACATTTATTGATGTGACCGCTTGCTCTTCACCATAGTTCAATATAGCCCGCAGCTCCACCAGGCTTCCTTCTTTATCAATATTCTCAGGCCGCAGTTCCCCCGCCGCATTCAGTATGTCATAATTGTCCATCTCCCATTCCACTTCAATACTTTCATCGGGAATCTTTGGTATTAGGTTTAAAGGTTTATCAATATGATCCAGGCTCTCATTCTCTCCCAGAATCAATATGTCTAACTTATCTATTGCAGCTTCAAATACTGCGGCCAGTTCCTCCCTAGTGTATCTTCGCTCTTCAATTTCAATCTGAACAGACCTGCTTTTTGCTTCATCTTCAATGATAACCTCCAGATTCTCGCTGCGGCTGCCCTGGCCATAAGAGTTACGCTCCAGCTCTCTCAGCTGACCGGAATCACTCCAGCGCTCTATGACCAATGCTGCAACTGCTAAAATGACGGTGATCCCCAACATTATGACCGCCTGCTTGATATTCTTTTTCAAATTACACCTCAACTTCGATAATCTTTCTGCCTAACTGGTATGCAGCCGCATATAATCCCAGACAGATACTCATAATGCAGACTCCGACAGCGTTTCCGTACAGCACATTCATAAAATCAGGAAAACTAAGCGACATATATGCAATAATTCCCATAGGCACTGCAGACATAACCCGGAATTCCAGCTGTTTGTCCGCCATGATGGTTGCGATTTCCCTTTTGACCTCTGCTTTATCCCGGATTTGTCTGGCTGTATTTCTCAATATTGCAATTATATCACCGCCGCTTCGCTTGGCAATAACAAATATTTCGGTAAAATTCTGCACATCTTCCTGATCCACGCGCTCAGAAAATTCCTGCCAGACCTGCTCTGAAGGTATATTCATCTGAATCTGCCGATTCATGTGAACCAGCTCCCGGATGATCCGTGCATCTTCCCTATACATAATCCGCATATCCCGTAATGTTTCCCGCATTGCATTCTCCATAGAATAACCGGTTCTAAGAGCTACGGTGAGTACCTCCATGACATCCTGGAACTGCAGTGCAAATTCATATTGTTTCTTTTTTGCATACTGCTTACGCCAGAATATAAGATACAACAAATCAAACGGTGCCAGCAGCACTATTCCCAACCATAAAGATCGGTAAAACAGTAAGCAGATTATGATGATCATACCAGCTCCCCGGGCTGCTGCTGCTGCATATTCCCGTCTGTTAATATCCTGCTGCCAACAGTTTTTCTGTATGAATGATGTTATTCTTCTCAATTAATTCACCTCTAATCTCATCCTTTTTATTTTCAATTATCTGAAATTCAAACAGACTTTGTAATACGATCTCACCTTTCTCACATCCCAGCACCTCAGCAATCTCAAGTACTCTTCTGCTCTTATCCCGCATTCTGCCAAGATGTACGATAATATCGACTCCGGAAGCAATCTGCCGGCGAACAGCTTCCAGGGGAATCTCCATTCCCATCAGTACCATCGTTTCCAAACGGCTTAGCATATCCCTTGAGCTGTTGGCATGCCCTGTACTCAATGAGCCATCGTGCCCTGTATTCATCGCCTGCAGCATATCAATCGCTTCGTCACCTCTCACTTCCCCCAAAATTATTCTATCCGGTCTCATTCTCAGAGCTGTCCTTATTAGCTGACGAATAGTAATCTCTCCACTTCCTTCGGTATTGGCGTTCCGTGCTTCCAACTGAACCAGATTAGCTATTTCCTGAATCTGAAGTTCGGCATTATCTTCAATTGTAATGATCCGTTCATCTTTGGGAATATATTCTGACAGGGCATTAAGAAAAGTGGTTTTTCCCGAACCGGTGCCTCCGCTGATAAAGATATTATATTTAGCTTTTACCAACTGTTCCAGAAATACTGCTGCCTTAGCATTGATCGAATTCCATTGCAGTAACTGGGTCATCTGTATCGCTTCAGCCGGAAACTTGCGAATAGTAACGATCGGACCGTTAAGCGCTGCCGGCGGCAGCACAACATTCACTCTGGAACCGTCTTTCAGTCTGGCATCGACAATTGGTGATGCTTCATTTACAATCCGGTTGGACTCGGAAACGATCTGCTGGATAACATCCTCTAGTTTTATCCTGGAGATAAACTTCTTATCCGACTGAAAAACCTGTCCCTTCTTCTCGACAAAAATATTACTAACCCCATTTATCATAATTTCGGTTATTTCTTCATCCTCAACCAGTTCCTGCAGGATATTAAGCTTACGGAAACCGTTAAATAGTTCCCTGCCGATCTTGATCTTTTCTTTTAGCGGAAGGTAACCTTTTTCCTCATATTCCTCGAGGATCTTATAAATCAGCTCGGTCAGTTCCTCATCTCCCACATCTTTCGTCATATCCAGACGCTCCAATACACTATCATATAAAAACTCAGCTGTTAGCATTCTTTTTCCCTCCGTCTGTTTCGGGAAATAATATTCCTGACACTTGTCTCACAATCCTGATCCATCGGTACTTCAACCGTTCTGGCGGCCAGACTATCATACCCCAACTGTCTTATCGCTTGTTTATACTGCCCCAGTTTAGCGCGGGCAGCGGGGTCCTTTTTGACCGGCATATAAATAGTACTGCAGAGACTTAATAATCTAAACAGCCCCTGCACACTTTCACTGAAATCGATAATAATCGTTTCATACATACTTTCTTTCAGTAAGCGTGGAAACAGCATTTCCCAATCTGCCTGAGCGACTTCTTTAAGATCCTGGCTAACCGGAATCGGCGCTATCGTATCAACTTCCTGCACCTTGCGGATGACCGTCCCTACCCGCGCACCCAGATAACCATCCTCCTGTTTCATATAGTAGAGTATATCAGCCAGGTTTCGCTTTTCATAAAACAGACTTTCTCCCAATATAGAATATTCTTCCAGACTGATATATAAGACCCGTTTCCGACTGCTCAGCTCACGTGCCAATAGCAATGCAAACTCGCTCTTGCCGATCCGATGAATTGGCGAATAAACACCAATCAGCTGCTTATCACCTTTTCTGTACTGTTTAAATACGGCATTTTCCTTCCGCTCTATACAGCCTTCCAGAATCTCCGAAATAATGGCGTTAGCGGGTTGGAACTGATACACTTCTTTTTCCTTGCTGTCAATTTTACCTTCGCCGCCCATTAATACATATGTTTGTTTCGTCTTTATTCTATTTCTTTTTTCCATAGATATAGAGCCATCAATAAGGAGTATATCTATTTGCTTTTTTTGCTGCTCTTTTATCAGGCCTTCATAGGTTGTATACACAAATAGTTGAAATGCCAGATCCGCACGTCCGGCTATATGCTCTGCAAGCAAATTAGCGTACTCTTCCTGCGGCGAGCAGATAACAAATTTCTTTGCCACACGTCCTCCTTGTCCAATTTTTCCGGTTTGAATTAAATATGCCGAGATGGCACTTTTGATATGCTGCTTTTACACACGATTTGAAATTACGACCCGCAACTTCGGCTGCGTAAGTTGATTATATCGGGACGTTTTCGCTTTGTCCATAGCTTTTTTGATGTGATTTAAAAGTTTGTGAACTTCTCACAAACTTTGATAAAAAACAATTCCATACAACAATGCGACCCCCGGAATACCAAGGATTCCCGATGTCAAAAATGTTATTGCATTCAATCCGACAGAAATGGATAAGTTTCTATAATCCATATATTGATTTACAAAAAAGATGATTACCATTCCAATAACTGCTCTGACAATAAAATTAACTAAAAGATTCGCTCCTTGTTCATTCATATAATTAATCCTCCTTCCTTAATATACATATATATCAGGAATCGGACAATTTATGCTCAGTTTTGGTTAAAAACAGAAGCAGAAGAAAAGACCGTCGTAATCGCTACGACGGCCCTGGTATACACTAATTACACTTCTGCTGCAGACGACTCTTCCAGTAATGCTTCTTTATATCTGTTCAGAATAATGCTCTGAATCCGTTCTCTTGTCCCGGAGTTGATGGGATGTGCAATATCCCGGTACTCTCCGTCCAGAGCCTTCTTACTGGGCATGGCAATAAATAATCCCTTTTCCCCTTCAATCACTTTGATATCGTGTACCACGAACTCATCATCTATTGTGATTGAAACTACCGCCTTAAGCTTCCCTTCCTTTGCTACCTTTCTTACTCTTACGTCTGTGATCTGCATACCGTGATCCCCTTTCTCTCTTTAAGTAATTTTACATGCCGTACCTCTCATTGCGTTCGACCACTACTTTTATTTCTTTTTCACCTACATAGCGGGTATTGGCGCGGATGGTATCCCGACTCTCGACAATGCAGTTCTCAATATAGGTGTTATCACCCAGATAAACATCGTTTAGAATAATCGAATTCTTAATCACGCAGTTATTCCCCACAAATACCTTTTTAAATAGAACTGAATTTTCGACCATTCCGTTAATGATACAGCCGCTTGAGATCAAGCTATTTTTAACCGCCGCACCGGGATTATACTTAGCTGGTGGAAGATCGCTTACTTTCGAGTAAACTTCCGGATACTGCTTAAAGAAATAATTCCGCACCTCCGGCTTAAGGAAATCCATATTGGTCTTATAATAAGCATCAACGGTGGAAATGTTGCTCCAATAGCTTTCTATTTTATAGCCATATATATTCTTCAGGTTCTTATAACGAATTAGAATATCATTTACAAAATCATACCGATCCTCTGAAGCACAATGTTCGATCAGATCGATAAGCTGTCGCCGGCGGATAATATAAACTCCGGTAGAAACAGTATTAGATGCAGCTACCATCGGTTTTTCTTCAAACTCTTCGATCCGCATGTCTTCATCCAGCTTAACCGTACCAAACCGGCTGGCATCTTCACCTGTCTCCAGATGTTTACAGACAACGGTAATATCTGCCTTTTTGGCGATATGATATTCCAGCACCTTATTATAATCCAGCTTATATACCGCATCCCCTGAAGTAATGATGACATATGGTTCGTGGCACCTTTTCAGAAATTCGATGTTTTGGTAAATGGCATCTGCCGTTCCCCTGTACCAGTCGCTGTTATTATTGGTGATTGTCGGAGTAAATACATACAAACCACCATGCTTTCTGCCGAAATCCCACCATTTTGATGAATTGAGATGTTCATTGAGCGACCGTGTATTATACTGAGTCAGCACCGCGACACTCTGGACATGGGAGTTGGACATATTACTGAGGGCAAAATCAATACTCCGGTAACTTCCCGCAATCGGCATTGCCGCTGTGGCCCGCTTGGCAGTCAGTTCCTTCATCTTTCTGTTGTTTCCCCCCGCTAAAATAATACCTACTGCTCTCATAACTGCTCACCTGCCTTTATCAATGTCTCTCCGCTTTCAAGCATGCCATCAATGTAATCTTCTCTGGAGGTTATACCACTGACAGCAGTATTTTTGCCAATTAGAACATCAGCCGGTATGATCGTATCTTCACCGATGGTCACCAAGCCGAAGGAATATACGTCGGGCTTTATCTTATTTGCCGCATCGCTCCCGATCCCTAATGTACTGCGTTCTCCGATCTTGGCACTTTCAGCGATGATCGACTTCTCGATCACGCAGCCGGCACCAATTTCTACGTCCTTCATAATAATCGAATCACGGATGATCGCACCTTCACCAATCGTTACTCCTGAACCGATCACCGAATTACGGACTTCTCCGCATATTTCAGCGCCGTCACCGATTATGCTCCGCTCAATAATCGACTGCTCTGAGATATACTGCGGAGGAATGATGTCACTATTGGTATAAATTTTCCAAAATTCCTCATACAAATTAAATTCCGGAATAATATCTATTAACTCCATATTTGCTTCCCAATAGGAGCCAAGCGTACCAACATCCTTCCAATAGCCGTTAAATTCATAAGCATACACCGGCTTCTCCAGATCGTGGCAATAAGGAATGATATGTTTTCCAAAATCACACTGCGGCTGATCGGACAACTCGGACAGGGCCTGTCTCAGAAGCGGCCAGTTGAATATATATATACCCATTGACGCCAGGTTACTGCTGGGAACTTCCGGTTTTTCCTCAAATTCCTGAATTTTTCCAGTCTCATCGGTTATCACGATACCGAACCGGCTGGCTTCTTCCATCGGCACCGGCATTGTGGCAATGGTCACTTCGGCGTGGTTCTCCTTGTGAAAATCCAGCATTACCTCATAATCCATCTTATAGATATGATCACCGGAAAGAATCAGCACATAATCCGGGTTGAATGAATCTATATAAGTTAAGTTCTGGTAAATTGCATTGGCAGTACCGGTATACCATTCGCTGTTGGCACTCTTCTCATATGGCGGCAGGACGGTCACCCCACCTATATTCCGGTCAAGATCCCATGGTATCCCGATCCCGATATGTGTGTTTAGACGCAGCGGCTGATATTGGGTAAGCACCCCCACCGTATCAATACCTGAGTTAATGCAATTACTTAATGGGAAATCAATAATACGATATTTCCCACCGAAAGCAACTGCCGGCTTTGCTACTCTAGCAGTCAGGACGCCCAACCGGCTGCCCTGTCCTCCAGCTAAAAGCATCGCTATCATTTCTTTTTTCCTCATGTCATCACCCCTTTATAAGTAGTTTAACTTTTAAATATTATAACATAATTTTTTCAGTTGCGAACATAATTTACAAAAAAATTGTATATTCATTAAAGTTTTTATGAAATTATCACAAAAGAAATGGCTTGGCTTTTTTTTCATATATGTTTATAATATAGAAAGCAGGTTATAATTATGACAAAATGATACTATAACCTTACAAAAGATGTTCAAAATATAATTTCAAAAAGATTGGATGGATTCTAAATGTATAAAATTAATTTTAATAACCCTGTACACGTACATTTTATAGGTATTGGCGGCATCAGCATGAGCGGCCTGGCAGAGATTTTACTGCGAGAAGGTTTTACCATTTCCGGTTCGGACTTTAAAGAAAGTTCCCTGACCAAAAAACTGGCCTCAAAAGGCGCCGCCGTTTTCTACGGCCAGAAGGCCGCCAATATTATTGGCGGCATTCATGTTGTGGTTTACACCGCTGCTATCCATGAAGATAATGAGGAACTGGCAGAAGCAAAGAGACAGAAGCTGCCGCTGTTGACCCGTGCCGAGCTTCTCGGGCAATTGATGACCAATTATGACGTCCCCATCGCAGTGGCCGGAACCCATGGAAAAACCACCACCACTTCGATGCTTTCCCATATCCTGCTGGAAGGGGATCTGGACCCGACCATCTCGGTGGGCGGCATTTTAAAGAAGATCGGCGGCAATATCCGGGTTGGCCAGTCGCAGTACTTCCTTACCGAGGCCTGCGAATATACCAATAGTTTCCTATCATTTTTACCAAAGATCGGAATCATTTTAAATGTTGATAAAGACCACCTGGACTTCTTTAAAGATCTAAATCATATTATTGATTCTTTCCATAAATTTGCTAAATTACTCCCCGCCGATGGTACACTAATTATCAATGGAGAGGTTGCCGGTTTTGAAACCATCATATCCGGTCTTGATTGTCAGATTATCACCTATGGTAGCGAGCTGTCCGCTGACTACAGTGCTGCGAATATTTCCTATGATGAAAAGGGTAATGCTGCCTTTGATCTGCTGATCAGGGGGAATTTTGCCAAGCGCATCCAGTTGTCGGTTAACGGACGGCACAATGTCATGAATGCCGTTTCCGCTATTAGTGCCGGGCTGCTGGTCGGTTTGTCCTTGGATGTTATCCAGGCCGGGCTGCTGACCTTTGAAGGCACCGGACGTCGTTTCGAATATAAAGGTGAACGGAGCGGCTTCACTGTCATTGATGATTACGCTCATCATCCGACCGAAATCCGGGCGACCTTAAGTGCCGCCGTGCATTATCCGCACAATGAGCTGTGGTGTATTTTCCAACCCCATACCTATACGCGGACCAAAGCCCTCTTTTCTGAATTTGTGGAAGCGCTCTCGCTGGCTGACCATGTCATTATGGCAGACATTTATGCCGCCCGCGAAACCGATACACTGGGGATATCTTCGGAACAGCTCGCTGAAGCACTGAAGGAAAAAGGTTGTGACGCTTATTATCTGAATTCGTTTGATAATATCGCACAATTCGCTTTAGAAAATTGTAAAAAAGGTGACGTGTTGATAACTATGGGCGCCGGAGATGTTGTTAATATTGGGGATTCAATTTTAAAGAACTAGTTATCCACAATTTCCACATGAAATTATCAACAAATTCAGTAAAAATAAAACTTTTCCCTGTCCATTTTAAGTGCTATAATACCTATACAATCGTAACTTATAACAGAAAGGCAGGGTTCTTTTTATGGGATCATTTATTTTAAAAAATCGTTTTTCAGACAATAACGTAATCGTGGAAAGCGAGTTTATTGATCAATATATGGCAAAGGCAAATGGTGAATATGTGAAGGTCTACCTGCTATTGCTGCGCCATCTGAACCAGCCTGGATGTTCTATATCCATATCCGGCATGGCCGATGCTCTGGAAAATACCGAGAAAGACATTTTGCGGGCACTTAATTACTGGGAACGCGAAGGGCTGCTTTTGCTGGAATACGATGAGTGCAATACGGTTTGCGGCCTGGAAGTGGGCAAGCTTAACCGGTCCATTCCGGAAGTGCCTAAGAAGGCTGCTCCAATACCATCCGGCACTAATATTAAGACTTTCGAAAGCCGCAAAGAATTAAGACAAATTATCTTTGTAGCCGAGCAATATCTGGGCAAAACGCTTACTAAAACCGAAGTTGATACGATTTCATTCTTTTTCACTGATTTAGGTTTTTCATTGGATCTGACCGAGTATCTCATTGAATACTGCGTAGAAAATGGACACAAAAGTATTCATTACATAAAAAGCGTTGCCCTGGCTTGGGCGGAAGAAGGGATAGCTTCGGTTGAACAGGCCAAGCAGGCAGCGTCTGTTTATAACAAAGATTACTATGCCGTCATGAACGCTTTCGGTATAAAAGGGCGGGTTCTGGCTTCTACCGAACAAAATTTTATAAAGGCCTGGCTGCAGGAATATGGTTTTTCAATAGATATTATCATAGAAGCATGCAACCGAACCATCATGAATGTGCATCAACCAAATTTTAAATATGCCGATAAAATTTTAAAAGACTGGCTTACCGGAAATGTTAAGCATAAAGAAGATATCGCAGCCATTGACCAAAAGCATGAACAAGATAAGCAGGCAAAACAGACTGCCAGACAAACTCAATCTAATGCTAAAAATAGATTTCATAACTTTGATGAACGAACTTATGACATGGATGAAGTAGAACGAAAGCTTATGAACAGTAATTAAAATTAAAAGGAGATTATCGTGGCCTTAACTAACTCCCAACACAATCAAATTATGCGTGCTTACGAGCAGATACAGCTTTTAAACCGAGACAAGCTACTCCGTCGCTATGACAAAGTATATAAAAAGGTTCCTGAAATTCAGGCGCTTGAACAATCTATTTCTGCAATCTCATTGGATAATGCAAAAAGACTTCTTTTCGGAGAAGATAATCTTGATAGTTACAAAGAAGAACTTCATAAATTAGTTATAAGGCGTACTGATCTCTTAGAGGTAAATGGCTTCCCGGCCAACTATCTCGAAGAGATTTACACTTGTCCGGATTGCCGTGATACCGGCTATACAGATAATAAAAAATGTCATTGTTTCAAGAAAGCAGTAATAGATCTTTTGTATGCTCAATCCGATTTGCAGGAAAGACTTCAAAGAGAAAACTTCGACAATTTTTCTTTTGATTATTATTCAACAAATTTTATTGACCGGACATCTAATCGATCTTCCCTGGATTTGGCTAAATCAACTGTTAATGCATGTCAACAATTCATTAATAATTTTTCATCGGAATTCCAAAATCTTTTGATTCGCGGAAATACCGGTGTTGGAAAAACATTTCTATCAAATTGTATTGCCAAAGAATTGATGGACAGAGCCTACTCTGTTATCTATCTTACAGCCTCTGATTTTTTTGAAGAATGCACAAAAAGTGCATTTAGCAAAGATTATTGTGCAAATCAATTGAATTCATATTTTATCGATTGTGATTTACTTATTATTGACGATTTAGGAACGGAATTAACGAATTCACTTACTAATTCTCAATTATTCGTATATCTAAATGAGAGAATCCTCAAACAAAAATCAACCATTATATCAACCAACCTTTCACTGGATCAAATAAAATCAACATATAGTGAACGGGTATCCTCACGGATTACCAGTAATTACAAGATTCTCGGTCTGGCCGGGGATGATATTCGCATTCAAAAGAAATTAATGAATAGGGAGGCAGACTAATGTTACACCGCAAAGAACGAAATTTAGACAATATTCCGATAGGGGCTCTCGGAATCATACCAATTAACGGATGCCAGGATATGGGGGGAAAGATTGATGACTATCTCGTAAGGTGGCGAAAGGAAGACGGCCCGGCGCAGAAGAACGATGTGGCTTTTTCCGGCTACGAAAGAGATTCTTATCTGGTTAAAGCAAAAGTCCCGCGCTTTGGTTCCGGGGAGGCTAAAGGTATTATCCAGGAGTCGGTCAGAGGAAAGGATCTTTATCTGATGGTCGATGTGACCAATTACAGCATGACTTACTCGCTGACCGGCAATATCAACCGGATGTCGCCGGATGATCACTATCAGAATCTGAAGCGTATTATTGCCGCTGTCGGTGGGAAAGGGCGCCGTCTGAACGTCATCATGCCGTTTTTGTATGAAAGCCGGCAGCATAAAAGAAGCAGCCGGGAATCCCTGGACTGTGCTATCGCTCTCCAGGAACTGGTAAGTATGGGTGTGGATAATATAATTACCTTTGATGCCCACGACCCGCGGGTGCAAAACGCCATTCCGCTGAGTGGATTTGAGACAGTACGTCCGACCTATCAGATTATAAAAGGATTGCTGCGTCACGTTAAAGACTTGAGAATCGATTGTCATCATATGATGGCGATCAGCCCGGATGAAGGTGCAACCGAACGTGCTATTTATCTTGCTAACGTCCTTGGTCTGGACATGGGAATGTTTTATAAGCGGCGTGATTATACCAAAATTATAGACGGCCGGAATCCCATCGTCGCTCATGAATTTCTTGGTGATTCGGTGGAGGGAAAAGATGTGATCATCATTGATGACATGATTTCTTCCGGTGACAGTATTATCGATGTTGCCAGTCAGCTAAAGCGGCGTAAAGCAAGAAGGATCTTTGCTGCTGCTACCTTTGGATTATTTACAAACGGCCTGGATAAGTTTGACAAGGCCTATGAAAAAGGTATTTTTGATAAGCTCCTGACCACCAACTTGATTTATCAGACTCCGGAGCTACTAAGCCGGTCATACTATATTAATTGTGATATGAGCAAATATATCGCATTATTGATCGATACCATGAATCATGACGCCTCGATCAGCAGTATCCTGGATCCGAGTACCCGTATTCAGAACATTGTTGAAAAATACCGCAATGGTGAGGAAATATAATAGTCTTTTTATAATTATAAAAAATGAGAGAAGAAACAGCCTCTACCAGAGTTCGTTTCTTCTCTCTAATTTTCACTCTGCAAAGAGTGGTGTAGAATAATATCTGTCCCCATTATCAGGAAGTAATACTACGATTCTCCTGCCTTTATTTTCAGGACGCTTTGCCAACTGGATCGCACCATGTAATGCAGCTCCGGAAGAAATTCCGACCAGAAGCCCTTCCTCTCTGGCAATCAATTTTCCAGCTGCAAAAGCATCCTCATTCTCCACAGCAATGACTTCATCATATATCTTTGTATCGAGAACATCCGGAACAAATCCCGCTCCGACACCCTGAATCTTATGGGTGCCGCTTTTTCCTTTTGACAAAAGCGGTGATCCTGCCGGCTCCATTGCTACAATCTGAATACCGGGATTCTGCTTTTTGAGATATCTTCCAACCCCCGTGACCGTTCCACCGGTACCCACACCACCAATAAAAATATCTACTTCTCCATTAGTGTCCTGCCATATCTCAGGACCTGTTGTCTTCTCATGAATAGCCGGATTGACCGGATTTACAAATTGTCCCGGGATATAACTGTCCGGAAACTCACGGGATAATTCTTCAGCCTTTTCGATGGCCCCCTGCATTCCCTTTGCGCCATCGGTCAAAACCACTTCTGCACCATATGCTTTGAGAATATTTCTACGCTCGATACTCATGGTCTCCGGCATGGTCAGGATTACTTTATATCCCTTAGCCGCCGCAATTGCGGCAAGACCAATACCCGTATTGCCGGATGTTGGTTCAATAATCACCGCTCCCGCCTTCAAAATCCCGCTTTCTTCCGCATCTTCAATCATCGCTTTGGCAATCCGGTCTTTAACACTGCCTGCCGGATTATAATACTCTAGTTTAACCAGAATTGCGGCATCCAGTCCCAATTTTTTTTCTATGTTGGAAAACCGCACCAAAGGAGTTTTACCGATAAGATCTAACATACTATTATTAATATTTGCCATAATTTATTCTCCTTTAACATATTCCTATTATATTCATCCGTCGATCTCAATGTCAGCAAACGGTATCCCTGCCTCTTTCAGTGTCTGTATTTCCCGTTTATGACAGGTAAAAATAAACACCTGTTTCTTATGCTCCGCGAGCCACTTCAGTGTGTTCTCCATACGGCAGTCATCATAATAGGCAAATGTATCATCAAGAATAATCGGATATTCTTCTTCATATAGAATCTCTCCCGCGGCGATCCGCAGTGCCAGATATATTTGCTCGATAGTACCTCTGCTGATCCGCTCAATTTTAATTCTTTTTCCTTCTGATAAAATATTCATTGCCAGACTATCATCAATGACAATTTGCGTATATTTTCCACCCGTGATCACTGCTAAAATCTCTGATGCACGCGCATTAAGCTTCTTTCCCACTTCCTGATTGATTTCACCGGACAACTTCAACAAGCGTTCCACAGCAATGTCTATGGCCTGCTTACGCCTATCCTGCTCTTTGAAATTTTCTCCCAGTTCGTCCAATTCTTCCAGCTGTTCCTGCAGATTATCATATTGGGTCTGCTTTTCTTTTATTGATTCGCCAAGTAAATTGTATTCCCACTGTAATTTCTCCAGCGGTACCGTCTGCTCTTCATCTTTTAACTCCGCCAGATCTGCTTCCGGCTCGGTGATCTCTTTTCGCTTCCCATCCTTTACCCGGTTCCAGATATACAGAATGTCAGCCAGCACAAAGACAATCGCCAGCATATAATCCCACGGCCGCGGAATCAGCATAACCGCAATAATAATTGCGATAATCGGCGCCGCTGCTATCAGTGGATTTACTCTCCACCGCGGTTCCAGCTCGTCCTGAAATTCCGGTTCCGGCATCTTCGTTTCCTGTTCCCGCCAGAATTCAATCTCTTCGGTGATATGCCGATACTCCTCTTTCAATTCATAGAGATCCCGCCAAATATAAGATGCCTCTTGCTGGATTCGGCTGCGTTTGTTATTCTTTTGAGCTGCCAAAAGCTTATCTGCTTTTTCAATCTCTTTTTTCTCATTCCGGAGAATCTGCAGCGCACCTTCCAAATCAATGTCGCTGTTTCCGGCTGCATAATAATTAGCCGCATAATTCCGCAGTTCTGATGCCAGACTCTGATTGGTCTCTACCTTTAACTGAGCGATTGCCGCCGTGTTCTCAAATCCGGATGCCGTCAAACCGCCTAAAAGTATATCCAGGTCCCCATGCTCCAATGAAAATTCTTCGCCGTCATCTTCACAGATCAGGCTGGCACTCCTGGCATATTTATCGAAGTTGCGTTCCAGCCGAAAGGTCTTTCCGTCACTCTCAAAACGCAATACGCCGGCATAATAATTCCCATTTTCCCACGGTTCATAAAGGCTAAAGGCATCATTCACCGATGCCCGCCCGCGGCCGCGTTCCATCCCGAACAACATACCTTTGATAAAGGCAAAGATGGTAGATTTTCCCGACTCATTCTCACCGTAAAACAGATTAATGCCCTCCGACAGGTCTATCTGTTTATCAGAAAACTTTCCAAAATGTTTTAAATTGAGTTCTTTGATCTGCATGCTAACCTCTCTTTGCTTTCAGTATCGCCTGCACCCCTTCATACAGCGCCTGCGCTTCCAGACTGGCGGCATCAGAATCCTGCAGGCTGTTGATGAATTTACCCAACAGATTATCCGCATTCTGCCGCTCCAGTCTGGCAAAATCATATGCCGGATGGGTCTCATCCGAAATTTCAAGAATATTACCAAAAGAATCCATACTGTCAAGATCAAACAGGATTTCCGGATCCCGGAATCCCCCAAGGGTCACCTTATAAATATTCTGAGTTCCCGCCGTCTCGATCGCCTGGCTGATCTTTTGCCGCAGCGCGTATCCGGTCATGGTATCCTCCACATCTACTGCTAAATGAATGTACTCCCGGCCGGCGGCGGGGATAAACTTCGACTGTACACCATCTTTAGTTATCTCGCCGATCACATACCCGTGCGAGCCGATATCATTTTTATCAAGCGGCTCCAGGGCTCCGGCATACCGGATAGCCGGCCCGTCCAGTTCCTGCGGCTTATGAATATGCCCCAGAGCAATATAATCATAACCAAGTGCCCGCAACTGCTGCCGGCGGATCGGAATATGCTTCTCATCTCCGCCATGGGCAAGCAATATTTCATAGCGCTGCCGGCGCTTTGCATAAGCTTCCTCATAGCCTCCTGTGGTAATCTCCCGGCTATGATAACTGAAACCATATACACAGGTATCAAGTTCGGGGAATTCCACCCACTCCATCTCATCACTAAGAAGCGGGTATACATTTTCATTCCACGTATAAGTCAGATAATACGAATCCGGCTTGACATAATCATGATTTCCGGCAATTAATATTACCTTTGTTTTTGTTAACTTGGAAAACAAAAAATTTACTTCTTTCAGCTCTCTAAGCAAAGGCTGCCGGTGAAACAGGTCTCCGGCAATCAGTAGAAGATCGACCTGCTCTGTTTCACACCGATCAACGATCCGGGTAAAACTATCCCAGATCTCATTTATCCTGTTTTCGCTGTATGCCTTTCCAGCGTCCGGTTTTGCTCCCAGATGCACGTCCGCTACGTGTAAGAATCTCATTTTCTACTGCCTCTTCCTTTCCTGGTAATACGACGATAAACTTAATCCGGTTCTGTTCACTTTCCGCATGAATCCTGCCGCCGTGTAATTCCACGATTTCCTTTGAAATAGCCAGCCCCAGGCCGGCACCGCCGGTACTGCTGGAACGGGACTCATCGGCGCGATAAAATTTTTCAAAAATCATCCGCAGCTTATGAACCGGAATTGTATTTCCGTTATTTGCGAATATAATCTCAATGCTGTTATCCCTCTTTTTCGCCTGGATCCGGATCATCGTATCAGGATAGCAGTAGGAAACTGCATTCCTGAGCAGGTTATCAAAGACTCGGACCAGCTTATCGGCATCGGCATAAATCTCTAATCCTTCTTCGGCATCAACCATACAGGTCAGATTCTTCTCCTGCAGCACCCCATAGGATTCATCCGCCAGCTGCTCCAGCAGCCGGGATACATTCCATTCACTCGGCTCCAGCTTGATCCTCTGCAGGTTAAACCGCGTAATCTCAAAGAATTCATTAATCAGCTCACCCAAACGGTTGGCCTTCTCTAATGAAATATGGGTATACCGCGCCCGTTCCTCCACCGACATATCCGGATTGGTCTCCAGCATAGTCAGGTAAGCCACGATCGAGGTCAATGGAGTCTTCAGATCATGGGCCAGAAAAACGACAAAATCATTTTTCTTCTGCTCGGTTTCAATAGACTCCCTTTCCTGCCTTTTAATGGTCGCCTTAATCTCATTCAGGCGCTGTTCAATCGGTTTCAGCTCGGCCACCATATGAACCGGTTCGCTGGTATCGGAAATGATATTTTCGATTCCTTCTCCGATCTGGTCAAGATATTTCGTAATTCTAGAAAGGGATACATAGAAAAACACAGCAAATAATAACAGGAATCCCAAGATGGTGAAAAAGGTCTTGTTATTTCCGACCCAATACCAGTATATCTCAATCGCTTTTGCCTCTTCCACTTGAAATGCCGTCAGAACTTTTATAAAGGCCTTAGAAAAGATATCGTTATACACCCCATCCACTACAAATTCCATAATAATACCGCCTACCAGTACGGTAAGCGCCGTGACAAATACGGTCTGTAATAAGATACTGAGTTTCAACTTGCGATACTTATTCTTCATGTGCAACCTCGTTTTTACCCTTTCTATGCCTTATTTTATCGCTTGTCCTCTCTACTGATTTCACAAAAAACTCATTTTTTTACACTCTACATATTTTTTAAGTATCATTTCAGTATTAATCATACCATAAAAAAGTTATCTCGTTAATAGTTTATAACGTAATTTTGCCTAGAGCCAAGCGATATCGGAGTCTATTTTTGTGAAAAAAGTCTATCTCTTCAATTTAAAGGTTTAAAGCGGGATTGAGTTTTTCGGAGAAAACGGTGGTCTACCATAAAAACACCGCCTATTGTTTGATACTACATTATATCAAACATAGACGGTGCTATTTACTCTCACAGTGCTCTATATATTTTTCCACAAGATTGTTTCTCCCGATGCAACAATATGTTCCAGACGGTATATATAATCAATATTCAATGATCCAAAATTTAATACTTTCATTCTTTCTTTTCATTCTTGCACGGTCCCGTACTGTCCCTGATAACCAGGGTCGGCTGGAAGGTAATACTCTTCTGGATGTTGGCCCCTTTCTCCACTTCTTCCATCAACTGCCTGACTGCCTCCACCCCCATATCATAAACCGGCTGCCTGATTGTAGTCAACGGTACATCCAATATTTCTGAAAAGAAAATATCATCATATCCGATCAATGAAATATCCTCCGGGACCGACAACCCTTTCTGTTTTAGTCTATTATAAACACCATACGCCGACATATCATTAAAGGCAAAAATTGCAGTTACACCCTGCTCAAGCAGATAGTCAACTGCTTCTGCACCACTTTCACGGTCATAATTCCCCTCAAAAATAAGCTCTTTAGCCACCGCAATATCGGCTTCGCTTAAGGCCTTTTCATAACCTTTGAGGCGATCCATTGAGTCTTCTAAGAGCAGCGGTCCAGTGACACAACCGATCCTCTTATGCCCCAATTCAAGCAGATGCGTCGTAGCACAGTATCCGCCCTGTTTATGATTGACAAATACCAAACAGCAATTAGCTTGTTCTAAAAACCGGTCAATCATTACAAAGGGTAACTTCAATTTCTCCAGCAATTGGATACTTTCTGCCGCTTTCTTCTGGTCACTATCAAGAGCCATACAGAACAAAATTCCATCGACTCCTTTAGCAGCCAGAACCTGGATATAAGATAAATCCCGCTCATGCTTGTCATTGGTATTACACAAGATCAGATTCCAACCCTTTTTACGGCATTCATCTTCGACCCCTTTTGCTAAATTAGAAAAAAATACATTACTGACATCTGATATTACTAATCCAATCGTCCCGGTTCTCTTTTTCACCAGGCCCACAGCTAGCTGATTGGGATGATAGTTAAGCTTTTCCACAGCTTCCAGAATGGTATCTTTAGTACTCTTCGGTATTTTTTTGGCCTTATTGTTAAGAACCAGCGAAATAGTAGTCACAGAAAAACCGGTATAATTGGCAATATCCTTAATTGTAGTTCGCAAAATTCGCCACCCCCGTTACTTTCATTCTATATATTATTATACCCTAAATCAATAAATTTTGGTTAAAATAATTGATAAAGCATACGGATGTACTGCAAATACTTTTTAGACCTTAATATACTCATTTGGCTGTACTGCATTGATTGGTCAGCCAGCTCATAATTCCCTGCCAGATCTTATCATACTCACTCCACTCACAAAACTCCTCAGGAGCCCAGTGAGGTGCACAATCTGACGTGAATACTGCACTTTTCCCCTTCCCATATTGCCCAAAGGCAATAAAAGGATCTTCATCAACTACCGCAGCCACAAACGCGTCCGGTTTGGCAATTGTTTTATTATATCCAAGAATCTGTGGCCACTCTCCTGAGATTTCCTTTAGTGCCTGATGCGGCGCTGTAGTTACCGGACGAATCCCCTCACAATGCTCCATTCGGTCATCAACATTTAGAACCTCTACCGGCAATACCTCCTGTACTGCATTGTGATTCCATTTACCCTTGGCATCAACACCTGAAAAGGTCAGGTATCCGCCGATCATCAAAAGAGCACCGCCATCCAGGACATAGTCCCTGATTGCATTGGCCCGGTTGGGCATCTTGATACTGCGGGTAAAAGTTTTGTTAGGAAGGAGCAGGGTATTAGCTCCAATGTCTGATAAAATCACACAATCATATTTATTTAAAGCTTCCAGGGTATAAGGAAACTCTTCCGCAGCAATGTGATTGGGCATAAAAGTAACTTCATACCCTCCTTCTTCCAAGGCCTTTTTCAGCCACTTCTCTCCAGTCTCGTAAGACGAAGTATAAAAACTATCAAATCCTTTCACATGGGTAGTATAACTCATCCACGATTCTCCTGCCAGCAGCACCTTCTTCATTCTTTTTATCCGCCTTTCTACTTTACTCTGTATAAAGGGAGTTCTCCCACTCCCATATTCTTTCTGGTTCCGAATTTGCTGACCCAGTATCCTGCCCGTCCCGCTGAACGCAGGTAACGGTTCTCAAATGCGGTAATAACACCATTGGTAATTACATAGGTCGCCAGTTGATCATCCCGGTCTACGACCACTATATTAGCATAAGCACCTGGCCCCAGATGACCGTATTTTTTCCAGCCACTGTTCTTCGTCCGCTCCTCCAGTAGCCTGGCCGGATTACAAGTCATCGCCGCAACTGCCTCGGTCAGAGTCAGAACCTTTTCCCGTGCCAGTTCAAGCAGACACGGAATATTATCTCTGGTATCCCCAAACCCTTTCATAACTGACTGATTCTGTCCGTCCGACACAAGGATATTGATCACCTTGTCTGCACATGCCTGGAGGGCAATATTCTGCGCTTTCCTGGTCATCTTAAGCCCTTCCCTGCTGCCCAGTCCCCGGCGTAGCATGGTAGTAACAAATTCTCCGGTGATATTTTTCTCCTGACAAAGCCTGACAGCTTCCTTCATGCTATCGCAGGGATCGCCATGAGTTCCGCAGCCAACCGCATTAGCATGACCCAGGTGAACCGGCTGGCCATCTGCCAAATGACAGATCCTCTGAGTGTGTTCAATATCTTGAGTATGAGACATAAAGATCATATCAGAAGCCCCGGCAATTCGAATTAATTGCTGCACTCTTGCATCCGGGAGTAAAAAATGACCCATATGCTCTTTTAATCCAACTGTATATTGGGCAGTTTTATTGGTGATCCAGTTACGGCTTAGTTTCTGTTCCTTCACCGGTTCTGACAACCGCCCCTGAAATAGCAAAATTAATTCTTCTTCACTTAACATACTGCCCAGTACATTAGAACCACCCAGATAAACACCGGTGTTTAACGGCAAACCACGGTCCAATTCCGCGCCCAGTAACGCCGGAGTCATAAAGGTATTGCCAGCGCCAGGCGACAACCCGGTAGTAACACCGTCCTGAACAGCACCATAAGCAGTATTCGTATGCACTTCATATAAATCACAGATATGCAGATGCATATCAATTAGTCCCGGCCAAACTGTTAACCCATTACAATCAATCAGCCGATCTCCTGGCTCTGCCTTAACTTTATCGGCAACTTCAATGATTATATCTTTCTCAATCAGGATATCTCCTATGTCATCAATCCCATTTTGCGGATCGATCACATGACCCTGCTTAAGGATCATACGGTCGGATTGTGCCTGCTCAGATAAATTATACTTGTTTTGAGCCATATCGCAATACATTATTCTGCCCACGCTAATATTAAATTGGCATATATTTTAATTGCATCAAGATATTGTTCAACCGCTACAAACTCATTGGCGGTATGACACTGCTCTAATGATCCCGGTCCATATTGAAGGGTCGGGCATTTGGCGATGTTATACCAGGTTCTTGAGTCACATCCGGCCGGAGAACCTGCAATTTTCACATCCTGACCCACTGCATTTTTATAAGCTTCTTTAAATGACTGAACAAAGGGATGAGCCAGATCCATTTCAAAAGGATTTCCGGTTTGATAAATCATAATTTTAGGCTGGTGTTCGCTCAGCCAGTCATCACCCTCACAACATTTTAAAATTGCATGGGTGTATTCTTTAACCACCTGATCATAGTTCATCAGACCGGGCAGATAATGCACACAGGTCTTAAAGCAGCAGTAATCAGGAATCGTCGAACCGGCCTCACCGCCGGAGATAACTCCGACATTGCTGGACGGCGGCGGCAGCAGGGGGTGTTTGTACTCAAGCAACCAGCGGTGTTCCAGCTCATTAATTGCGTTCATGATCTTACCTGCTTTTTCAATGGCATTCACTCCTGAGAGTTTTAGCCCTGAATGAACCGCAACTCCTTCTACTTCTACCTGAAAGAACACCCAGCCCATATGCGCAGCGATCAATTTATAATTGGTCGGTTCACAAACCACTACCGCATCCGCTTTTACGCCGCTCATCGCAGCGCACAAAGATCCATTTCCACCACCTTCTTCATCACAGACTGAAGCATACTTTACCGTAACCGGCAGTTCAATCCCGGCATCTTTTAACAGTTCCACCGCCAAGGTTGAGGCCATTAATCCAGCTTTCATATCAGCAACACCAAGCCCGGTAATTCGATTGTCAACTACTTGCGGAGTCAGTGGCGGAATGCTCCAGTGCTCTTCATTTTCAGCTGGCATATGGTCAATGTGCCCGTTAAACAAGATTGATCGATCCGATTTCCCCGGAAAGGTCGCATAGACGTTATATCGATTATCATAATTATGTCCTAAATTCCCTTCACGGTACAATTCCTTGCATTTTATAATACTTTCTTCTTTGAGATCGTCTTTGATCACTTCCCGCGCACCAAGTTCCCGGTATAGATCAGCCATATAGTCCTGACCGGCAGCTTCCAGCCCTCCTTCAATTCCATGACCGATATCGTGGGTGTCGATACTGACCAGTTTCAGCAAACGGTCAATATATTTCTGCTGATTCCGAGCCAGTGCCTGTTCAATTGCGCTGTCTTTCATCCTGCTCCTCCATTATTTTTATTTGATTGTATATAGCGTCACCTAAGCTTTTATGGTTTCTGCAGTCAAGATGAATCCCATCATACCGACCGACTCTGGCAACGAGACTGGCATCAAAGTAAAACCATCCTTTGCTCTTCGCAACCCGCTGATAGTACTGAGCCAGCAGCTTACTCTTTCTTTCTGCTTTTGTTCCAAACTCATCAAAAAAGGGACTTTGGGTTAAATTCATCATTACCACTGGTGCCACAAGTAAAACCTGAGCTCCCGCTCTCTCAAAGATCCGCCCGATCTCCTCAACTCCCGCGGCGATTTCCTCCGGGCTTGCATCATAGATATCTTTACAGTCATTGGTTCCAAGCATGATTACCGCAATGTCATAAGACTGACTTAGAGCTGTACTTCTAAGAGCTGCTTCCCGTCCATTGCCATCCGGCTCTAACACATGACTATACCTGGTCGTCCGGCCGCACAGACCATTATTGATTATTTGATACTCCGGCGCTAACCGCTTTTTAAGCCTTCCCGGCCATCGCTCATCTGGGTGATAGCGGCCATCATTTTCCGGGCAGTAGCCCCAGGTATTTGAATCACCAAAACATATTATTCTTTTCATAAATCACCTTTGATCAGACCCGCCACAAACTCGTCCGCATTTAAGATGTCCTTTCCCAACCCAAGTTCACTGGCGATCTCCCCGATCTGAGTTCTTTTGATCTTACTTTGCTTTAATATCTCATCATCACTGAAAACTTCTTTAACGCTTCCATCAGCGATGATATGCTTGTTGGCCATTGCAATCACTCTGGTAAAATTATCAGCAACAAATTCCATGTCATGAGTAATGGCAATCACACCGATTCCTTTATCTTGAAGAACACCCAGCAAGTTTGAAAGGATCTTAATTCCTTTCAAATCCTGACCAGCAGTCGGCTCATCGAGAATAATGTACTGCGGCTCGGTCGCAATAACCGCAGCGATGGTCACAAATTTCCGGATAACATAAGGAATCTCAAAAGGGTTTTTATTCAGAAATCGTTCGATATCCAGCAGTCTGGTCGATTCTTCCACCCTTTTTTTTATCTCCTCCTCTGACATCTTATAATACTTCGGCATATACGCAATCTCAGCCTCTACCGACTGATTAAAGATTTGATCATCGGGATTTTGAAATACATAACCGACATGTCTGGCAATCTGTGCGGTGGTAAAGTCTTTGGTATTCTTCCCATCGACATACACATCGCCGCTGCAAGGTTTATGAAGGCCATTCATCATCTTGACCGCGGTTGTTTTACCCGCTCCGTTCTGACCCACGATTGCTATTCTTTCCCCCCGCTTAATCACCAGATTTAAATCTTCATTGGCTTGAAAGCCGTTAGGATATTGAAAGTATGCTTGTTTTAATTCAATCTGTTTCATCCTCTATCCCACCCTCTCGGCTAATAATCTGATACATTCTGATTTCGTTACCGGTACTTCCGGCAAGTGAATTCCATGGTTATTCAGTTTCTGATTTAACATCACCGATTGGGGAAGCATTACGCCTCGTTCCAGCAGGGTCAGATCACTTAAAACTTCTCTGGTCTTGCCTTCAGCAATAATTTCACCACCCTGTATCGCAATTACCTCATCAGCATACTCCGCCAAAAGATCGACTTTATGCTCGACCAGGATAATCGTTTTACCACGTTCCTTCAAAGTATGAATAATTTCGAAAATACTCTCAGTTCCTTCCGGGTCCAATTGAGAAGTCGGCTCATCGATTACAAAGACATCGGTGTCCATCGCCATGATTGAAGCAAAAGCAACTCGCTGCCGCTGTCCTCCGGAAAGCCGATTGGGATTATTCTGCAGCAGATTTTCTATTTTAAGCAGCTCGGCTATTTCTATGACCTTTTCGATCATTTCTTCTTTTGCTACTCCTAAGTTCTCCAATCCCAGGGCAATTTCTTCAAAAACCGTCTTCCTGACTCCACTGATTTGAGTGAAAGGATTTTGAAAAATATAGCCCATCCTGGTTGACAGCACATCAATATCTACTTCTCTGATATCCTGTCCGTCGATTGTTGCCTCCCCGACTAATTCCCCAATATAAAAATGGGGAATCAAACCCCGCAGAAGGTTGCAAAAAGTTGTCTTACCGCCAGCATTTTCACCGATTACGCCATAAAATTTCCCGCGCTCAAGGCTGCATGTCATATTTCGCAAAGCCGGTGCTTTCGCCAGCGGATAGGTATATGTTACATTCTTTAATTCTATAAAACCCATAAAGCAATCCTCCCGATTATCAATGCTGCAAATGCAAGATCAAATACCACTATCAATATTTTCTCTTTATTTCCCGCTTTTGGTAGTTCTGATAAAAAGGTATGTTCCACCGGAGCCGAGAAAGCCCGGGCATCCATGGCGATCGATTTTTCTTCGGTACCGGCGATGGCATTTAAAATCAGCGGTCCAATTACCGGAATAAATGCTTTTGCCCGCTGCAAAATATTACCTTCGGTCTCAATCCCTCTTGCTTTCTGAGACTCGAGAATTATTTGAGCATTCTGTCCCAGATCAGTGATCGTCTGAAAAGACGACAGGATCACAAATGAAACCACGTGAGATACTCCCTTCTGCTCCAGCATATAGGTGAAATCTTCCATTGGAGTAATCTTCACAAATAGAATAAAGCTACCGCTGAAAGCCAGTACTAATGAGACGATATTCAGCCCCGAAATTATACTTTCATGAGTAATACAGATACCCCATAATTGGAAGATCACTTGTTCACCAGGGGCAAAAGCCGCTTTTACCAAAAATAAAAATACACCAAACAATAATAATACTTTCCAGTACATTGAAAAAAATGATTTAAAACATCCTGCCGCTGCAGATACGATGACGAAGAAGATAACCATACTAAATCCATAAATAAAGTTTTGAACAAAAAATGGAGACAATCCCAACACCAACATCAAATTCAATTTAGTTATAGGGTTCAGATCACGGATCATATTTCCGCTCTTCTTCGGCTGCTTATACTGATTAATAAATCCATAATCCATGCATGTTCCTCCAATCCTATTTCTCCTTAAGAAAGAACTTTCCGTTCGGAAGTTTAACGACCAGACGTTCAGGTATTGCCTTCAACACGAGGAATACGACAACTAAACAAATGATCTTGTCCATTAACTCAGAACTCAATTCGCTCACGAAGGTCGCAGGTAATACATCCCATCCAGCTGCCATCAGTGTCGTTACAATTACGCTTGCTCCAGTTCCGACAAAACCACCGTATAGCGTCGCCGTAATCGGTACAGCGATACAGGTACTGATAAGAGCGATACCAAGTCCATTGACAATTGCTTTCCAAAAAGCTGAAAACATATTCTTCTTAGCCAAAAATGAAGCAATCAGTCCAAACAGCATACCAATCACTGTGTAAGGCAGTAAAGTTGGCAATGATATCGCATTGATCAATCCACAGCCAAGTCCCACCAATAACCCGGGGATACCTCCGCATAATGCTCCGACCACAATTGTACCAATACTGTCTAAAAAGACCGGCAGCTTTAATAACACTGCCAACTGTCCTCCCACAACATTAACTGCAATCCCTATCGGAATTAAAAAAATGGTTAACTTGTCAAATTTCTTCATTTGCAATTCCTCCTTTTCTCTCATTTACCCTTAGATTCATTAGGTAAACCGTTTTTCCTTTTTCTATAATTCGATAATACTCTTTCCGAACCCTCCTGTCAATTGTCACTTTTTAATAATAAATATGATATTTTTTAGTTATAATTACTGTTTTTTAGTTTTAATTGTTTGATTTTCATAATTTTTTTTACTGTTTTTATCTATTATTACAATTTAGATAAACCGTTTTACTATTATTGGAAATACTATTCCAACTATTATTATACGTAAAAAATAGCACTCTTACTCTAGTAAAGTAAGGTGCTATTTTTTAAGATGGCTCTTTTCCTTATTTATTCTTCAACTTTATACCCAACTCCCCAGACAGTCTTGATAAAATCCGACTTACCGGTCGGACCGCTCATCTTCTCCCGCAGATGGCGGATGTGTACCATAACTGTGTTGTTGCTGTTCTTATAATATGATTCATGCCACACCGATTCAAACAGTTCTTCCGAACTGATCACCTTGCCCCTGTTCTCGCAGAGCAGCCACAAGATATCGAATTCAATCGGCGTCAGGGTTAGCAGCTGTTCATTATAGACACATTCATGAGAGGTCTTATTCAATACCAGGCCGCCAAAGTCAATGATGTCTTCCGGTCCTTTCGCGCCTTCATTATACTTAGTTGAACGCCTCAGCTGAGCCTTTATACGGGCTATCAGCTCCAGCGGATTAAACGGCTTGGGTATGTAGTCATCCGCGCCCATGGTCAGCCCGGCAATTTTATCCATGTATTCGGTCTTGGCCGTCAGCATGATCACCGGAAATGTATGTTTTTCACGGATCTTCTTTAAAATTGTAAATCCATCCACATCCGGCAGCATGATATCGAGAACTGCCAGATCGATCTTTTTTTCTTCTATACAGGCGAGGGCCTCCTCGCCTGTATAGAACTTAAGCACGTCGTATTGATCGTTTTTCAGATAAAGCTCAATTACATCGGCAATTTCTTTTTCATCATCCACCACTAATATATTATTCATACGTACCTCCATTTCCTTACGGAAAGTCTGTCTGCTACAACTGTGATACTATAGTTCGCAGTTATTTACCGTTCGCGGGAAGGGAATGACATCTCTGATATTACCTATTCCGGTCAGATACATTACACAGCGCTCAAAACCGAGTCCAAAGCCGGCATGTCTGGTGGAACCGTATTTCCGCAGATCCAGATAAAATTCATAATCTTCCGGATCCAGATCCATCTCCTCCATTCTGGCCACCAGCTTGTCATAATCATCCTCCCTCTGGCTTCCGCCGATGATCTCGCCGATGCCCGGTACAAGACAATCCACTGCCGCTACCGTTTTATTATCATCATTCATCTTCATGTAAAAAGCTTTGATATCCTTGGGATAGTCAGTCACAAATACCGGGCGCTTGTACACCTCCTCAGTCAGATAGCGTTCATGCTCAGTCTGCAGATCGGTTCCCCAGGAAACTGCATATTCAAATTTATCATTATTCTTTTTCAGAATTTCAATCGCTTCGGTATAGGTCACACGGGCGAATTCAGAATTAACAACATTATTCAGCCGCTCCAGGAGACCCTTATCGACAAATGAGTTAAAGAAATTCAGCTCTTCAGGTGCCTGTTCCATCACATAATTAATCACGTACTTTAACATCGCCTCGGCTAACATCATATTATCATCCAAGTCAGCAAATGCAATTTCCGGCTCAATCATCCAAAATTCCGCAGCGTGTCTCGTGGTGTTGGAATTCTCCGCTCGGAAGGTCGGTCCAAAGGTATAAATATTGCGGAACGCCTGGGCATACGTTTCACCATTAAGCTGACCGCTGACGGTAAGGCTGGTCTCTTTATTGAAGAAGTCCTGCGAATAATCAACACTGCCGTCTTCATTTTTCGGTATGTTTTCTAAATCTAAAGTTGTTACCCGGAACATCTCTCCCGCTCCTTCACAGTCACTTCCGGTGATGATTGGGGTTTGCACATAGACAAAGCCACGCTCCTGGAAAAAATGATGAAGCGCATATGCTGCCAGCGAACGGACTCTGAATACCGCCTGAAAAGTATTGGTACGAGGCCGCAGATGAGCAATGGTCCGCAGATATTCGAATCCATGACGCTTTTTCTGCAGTGGATAATCGGAAGTCGATAAGCCTTCCACTCTGATCTCCTCCGCCTGGATCTCAAATGGCTGCTTAGCCTGCGGGGTTTCTACCAGTGTTCCTTTTACGATGATCGCGGTGCCGCCGTTCAACTTGCTAATGTCCGCAAAATTATCCATTGTATCATGATATACTATCTGCAGCGGGTCAAAGAAAGTCCCGTCACTAAGGACGATAAAACCGAATGTTTTAGAATCACGGATACTGCGTATCCAGCCGCCTATAGTAACTTCTTTACCGATATATTCTTGTTTGTCCTTAAATATTTCCCGAATGGTTAATAACTCCATGTTTCTTCATACTCCTTCATCTCATAATTTTACTATTGCCATTATAACATACTTTTCGAATGCTTCCCACCTGAATTATCCCTTAAATTTGCTCTCTCTATACCGATTAAAGCACGCAAATATTTCCTGACTGCGGGGCATTGCCAGTGTAGAATGGTAGGTATTGCTGCCGGAGATCGAGGATAGCCCATTCTTTTTCACTCTCTGCAGCACCTCCGTAATGATCTCCTGCATAGTTTTATTTTGACCGCACAGCTCTTTTTGAGCATATAGAAGCATGTAACCCAATGTCTGTGTCTGCTCGCAGTCAACCAATTGTTCCACACTATGTAAATTAATTGATTTCTTATTCAAATGAATAATATCCTTTCCCATTGTTTTCACCTTGGCCCGGCGGTCATCCTTCAGTTCCCGGCTGGGCAGCGGAACCCGATTAAAAACAGGCATCCGGAACAGTCTTCCTTGAGATTGAACCATTGGAAATCTGGCCGCTTCCGCCTTTGCAAATGCCGTCACATCTTTAGGTATATAGTGATCCATCTGAATAATAGTGTCCGCTACATGAAAATAAGTCCCAGAACTGCCGGCAATGATAATTGATGAAATACCCAGTTTCCCATACAAATCACCGACCCGTTCAATAAATGGCGTAATCGGCTCTTCGTCCGGATGCACCACCCTCTGCATCAGCTCATCCCGAATCATAAAGTTGGTGGCACTTGTGTCCTCATCGATCAGCAGCAATGAAGTTCCCGACTCAATGCTCTCTACTACATTGGCTGCTTGAGAAGTACTGCCGCTGGCATCCTGGGTATTAAAAGAAGTAGTGTCTTTTTTATTGGGAAGGTTCTGGATAAATAAGGAGATATCGGCATTTTTGATGCTTCTTCCGTCTTCTGCCCGGATTTTCATCGCCGTATCATCAGTAATGACAAATTCCCGGCCATCTCCTCTAAGGTGGTTATATACACCCAGCTCCAATGCTCTCAATAATGTTGACTTTCCATGATAACCACCACCGATAATCAGAGAAATACCTTTTTTAATTCCCATTCCCCTAATCGCTCCGGCATGGGGGACTTCCATCGTAACTTCCATAGATTCCGGTGAGCAAAATGGAATAGCTCCTTTCATCGGCTTGTCCGATACTCCGCTCTCCCGCGGCAGTATGGCGCCATTTGCTACAAAAGCCGTCAGACCCATCTCCGGCAGCTTTTCCCGAATAATCTGCTGGTCTTCTGCAAGGCAGATAATCTCATTAATCTTTTTATGGTCTAACACTTTGTAATAAAGCGTTTTCTTGACTGTATGAGGTAAAAACTCAAATAGAATCTTCTCCAGTTCCCTGGCATTGATAGTTCTTCCATTGGCAGGAAAGCCAACCTCAATACCCGCTATAATATCACCGGTCTGAGTATTCATCCCGCAGGCTGTCCGCTCCAATATCTGCTGCCCGCAATGACTGATAGCAATCAGTCCGCTCTTCCCCGACCCTTTGGCCCGGAAACTATATTCCCGAATTTCCCGCTCCATCAAACGGATCAGATAATCCTGCAAGGCAATCCGTTTATGTGGCTGGTCATACAGTTCCGGCGCGAATCCCGCCTGACCGCCTTTTATGTGGATACTGATCTTTGACGGTGAAGCAAATGGATCACCCTGAACGTGGTCTATTGAAAGGATATAGCCTTCAAACCGGTATTGTCCTTTCAATGATTTATATGCCGGATAGCTTTTCCGATCTATCTGTGATAGTATCTGCTTTAACTCCATAGAAGTTTTCATTATATTTACTCCTTCTTATCTTTTATTTTGATTTAGTTGCCTATTCTCCGCTAAATTAATAAATTGATTTTCTCCTTTTTTGAATTAGATGTCAAGGATTCCTTCTTTTTTCTCATTTTGATACAATGGCTTTTATTGACTTCGGAACGTAATTATGTTATAACATAATTATATTATAACTTATAATTAGGAAAGGATGATAAACTATGAACGATTATACGAAAGCACTGACTCCTACTTTCTATTTTATCGGCGTCACGACCACAAAATCTTCGATTATGAGTGTCTTCCCAAAATGGGCTAAAGCATTAAATCTTGATGCATGCATAAAAGGCTTTGATTTTGCCCCCCATTCTCCGGCATCAGATTACCGGGAGGTCGTAGGTTTTATTAAAAACGATCCCCATTCACTGGGAGCATTGGTAACCACTCACAAGATCGATCTATACAATGCCTGCAAAGATCAATTTGATTACCTGGACCCGTTTGCTGAAAAACTGGGAGAGATTTCATCCATCAGCAAAGCTGACGGTAAGCTGTGCGGCCATGCTAAAGATCCGATTTCCAGCGGGCTGGCACTGGAAAGCTTTGTCCCTGATAATTACTGGTGCGACTATGGCGGTGATGTGCTGCTTATGGGCGCCGGCGGTTCTTCACTGGCAATGTCCCTTTATTTCAGTCAGGAAAAATTCGGCCGAAATATACCAAAACACATAATTCTGGCAAACCGCAGCATCCCCCGGCTGGAAACTGCTAAAGATATTTTAAAAAACCTCAATCCTAATATAAAGTTCGATTTTGTACATAATCCTGAACCGAGTGACAATGATCAAACACTGGCCTCTTTAAAACCGCATTCATTAATCGTCAACGCAACCGGACTGGGCAAAGACGGACCTGGTTCTCCCCTGACCGATCAATGCCAATTCCCCGCCGATAGTCTGGTCTGGGAAATTAATTACCGCGGCGATCTGCTTTTCAAAAAGCAGGCAGAAGCTCAGGCAAAAACCAAAAATCTCCGCGTAGAAGACGGCTGGATTTATTTTATTCACGGATGGACTCAGGTTATTTCAGAGGTGTTTCATATCCCAATCAATCATGACCTGATTCTGAAACTAAGCGAAATTGCCCGTTCATAATATGGCGTAAAGGATGTGACATGATGAGAAGCATTCAAACGGTTACCGGACTTAAAGCAGCATCTCAAATTTCCTTCTGTCATTACCATGAGCATTTGATGATCAGTAAGGGAACGCCTTTTTCCATTGATCCGAATCTCTGTATTAATGACTACGCGAAAACACTGTCCGAGCTCAAGAGTTTTGCTGATGCCGGCGGCTCCACCATTGTTGATGCCCAGCCGGTGGGATGCAGCCGGATGGCCGGTGCTCTGGCTAAACTGGAAAAAGACAGCGGCCTCCACATCATTGCGTCCACCGGGTTTCATAAAATGATGTTCTATCCCGGTAGACATTGGGTTTTCCGTAATCCTGCCGCAAAATTATCAGAACTATTTCTTCATGAAATATCCACCGGGATGTATATCAATTGTGATAATAATCCACCGGAGAAATGGATCGATGCCAGAGCAGGAGTGATCAAGTGTGCTTTCGATACCTGCGGGTTAACCGACCAGTACCGGAAATTATTTGATGCTGCCACCTTCGCTGCAAAACAGACACACCTGCCATTGATGATACATATTGAGCAGGGTTCGGCACCCTTAGAGCTGGTTCGCTACCTGGATAAGCGAGACATCAATCCAAGCCGTGTCATCTTCTGCCACATGGATCGTGCCTGCCCGGATGTGAAACTGCACAAAGAGATCTGCCGGCAGGGCATATACCTGGGATATGACACCATTGGCCGTTTTAAATACCATGATGACAATCATGAAGCACGCATTTTCATGGAGCTGGTCGCTTCCGGCTGCGAGGATCAGCTGCTCTTTTCACTGGACACAACCCGTGAACGGCTGAAATCTTATAATCCTTCCGGTGTCGGACTCACATATATACTAAATACCTTTATCCCACTACTAAAGGAGTATGGCATAACCAACGCGCAGATCCATAAATTCGCATGTCAGAACCCGCAAAACATACTTTCTTTACCGGAAGCCCCCTGATTATTTTGAAAGGAGAATTTATATATGGAATTATTAAAAAAATTAGAAGACTATAAAATAGTACCCGTTATTAAATTAGATGATGAGCAAAAGGCTGTTCCTCTTGCAGAAGCACTTTGCCGCGGCGGATTGCCGGTTGCTGAAGTAACTTTTCGGACTTCTGCAGCCCGGAAATCAATTGAAATCATGACCAAAGCCTATCCGGATATGCTGATCGGCGCCGGCACCATTACCACACCTGAACAGGCCCAAGAAGCTATTGATGCCGGTGCGGGCTTCCTCGTTTCTGCCGGTTTCAGCCGCCGTGTAACAGAATATGCCATCAACCATAAGATTCCGATATTTCCAGGTGTATGTACCCCTACAGAGCTAATGTATCTGCTGGAATACGGCCTTCCGGTCGCCAAATTCTTTCCGGCCGGACAGTATGGCGGACTGAAAACGATAAAAGCCCTGGCCGCACCCTTTCCCAATATGCGGTTCATGCCAACAGGTGGGATCAATGCCGGCAATATTCTGGATTACCTGGCGTTTGATAAAATTATCGCCTGCGGCGGCAGCTGGATGGTAAAGGATACTCTGATCAATAACGGGGATTTCGATAAAATCTGCACTCTGACCAAAGAGGCCGTCACATTGATAAACGGGGAGGGCTAATCATGAAAATATTAGTAACCCCTACCTCACTGCAGCCCGAAAGAAGTTCTGAAGCATTAGAACGATTATCCGCCTTTTGTGATAACCTGGCTTTTAATGAGACTGGAAAACCGTTGGAAGAAGACGCTCTTATCGACCTCCTGAAAGACTGCGACGGCTATATAGCCGGGCTCGATCAGGTCACTAAAAAGGTTCTGGAAAACTGTCCCAATCTAAAAGGAATCTCAAGATACGGCGCCGGTTATGACCGCGTAGACATTAATGCTGCCAGAGAATTGGGAATTCAGGTATCCAATACACCGGGGGCAAATGCCCAGGCTGTCGCCGAGCTTTCCTTTGCCCTCTTGATGTCACTGGCCCGCAGGATTCCCTATCTTCACAGCCAAACTGCAAATGGCAAATGGGTACGTTCTACCGGATCCGAACTATACGGCAAGACACTGGGAATTCTTGGACTTGGGGCTATTGGTAAGCGAGTAGCAGCTTGTGCTAAGGGTTTCCGAATGAAAATATTGGCTTACGACCCATATATTCAGGAAGATTATTGCAGAGAACATGAAATTATCTCTTCTAACTTTAATATCCTTATAAGGGAAGCTGATTTCATTACTCTTCATCTGCCTTTAAACAACAATACCCATCATCTGATAAATAAAGATGTGATCGCTGCAATGAAATCCAGTGTCATCATCGTAAATGCTTCCCGCGGCGGCATCGTAGACGAAGAGGCTGCCTATCAGGCTCTCACTGCCGGAAAGCTGGGCGGTTTAGGGCTGGATGCGTTTGAGCAGGAGCCTCCGGAGGCTTCAACTCTGTTTACACTTCCTAACGTTGTGACCACACCACATGCAGGTGCACATACTAAGGAAGCTGCCACGGCAATGGCTGATATGGCTGTAGACAATTTGATCTGTATGCTGGAAGGAAAAGGATGTAAATATATTATAAATAATTAACAGCAATGTAAAGGGGACCGTTACACCAACAAAGTTGGACGGTCCCCTTTCAAATTCTTTTATTTATTCCACCCTTTCATTGAGTTCAATATGCTCACCGTCCGGTCCTCTAAAAAATACCCATTTAGACCCTTTCGGTGGAAATACGTGTGGCGCTGCCGTATAGGAGCCCATTTCAAACTCAATTCCTTTTTCCGCCAGTTCCTTCATAATCTCATCCAAATCTTTTACCGCCAGCGAAATATGGTCAAACCAGCCATCTTCTCTTTTTATTTCATATGGCAGTTGTACCAGTTCGATAATGCAGGACTTGTGCTGTATAAACCTGACCAGAACATCACCTTCCGGAATCTTATTAACTGCCTCATGTATCAATTTAAACCCCAGCTTGTCTTCATAAAACCCTACCGACCGCTGAACATCATTTACATAAAGACCAACATGTGCTAAACCTTCTATCACTACACCACTCATATTATTACCCCTTCCTGATCTGCATTATTTCCATTTTGGGTTGTCGATAATCCGGGGAACTCCATCCCGCTCAACCAGCAATTTCCGATACCCCTTAGTTTCAATAGTTCCATAGTCGTGCCCGGCATCCGCCCGGAACACAAAGAAGGTGCGTAAGGGCTCGCGATCATCTACATTAATACTGCGGTGGGCATATCGCTTCGGCACATAGACCGCTTTTCCCGGTGTCAGTTCATGAGCCAGCCAATCTCCTTCCGGGTTTTCCAACAGCATATAGCCATGCCCGCTGAAGCAGTAATAAATCTCTGCGGTTTCTAAAATAGTATGAAAGTGCCCTTTGGTCATATAGTATTCATTTCCTACTTTTCCAGGATATGTAATACTACATCCAAAAGCCAGATTTCCTGCCTCTTCAGGAACTCCCATCTCATGGAATTCATAGATCAAATCATCACCTTCAACCTGAAGCTTCTTCTCCCACAACGCATCATCTGCAAACATTCCCTCCATTTGACTCAGATAACGTTTAGAGGTCTCTTTCATCTGGGATATACCCGTCTGCGGGTTAAAGTCTATGGTAAATCCTCTCGTATAATCAAATCCGGTTTCTTTTATATTAAAATCGGCCATCCTAATCTCCCTTCTTTAAATAAATTCCGGCAATACAGCCATCGGTGATTATTTAAAGTTCTCCTGTACCTGAGCCATATGCTTAAACGGTGTCTGTAAGGTGTCATGAAGTTCTGTAAATACTCCTTTCATTTCCTGATAAAGAGACATGTTCTGTATATTGGGCTCATATATTCTCCTGATTTTTACGACTGTATCGGCTCCCTCAACTAAGTCCTTTATTATCCCTACAGCGTATGCTGCCATCAATGATACACCCAGCACACCGCCCTCATCGGTCTCCAGCGTGTAGATCGGACGTTCATAAATATCTGCTTTAATCTGGTTCCAAAAATCACCTTTCGCAGCTCCGCCCGAATGGTAAACAGCCTGAATAGGGTTACCGTTTGCTTCAAATATATCCAGGGTTCGCTTAAATTCAAAGGCAACCCCTTCCAGTACGGCCCGGATAAAATATCCGATTTCCTTATCCATCGACATTCCGATGAAGCATCCCCGGGAATCAGCACTTCCCATTGTCCGTTCGCCCATAAGATATGGCAGAAAATATAATCCTGATGCTCCTGCCGGAGTCTTTTCAGCCAGTTGGCTCAAATATACATAGTCATCGATGCCATTTGCCCGGGCTTCATCCCGCTCCTTTTTACATAGATTGTCTCTGAGGAAACGGAAGGATATGCCGGCAGCATCAATATTGCCAAACGGTACCCAGCCATCCAGTACATGCCGCAGATTCATTATGCGGCGATCCATAACCGGCTGGTCGGTATACCCGCAGATGGTCCCGCCGGTGCCTGTAATATCTACCACAGTCCCTTTCTTATGCATTCCCGAGACATAAAGCATACTCAACATGTCACCGCCGCCGGTAATCACGACTGTTTTTGTACTGAGGCCAGTTTCTGCCGCTGCTTTCCGGCTAAGATTTCCGACCACATCATAAGCATTCTGGATCTCAGGCAGTTTCTCACGGTCAATCCCCAGAATGTTTAAAAGCTCCTCCGACCATTGACCGGTCTTTTGATTCATTGCAAAGACACCTGAAGCCTCTGAATAATCAATACATGCCCGGCCAGTCATTTTAAAATTAATATAGTCTTTCGGGGTCAGGAATTTATATGCCTGCCCGTAGACTGCCGGCTCATTTTCTTTCAGCCATTTAATCTTAATTCCGTGCCATGACGGAATCGGCATATTTGCTGAAATGTTAAAGATTTCATCGGTCATTTCTGCGGCAATCGCTTCTGCCAGATAGCCTGCCCGTTTATCACTGTATAACTGAATATTGTCCTGAACCACCGAACCGTCTTTTCTGACCGGAACTGCCCCATGCATATGAGCGCAGCACCCAAATGCCGCCACATCCTCACCGGATATTCCGGCTTTAGCCAGCAGTTCGCGGGTGTTTGCCGTAATAATCTCCCACCAGGATTCCGCTCTTTGAGTCATCCACATAGGCCTCGGAGTATCTACATACTGTTCTTTAGACACCTCCGCCACCAACTTCAGTTCTTCATCATATAGATGTATCTTAATTGACTGTGTTCCTATGTCTGTACCAATAATGTACCGCTTCATAATAAGCACCTCCCATAACTATACTCTGACAATCTTGCTGGATTCGTTAATAATTACCGTATCCGCTCCATTAACTATAACATGTTCTATTTCTTCTATGGCTGCAAACGCTCCACTAACAATTATTTCCAGACTTCCGTCTGCATACTGCCGCAGACGTCTGGCATCTTCAGCCGGTTCTCTGCAGATTTCATAAGGCATAAAAGCTGTTGAGCTAATAATACCGGCCGCTTTCGTCTTCTTAGCTATATTGCATAATATTCTCAGGTGCCTGTCTGACATCTCGCCGGCTTCAATAATAAAATACACCGGTTTATTTACCGCCTCAACACACTGCGTCATTTCTTTCTGCAGATTATCTTCATGACCACTCATGAAATAGCCAACCGCCGCTGTTACAAAATACATATCGGCAGCCCCGCCTTCATTCTCGCAGTTTTTGATTTCCATTGCCTTCAATTCAGGATCTGCACATCCGGCAGGATAGGCAATACTGACTGCGGTTTTTACGCCCCGATCCTTAAACTTTTTCCCTACCGCTGCACTGGTAGGACTGATAAAAACCCGGTCAATCTGATTTGCCATGGCTTTGTAATATAAATTTTCACAATTTTCATCGGAAATATAATAATTCGGTACATTTGTCAATATTACTTTTTCTGCAATCTGTCCCCATCCCATGATCAAATCCCTCCATATTCGTTTAATCGCTTTTCAATAAAGGCGTTTGTGATCTCAAGTGCCGCTGCCGTATGAATATTATTACACCCCATTTCCCGATACCTTAGTACCTCTGCTAAGGTACGGATATTACCAGATGGATGCACATCAAACCGATTAGGGAACACTCGTTTAATAAGTGCTACTTCTTCAAATGATACCCCCAGTTTAGCACCTGGATTTACTTTTACTGAAACGGTGCCGGCACTATCCAGTGCCTTGCAGGTTTCAATAATCTGTGTATCACTCATCAATGTCGCCGGAATGACCAGTGCAACCCGGTAAAAATCGTCTTGGTATTCTTCGACAATTGTTCTGGCTTCTGTCTCAATATCCTTGTATCGTCCAGAAAATATTGCCTGCCAGTCCAGGCAAATACAGACATCATCAACCTTCATTCTGCGCAATTTTGCCAGCGTATCCATCTTGGTTTGCAAAGTATACCGCCCCATCGGATATGAAACCGCACAATGTAGTTTTACATCACAGCAATAATCTGTAAATAATTCCCGCACCAGCGGGACAAACTGCATCTCTGTATCAAAAGCCAGCGGCGCCATCTTTGTTTCCTTAAGCTTTGCTACTATCTCCCGCACATCATCTTCGGTTCTGGTGATTCCCTGCAGACCAAAGTGGCATAATGACAGAAAATGCTTTGCTTCCTGAAATACTTTATCAGCGATTTCCCGATCCCTTACACTGCTAAAATCAAACATACTCTTTCTCCTCCTGTCACGCTTTTTTGTTCTTCAGCTGATCGATAATAACAGCAATGGTAATCAATACACCAGTACTAATCTCCATCACAAAAGAGTTGATACCAAATTGTATTCCTGCATTATCAATCAATGTCATGAGTATCGTTCCCAGTGCTGTCCCCCATACCGATCCTTTTGCACCCGATAAAGACGCTCCGCCGATTACCGTTGCCGCAATAGCATTCATCTCATAGCCGCTTCCGGCCGTCGGCACCGCACTATTGATTCTGGATGCCAGCATCACACCGGCAATTCCGCATAAGAACCCGGCAATTCCATATGTCATATATGTAACCTTTCTAATAGAAATACCACAGAGCCTTGCAACTTCCTGACCACTTCCCAACACATACAGATTTCTTCCAAAAGTTGTAAACCGTAAAATGAAAAATCCAACCAGAACAACAATCAACCAGATAACGGCAAGCTTGGGAATAAATAGAATCGATTCACTGGCAAATTCTCCAAACGCCTTATTAAGTCCGGCAATAGTACTGGCATTGCTGATTACCTTGATCAGTCCCCGCAGAATGGTCATACTCCCCAGTGTGGCAATAAATGGGGGAACTTTAAATTCATTAATAATTACAGCATTATAAATACCGCAGACAATTGCTGCCGCCAACGCCACTGTAATGGCCGCTGCTACCGACATCCCCCATTTTGCCTGTCCCATCGCTACGATCAAAGTACTCATTCCGCAGATTGCACCACAGCTTAAGTCGATTCCACCGGTAATGATGATAAGTGTGGCGGAGATTGAAATAACCCCGATAATAGAACATTGCTTCATTATATTGGTTAAGTTATAACTGGTAAAAAAATTATTCGTACCAAAGGCCGCAATTAAAAAAATGGCTACAATAATCAAAATCAGCGAGAATTCAGTACGCTTTAATATATTTAATTTTCCTGATCTTTCTTTCTTCATAGTAATCGATCCCTCCAAATTCTTCGCTAAACAGACGTTGATGCCAGACGCAGCACGTCTTCTTCTGTTGTTGCTTCTATTTCCTGTTTATTTAACACACCTGATATCCGCCCCTCTGCCATCACGACCATCTCATCGGAAAGCCCCATTACTTCCGGCAGATAAGATGAGATTAGAATAATCCCTTTGCCCTGACCGGCCAGCATTTCGATAATCTTATATATCTCCTGTTTGGCTCCTACATCCACACCAACTGTAGGTTCGTCAAAGATTAAAATATCCGGGTTCCGGCATAATAGTTTTGCAATAACTACTTTCTGCTGGTTTCCTCCAGAAAGGTTTTCCACATATTGCTCAATATCCGGTGTTTTTATTCCAATTTTGGTCTTGTACTCCTCTGCCCTGGATGTCTCTTTTGCAAGGCTGATAAACCCGGCTTTACTAATCAGATCATAAGAATACATGTTGGCATTCATCTTGACGCTTAATGACAGCGCCAACCCATCTTTTCGCCTGTCTTCGGTCAAAAAACCTACTCCTTTGCGAATTGCATCCTGAGGATTCTTAATCACTACCTTCTCATTTCTAATATAAATATCTCCGGAATCAAGACTATCCACTCCGAATATGGCACGCATAATTTCACTTCTGCCTGAGCCAACCAGCCCGGCAAATCCTAATATCTTCCCCGCATGCAGTTTAAAACTGATATCACTGAACTTTTTGCCCGAAGTCAGATTCTCTACTCTAAGCAGCTCCTCTCCGTAATCAATATGCCGGATATTATAAAGATCACTTACCTCTCTCCCCACCATCAGAGAAACCAGCATATCTTTATTCACCTCAGATATATTCTTAGTATCGACATATTCGCCATCCTTCAGAATTGTAACCGTATCACAGATCTTCATCAGTTCCTCCAGCCGGTGGGAAATGTATATAATGCAGACCCCCTGACTTTTCAGCTCACGGATATAACGATATAATATTTCTACTTTATCATTTTCCAGAAGCGCAGTAGGCTCATCAAAAATGACCAGTCTAATATCTTCGTTGACAGATATCTTGCTGATCGTTACCATTTCCTGCAGCGCCACCGGAAGCCGGCTGATCTTGGACCGTGGATCTACACCCATCTCAAATTTATCAATAATCTTTCGGCTCTCCTTATTCATCAGATCCCAGTCTACCGTTCTGAACTTTGTAGTAGGAATTCTGCCCAGATAGTAATTCTCCGCAATACTCAATTCCTTTGCAATATTTACATGCTGATAATTGGCATGCATACCGCATTCCTTACTCTCTGCGGCTGTCTGCGGCGTCTTCCAGGTACCTTCGCAATTAATACTGATGGTTCCCTCTTCAGGTTTTTCAACCCCCATAATACATTTTATTAAAGTCGACTTTCCCGCTCCGTTCTCCCCCAGCAATGCTCGTACTTCACCTTTTTTAATCGTTAAACTGATATTCTGAAGAGCCTTAACACCAGGATAAGATTTGCTGACGTTTTCTACTTTTAAAATAATATCTTCTCCCATATGCACCACCATTCTTTTTTGCAATCAGGCCGTCTCATGAATCCCTGACGGCCTGAAAATATAACTTATCTTACTTTTTCAAAATTGTTGGATCAAGCAGAGCTTTGCTCTCCTCGGTATCCATAATTTCTTTTGTAATAGCGGTAGAAGGACAGTTGATGTGCTTTTCACTTTCAGTGTTTTCTCCTGTCCGAAGGTAAGTAATTGCATTTTCCATCGCTTTATATCCTTGTTCGTATGGCGTCTGAACTACAATAGCATATAAGTTGCCTGCCTCTAATGCCTCAATTTCCAAACTGTCGGAATCCACACCGATACCAAGAATATCACTGTTGCCGGCATTCTTCAGACCCAGTGCAATACCATCTCCTGAAATATTATTCCCACCGTAGAGACCGATCAGTTCATCACCATATGTAGAAATCTGTGTTTCTACATTAGCCTGTGCATTGTTCACATCATTTTCATTGTAAAGAGTATCCAGACACTCAATCTCCGGGGCATGCTCTGCCATATAAGCCTTAAATCCATTCATCCGTTCTTCCAGCGTTTCTACAACTACCGACATGTGCATTCCGATTTTACCTTTGGGTTCTACGCCTTTCGCTTCCAATCCATCCAGCATACACTGCGCAGCAGTTTCTCCGATAGTCATATTATCGCAATAATAGTGAACACCATACAGATCATCGTACTCATTAGAATCCCCGCCTTCCAGACCCATGCTGACAAAGTTAACGTAGATTCCGGCATTCTGCGCTTCCTGAGTCTTAGGCACAGTTCCATCAGGTGCAAGAGTTGCGGTAATAATTGCGTCCGGACCGGAAGCAATTACGCTTTCGTATGCTTTGATATACGCATCGGTCTCCGATTCTGAAGCCGGTCCGCTTACCGAGAAGTTAATCTTGATGCCTTCTTTTTCCTCTAAATCAGCAATTGCATTTCTCATTCCGATCTCACCATACTGCCAATATTCTGATTCTGTGGATGGTGACAGGTAAACCACATCGAACTCGGTCTGATCTCCGCCTGCTCCGGTATTCTCTGTACTTTCCCCGCTGGCTTCCCCACCGCTGTCTGTACTTGTCGAATCCTTACTGCATGCTGCTAATGCTACGATCATTAATGCTGCTAATACTACTGATAATACTTTTCTTAGTTTCATTTGATGTTCCTCCCTCTGTAATATTATTATATCGTTATATAGTATTGTTATGACATATTATATTCCAGTTTCTTTCCTTTGTCAATTATCAACTAATACTTTTTTATATTTTTTTTAGTTTTGTACATTTTGACAGTATTTTAACAAAGATACAAATAAAAATGAAACTGCCGCACGAATAAGCAACAGTCCCCTATATAAAGCTAAATTGTTACTTCACAGTGGAATACGTTTCGATCTCCACGGAATTTCGCAATAGAAAATTCTATCGGTATTCCCTCTTTCGTATATGTAACCGACGTAGTCAACTGAATCGGATCACCTTCTTTTAATCCCAGCAGCTCCGCTTCCTTTTCATCCGCTGAAATAGCTTCTAGTTCCCGCACTGCCTTATCGGGAATAGTATCTGGATTCATATCAAGAAACTCATACAATCCAATCTGATTCATATCTATTTCCAACATCCTCTTACAGCTCATCGGTAAATATGCATCTGCCAGAACGTTCGGTTCATCATTGACAAACCGCAGCCGGCATAGATGGATAACCTCTTCCCCACCATTAATCTGCAGCATTTTACCGACCAGATCATTTGCCTTTTCAATTTCGAGGGTCAGAACCTTCGTGGTAGTCTTAACATTTTGCACCTGCAACAGGTTATGGGATGCTCGGATCACATTCGTAAAATCCTGCACCACCCGCTTTTCCGCAACAAAAGTCCCCTTACTCTTAACCCTATAAAGCTGCCCTTCCATCACTAACTCCATAATGGCCTGTCGAGTCGTAGTACGGCTAATCCCCAGTGTTTCACTGAGTTCCAGTTCAGTCGGCAGCATATCCCCCGGTTTTAGTTTGCCTTCTTTTACCATATCCAGAATGGTCTTTTTAAGTTGATAATACATTGGAACCGGAGTATTTTTATCGATTCTTACATTTGCAAACTGATTCATTTTTTATACCCTTTCTGTCGACATTATTTACCTTTATATTAGTTCATTTTAGTCGGATTGGCAATCAAATCTTTGGATCGCCTTCCATATTTTTCATATTTTACTTTCCTTTTCTTGACTTTTATTAAATCATGCACTATTATTATGACATAACATAATGACATAACAGCATCTATAAATATTTAATCATGAGGTGTATCAATGAATTCATCACAAATCGACAAAGGAACACCTGTACCATTATATTTTCAATTAAAAACTTTGATTCTGACGGATATTAAAAATGGTGTTTATAAAGAAGGAAGCTTAATTCCCACCGAAAAAGATATCAGCGATATTTTTCATATCAGCAGGACAACAGTACGGCAGGCAATCACTGAGCTCGTTCAGGAAGGTTGGTTATACCGGGTAAAAAGTAAGGGGACTTTTGTAGCACAACCTAAGATCAGCCAGGATTTTATTAAAAAACTGGAGAGTTTTAACGATCAGATTATCAGAACCGGCATGGTGCCCAGTACTGAAGTACTGAAGTTTGAGGTCCAAAAAGCAACGGATATCATCGCGGCTCCGCTGGAAATTCCAGAAGGCGCGCCAGTTATTTATCTGCACCGTAAGCGCCTGGCAAATAATGAACCAATTGTAATTATAGAAACCTACCTCCCTTATGAAGACTGTTCTTTTATACTAAAGCATGATTTGGAAAAAGAGAGGCTTTATGGCATTCTCAACGCTCATAAAGAAACCAGTGTTTTTCGTGTTAAACGTACAGTTGAAGCTATTGCGGCAAATACATATGATAAAAGATATCTGGATATTGAGATTGGAAAACCAATTCAATACTTTTCTTCGATTGGATATAATGCTTACAGCAAGCCTATCGAATTTTCTCTGGCCCGTTATCGGGGTGATCGGAGCAGTTTTGAAATCACGGTATTTCCTGATCATCCTGAACACTTATAATTCCAAAAGTAATTCAATGCAGATCTTCCCTGCGAATACCACAGAACTTTAAATATGCTGACAGGATTTGACACATTTTGCATTTATCTTTATAATAAATCTTAATACAGCATATACTAAAATAACAGAAAATGGAGTTCATAATATGATATGTCCAAAATGCGGAAGCAACCATGTAACTACCCATACCACCAGCAAAACCACAACCTCCGGTAAGACAAAGGGATTCGGCTGGATCAAAGCCTGCCTAGGTTATCTGTTTTTCAGTATTCCGGGGATTCTCTGCGGATTATGCGGGATGGGCAAAGGAAGACAGACAACAACAACAAGAACAAAGGTGGGCCACATATGTCAGGATTGCGGCAAACAGTTTTAGAATTAATCCGCAGTATCGGCAATCACTCCGGATGTCACCAGCTGCCTGAGCGCAGCTTTTTTTATAAAGGAAAACAGTTCCCGGTCTGCGCACGCTGTACAGGTGTTTCCCTTGGCCAGCTGGCTGCTGTTATAGCAGCCTTTTTTTGGCATATTCCTTCGGTCTTGGCTCTGGCTCTTTTATCGGTTATGGGACTGGATTGGGGAATTCAGGAGTTTGGGATAAAAGAATCGACCAACCACCGGCGCTTTATTACTGGCATATGTGGTGGATTTGGTTTATTTACTTTATATATAAATATCGTCCGGGCAATGAAAAAACAATAATAATTCAATGCATACTTCTTTTATTATTGCAGAAACTATTATTGGGGTGATGAGTATGAGTATATATAATGACCAGGAAATTCCGGTCGGACTCGGAATGGCTCTGGCTCAGAATCTGGACGCCATGGAAGTCTTTAATTCTATGGATGATGGTTCCAGACAGAACGTAATCGAACGTGCACGTCATGTGAAATCAAAACAGGAAATGGAATCTATGGTCTACGAATTAAATTCTTACAGGTAATATCGTCTCAGAATTGCAGTAAATGATACAGAGGGAGTCTTATTTATTATAATAAGGCTCTCTTTTCATTGCCAGGATACAGCAGCCGCACTATTAATGAGCTGTCAGAACACAACTACTCTTGACAAAATACACACTTTCTCATATAATTAATCATAGTTTAATTATTAAACATTGTTTAGGAGAGCTTATATGTCCAGGAAACGCCAACAGCAACAGTCCGAAGAAATAAAAAGCCGTATTCTTGATATTGCGCAACGTATCATCTCAGAAGAAAGCCTGGAAGCTTTATCTATTCGCCGCATTACCAATGAAATGGGGTATTCATCGGGCAGCATCTATCACTATTTTAAAAGTAAAGATGACATTATTTTATGCATTTTGCAAGAAAGATATCAGAAAATCATCAAGTCCGTAAAACCAGCAGATACGGATTCATCTCCTGATGAAATCATCCGTGCATCTATGAAGGGATATATCTATAATTGCCTTGAGTGGTCTTCCCTCTACAAAGCTATGATGTTTAGTTCCTCACCGCAGATTTTGGATATCACTGCCGTATTGGAAGAAGGTATCCTGGAAAAACGTCCGGCTTTTAAAGGTCTTGTCCAGGCACTGGAAATCGGTATATCTGCCGGTACATTTGAATCCTGTAATGTTGAACTCACTGCACAAACTCTCTGGAGTGCCATGTTTGGCCTGCTTTCCAGGCTCATTATTGAACAAAATACTTCACAGGAATATATGGATAAACTGATAAACCGTCAAATTGACATTATATTGAAAGGATTACGCCCATGAAAACATTAATTCTTTATGCTTCCAAATACGGCGCTGCCGGCGAAATTGCAAATCGTATCGCTGAAAAAATGCCTGAAGCAACTATCTGTAATTTAAAAAAAGGCGAGATACCACAGCTCTCGAATTTCGATTGTATTATCATCGGCAGTTCACTATATGCCGGTATGATTCGTAAAGAGGCCAAAGAATATATAACACAAAACACCACTGAATTATGCAAAAAGAAGCTAGGCTTATTTTTGTCCGGATTTAAACCTGATAACGAATATTTTACCAATAATTTTTCTGCTGATCTTCTTGAAAAAGCGACAGCGACAGCCTTTTTAGGAGGCATTTTTGATCCGGAAAAAGTTGGCTTTATAGGGAGGTTTATTGTTAAAAAGGTCGCTAAACAATCTGAGTATTTGAATAATATTTCCGATGATAAAATCAATGAATTTATTAGAGTGTTAAATTATGAGAAAGAATAAACGGCATTGTCCTGTATTCTGGGTTATTTCTATTCGCCCCTTAGGAGTTGCCGCTCCTTTGGGGTTTTCTGTTTACCTTGCCGGAACCTTGCCGTTTTTCCCGGCCAATGGTTCGGGAAGGAGAATCTATGACAGAGGAAAGCAAAAAAGTAAGTAAAGCCCATGCAGACAGACGGGGCGAAAGTACCAACGCTTTCATAAAACTTGCTATTGATGAGACTATGGAGCGTGACAGCAAATAAGATCGCCTCACTTTAGGACTACCTCCGTACCTACAGGTATAAAGGATATCGATTGTACCTGCTCCCTTCCCTTTATTCAAATACCCCGTGCCCAAAAGTAGCCCCCTTTTTCTCAGCGCAAATCTGCGTTCAGCTCTTGCAAGAACTTCTTAGATATGCTAAAATAGGGATACAAAGAGAACAACCGCCACAAAGTGGTTGACTCCCAGAGAGATTACTTACTGCCCTGACTCGCCAAAGTTACAGGGCAGTATTACTTTCGCCGATTATTCCTATCTATGTAGGTCAGCAATGCGGTCAAGAATATCCCGAAAGACAACATCAAGGCTATTGCGTCCGACACTTCCATCAGCACCACCTCCCCTCTATATGCGCCCATGACTGGACTTTATAAGTTGGGAGGCTCCACCCTGTATACGGTTGTTCTGAAATGATTATATAACAATTTCCTTTTAATTAAAATAATTAATGCTATTAACTAGAATGTAATACTGTTGAATTCCAAAATTTGTCTGAACCTTATCATTTTCCCATTTGGTTCTTTTTTGGTACTTTCCTTGATTTCCCCGCCCCACCATGCTATACTATAAACCGTTCCAAAGCCCACAAAACCAAGGTCTAATGGGCTATAAAATCCGAGTGTTCGTGACCTTCCACTCGTAAAACAAAACTAAAGGAGATTTTAATAATGAGAAACAAAAATGTACTATTCATGACCCAGGCAGCCATGATCGCTGCTATCTACGTAGTGCTCACCGTTGTCTTCGCACCGTTCAGTTTCGGTGAAGTACAGGTGCGTATAGCTGAGGCTCTCACTATCTTGCCGCTCTTTACACCAGCAGCCATACCGGGATTATTTATCGGCTGTCTGATCGGGAATATCCTGGGCGGAGCAATTTTACCGGATATCATCTTCGGGAGCCTGGCCACATTGATCGGAGCCGTCTTTACCTACAAGCTGCGCAGCAAACATCCGTTACTGGCACCGATTCCGCCAATCGTATCCAATACGGTCATCGTTCCTTTTATCCTGAGATATGCATATGGCATCCTGCTTCCGATACCACTAATGATGTTAAGCGTCGGTGCCGGCGAAGTTATCGGCTGCGGAGTGCTGGGTCTGATTCTATATGCTGCACTTCACAAATACAGCAAATGGATCTTTAAATCAACAGCAGTATCATAAGACATAAGCTAAGCGGGGACATCAATCCCCGCTTTTTGTATATGCAATAAATGCATTCCCACTGGCTTTTACCATCTCCTCCAATGCTGCCGTAGTCACCGTAGACTGAGTACCTGCTGCCGGATCCAGATAAGTTACATTCTTACTGTCATAACCAATCAGCAGGATGGCCTGATCATCTCCGGTGATAGCAAGCACCGGACGGTCTTTGCCAACGGCATAAATTGCTTCATCCACCGAACATCCGGCCAGATTCAGGGCTTCTCCACCGGAGAATTCATCCAGAATATCAAGCGGTGACTTACCGCCTGCCAGTTCCCCAGTCACATCAATACTGCCGCCCTCATATTCGATGATTTTCCGCAGGCAGGCTGCCAGAGAGGACTCCCCTTCAGCCGCTGTGAAAGCACCGATATTTTGATTTAGATAATTATGATCTCTTCCCAGTCGTTCCCAGGCATAGGCCTGACTGGAAGTCACAGCTACTCCGGAGAGTTCCGCTGCCCGTTTGACCGCATAGCCCGCCTTGTTATATACATCCTGAAGGCGACCGTAAGCATATACATAGTACTTACCGCTGGTCCCGACCTCATCGAGTTTCAGGCTGTCAGAGCTCTTAAACAATACCTGCTTCGGCTGGAGCAGTTTTATATTCTGACTGTCTACACCATCCTGATAAGTCAGCCGCATTTGTGCCTTCTTCAGTTCAGTAGTATATGATTCCAGATAAATATTACTATCCGACTTTTCTTCATTGCTGGAAATGTAGTCGGGTTCAATGCTGTTGTAAATAGAATTTTCCCGGACCGCCCGGTTCAGGGTGATCAGGCTGTCCTCTACAAATACATCCAGCAAATAGATATTCTCCACTTCATAAGTCTTAAGTATAATCTTTTTACTGTCGGTGATCTCCAGCTTATACATGGGTACAACTTCTTCGCCGGAAATGGTCGTTCCGACATCCTCCTTCTTGGCCACTCCATAGACAAAATCATCATTTACAAAGCCAAATGGTGTAATACATTCACCATCAGCAGCATCTACTGCATAATTCTTTCCGGTGACCAGATTCAGCACGGCAATCTGCTGGGCATCCTCACCGCTGCCATCTACCTGGTATGCGAACATATGGCCATCTTCCGAACTGACATACTGTCCTTTTGCCATATCCTCCACTAATTCTTCCCTGGTGTCTTCCTCCAGCTTGATTTCATAGAGGGTGCCACCACGCAGGATATGCAGAAGTTGTTTCTCATTATTATAATAGACCATCCGCTCCTCATCCTTCTCAATGATGGCATAGGATTTATCACTCGGAATAAAAGCCTTTTCTTCTACCGCATTTTTCTCACTGTCAAAGTAATAAATGGCAGTTCCGGTTTGTCCCTCGTGGACACCGCGATTCATATATCCAGAGACCGCAAAGGTCGTACTGCCGTTATTTTCCACTGAAATGAGGGTAATATCATGCTGGTCATATGCATAACGGATATCATTGGTCTCCTGACCGGCAAAGCTGAATACCAGGGAAATCTCCCCATCTTTCTTATTATAGCTCCAAAGCTCCCGTTCCTGGACAAATGATACCATCGAGCCATCCTTATCGGTCATATATTCCACCTTGTTAGAGGTAATCCCTAATATGATTCCCTTCTCATTAACAGCCTTGGCCGAGCCATCAAAAACCTGGTTCATAGTCCGATGATAATCCAGCAGATATACCTGTGAACCGCCAAACCTAACCTTGAAAAATTCACTGATATTATAGATGTCCCGTTCATTTTCCTCACCTATACAACTGACCTGATAGTTCAGTTGTACCGCTGTATAAGTACTGTTTACTTCCTTAATGCTCCAGAACGGTTCACCGATTACCGCTGGTTCCAGCTCACCCCAGGATATGTTATCGAAATCAGACTGGATGGTAACCGTCTGAAAAGTGGAATTATCCGCACCGGTATCCGGCTCCATATTGTCCTTATAATCAGCAAATGCTGTCTTATCATGTTCGGCATTAAAAAAGCTCTGGATATAAGAAAGATTCACCCCCGCATTCATCGGCTCTGAATCGACAACCCGGGTGTAATAATATACTTCCGTATCATCTTCCAGACGGAGGGTAACCTTTAGCACCTTTTCTAAACTGAGCAGATTTTCCTGATCAAACTGTAAGGTGTTTTCCGTTTCCGGATTCTCAATCGCGCCATTATACAGCACCTCCTGACCATCCAGAGAATAAATCTCATACTTACATAACTTTATCACCGCACCACCGTTATGGATGTTCATCCGCACATTATAATTTGATACCGGCGTGATGGTGTCACGCATGGTCGGGATATCCATATCCTCAATATATCCGACCAGCTGATTAACTGTAATATCTCCTGTTTTAAAGGAGATATAGGGAAGGGCCGGACTTTGGATGTCGGCCGTCATATCCATATTTTCTCTGTTTGTTATATAGCTGAAACCGATGACTGCTAAAATAAAAACAGCAGTCAGTATTCCAACCCGAATCAATACCCTTTTCATCTATACTCCTCTTTACTGTTTCAATAATTTCCCCAGCGTCGGTGAGACGTGCAGAAATTTCTCACATGCCTTTAACGCTTCCTGATTATTTCCTCTTTTTCCGGTCTTTACCGCCCGAATCAGAATATTCTTCGGGGTATGTTCCATATCGATAAATTCCAGTATCTGTGTTTCGTACCCTTCTCCCTCTAAGTACTGTGCACGCATCGCATCGGTAACCAGCGCCGCCATTCGTTCTTTAATCAGACCATAAGATAAAAGCGGCCCCAGTACATCATTTTTTATCTGCCCGTTCACCTCGTGCTGGCAGCACGGTACCGAAAGTATCACTTTGGCACCCCAGCTGACAGCTTTATATAATGCATGATCGGTAGCGGTATCACAGGCATGCAGCGTAACCACCATATCTGCCTTTTCACAGCCTTCGTATCCGGCGATATCGCCTTCCAGAAATGTCAGCTTCTCATAACCATATTTTAACCCCAGCGACCGGCAATTTTCAACTACCACTTTTTTCAGATCGAGGCCGATGATACGGACATTATAACCCTTTATTTCGTGCAGATAATAGTACATTGCAAATGTCAGATAGGACTTGCCGCAGCCGAAATCAAGAATGGTATTTTCCCGTTCTTTATCAAGATGAGGCAAAACATCCTCAATAAACTCTAAAAAGCGGTTAATCTGTCGAAATTTGTCGAATCTCGACCTGATGATCTTCCCTTCAGCATTCAAGACTCCCAGATCCTTCAGAAACGGAATATCGGTGCCTTCCTGCAAGATATAATTCTTCTTCCGGTCGTGAGACAGGTCAACTGACGTCACTGCGTCCTGCCGGACCTTCCGCTTCACTGTCACCTTGCCTTTTTTACTAACCAGCACCTGGTAGCTGTCGCTCTTAGTTTCCAGATTCAGCTGCCTGAACTGCTGCATCTGCCGCTCCAGCTCGACTGCTGCCCCTGCGGCCTCATAATTATAATGAAACACCTGATTGCCGCGGAATTCCTCGCACTGAAACATTAACCCGCCCTGATGAAGAATCGGGCGAACCTTTACCTTCATAACCTCCTCTTTACCGCGGGGATTACTGAGCGTGGCACTTAACAAATCTTTATTTAAACTTCTCGATAAAAGCTCTTTAATCTCCTCCATGCACCTCGTCCTTCCTGCATGTATTCTCGTTTTCTATTGTAAGCCCTGCGCTTCCTAAACGCAAGAAAAGGTTCAATAAATTGAACCTTTTCCATCTGCCTACTTATATACACTGCTTTGATCGGCCGCTTGCGGAAACCGGATGATTACTTTGAAAAGATCGCCGTCAATAACAATCTTGAATTGACCGCCCTGCAATTCGGTCAGACTCTTGGCGATTGATAAGCCCAGTCCGCTGCCTTCGGTCGTTCTTGAATCATCGCCGCGGATGAACCGTTCGGTCAGTTCATCAGGACTGATATTGAGCTCATTGGCAGAAATATTTTTCAGTGAAAATATCACATCACCGTTTTCCAGATACATATCACCATAAATTCTGGTCCCGTCCATAGTGTATTTGGCGGCATTGTTAAAAATATTCTCCAGTACCCGCCACATCTGACGCCCATCCACCCGAACCAGGACCGGATCTTCCGGAAGTTTCATAATGACCTGAAGATTTTTTTGTTCAAACCGTTCAGCAAATTCACCATTGGCTTGGTACAGCATCTCTACTAGGTCCACATTCATAAATTCCAGATTTATATTTCCACTGCTTACCTTCGATGCTTCCACCACATCCTCGGTCAGCGCTTTCAGCCGCTGCGCCTTTGCTTCCAGGATATCCAGATACCCGCGGATTTTGGCATCTGCAAAATTCTCCCGTTTGAGTAAATCAACATAGTTGATGATCGATGTCAGCGGTGTCTTGATATCATGCGATACATTGGTGATCAAATCGGTCTTCAGCCGTTCATCGCGCATGCTCTTTTCCACCGCTGCATCCAGTCCCTCACCAATGTGATTGATCATCAAAGCTATTTCTTTATAATCACCCACCTGACTCTTAAGCGAAATCTGATAGTTAATCTCTCCTTCTGCAATATGCTTCAGCCCGGCTCTTACCTGCTGTTTTGACATGGCTTCCCGGATCAGATATAGGAAAGCCGCTATTTCGAAAATCAATGCAATTATAATCATTACGGGACTGTGGAATACCATAGAGAACCAATGAATAAATATGAATACCGCTCCCAGCATGATCAGTTTCCACGTACAACTCCAGGATCGGAATATCTCCATCAGGAAGTTCCATAACCACCGCAACATACTGTTACTCCAGATCGTTTTCGCTTTGATCCGGCGCACCAGGCTCAGGTAGCCGGTCAGGAATATGGAACAGGTAACAAATCCTGCTATGCCAACAATTGCCGGAGTGCTGCTTGTGACTCCTTCAAATGCTCCTGTTTCTACAAGGAACAGCATCATGAATATCCACACTCCCGCGATAACTGCACATGCCATCTCCGTCTTCCATCTGTCAAAGCGATTCAGCACGAGATCATCCCCGGCCCGCGACCGGCCCGCAACAGCGGTCAGCCATATCACCGCAATAATAAACACAAGCAGTGAACCGATAGCCACAAAGGAATTATACCTCTGGAATGTATTGTGATAAAAATAATATACATCCTGAATCGGATATGCGGTATCTACCGCAACAGCAAATACATAATTATCCATATTCAAATCATGCATATACTGCTGCCAGTCATTGGCCTTCGCTGTCAAAATATTGGAACTGAAATCTGCCAGCTTCGGCGTAACCATCAGATGCTTCCCGACATCTTTCAGCTTATCAACATTCTGCTCATAAGCTGTATAATCAGCATATTCTTCCCGGTTTGTATATACTCTCTTTGCTTCTATATCAACTAACAGAAAAGAGAAGTTAGAATTACCCTCCTTCAGATAATCATATCCATACGTGTAAGAAACATAATATTCATAATATTCGTAAATACTATTAACCAAAGCATCTATAATTTCCTGCAATTTACCGTTCCATTCCGGATCGGTATTGGTAATACTGATCAGATCTTTATCGCCGATGGTCATATACTTTTCATTGAGATCACAATAAAACTCCCAGAAATCCACATAAGCTATATCACCATTCTTATTCAGAATATTTCCGCCGTAATAAATGTAGCTGTCATAATCGACATCCTCTGCTTCCTCTTCTGCCAACTCAGGGCGAAGCTCACCGCTGTTTAATAATTTTTTAAATTCATTCTGTTTATAATATTGATAAGTTCCATCTTCTTTCTCACAAACCACATAATTGCTTGCGTCATAATATATATCGGCCTTTCCCCATTCGATCAGATCGCCCAGCCGGTACCATAGTCCATTGTCGCCTTCCGGAACCTCCGCCAGCATCTCCCCGGTCATAATGTTGACCATCTTATCCGGATCATATTTACCGTCGGTCTCCAGTATCTGCTTCTCCATAACTGCATTTACAGCATCCAGAGACATATCCCGGACTTCCTGTGCAAAGTTATCAGTGTCCTCATATTCTTTTGTAGTTGACGTCCCAAGCAGCACATCAAAAGAAACATTACCATACTGAAGAAGCTGTGCAAATGAAACCAGTGCGATCACTGCCGCCACATGAGCAAGAGCAATTAAAATCCCTTTACATGCTCTTGATTGATACCATTTATTCATAACTTATCCTTTCTAGAATTTTTCTATCTTGTAGCCGACTCCCCAGACTACCTTCAGGTAGCGCGGTTCCTTCGGGTTGATCTCAATCTTCTCCCGAATATGACGGATATGCACCGCGACCGTATTATCTGCTCCTATTGCTTCTTCATTCCATATGCTTTCGTAGATTTGTCCGATAGAAAAAACTCTTCCCTGATTTTTTACCAGCAACAATAAAATATTGTATTCAATTGGTGTAAGCTTCACCATCTCTCCATCCACGGTCACTTCTTTCAATTCATCATCAATAGCCAGGCCGCCGGCACTGTATAACGACTGCTTCTCCTGAGCCACCGTACTGCCCAATTGGGTATAACGTCTGAGCTGTGACTTTACCCTAGCGACCAGTTCAAGTGGATTAAATGGTTTGGTCACATAGTCATCAGCGCCCACATTCAGCCCCAGTATTTTATCAACGTCTTCCGATTTTGCCGACAAAATAATAATCGGGATACTATTTTCTTCACGAATCTTCAACGTAGCTCTGATCCCATCCAATTTCGGCATCATCACATCAATGACAAGCAGATCAACCTGCTCCTTTTTCAAAATGCCGAGCGCTTCCATGCCGTCATATGCTTTTATAACATGATAGTCTTCCTGCTCCAGATAGATTTGTATTGCTTCGACGATTTCTTTATCATCATCACAAACCAGAATGTTAAACATGTTCATCACCTCCCTTATAGTATACAACATATCAGTCATTTTTTAAGGTCTAATTGGGTAATTTCTTAAGATATTTTAAAGGATTTAGGGTAATACTAAAAACATTGATTTTTTAGGAGGAATAAAAGCATGGAGAGAATGTTTTGCTACCAGTGTGAGCAGACTGCTCACGGAACCGGCTGTACCATCTCCGGTGTCTGCGGCAAGAAACCGGATGTTGCACATAAGCAGGATGAGTTGACCTGCGAATTGATCGCCCTTGCTGTGGCTGTAAATAGGAAAAAGAAGGTTGATACGAGGGCTGTCGACCTTATTATAGATGGCCTGTTTATTACACTTACTAATGTAAATTTTGATAGTACCTACATCACCGCCTTTACACAAACGGTCAAAAAACACCGTGTGACTCTCGGCGGTAAACGGATTATTGCTCCCGAGGAATTGTATCATAACAGCACCAATCTTATTTCCATGCGCTCCACCCTGCTCTTCGGTATGCGCGGAATGGGCGCTTATGCCCATCATTCACGGATCCTGGGGCATCGCGACCCGGATGTCGATAAATGGTTTATTAAGGGAATGGCCGCTCTGGTCATTGATCATGATGCCGACAAATGGCTGAACCTGCTGCAGGAATTCGGCGAGGTGAATTTAAAATGTATGGCAATGCTGGACGCTGCCAATACCGGAGCATATGGTGATCCGATCCCGGTAACCATACCGATGTGCGTGGAAAAAGGGCCGTTTATTGTTATATCAGGGCACGATCTGTACGACCTGAAGATGCTGCTGGAGCAGACCAGCGGCAAAGGGATCAACATCTATACCCATGGTGAAATGCTTCCCGCCCATGGCTACCCGGAATTGAAAAAATACCCCCAGCTAAAAGGAAATTTTGGTACCGCCTGGCAGCATCAACAGAAAGAATTTGCCAATATACCGGCCCCGGTCCTGTTTACTACCAACTGCCTGATGGCACCAAGAAAATCTTACAGTGACCGCATTTATACCACCTCGGTGGTCGCTTATCCGGAGCTGAAATACATCGGTCATAACGAAGGCGGCCACAAAGACTTTTCCCAGCTGATCGAACATGCTGTTGAACTTGGTGGTTATGAAGAGGCGCAGCATTTTACCGGAATCAACGGCGGCCCTGCCGTAACGACCGGATTTGGCCGCCGGACCGTACTGGACAATCTGCCGGCCATCGTCGAAGCGGTAAAGGCCGGTGATATCAGACACTTCTTCCTCATCGGCGGCTGCGACGGAGCCGCTCCGGGCCGTAATTATTATACTGATTTTGCCCAACAGACACCTGCCGATTCTATGATTCTGACCCTTGCCTGCGGTAAATTCCGAATCAATGACCTGGATCTGGGAACCATCGGATCGTTCCCCCGAATCCTGGATATGGGGCAGTGCAATGATACTTATGGAGCCATCCAGGCAGCACTTGCGCTGGCCGATGCCTTTGACTGCAGTGTCAATGAACTGCCGCTGACGCTTATACTGTCTTGGTATGAGCAGAAAGCAATCTGCATCTTGCTGACCCTGTTAGCTTTGGGAATTCAGGATATTTATATCGGACCCAGCCTGCCGGCGTTCTTTTCACAGGATGTATTGAATATGCTGGTTGAAAAATACAATTTACATCCAATTCGTACACCTGCGCAGGATCTGGTGCAGATATTAGAAAATTAATTTATGTTTATCTTCTGTTTGCCCAGTTCTGAATAGCTATTACAAGAGCGCTGGGCTTGCTCACTACACCATCTTGTACTGTACCCCAATGCTTTTGCATCGCTTTAATGGTCACCGGGCCAATAAACCCGTCCTGAGCTGTACCTACTGTCTTTTGAATCACCTTTATCAGCGGCGAGCCGGTCTGAAACGGCTTTTCATTCCAGTCCCAGCCTGCCGCCAGACCCGGATTTGACTTCTTGTAGGCGGCATACTGATTTGAAACAATGCTATCCTGGGTTGTCCCTAAAATTTTTTGCAGTCTTTTTGTGGTCGCTTTCCCCCAGACACCGTCTACCGTCAACTTGCTGTCAGGTGAATTAATTTCAGATACGCTCTGCAAAGCAACTGCTGAACCACTGGTGCTGTTTCCGCCGAGTTCTACCTTAAATTTCTGCCATAATGAGCTGTCTGAGCCCAGCCAGCCTTTCCAGCCCGGGCATTGCTTTGAGCAAACATCGTAGTGGCGGTAGACATTTTCTGCTGATACACTATATTTCTTCATCAGCTCTCTGGTAAGGATCACTGCATTGGCAAATGTCTCATCAGCAATCTTTCCATTATCAGAACACATTTCTATACTTAATGAATTGCTGTTTGTGACAATCCCAAACAGATTTCTCAAACCGTAGTTCTTTCCGACTGCCCATGCCGTATCTTCTTGTCCTACTACCTGATATACCGTAGATTTATCAACAAAATAGTGGGCTGAAGCACCACGGTTAATGCTGCGGAAGTATCCGGCATTATTATTAGCCGTATCGGTTTTATTTCCGGTGTAATGAAGCACAATATACTTCCTGCCCTTATTTCCTTTGGTATAGTTAGCCGTGGTTAAATCTTTTATTAACTGGTAAGGCATAATATTTCCTCCTTGGTGCCCTCCATTGTCAATGGAGGGTATCTTTTATAAAAAGTCGTTTTTTTGACATCGTTCCTGATATAATTCTTTTAAATATCTGGCTTCTTCCCGCATCACACCATTCGCAATCTTTTTAGTTTCTATCATTTTTTCATATTCGCCAAGCTGGCTAATGACATGATGCCATTCTTCTTTTGTGTGAAACCGCCCATTTTTGCAGCTATTAGAAAAATCTAAAATATTCCACCGCATATCGCTGGTTATTTTATCGTCAAAATCTGCCTTGATATTCTCCATATCCGCTTTCAGACCATCCAGCTGTATCTGAACATCCCCATTGAGCATAGTCCCCAGCCATTGCAATACTTTTACCCACGGATCAACTTTTATGGGCGCTATTTGCAGCAGTGTTATTCCTCCAAAAAAAACAAATTCCGGATTATCTATGACAAATTGCAAAATATTATTTACTATATTCACATTAAACGCCTCCTCTCAAGAATCAGAGTCTGCATATATTGAGCGTCTTCATTTGTTTTTTATTAAAGCAGAAGGGGAGATATCTCTCCCCTTTGCTTACAATTGATAATGATTATTATCTGTGATTGTGAAAGGATGCCTTACCCTTTCAATAATAGTATATGCACTTGTCGAAGATTGGGAACTTTTGACGAATGTTATGTTATTGTTCTTCATCCTTGTTTATTATTTTATCGGCGGCGGCCAGTCCTTTTATGAGGACCGCCGGGACCTGATAGCCCAGTTCTACCAGGTTTTCCAGAATACTTCGCATTTCGTTGACCATCAGGCATGCCAGGGTAAAGTAGCCGATCATCTGCAGGAATGACAGGTCTATTCCCAGCAATTCTTCCCCCATACCCTGGAAGATACTGCCGGCCAGAAAGGCAACAGCGATAATGACCCAGTATCCGGTTTTTTTGATGATTCCCCGTAAACCAACTATGCTGGATTCCTGGTGCAGGCTGCGGGCTTTATGCCAGCCGGTCAGCCAGTCCAGTATGTTGAGCAGCAGGTAGGCTGCGAATATGTACCAGTAGATGCCGAAGACGGCAGAGAGGACCGTTACAACCGCTCCTGCTACCACATTATTAATATCTAAAATTTTCATGTTTATAATCCGCCTTTCTGCGAAAGGCACCGATGGGGTTATGAAACGCTCAATCCCATCGTCCTTTCGTTCTTTTTGTGTTATTCTCCTCTTGTAGGCTGCTGGCATACTACAGA
>Ga0153940_1000064_pt1 | contig 67780 bp, 58 predicted proteins | sample TSNJ024MetaG_FD_104736 | JGI IMG/M metagenome (GOLD analysis project Ga0153940, IMG submission 104736) | Attine ant fungus gardens microbial communities from New Jersey, USA - TSNJ024 MetaG | ecosystem: Host-associated > Fungi > Mycelium > Unclassified | place: USA: New Jersey, Brendan T. Byrne... | reverse complement strand
GACGATGGATATTCCGGGACAAATTTCAACCGTCCGGGATTTCAGGAAATGATAGCCGATATTGAGGCGGGATATGTAACCACCGTAATTGTAAAGGATATGTCACGCTTGGGCCGCGATTATCTGCAAGTTGGCTACTATACGGACAACTTTTTCCCTCAATACAATATCCGTTTTATAGCGGTCAACGATGGCGTGGACAGCAACGAGGGTGAAAACGAGTTTACCCCGTTCAGAAATATAATGAACGAATGGTATGCGCGGGATATTTCCCGTAAGATACGCAGCTCTCAAAGATTGCGCGGCAGCGCGGGTGTTCCGCTCTCCCTGCCATTGTACGGTTACATGAAAGACCCGGAAAATCCCAAACGGTGGATCGTGGACGAGGAGGCCGCCGCCGTGGTACGGCGCATCTATCAGCTTTGCATAGACGGGTTTGGGATTGCGAAAACCGCCGCCATGCTGGAACAGGACGAAATCTTGAAGCCCACGGAGTATTGGAAATCTAAAGGTGTTCGCAAGCCGGGGAAAAAATCCTCATTCAAGGATAGCCCCTATTATTGGTGTCAAAGTACGGTGAATAAAATCCTGACTTCGCGTGAATACACGGGCGATGTGGTGAACTTCAAAACTTTTTCCAAGTCGTTTAAGGACAAGCGGCGGTTTGAAAACCCGGATGAAAACCATGTGATCTTTGAAAATGTCCATGAGCCGATCATTGACCGCCAGACATGGGAAACGGTACAGCGCATACGGGAGGGTACAAAGCGGCGGCAACCGAAGAATACGGAAAAGCACATGTTTGCTGGCCTGCTGTACTGCGCCGATTGTGGCCGCAAGCTCCATTTCAATGTAAATCACCCTAACACGGAGCTAAAATACTTCAACTGCTCCAATTACCGTGGCAACCGTGGACTGTGTAACGAAACCCACTATATCCGGGCGGACGCGCTGGAACAGGTCATGCTTTTGGAAATCCAGCGCATGACAGCGTTTTTACAGGACAAAGAAGAGGCTTTTGTAAATCTGCTTATGGATAAGTCCTTAAAAGAGGCGCAAAGGGAAACCAAACGCCGGGAACAAGATGTAGTTTCCATGATGGCCCGTTGCCATGAGCTTGAGGAGCTTTTTGCCAAGACCTACGAGGACAACTCAAGCGGGAAGCTCTCGGACGAGCGGTTTATGATGCTTACAAAGCGTTATGACGATGAACAGCTTGCGCTGAAAAAGAAAATCTCCGCCCTGCAAACGGAGATTGACGAGGAAAAACGGCAGAGGCACAGCGCGGCCAGTTTCCTGCGGACGGTCAAAAGATACACCGATATAGAGGAATTGACCCCGACCATCCTCAATGAGCTTGTAGAAAAGATTGTCGTCCATCAGGCGCAGGGCGTGGGAAAGAGTAAGACGCAACAGCTTGAAATCCATTATAATTTTGTCGGTGTTCTGGATGTGCCGGAGGTTGCGGCCTTGCCGCAAAGCGTAATGATAGACACACGGCAGGGCGTGGCGGTGGAATACATAACCCGCAAGGCCGGATAACGAAAACAGGAGCAGTCCAAAGACTACTCCTATAAACGGAATGTTCAGTGTCGTTATGAACATTCGACATGTTTGCGGTGACAGGACTTCAATCTACAATTGTCGCCAAGGGCGCAGGGTATCTTACAACAGTTTATGAAGGGGCAACGGGATACCGTTATTTGTATATTATTGCTCTGGTTATTTTTTTGGTAGGTATTATTGTAAGCATTATTTTTGATAAAAGACTTCAGAAAGCGAAGGAAAGAGACAAGATTGAAGGGGCTCCGGAAGACCTGATGATTTAATCGGATCAGGAAAATATGCCGATGTGATTGTGTTGGACGGAGTACCGGAAGAAGGCATTGAAATATCATGTCTTTAAAGGGGGAAGAATGATTCGCTGATAGGTGGAGAGGATGCGTATGAATATATTGGAAAAATTAAGTACAATAGACATCATAGTTATTATCGTATATTATTTCGGAATGGTTCTGGTTGGAGTCAGAGCTGGAAAAAGGGTGAAAAAAAGCAGCGATTTTACCAATGCAGGACAGTCTCTTGGCTGGAAGACTGTAGCGGGTTCGACGATTGCCACATGCATGGGTGCCAATATGGTCATGGGGAAATATGACCTGATTTTCGAGTCTGGTCTTTCGGGACTGACAGTGTCCTTGTTTTGGTGGGCCGGTTGGATATTTTTACTGATTATGGCAAAGCGGCTTCGCATGTCCAGAGCAACGTCAATTCCGTCTTATCTGGAAGAAAAGTATAATGGAACGACGAGAAAGTTTTGTTCCATTTGTGTGATGGTTGCAATGATATCATCCTGTGCGGCACAATTCCTTACGATTGGCACAATTTTAGAAACATTTGAAATATGCGACCGGCGCACGGGAACATGGATCGGGGCAGCAGTCATTGTTGTATTTACAATTATAAGCGGTTTGTGGGGAGTGGCCATGACGGATACTATTCAATCGGTCCTGTTGGTAATAGCTTTTGGTATTATATTTCCAATAGTGGTTTTTAGGGTTGCAGGTGGGTGGTCAGCAGTGATTGAATTCAACGATCCGGAGCGGCTGGATATGTTTAGAGGGATTGCGCCGGTTACGATAATTGGCTGGGCGGTTTATTATACGCTGTCCACTGGTGCCGATCCAACTTATGCACAGAGAATCTTTTCGGCTAAGAGTACGAAAGATGCAGTGGTAGGTCAGGGAGTTGCGTGGCTGGTGACTTTACTTATCTGTGGGTTTATATCTGCGGTTCCGGGCCTCGCAATTGGCAAAATATTTCCCGAAATCACAATGGGCAGCCAATTCACCCCAATGTTTATTGTTGAATATCTGCCGGCTGTAGTCCGCGGGTTGATGCTGGCGGCGCTTCTGGGGCTAATGCTGACATCAGGAGATAGTTATCTACTGTTACTATCATCTACTATTATGGACGATGTAATAATACCGGTTAAAAGCAATATAGAGGAGAAAAAGAAAATCTTGTTCACAAGATTGATATGTGTCGGTACTGCAATCATAATTACAGCTATGGCACTTTATGTAAACAGTATTTATCAACTATTCAAAACCGGAGGAGGAGCATATGGGGCCGGCGTATTTATTCCTGTGTTTCTGGGATGCTTCTGGAAAAAGGCAAGGGTGAAGGCGATAAATATAGGCATGATTGCAGGTTTTTTGATTTCTTTCTGTTTTGACATGTTTTTAAAGATACCGCTGGGGCTGAACTTAGATGGTTGTATCATCGGGGCGGCGGTTTGTCTATTGATTTGTGTGGGTGGGTCACTGATGCGGGACGGTATCCCCGCCTGATAGTTTTAGAACTATAGTTTTTTGTGTATATTTACCTGGTTAAAAAAAATCAATTTAAATGATTAAAATCTTCACTACCTGATTGGATTTTGATGTGCTACTATACTATGGTATAATAAAATCAGACAAGAAAGTTGATTATTTCTTGTGTTAAGGAGTGTAAGAAGAATGAGAAATGCCGATAAGTATGAGAGAAGTTACTACCTGCCGCCCAAAGTCACTTATGACTGGGCAAAGAAAGACCATATCGACCATGTTCCGCGCTGGTGCAGCGTTGATTTGCGGGACGGGAACCAGGCGCTGGTGGAACCGATGAGCCTAGAAGAAAAATTAGAATTCTTTCAGCTATTAGTAAAGATCGGATTTAAAGAGATAGAAGTGGGATTTCCGGCAGCATCAGAGACGGAATACCAGTTTATGCGTACATTGATCGAACAGAACATGATTCCGCAGGATGTGACGGTACAGGTTCTGACACAAGCCAGAGAACATATCATTAAGAAGACATTTGAAGCAGTCAAAGGAGCGCCGCATGCAGTAATCCATGTATATAATTCCACATCGACAGCACAGCGGGAACAGGTTTTCCGGAAGAGTAAAGAAGAAGTGAAGCAGATTGCAGTAGAAGGAGCCAGACTGTTAAAAGAGCTGGCGGCACAAACTGATGGCAATTTTACCTTTCAGTACAGCCCGGAAAGTTTCCCGGGAACGGAAGTGGATTATGCAGTGGAAGTATGTAATGCTGTTTTGGATATTTGGCAGCCGACCGCTGATAACAAAGCGATCATCAATGTGCCGACGACCGTACAGATTGCTATGCCGCATGTATTTGCCAGTCAGGTCGAATTCGTCAGTAAAAATCTGAAGTACCGGGAAAATGTTATTCTTTCTCTGCATCCTCATAATGACCGCGGATGTGGTGTTTCCGATGCGGAGATGGGGATTCTGGCAGGGGCTGACCGGATTGAAGGAACGCTGTTCGGCAATGGTGAGCGGACCGGTAATGTGGATTTGATCACCGTGGCTATGAATATGTATTCACACGGAGTGGAGCCGGGGCTGGACTTTTCCAACATGGGTGAGATCTGTGAGGCCTATGAACGCCTGACCCGGATGAAGGTGGATGTACGGCAGCCATATGCCGGTGAACTGGTGTTTACGGCATTTTCCGGATCGCATCAGGATGCTATCGCCAAAGGGATGTCGTGGCGTGAGCAAAGGAAATCGGAGAAATGGTCCGTACCATATCTTCCGATCGATCCCAAAGACGTGGGCCGCCGGTATGATTCCGATGTGATCCGTATCAACAGCCAGTCCGGAAAAGGCGGTGTCAATTATATCCTGAAGCAAAGTTTTGGCATTAATCTGCCGGAGAAGATGAAAGAAGAGGTTGGCTATCTGGTCAAAGACGTTTCTGATAAAGCGCATAAAGAACTGACACCGGAATGGGTATATCATATATTTGAAGATAACTATGTAAATGCCAAAGGGGTGTTTACATTGGAAGAATGTCATTTTATCCAGGATAATGGCATCGTAGCGGAAGCTACGATCGCCCATGCAAACGGCCAGAGAGTGATCACCGGGATCGGCAATGGCCGTCTGGATGCGGTGAGCAATGCCATCAAACACTATTTTAATATCAGTTATGAGCTTGCGTTTTATGAGGAGCATATTTTGACCAAAGGCTCCTCATCCAAAGCGGTAGCATACGTGCAGGTTATCTGCAATAATAAAATATACTGGGGAGTAGGGATTGATCCGGATATTATCAAAGCGTCCATTGAAGCGCTTATTGTCGCGGTAAATAAGATTGATGCAATAAAGAACAGCGATGAGTGTAAAGATGAACGGATGATTGAGATCATGAATTTCATTCAGGCGAATTATACCGATATTTCCCTTGATGACCTGGCCCGGCAGTTTTACCTGTCAAAACCTTATTTATCTAAGTATATCAAAGAAAAATCGGGGATGACATTTGGTGAGATTGTTAAGAAAATCCGGATGAAAAAGGCCAAAGCAATGCTGAGAAGCAGTAACTCTACTGTGGAAAATATCGCTCTTTCCGTGGGGTATCAGAATGTGGAACATTTTAATCGGCTCTTTAAAAAGGCTTATGTGATGACGCCGGTGCAATTTCGGAATGCAAAACGGTAATAGATACAATTAAAAACCCTGATAGTTTAGCACAGTCTCTTTTTCTGTGTCTCTAAACTATCAGGGTATAGTTTTATATACTATAAAAGTCTATTCGTTTGTTAAATTATCCAATCCCTTGCTCATTACCCAAAGAACAACACCGCAGGCAACTACAAATGCTCCAACTATACCATAAGCCAATGCAAAGTTCTCCTGAGCACTTAAGAAGTTAAATAATGTAGGGTATATTTTGGTAGCAAAGAATACTGCAAGTGGCCATAAGCCTAATAATAACCCAAGTAACTTAGCAGGAGAAAATTTGTTAATGAATGAGTTTCCGAGCGGGGAGAATACCATTTCTCCGAGTGACATTAAAACGCCAACAACAACTATCCAAATCAAACTAGCTTGTCCATTGCCTCTGATGATGTCTGCTGCAGCCATTATTAAAAACGAGATGCCCAGTAATGTCATTCCAAGAGCTGTCTTTTTAAACATACTCAGGTCTCCTTGTGGGCGTTTTGCAAGTTTCGTCCAGACACCTGCAAGAATCGGTCCCAATACAATACAGGTAAGAGCATTTAAGGAGTCGAAGTAAGAAGAGGGAACTTCAAAGCTTCCGATCATCCAGTTTGCATTATTGCCGAAATCAGGTCCGAAGTGAAAATACATCGGCATGTAGGTAAGATACCAGACCATCCAAAAAATAATTGAAAAGAATGTTACTAAAACAATGGCACCGACTCTTTTCTTTTCAATAGAGGTAAGAGGCTTGTTTTCTTCTTTTGCTGTTTTTGGTTTGTCCTCAGTAATATATTCTCTGGCATCGTGTTTGAAAGGTTTCTTTCCGGCATTACCTAAGAAGCGGCTCCCGAACATAAACCATAAAGCATCTACGAAAAGAAAAATACCGCATACTAAGAATACAAAATTATAGCTTACTGTTCTAGCAAGTAAAACAATAAAAGTAGTCCCTATAAAAGAACCAATGTTAACAAAAGAGTATTGAATTGAAAAGGCAGAATCTAATTCTTCCTGACTGTGAAATAGAGCACCATTAATACCGGAGATATTTCCTTTGAATAGACCTGTTCCGATAGAAACGAAAATAATCATGATCCAAATCAGTGTTGTATCAGTAGCCTGCCAAGCGCATAAATATCCAATCCCCATTAAAATTGCACCGATAATAACACAAAGTCTGGGGCTAATCCAGTGATCGGCAACATAACCACCAATAAGAGGTGTAATATAAGTCCATGCGACAAAGTTCCCTGACATTGCGGCTCCTGCTGATGTAGACATTCCCAATCCACCCTTTGCCACTTCAAGTGCTAACCAGATAGCAACTAAATATTTAACAGTATAAAAAGCACATCTTTCAAATGTGAACCCTATGGCGCATACATAGAAGCCAAAAGGACGTTTTTGTTGTATTGCTGTTTCTCCCATAATTCAAATTCCTCCAGATAATTAGATTTTTCTCGTGTATTCTTTCAGCCATTCTCTTAGTTCATCACCAAGATGAGGAGAGAGGATTTCATACACTTTTTGATGATAGTCATTTAAATACGCCTTTTCGTCACAGTTCATAAGTTCCGGATCGATACCATCAAGATCGATCGGAGCATAGGTGACAGGCTCGAAGTACATAAACTGTCCGAATTCGTTAGCTTCCCCCTTGCGAACCACTAATTCGTTTTCGGTACGGACACCATGTGAATCTTCAATGTAGATTCCCGGTTCGTCAGTGATCACCATGCCTGCCTCAAGCGTATTTGTTTCACTTTTGGCCGGATTAATCTGCCATCTGAAACCGGCGGGCCCTTCATGAATGTTTAGCAAATAGCCGACACCATGACCGGTACCGTGTTTGTAATCGATATTTTGTTCCCACATTGGCAGTTTTGCCAAAACATCAAGGTTATATCCTTTACAGCCATGTAAAAATTTTGCCTTGGCCAGATTGATCATGCTTCTTGCGACAGTTGTAAAATGTATTTTTTCTTCAGCGGTAATTTCACCTAAAATGATTGTCCTGGTAATATCGGTAGAACCTTCATAATAGTTACCGCCGGTGTCGTTTAAGAACATGTGGGCCGGTTTTAACTCAACATCTGTTTCAGGGGTAGCGGAGTAGTGAACGATGGCGGCATGATCTTTATATGCGCAGATTGGTTCAAAACTTTGTCCGAGGTAACCTTCGCCTTCCTGTCGGAAGGATTCCAGCTTATCGGCAGCGCTGATTTCAGTAATTCTTTCTTTTCCTACCGTGGTTTTAATCCAATGCATATACTTGGTGACAGCTACGCCGTCTTTGATATGTGCATTGATGATATTTTTGATCTCGACTTCGTTCTTCAACGCTTTATATAAGATGGAGGGATTGGATTTTTCAACCTTTTTCACACCGTCTGGGATACTATTATATATCGCGTAATTGATCTTGGCCGGGTCGATCAGGACCACGTCATCGGAGCCGAGCTGCTTCACCGTCTTATAAATATCATTGTAGGGGTGAAGAGTAAAGTTGTTTTCTGTGAGTGCTGCTTTGGCCTCGTCATTAAGTTTGCTTTCATCAATGAACAAATCCGCCGAATTAGTTCTCACGATCGCATAAGATAAGATCAGAGGAGAGTATTTTACATCATTCCCTCTCATGTTGATCAACCAGCATATGTCATCCAGAGTAGTGAGAATGTGTACATTGGCATGGCATTCATCCATTGCCAGACGGATCCGCGAAAGTTTAGAAGCGGTGCTTTCGCCGGCGTAATTTTCAGTGAGGATAAAAGCCGGTTCTTCTGACATTGCAGGACGGCCGTTCCAGATCATACCGATCAAATCATAACCGTATTCGATCTTAATGCCTTTTCCGGCGAAAGCAACCGCAAAGGACTGCCCTTCCTGCATGGCGATCACCCGTCCGTCAAAGCCTATTGTTCCGTTCTCAGGAAGTGCATTGGCTAAGTATTCCTGAATGGCAGGAACACCAGGTTCTCCTATTTTGAAAAGCTTTACACCGGATCCGGCCAATTGCTTTTCAGCCTGAATGAAGTACCTGGAATCAGTCCATAGTCCCGCCTCGTCCTTTGTGATGACGACATCACCGGCCGAACCGGTAAAGCCTGTGATGAACGCTCTCGATTTAAAGTGTTCACCAACATATTCACTTTGATGGTTATCGGCAGAAGGAATGAGATAGGCGTCGATTTGCTTTTCGCTCATTAGAGAGCGAAGTGATGCTATTCGTTCTTGGACATTCATTACAAAAAAACCTCCTTAACTAAATAGAATTATCCCATAGGAGCCATTCTAGCATAAAACAAACTGTAGTACAACAAATTTTTTGGATAATTTACACAAAAATAAAAAATTATGAAATGTATAAAAATGTGAAAATAAGTAATCGATAATATTAAGAAAGCAGTGTGTTTTCAAGGGATTGTAAGTCTTAAGAAAAGATGAAGGTCGTTTTTTTGCAAAAATGTGAAACTGTGATAATTTACCAAATTACCACACTAAACTATAGTATAGTACAGCATCAAAAGAACAGAGTGACAAGATGAAATTGACAAAAAAATGTCGAAATAGTTGAAAAAAATAGTATAAAGTAATATAATATAATCGGCGGAAAATTGAGTTATCTGAAATAAAATTATCTTATTCTTCAATTGACAATGTAACATACGGCTTTAAAGGTGATTTCAGATAATGCTCAATTTTAAAATATACAGAAAATGGAGGGCTAGAATTTATGAGTTACGAAACAGCAAACACACCTGCAGCAGCACGAATAACAGCGCTGCTTGATGCCGGAAGCTTTGTTGAGATCGGTGGCGCAGTGACTGCGAGAGCAACCGATTTTAACTTACAGGCGAACGAAACTCCGGGTGACGGTGTCATTACCGGCTACGGAGTGATTGACGGCAGCCTGGTGTATGTGTACAGCCAGGATGCAACCGTATTAAATGGTGCGATCGGTGAAATGCATGCCAGAAAGATCGCAGGTATCTATGACATGGCGATGAAAATGGGAGCGCCTGTGATCGGTCTGGTCGATTGTGCCGGTCTGCGTCTGCAGGAAGCAACCGATGCGCTGCAGGGATTCGGAAGTCTGTATCTGAAACAAACTTATGCGTCAGGTGTGATCCCCCAGATCACAGCTGTTTTTGGAACCTGTGGAGGAGGACTTGCACTGGTTCCGGCGTTAACCGATTTTACCTTTATGGAGTCAGAAAAAGGAAAATTATTCTTAAATTCCCCAAATGCAATTCCGGGAAATACCATTTCAAAATGTGATACATCATCAGCGAAGTTTCAAAGTGAAGAATCAGGAATGGTTGATAAGATTGGAACGGAAGAGGAAATTTTAACCGGTATTCGTGCTCTTATCGGAATGCTGCCGGCGAATAATGAAGACGAAGTCATTTATGCCTGCACGGATGATCTGAACCGGCTTTGCGGCACTATTACAGATGCGGCGGAAGATGCAGCGGCAGCCTTGAGCCTGATTGCCGATGATCAGCTGTTTTTTGAGACCAAAAAAGACTATGCCAAAGATATGGTGACCGGTTTTATCCGCCTGAATGGTGCAACGGTAGGAACGGTTGCTAATAATCCGGCGGAATCTGACGGATCATTGTCGGTAAGGGGCTGCCGTAAAGCAGTGGATTTCGTGAATTACTGCGATGCTTTTAACATTCCGCTCCTGACCCTGACTAACGTGACCGGATTTGCCGCCAGCAAATGTGCGGAAAAAGGTCTGGTACGGGAAGCAGCAAAGCTCACATATGCCTTTGCCAATGCCAGTGTACCGAAAGTCAATGTGGTTGTCGGCAAAGCTTACGGCAGCGCAGGTATCACGATGAACAGCAAGTTTATCGGTGCAGATATGGTATACGCATGGCCGGATGCGGAAATCGGGATGATGGATTCCGAACTGGCGGTGAAGATCATGTATCAGGATGCAGATGCAGACACCCTGAAGGAAAAAGCGGATGTGTATAGAGCGCTGCAGTCAGGCTCTGATTCGGCGGCCAGAAGAGGATATGTCGATACGATCATTGAGCCGGAAGCAACCAGAAAGTATGTGATCGGAGCATTTGAGATGCTGTTTACCAAGCGGGAAGACCGTCCGGTGAAAAAACACGGCACAGTTTAGAGAGGTGAGACCTAGTGAAGAAAAGAATTTGTCTAATAATCAGTGCTTTGACTCTTATACTCAGTCTGACCGGATGCGTAAGTTCGACTCAGCAGGCTGCGGAGCATGATCAGGACACCATGGAACAGGTGGCCGACGTCATGATCACCAGCATGTCACAGATGGATGCAGCAACGTTTGAGGGATTTCGTTCGGCTTCCGACTATGCGATTGATAAAACTTTATACGATTCAGGGCTGCCGATTGCGGCCGATGATTTTATCGCGATTCTGAGTGCGTGGGAAGCGGGTGCCAAAGAAGCCGGTGCCTACATCGGTCATGGCGACTGGGTAGCGGAAGTTTCTAATAAAAATGTGAAGCTTCGTACGCAGGCTCAGTTTGAAGATATGGATGCGACGATAGAGTTTGTTTTTAACGAAAAAGATGAGATGGAGAGTCTGTCGGTTGGAGCAAAATATACGACCGGCCAGATTTTGAAGAAAGCGGGAATGAATACAGTGATCGGTATGGGAACTGTATTTTCGGTTTTGATTTTTATTTCGTTCCTGATTTCCCTGATGAAATATATTCCGGTGCTGCAGGCCAAGCTTATAAAGAGTAAGACTGAAGCCTCAGCAGAAACTCCGGCACCAGCAGCTGCGGTACCGGTTCAGTCGCCGCCGGTTCAAGCCGGTCCGGTTAAAACGATAACGGCAGAGACCGACGAGCTGGAACTGGCAGCGGTGATCTCGGCAGCAATTGCACAAGCGGAAGGCGTGGCGCCGGAAGGTTTTGTTGTGCGCTCAATTAAAAGAAGAACAACCAACAAGTGGAATGGAGGAAGATAATTATGAAAAATTACACAATCACAGTGAACGGAAATGTATATGATGTAACCGTAGAAGAAAAGGGCGCGGGAGCGGCCCCTGCTGCTGTGGCACCAGTGACACCAGCACCGGCAGCAGTGCCAGCACCGGCAGCAGTGCCGGCATCGGCAGTTTCCGGTTCTGCCGGCAGTATTAAGGTGGAAGCCGGCGCAGCCGGTAAAGTATTCAAAGTAGAAGCGAGTATCGGCCAGCAGCTGAAGCGGGGTGATGCGGTAATTATATTAGAAGCGATGAAGATGGAGATTCCGGTTGTAGCACCGGCGGACGGCACGGTTGCAAGTATAGATGTAGCGGTGGGTGACGCAGTAGATGCAGGAGCAGTAATGGCAACATTGAACTAGAGACGGAGGTTAACATGGATTATATAATTGAAACGATGGGGAACCTCGTGCATCAGACGGCGTTTTTCAATCTGACTGTAGGGAACTACATCATGATTGCCGTTGCATGTGTGTTTCTGTATCTGGCGATTGTCAGAGGGTTTGAACCGCTTCTTCTGCTGCCGATTGCGTTTGGTATGCTGCTGGTAAATATTTATCCGGACATCATGGCTGTGCCGGAAGATACATCTAACGGCATTGGCGGATTACTTCATTATTTCTATCTGCTGGATGAATGGGCGATCCTGCCGTCGCTGATTTTTATGGGTGTCGGGGCGATGACCGATTTCGGTCCTTTGATTGCCAATCCCAAAAGTTTTCTGCTTGGTGCGGCGGCACAGTTTGGTATTTTTGCAGCTTATCTGGGCGCGATGTGGATGGGATTTTCAGATAAAGCGGCAGCGGCCATCTCAATCATCGGCGGAGCAGATGGACCGACTTCCATCTTCCTGGCCGGGAAACTGGAGCAAACAGCCATCTTAGGCCCGATCGCAGTTGCAGCCTATTCTTATATGGCGCTGGTTCCGATCATTCAGCCGCCAATCATGAAAGCGCTGACGACCAAAAAAGAACGGGCAATTAAAATGGAACAGCTGAGACCGGTATCAAAACTGGAGAGAGTTTTATTCCCCATTATTGTCACGATTGTTGTGTGTTTGATTCTGCCAACAACAGCTCCGCTGGTTGGTATGCTGATGCTGGGGAATCTGTTTAAGGAATCGGGTGTGGTAAGACAGCTGACCGAAACGGCTGGAAATGCATTGATGTATATTGTGGTCATCCTTCTGGGAACTTCGGTGGGGGCAACGACCAGTGCAGAAGCTTTTTTGAATCTGGATACAATTAAGATTGTCGTCCTCGGCCTGATTGCCTTTGCCTTTGGTACGGCTTCCGGGGTCCTGTTTGGCAAGCTGATGTGCTGGGCGACCGGCGGCAAGGTGAATCCACTGATCGGTTCGGCGGGTGTATCGGCGGTGCCGATGGCGGCCCGGGTCTCGCAGAAAGTGGGAGCGGATGAAGATCCGACCAACTTCCTGCTGATGCATGCAATGGGGCCGAATGTAGCGGGTGTAATCGGAACTGCGGTTGCAGCCGGAACCTTTATGGCGATATTTGGCGTATTTTAGAAAGTGAGGAATAACATAATGGCAGAACAAAAACCAATTAAAATAACCGAAACCATTCTGCGTGATGCGCATCAGTCCCTGATCGCCACCAGAATGACGACCGAAGAGATGCTCCCCATCGTAGATAAGATGGATAAAGTAGGATATCATTCGGTAGAGTGTTGGGGCGGAGCTACATTTGACGCATCGCTTCGTTTCCTAAAGGAAGATCCGTGGGAGCGGCTGCGGAAATTCCGCGATGGTTTCAAGAACACTAAATTACAGATGCTGTTCCGGGGACAGAATATTTTGGGATACCGCCCTTACGCCGACGATGTGGTAGAGTATTTTGTGCAGAAGTCGGTTGCAAATGGAATTGATATTATTCGAATATTTGACTGTATGAATGACCTGCGCAATCTGCAGACAGCAGTTACCGCAGCAATGAAAGAAAAAGCAGATGCCCAGGTTGCCCTTTCCTATACTCTGGGGGATGCGTACACGCTGGAATACTGGGTGGACCTGGCAAAGCGGATCGAAGAGATGGGAGCGACCTCCATCTGTATCAAAGATATGGCCGGATTATTGCTGCCGTATGAAGCGACTGAACTGATCGGTGCACTGAAAGAAGTAACCAGGCTTCCGATCCAGCTGCACACTCATTATACCTCCGGGGTGGCTTCCATGACCTACCTTAAAGCGATTGAAGCCGGTGTTGATGTGGTTGATACAGCGATGTCACCATTTGCCCTGGGAACTTCCCAGCCGGCTACCGAAGTAATAGTCGAAGCATTTAAAGGAACCCCTTATGATACCGGATTTGATCAGGGCCTGCTGGCGGAAATTGCTGATTATTTCCGGCCGATCCGTGACAAGGCATTGGAGTCGGGTCTGTTGAATCCGAAGAATATGGGTGTTAATATCAGGACCCTGCTTTATCAGGTACCGGGTGGAATGTTGTCGAATCTGACTTCTCAGCTGAAAGAGCAGAACGCGGAAGATAAGTACTATCAGGTGCTGGAAGAGGTGCCGAAGGTGCGCGCTGATTTAGGAGAATGCCCGCTGGTTACGCCGTCTTCGCAGATCGTTGGTACTCAGGCGGTATTTAACGTGCTGATGGGTGAACGTTATAAGATGGCGACGAAAGAGACAAAAGATGTCCTGAGTGGTAAGTATGGTGCTACCATCAAACCGTTCAATCCGGAAGTACAGAAAAAGGTAATCGGTGATGCTGAAGTGATCACCTGCCGTCCTGCCGATCTTATTGACGATGAGCTGGAGACACTGGAAAACGAAATGAAACAGTGGAAACAGCAGGATGAAGATGTATTGACTTATGCATTATTCCCGCAGGTAGCGATTGATTTCTTCAAGTATCGTGAGGCACAGCAGACAAAAATAGATCAGTCTGTAGCAGACACAAAGAACGGAAGCTATCCGGTATAAAGTGAAACAAATAATCAGGAAAGAGACGGCTGTTTTCATACGGCCGTCTTTTCGTTTCTTGTGTTTCTAAAAGAAGTCGTGTATAATATTATGATATTGGGTTTGCAGAATTGGAGGAACCGGTGTGGGCGGCAAAAATGACTTATTAAATCGAATCGACCAGGGCTATAAGAAATTTAGTAAAGGGCAGAAAAAGATCGCAGAGTATGTTCGAACCGAATATGATAAGGCGGTGTTTTTAACTGCGGCCAAATTAGGCGAGGTTGTCGGAGTCAGCGAATCCACTGTAGTGCGCTTTGCTTCGCAATTGGGGTACGAAGGTTATCCCAGTTTTCAGAAGGCGCTGGAAGAACTGGTTCGCAATAAATTGAATTCAATCCAGCGGATGGAAGTGGCTTACGGCAGGATCAGCCGGTCGGAAATATTGGAGACGGTACTGCAGTCAGATATCGAGAAGATTAAGCTGACCTTAAGCAGTATGGACAAAGAGGCTTTTGAGACGGCCGTTGACACTATTTTAGGATCCAAACGGATTTATGTGGTTGGTATCCGCAGCTGCGCTCCGCTTGCCAATTTCCTGAGTTTTTACCTGAATCTTGTATGTGAAAATGTAACCTCTGTGCATACGAACAGTGCCAGTGAAATATTTGAACAGTTACTGCGGATCGATGATCAGGATGTAATTATCGGTATTAGCTTTCCGCGGTATTCGATGCGGACTTTAAAAGCGCTGGAATTTGCCAGCAACCGGAAAGCAAAGGTGATCACCCTGACCGACAGTGTACATTCACCGATGAATCTGTATTCTTCCTGTAATCTGATCGCGCGCAGTGATATGGCGTCAATCGTTGATTCTCTGGTGGCACCGTTGAGCGTTATCAATGCGCTGGTGGTGGCGATCTGTATGAAAAAGCAGAATGAAGTGGTAAGTACCCTGGAGACACTGGAACAGATATGGGACGAGTATCAGGTGTATAGTCCGGATGAACTTAATCAGGTTAATGATCAGGTTTCGATGGCCTTTGAACCGGATGAGGATATATAGCAGATGGGAAAGATAATTGTGGTAGGCGGCGGCGCAGCCGGGATGTTCGCAGCTATAACCGCTGCCGGCAGCGGCAACGAGGTATCCATTTTTGAAAAAAATGATAAACTGGGGAAAAAGCTGTTTATCACCGGCAAGGGTCGGTGCAATATCACGAATGCCTGTTATGTGGAGGAGTTATTTGCGAATGTCGTAAGTAATAAAAAGTTTTTATACAGCAGCTTTTACGGCTGTACCAGCGGGGATATCATTGATTTTTTTGAGCGGCTTGGGGTACGGACGAAAGTTGAACGGGGAAATCGGGTATTTCCGGAGAGTGATCATTCTTCTGATGTAATCCGCGCATTGGAGCGGGAAATGAAACGTCTGGGAGTGAAGATTCATTTACAGAGCAGGGTTAAACGGATATGCACGGAAGGATTGGTTTTTACTGGCGTTGAGCTGGCTGACGGGACCATCGCAGAAGGAAGTTCCTGTATCATAGCAACCGGCGGGCTGTCCTATCAAAGTACCGGTTCCAGCGGCGATGGGTACCAGTTTGCGAAAGCAGCGGGGCATACTGTAACAGAGCTTGAACCTTCACTGGTGCCGATGGAAGTGAAAGATACATTTGTAAAACAGCTGCAGGGACTTTCGCTGCGGAATGTAACGGTGTCGATATTGGATGGCAAAAAGGAACTATACCAGGAATTCGGAGAGATACTGTTTACCCATTACGGAGTCAGCGGCCCGGTCATATTATCAGCAAGTGCGGTTGTCGGCGGACGTTTAAAAGACCGGCAGCTGATACTGTCGATTGATCTTAAGCCGGCGCTGACTTTTGAACAGTTAGATCAGAGAGTACTCCGTGATTTTGAGGAAAATAAAAATAGACAATTTAAAAATGCGTTGGGGAAATTGTTCCCTGCAAAATTGATTCCGGTCATGACCAAATTAAGCGGGATCGATCCGGAGAAAAAGGTGAATGAGATTACCAAAGACGAACGACAGGAATTTGTGCGGTTGATAAAAGGGTTGACGATGACAGCGGCCGGACTGCGTGATTTCAACGAAGCGATCATTACCCGGGGCGGTGTTAATATACGGGAGATCGATCCTGGGACCATGGCTTCAAAGAAGGTACAAGGTCTCTTTTTTGTCGGTGAGGTGTTGGATCTTGATGCACTGACCGGAGGGTTTAATTTACAAATTGCCTGGTCGACAGCATATGCTGCCGGATCCGCGGTAAACTAGGAGGATAATATGGGATATCAGATAGCGATTGACGGACCTGCCGGAGCAGGGAAAAGTACTATAGCCAAACGGGTAGCAAAGGAGAAAGGCTTTATCTATGTCGATACCGGTGCGATGTACCGCGGACTGGCTGTCCACTTCCTGCAAAAAGGCATACGGCCGCAAGAGACCGACAAGATTGCAGAAGCATGTAAGGATGCGGAAATCACGATCGGTTATGAGGCCGGAACCCAGCAGATTTATCTGAATGGAGTCAATATAACGGCTAAACTGCGCGGTGAAGAGGTAGGAAATATGGCATCGGTCAGTTCGGCACTTCCGCCGGTAAGGGAAAAATTACTGGAACTGCAGCGCCAGCTTGCGAGAACCCGGGACGTCGTCATGGACGGTCGGGATATCGGTACTCATGTGCTGCCGGATGCCGATGTCAAGGTGTTTCTGACCGCCAGTGTGAAGACCCGGGCGAAACGTCGTTATGATGAGCTGAAAGAAAAGGGTGTAACCAATATTTCTTATACCGAAGTGGAGAAGGCTATTATTGAACGGGACGAGCGTGATATGAACCGCCCGATCGCACCGCTTAAGCAGGCGGCTGACGCTGTGCAGATAGATAGTTCGGAAATGTTTAAAGAAGAAGTGGTGGAGGCGATATTAAAGTTTTGCCGCTGAGCGTTTCCGGCAGAAAGGGGGAGATAAGTAATGAAAATCACATTGGCGAAAACCGCCGGTTTTTGTTTTGGGGTAGAGCGGGCAGTCGAGACGGTATATGAACAGGTAGAAAACGGCGATGGTCAGCAGATCTACACCTTTGGCCCGATCATCCATAATGAAGAAGTAATTAAAGATATGCGAAGCAAGGGGATTATTGTTCTGCAGGATGAAGAGGAACTCAGCAAAATTGAAAGCGGAATTGTCATCATCCGTTCACATGGGGTGCCTAAGCGGATATATACACAGTTGGAGGAAAAGGGAATCACATGTGTAGATGCGACCTGCCCTTTTGTCAGAAAAATACATAACATCGTCGAAGAGCAGAAAAAATCCGGGCGTAAGATAATCATTATCGGTAATCCGGCTCATCCCGAAGTGGAGGGAATTATCGGATGGGCCGACGATGATGCGATCGTTGCCGGCTCAAAAGAAGAAGCGATGTTGATTTCTCTTCCGGAAAACGAAAAAGTTTGCATTGTTGCCCAAACGACATTTAATTACAACAAATTTGAAGAATTAGTTGAAATTATCCGTGAAAAGAGGTATGATATAATTGTTTTAAATACGATTTGCAGCGCTACCAAAGCCCGTCAGACTGAGGCGAAGCGTATTGCAGAAGAGTCGGAAGCGATGATTGTCATCGGGGACAAGCATAGCTCCAATACTCAGAAGTTATTTGAAATATGTAAGAATGCATGTGAAAATACGTACTACATACAGACACTTCGCGATTTGGAATTGAATCAATTGGGGTCCGTCACAACGGTAGGTATTACAGCAGGGGCGTCGACGCCTAAGAATATAATTGAGGAGGTTCAAAATAATGTCAGAATTAACTTTTGAACAAATGTTAGATGAGTCATTTAAGACAATAAGGAATGGAGAGGTTGTAGACGGCACGGTAATCGATGTAAAATCTGATGAGATTATTCTGAATATAGACTACAAAGCGGACGGGATTATTTCCAGAAATGAGTATACCAATGAGCCAAATGTTGATTTGACCACATTGGTTTCAGTGGGCGATAAGATGACCGTAAAAGTCTTGAAGGTAAATGATGGCGAAGGCCAGGTCTTGTTGACATATAAGCGTCTGTTAGCAGAAAAAGGCAATGAAAGATTAAAAGAAGCGTTTGAAAATAAAGAGGTGCTGAAAGCACCAGTTGCTCAGATTCTGGGCGGCGGCCTGAGCGTAGTGATCGATGAAGCCAGAGTATTTATTCCTGCCAGTCTGGTATCTGACAGTTATGAAAAAGATCTGAATAAATATCAGGATCAGGAGATTGAATTTGTTATCAGTGAATTCAACCCGCGCAGAAACCGCATTATTGGTGACAGAAGACAGTTGCTGGTTGCGGAAAGAGCAGAACGTCAAAAAGAACTGTTCGCTAAATTGAGCATCGGTGACACCATTGAAGGGGTTGTGAAAAATGTAACCGACTTCGGTGCATTTATCGATCTCGGCGGCGTAGATGGACTGCTTCATATTTCCGAGATGTCATGGGGGCGGGTTGAGAATCCTAAGAAAGTATTCAAGGTTGGTGAAGAACTGAAAGTTCTGGTGAAAGATATTCGCGATACCAAGATTGCTCTGAGTCTGAAATTCCCGGAAGAAAATCCGTGGGCAAATGCCAGTGCTGAGTATGCGGCGGGCAGTGAGGTAAAAGGCAAGGTTGCAAGAATGACCGATTTCGGAGCATTCGTTGAGTTGGCACCGGGAGTAGACGCACTACTGCACGTATCGCAGATTTCCCGCGAGCATGTGGAAAAACCTTCAGACGTATTGTCAATCGGTCAGGAGATTATAGCCAAAGTTGTAGACCTTAACGAGGCAGAAAAGAAAATCAGCCTGAGTATGAAGGCTTTGGAGCCGGAGGCTGCACCGGAGGTGAAAGAAGCATCAGTAGATGAAGCGGTGGAGGAAACAGCAGAGATTGTTGAAACTGAAGAAGCGGCAGAAGAATAAAATAGTATAATTAAAAGTTAAAGGATGGAGACTAGTTTCTAGTCTCTTTCTTTAGTATATAAGATATGTGAAAAAAATATCTGAATTTGTTAAAAATGCATCAAGATGTTTTTTGGAATGTACAAAAAGGTGTACAGATAATATAGATTTTTAGTGTATATTTTAGTATATTTAATTATAGGAAATTTATCGGAAATTTATTTTCGGTAGATATAGACTTTTAAGGAAGGAAGGAAAAGAGAATGGCACTTTTAACATTTAGGGGTGGGGTTCATCCGGATGATGGAAAAGATCTTGCAAAAGATAAGGCTATCGTTGAGCTCAAACCAAATGGTGAATTGGTGTATCCGCTTTCGCAGCATATCGGTGCGCCGGCTAGTCCGATCGTGAAGACGGGGGATCAGGTGACCAGGGGCCAGAAGCTGGCCGAAGCCGGCGGCTTTGTATCGGCACCTATCTATTCATCTGTATCCGGAACGGTTAAGAAGATCGAACCGCGGATGACACCGACCGGTTCCGCTGTGAACAGCGTGATCGTGGAAAATGACGGCGTGTATACAGAGACTGAGTACGAACCGGTTAAAGCTTTTGACCAGTTGAGCAAAGAAGAAATACTGAAACTGATCAGTGATGCCGGTGTCGTCGGTATGGGAGGAGCAGGATTTCCAACCCATGTAAAGCTGTCGCCAAAAGAGCCGGACAAGATTGAATATGTGATTGCTAACTGTGCGGAATGTGAGCCCTATATCACTGCCGATTACCGCAGGATGCTGGAGAATCCGGATGAATTGATCAGTGGTATGAAGGTCATCTTAAAGTTGTTTGATAATGCCAGGGGAATCTTTGGCGTGGAGGATAACAAGCCGGACTGTATTGAAAGGCTTGAAGAATTGACCAAAGACGAGCCCCGTATGGAAGTGATGAAGCTGAAGACCAAGTATCCCCAGGGAGCTGAGCGTCAGCTTATTTATGCGACGACCGGACGGGCCATTAATTCTTCGATGCTGCCAGCTGATGCCGGCTGCGTAGTCGATAATGTGGAGACCATTATCGCCATACATAATGCCGTGATGAATGGAAAACCATCTTTAGAACGGGTTGTTACAGTTAGTGGTGACGGAGTAAAAGAACCTTCTAACTTTAAAGTACTATTTGGAACTAATCAGCGGGAGCTGGTGGAAGCTGCCGGCGGACTGGCAGGAGAACCGAAGAAAGTAATTTCCGGCGGTCCGATGATGGGATTTAGTATGTTGTCTCTGGATACACCGATCACCAAGACCTCCTCCTCAATCCTCTGCCTGACCAAAGATGAAGTGGCAGAATACGAGTCAGGGCCGTGTATTAACTGCGGTCGTTGTGTCGATGTCTGTCCCAGCCGGCTTTTGCCTACCTGGATTGCAAAGTATGCGGAGCGGCTGGAGGAAGAAATGTTTGTTAAGCACGAAGGCATGGAATGTGTAGAATGCGGTGCATGCAGTTATGTATGCCCGGCCAAACTTCAGTTGAAACAGTCAATCGGATCAATGAGGAAGATTGTACTGGCGAACAGAAAGAAACAATAATAAAGGAAGAGGTGGAAAAAGTGAGCGACAACTTTAATATATCATCTTCACCACACATTCGTGCCAGGGTCACAACCGATAAGATCATGCTGATAGTATTTATTGCGTTATTACCGGCGACTTTTTTTGGAATCTATAATTTCCGTGATCAGAATGCCTGGATTGTGGTGGTTGTAACTGTAGCAGCAAGTGTTGCGACAGAATACATATATGAAAAACTAATGAAGAAAAAGGTGACGATAAGAGATTTCAGTGCAGCTTTAACCGGTCTTCTGCTGGCTCTGAATCTGCCGGCAAATGCACCGTGGTGGATGTGCGTACTGGGCAGTGTATTTGCGATATTGATCGTCAAGCAGCTGTTTGGCGGACTGGGACAGAACTTTATGAATCCCGCACTGGCGGCAAGATGCTTCCTGCTCATTTCTTTTACAGGAAGAATGACTAATTTTGTTTATGACGGTGTATCCGGAGCAACTCCGCTGGCTCAGATGAAAGCGGGAGAAGCAGTTAATACGATGGATATGCTGTTAGGGTATACCGCGGGTACGATTGGTGAAACATCGGTGATCGCCATCATGATCGGGGCTATTATTCTGATCCTGGCAGGCGCCATTGATATTCTGATCCCGGGCACATATATTGCCAGTTTTGTAATATTTATTATTTTATTTAGCGGTCATGGTCTGGATGCACAATATATAACTGCACAACTGTGCGGCGGTGGCCTGATGCTTGGCGCATGGTTTATGGCGACCGATTATGTAACTTCTCCAATCACTAAAACCGGACAGTTAATCTACGGCATCTGTTTAGGTGTGCTGACCGGCTTGTTCCGATTGTTCGGAGCTTCAGCAGAGGGTGTGTCCTATGCTATCATCTTCGGTAATCTTCTGGTGCCGCTGATTGAAAAGGTCACTCTTCCAAAACCATTTGGTAAAGGAGGAGAGAAATAATGAATAAGATCCTAAAAAATATATTAATACTGACTTTAATTACTCTGGTATCGGGAATTGGCCTGGGTGCGGTTTATGAAGTGACCAAAGAGCCGATCAGGCAGGCCGGTGAAAATGCTAAGCAGGCTGCATATCAGCAGGTGATTTCCGATGCGGATTCGTTTGAACACTATGCTGAGTTTGATGAAGATGAAGCGGCTGCAGTTCTGACTGATGCCGGTATAACCGGAAATACCATCAATGAAGTGGCGGTGGCAAAAAAAGGCGGTGAGACCATTGGATATGTGATCACCGGGACCTCCAGTGATGGGTATGGCGGAGATATTCAGCTCTCTACCGGTATTTTAAGTGACGGCACAATTACCGGCATTGCCTTCCTTTCCATCTCCGAAACAGCAGGTTTAGGTATGAATGCCGAAAAACCGGAATTCTATGAACAATTTAGTAATAAGCAGGTGGAACAGTTCGAAGTGGTAAAAGGCGGCGGCTCGGGTGGTGATAATGAAATTGACGCACTCAGCGGTGCGACGATCACTTCGGCTGCAGTGACTGATGATGTGAATGCGGCCCTGGCTTATTTCCAAAATGTATTGGAAGGAGGCAGCGGAAATGAATAAATATCTTGAAAGACTCTACAATGGCCTTTTAAAAGAAAATCCTACCTTTGTTTTAATGCTCGGCATGTGTCCGACCCTGGCGGTTACCACGTCGGCTATTAATGGTGTCGGAATGGGATTGGCGACGACAGCGGTACTGGTTATGTCAAATATGCTGATATCAATGCTGCGTAAGATCATTCCGGACTCGGTCCGGATGCCGGCGTATATTGTAGTAATCGCATCTTTCGTAACCATTGTACAATTTTTATTGGAAGGTTTTGTACCTAGTTTATATTCAGCATTGGGACTTTATATCCCGCTGATCGTTGTCAACTGTATCATCATGGGTCGGGCGGAAAGCTATGCGGCTAAAAATCCGGTAATGCTATGTATCATGGATGGTCTGGGGATGGGGCTTGGATTTACTGTCGGTCTGACTGCGATCGGCCTGGTCAGGGAGTTGATCGGAGCCGGTACTGCTTTTGATATTCAAATCTTACCAAGTGCTTATGAGCCGGTTACCATTTTCATTCTGGCACCGGGTGCATTCCTGGTACTGGCAGGGCTGGTGGCACTGCAGAATAAGGTGAGGCACCGGGCGGCAAAACGCGGCAACCCGATGACGCAGGTGTCCGGCGGCTGTGCAGATGGCTGTGAGAGCTGTGCAAACAGCGGATGCGCCGGCAGCAGATATCCGTCAGGACAGGAAGAATAGGAGGGGACAAAATGAAAGAATTATTAATGATTGCAGTTGGTTCAGCGCTTGTAAATAACGTTGTGCTCAGCCAGTTCCTCGGTATTTGTCCATTCCTGGGAGTATCCAAGCGGGTGGAAACAGCATCCGGCATGGGCGGCGCAGTTATCTTCGTTATTACGATCGCATCCTTTTTTACCAGCATAATCTATAAATTTATATTATTGCCAACCGGGTTTGAATACTTACAGACGATCGTATTTATCCTGGTAATTGCAGCATTGGTGCAATTTGTGGAAATGTTTTTGAAGAAATCGATGCAGTCGCTGTATAATGCGCTGGGGGTATATTTACCGCTTATTACTACGAACTGTGCAGTTTTAGGGGTGGCACTTACCAACGTACAGAGGTCTTATAATATCTTAGAAGGCGTTATCAATGGATTCGCGGTTGCGGTTGGATTTACAATTGCTATCGTGTTGATGGCGGGGATTCGTGAAAAAACGGAACATAATGATGTATCAGAATCTTTTAAAGGAACTCCGATCGTGCTGATTACGGCAAGTTTAATGGCGATTGCATTTTTCGGATTTTCCGGACTAATATAGGAGGGCATAAAGTATGAGTTTAATGGGTGTAGTATGGGCTGCCGCCATCGTCGGCGGTACCGGTCTGTTCATCGGTGTCTTCCTGGAAGTTTCGGGTAAGAAATTTGCGGTCGAGATTGATGAGAAAGAAGAGGCTATTTTAGAAGAGCTTCCGGGTAATAACTGCGGTGGTTGTGGTTTTCCCGGCTGTGCCGGTCTGGCGGCGGCGATTGCGGCCGGGGATGCAGAGGTCGGGGCATGTCCTGTCGGCGGTAAGCCGGTGGCGGAAAAGATTGCTGAAATCATGGGACAGTCGGTCAGTGATCAGGTGCGGGAAGTAGCATTTGTCAAGTGCGGCGGAACCTGTGAAAAGGCAAAACAGGATTATAAATACTACGGTATCGAAGACTGCACGATGATGAATTTTATGCAGAATAACGGGCCAAAAGGCTGTAATTATGGCTGCCATGGATTTGGCAACTGCGTGCGGGTATGTCCGTTTGATGCCATTCAAATCATCGATGGTGTGGCAGTGGTTGATAAAGATGCATGTAAGGCATGTAAGAAGTGTATCGCGGCGTGTCCCCGGAATCTGATCGAGCTTGTGCCGGATAGTCAGGTGCATCTGGTTCAGTGTAATTCGAAGGACAAAGGGAAAGATGTTATGGCGGTATGCTCGGTCGGTTGTATCGGCTGTAAGATGTGTGAGAAGGTCTGTGAATTCGACGCAGTGTATGTGGAAGATAATATTGCTCACATTGATCCTGCAAAATGTACCAATTGTGGGGCATGTGCAGAGAAGTGTCCGAAGAAATGTATTCTGTAGTATAGTAAGGATATCCTTCATAGTCAATGGAGGGTAAACGGGAAGGAAGGTGAAAGCCTTCCTTTTTTAATATTAAGAAAGTCTTAAAAATATATAGCGATTTTCCTTGGAAATTTATGCTAACATCTGTATGTGTGGATAGGAGGGATAACATGAGGAAAGTAATTGAAGTGCGGAATCTATATAAACTATATCAGGTCGGGGAGAGTATCATCCGCGCTTTAAATGGAGTGGCTTTTGATATTCGGGAAGGGGAATTTTGTGCGATCGTCGGCACGTCCGGTTCAGGTAAATCCACCTTGCTCAATATGCTTGCCGGACTGGAAAAGCCAACCAGGGGTGACATCACCATGGCGGGGCAGCATATTGAAAAAATGAATGAAGATCAGCTTGTTAAGTTCAGGCGGGAACATGTAGGATTTATCTTTCAGTCTTTTCATCTGCTTGGGACGATGAATGCCCTGGAAAATATCGCCTTGCCGCTGACATTTCGCGGGGTGCCCAAAGCCACGCGGCTTGAGCGGGCAGGGAGCATGCTTAAGCTGGTCGGACTTGGGAAGCACAAAAAGCATCTGCCCAGTCAGTTGTCCGGTGGTCAGCAGCAGCGGGTAGGGATAGCCAGAGCGTTAGTGGTAGATCCGGATATTATTTTTGCTGATGAACCAACCGGGAATCTTGATTCCAGGACTTCCAGGGAAGTGATGATGCTCATGCAGAAAGTGGTGAGAGAGCAGCAAAAGACGCTGGTCATGGTAACCCATGATAATCAGCTGGCAGAGTATGCTGACCGGGTGTTCCATATCATGGATGGGGAAATCGTAAAAATAGTAGATAATAGGAAACGTATGGAGGATAGGAAGAATGAAGAGGTTTAGAAAGATAATTATAGGGGTTATGAGTTTGGTTATGGTCGGAACCGGCGGAATGCCGGTCATGGCTGCGGATAATATGATCGAAGCTCAGTTAAAGGGCAGCAATGTAACATATAAGGCCGGAGAAAAGGCTACTCTTACTTTAACTATTAAAAATACCGGTGATAATAATCTGACGAATGTAGTACTACAGCCTCTTTACAGCAACAGCACAGCGGAATGGCCGTTTAAAGAGGTGGATAATGCGGCGCATAAAAAGAACATCAGCGAATTGAAGGCGGGGACATCCACCGATGTTGAATACAGTTTTACAACCAGAGATGATGTCAGCAGCGGCCGGTGCCGCATTAGTTTTTCGATCAGCGGAGTGAAGGAACAGCCGATCGAATTTACGGTATTCCCGTTTACTCAGGAAGCAGAGAAAAAGAAAGAAGTACAAAAGGTAGAAATTGTTAACGGCGGCAATAACGGCTCTAATACAGCTGATTCAGGCGGCGGTGAAATTTCAGCAGCCAGCTATGACGGCGGCGGTGTATATAATGAAGAGACTTCCGGAGGAGGAGAGACATCGACCGATGGATCGGTTCCGAGAGTCATTGTGACCGGATTTACTACTGAACCGGGAAATGTGAAGGCCGGTTCTGACTTTAAGTTAATCGTTCATTTGAAGAATACCTCAAAAAAGACGGCAGTATCTAATATGGTAGTGGATTTCAGTGCACCGACGGAAGGTACGGATGAGTCTACAAGCGCACCGGCATTTCTGCCGACGTCCGGTTCAAACACCATTTATGTCGAAAAGATAGCCGCAAACGGAACCAAAGATGTCACTATTGAGATGAATGCCAAAGCAGATTTGGTACAGAAGCCATATAGCCTTAATATAACAATGAAATATGAAGACAAGAGTGCTGCTCAATTTGAAAGTGAATCCAGCATTTCGGTTCCCATCAAACAGGATGCAAGGTTTGAATTCAGTGAATTTGAAATCAGTCCGGAGTCGATTTCAGTCGGCGGCGAAGCCAATGTTATGTGTAATATGTATAATCTGGGCCGGATAAAACTTTATAATGTTAAAGCATCATTTGAGGGACAGGGAATTTCCGCAGCTGAGATTTTTGTCGGTAATGTTGAATCCGGTGCAACAGCGTCTATCGACGGTATGATCAGCGGTGAAGAGGCAACTGCCGGGGATGGCAGGGTGAAGATGATCCTGACTTACGAAGATGAGGGCGGTAACGTTTCGACGGTGGAAGAAGAGTTCACCCTGCTGGTGACTGAAGAGATGACCGAAGAAATGCTTATGGATGAAGGTGAAATGATTGAAGAAAGCAGTGGGTTTCCAATCTGGCTGATTGTTGTGATTGCAGTGGCAGCTGTGGCTGCAGCGGCAATAGCATTTATTATCATCCGTAAGAAGAAAAAAGCCAGAGAGGGGGATGGAATGGAAGATGAGTTGGATAGACTTATTGAGGATGAGCACAGGGAATCTTAGGCGCAGAAAATTACGTACCTTCCTCACCGTACTGGGAGTTGTGATTGGTACTGCTTCCATCGTTGTTATGATTTCTCTGGGGCTTGGACTGCAGCAGTCGCTGCTGGCGGAAATTGAACAGGCCGGCGGTGTGACCAATATTAAGGTATACGGGTCTGATTCCGAGGGGTATTCGATGATGCATGGCGGCAGTGCAGAAGAGAATACGGGACAGGAAAAGAAATATATAACGGATGAGGCGATTGAGCAGTTTGCCCGGACGGAAGGAATAGATTCGGTGTATCCGGTTATGACGATGCCGGTCATTATCCTAAAGGGTAATTATATGTGTTATGCCGATTTAAACGGACTTCCTGCCGACCAGTTGACGAATCTGGATATTGCGATGGAAGAAGGCAGCCGGATGCCGGCGGAACGCACTGCCAATCTGGAATTAATGTTTGGCAACTGGATGCCGGAGAGCTTCTATAATAAGACGACTGGACAGGGATACTGGGAAACCGGGGAATTCCCGGATATTAATTATACCAGTGACCAGTTCTTTACAATTTTAGATCAGGATGCATATTTTGCAGAAGAAGAAAGCGGCGGAAATTTTGGCAATGCAGAAGATGATAATCATGAAACCAAGAATCAGGGGATGCCTAAAAAATATGTTTCACAGGGAACGGCTCTGATAGCCGGCGGCACGAATGGATATACGCCGTATTCCTTTGGAGTATACTGTGATCTGGAGACATTGAAAGGAATATTAAAGAAAGACTTTGCGGGAAAGGTGATACCCGGGCAGCCGGTCAGGTCTAATGGGAAGCCTTACTCCTATCTGACTTACAGCTATGCCAACATTCAGGTTGATAAGATGGAAAATGTTGAAAGTATTGCGAATACATTTAAAGAAATGGGCTATACCGTTGAGACCAACATTGAGTATCTGAATAGCATGAAGAGCCAGTTTGCCATCGTACAGGCCGTACTTGGCGGCATCGGGGCAATTTCTCTGTTGGTTGCCGCCATCGGTATTACCAATACGATGATGATGTCCATTTATGAACGGACCAAGGAAATCGGTGTTATAAAGGTACTTGGATGCGGATTAAAAAATATTAAGCAATTATTTCTGCTGGAAGCAGCGGGAATCGGTTTCCTGGGCGGTGTGATCGGAAACCTGTTAAGTTTTATACTGTCCAGGATAATCAACGTAGTGGCTACCAGCTTCGGCTCTGATATGGGGCTGTCCCAAGGGATTTCTTATATTCCCTTCTGGCTGGTGATGTCAGCTATGGGAATCGCGATTGGTGTCGGTATGATCGCCGGTTATTTCCCGGCTAAGCGGGCTATGAAGCTGAGTGCGTTGGAAGCTATCCGGACAAACTAAAAATTATTATGAAAAAGCCTCCGGTTTTGTGTTATCATATTCCTAGTATTGAAAGGAATGGAATAATACCTATGGACAAAAGATCTATAAAACAAATCCTGACCGAAGGCTTTTTACTGATCTGGAAGGATATTAAAGGTTATAAATGGATGTTGATTTTGATCGCGGTGTATTTTGCCGTGATCTGGAAGTTTTTCTATACTTCCTGCTTTCTCGTTGAACTGACCGGGTTTCCGTGTCCGGCCTGTGGATTGACCAGAGCGGGCTTTTCGGTTTTGCGTGGGGATATAAGCACGGCCTGGCATTTGCATCCGTTCATTTACCCGATTATCTGTCTGGCCGGGGCAGCGATTATTAAACGATATTTTTTGAAACAAGGGCTTTGTTCTCTGAAAAAATGGTTGATCGTGATACTGGCATTGATGATGGTATTTTATGTGTACCGGATGATTTGTTATTTTCCGGGTGATCCGCCGATAAGTTATTATGGGAATAATTTACTGCGTAGGATTTTTTCACTTGTATCAGAATAGATAACATGGTAAAATAGTCACAGAGTATTATAGGAGGAGAAGCAAATGGATAATAATTTTGAAAACAATTCTGATAACGGATTGGAAAACACATCCGGCAATACACCTGACAATGATGCGGCAGCGCAATCAGAGCATCCGGAATATACTGATCCGAATGCAGATGTCCAGTCAGGTTATACTACTGGACAGAGTACTGAGAATAGCACTGATTATACCTATGGCCAGGACTCTGCTGCACAAAGTGGTGGTAATCCGGAACAGAACAGCAATTATCAGGGGTACTGGGATAATCAGAACCAAGGCACTCAGGATGCTCAGTATAATCAAAATCAACAGTATGCAGGCGGGGGAGTCGATAATTATAACTATAATGTTAATTCCGCGCCGGCTTATAATGGTGAGGAAGGATACGATACATCGCCGATGACGATGGGAGACTGGTTACTGGTCTTATTAGCTTCATTTATTCCATGCTGCGGAGGGATCATACTTTATTTTGTATGGGCCTTCAGTAAGAAGGGGAATATAAACCGCAGGAATTACTGTCGGGCGGCTTTGATCATTCAAGGCGCAGGTCTCGTCCTTGTACTGCTTATTTATCTCATTATGGGCAGCGCGATTTTGAGTTCGCTTAACTATTATTATTAGGAGTATGATTGTGGCGGTATCGTATGCGATACCGCTATTTTTGTGCCGCTATTTCAATCAGCTTGCTTAAAATGATCGGAATAGTATAATTGATAGTCCTGAGTAATGAATAATGCTTCCACATCTTTAGTACGGTTGATCAGCGAGAGCCCCTGCTCCAATCCGAGTGACAGACAGATGGTACTCAGAGCATCGCCTTTGGCAGAAGATTCGGAAAGGATGGTAACACCATATAAATCGTTTTCAAAAGGATAACCGGTCCGGGGATTTAAGATGTGGTGATAAATATTGCCGTTTGTTTCAAAATAACGCTCATAAATACCGGAAGTAACTACCGAAAGTGAAGAGGCTGATACTGCAGTAATGGTCTCGCCGCTGTCAGCAAATGGTTTCTGGATCCCGATATGATATGCAGTACTGTCCGGTTTGCCGCCAACAGCGAGGACATCTCCCCCAAGGTTGATTAGAGCGTGTTCGACACCCCGTTCCAGGAGGAATTCTTTTGTCTTGTCGGCAATATACCCTTTGGCGATTCCGCCCAGATCAATACCTGCTTTCGGATCGGCAAGACGGACAGTACCGGCATCACAGTCTACGATTACATTCTGATAATTGACATGGGAACGCGCTTCCGCCAGAGCCTGGGCGTCTGGGATATCTCCGGAGTTGTTTTTGAAATCCCATAATTCACTTAAGGGTGCTACCGTAATATCGAAATTTCCACCTGATATTTCACTGTAATATAACCCCTTTTGGATCAATTCCAAAGTATCGTCTGAGACCGTAACAGCAGTTCCGCCGGCATGATTAAGCTGAGAGATTTCACTGCTGTCAATAGTCCGGCTCAGCTTTTGTTCATAGTCCCGGCAGAGTGCGAAGCAGTCATCCAGGATGCTGAAATCCTGAGTACCATATATTTGAATTGTGACAACCGTATCAAAAATAACCTCGGTATGGGAAAGCGGCTCAGCCGGTTTCACGGAACAGCCATGTATCAGTCCGCACAGTAATATAATAATAAAAATGAATGATAAACGTTTCATAAATATCCTCGCTGGTTTTTCAAGATACAGATATAGTATCGTATTCAGAATGGTTTTGCAATCGAACATGTGGTTGCGTTCTTGCAGGGGTTGTGATAGAATGTATCATAAAGGAATGAAGGAGATTGGTCTATGAAGAAGAGCGACTGGATTCTGGCAGGATTCATTTTAGCCGCGGCATTAGCGGTTTTTCTTCTGTATTCCGCAGGGGGTGAAGGTGATGTCAGGTCCTTGGCTATCCGGATAGATGATCAAGTATACGGGAATTATGATTTAAACGAAGATCAGATTATTGTGATAAATGATACCAATACCTTGGAGATAAAGGAGGAAAAGGCTGTTATGATTCATGCGGATTGTCCGGACCAGCTATGTGTACATCAGAAGGCGATCAGTAAGAACCGTGAGAGTATCATCTGTCTTCCCAATAAAGTCGTGGTGTTAGTGGAAAGCAGTGAAGACAGCGAGTTGGATGCGGTGTCACAATAGGGAGGGAGCATTTTGCGGACAAGAGTTGTATCATTTGGTGTGTTTGTGGCTCTGGCCCTTATTTTCAGCTATATTGAAGGGCTGATACCAATCCGGCTGGGGATACCGGGAGCGAAACTGGGCCTGGCTAATCTGATCGTGGTAATCGCATTATATAAGGTAAGCTGGAAGGAAACCCTTCTGTTGGCAGTAGTCAGAGTTTTACTGGCGGGATTTATGTTTGGAAATCTGTTCAGCATTATTTATAGTATAGCCGGCGGACTGTTCAGTCTGGCGGTTATGATGGTTTTAAAACGAAGCGGCAGGTTTAGTGTGGCCGGTGTCAGTATTGCCGGTGGTACCGCTCATAATATCGGCCAGATGGTGGTGGCGATGCTGGTGATAGAGAGTTATAGCATTATTTACTATATACCGGTGCTGCTGGCTGCCGGAGTGCTGACCGGACTGGTGATTGGGATAGCAGCGAACGAGATGCTGAAGCGTTTAGTGAAAATAAATTTATAATGATAAGAGGTAACGTATGATTTCATATGTCAGAGGAGAATTGGTACTGATCACGGAGGATAAGGTGGTCATTGATGTAAATGGTGTTGGATACGGGGTGTTTATGTCCGGACAGGAGATAAGCAGATTGCCGCAGATCGGACAGGAAGTGAAAATACATACCTATCTGAATGTAAAAGAGGATGCGCTGCAGCTATTCGGTTTTCTCCGTGCGGATGATCTGAAAGTGTTTAAATCAGTCATTGGCGTGAGCGGGATCGGACCGAAGGGCGGGCTTAATATATTGTCGCAGCTTTCTGCTGATGACCTGCGTTTTGCTGTAGCGGCCAACGATGTCAAAGCTATTTCGGCAGCTCCGGGAATCGGTAAAAAGACGGCGGAGAAGCTGATTCTCGAACTGCGCGACAAACTGAGTCTGGAAGAAGCTCTTGAACACATTGGGCAGGCACCGGATACAGCGGTATCACCGGCAGGTGATATGCAGGCAGATGCGGTGGAAGCGCTGGTTGCGCTGGGGTATGGCAGTACCGAAGCGGTTAAGGCAGTCAGACAGGTAAAGGGATCAGCCAAGATGGGCAGTGATGAGATATTGAAACAAGCTTTAAAATATATAGCATTCTGATGCATAGGGGACAAAGATGAATAAACGGATCATTACAACCGAGAATTTAGAAGAGGATATCAGCATTGAGAATAATCTGCGGCCGCAGATGCTGGATGAATATATCGGCCAGCGTAAAGCTAAAGAAATGCTGAAGGTGTATATTGAAGCGGCAAGAGGGCGGGGTGAAGCTCTGGATCATGTGCTGTTTTACGGTCCGCCGGGATTGGGCAAGACGACACTGGCAGGGATTATTGCCAATGAGATGCATGTGAACATGAAGGTAACATCGGGACCGGCGATTGAAAAGCCGGGGGAAATGGCGGCTATCCTGAACAATCTGCAGGAACATGATGTGTTGTTTGTCGATGAGATCCACCGTCTGAACCGACAGGTGGAAGAGGTACTTTATCCGGCGATGGAAGACTATGCCATTGATATTATGATTGGCAAGGGATCAAGTGCCCGTTCCATTCGTCTGGAACTGCCGCAGTTTACACTGGTCGGAGCTACCACCAGAGCAGGGATGCTGACAGCACCGCTGCGGGACCGTTTTGGAGTGGTAAACCGGTTGGAATTCTATACTGAAAAGGAACTTCAGACAATTATTCTGCGATCAGCGGAAGTCTTAGGCGTGGAAATCGATGCAAAGGGAGCGCTGGAACTGGCCAAACGTTCACGCGGTACGCCGCGGCTGGCTAACCGGCTACTGAAGCGGGTGCGTGATTTTGCGCAGGTTAAATATGACGGTATTATAACCGAAGAAGTAGCAGCCTCTGCTTTAGATCTACTGGAAGTGGATAAGCTGGGGCTGGACCAGACCGACCGCAATCTGCTGCTTACTATGATCCAAAAATTCGGCGGCGGACCGGTCGGTCTGGATACCCTGGCAGCATCTGTAAGTGAGGATACCGGGACGTTGGAAGATGTCTATGAACCCTATCTCTTACAGCATGGATTTATCCAGCGAACACCCCGGGGAAGAATGGTTACGGATTTTGCTTATGAGCATCTGGGATTGCCGTACGACAATGTTGAAAAATAATGGTTGGTTTTTCTAACAGAATGGTTTATAATATACAAAGAGTATTTGGGATAAGGAGGGGCTTATGTCGTCACCAAAAAATAATACTGAAGTACTAATCGGTGGGAAGGTGTTTACTTTAAGCGGATTTGAGAGTGAAGAATATCTGCAGAAAATATCGACATATTTGAACCATAAAATCACAGAGTGCAGTAACAGTGAAGGATATCGTAAGCAAAGTGCAGAATCGAGAAGTGTCCTGCTGGCACTCAATATTGCGGATGATTATTTTAAGGCGAAGAAGCAAGGTGATGCATTGGAAGGTGATATTGCAGATAAAGATAAAGAGATGTATGATTTGAAACATGAACTGATTTCTGCTCAGATCAAACTGGAAAATGCTGAAAAAGCATTGGATAAGCTCAAAGAAGATAATAAAAATCTGCAGATGAAAATTGTGAAATTAGAGACTGAGATGAAAAATCATAGAAAATAGGCTGTCGCACGACAGCCTTTTTTGTGAAAAGGGGTGGTAAACGGATGCAGTTAAGTTCAATAGAGGTACTGGCGCCGGCAGGTTCGTTTGAAAGCCTGCAGGCGGCTATTCAAGCCGGCGCCGATGCGGTCTATATCGGTGGCAGTCGTTTTGGTGCCCGGGCATACGCTGATAATCCGGATACCGGACAGATGCTGGAAGCCATTGACTATGCACATCTTCATCAGCGGAAGATCTATCTGACGGTCAACACCCTGCTGAAGGAAACCGAGCTGGAAGAAGAACTGTTCTCTTACCTGGAACCATTTTATCGGCAGGGACTGGATGCGGTAATCGTACAGGACATCGGCATGTTGTCATATATTAGAGAGTATTTTCCTGATCTGCCGGTTCATGCCAGTACCCAGATGACCATTACCGATGCTTCCGGCGTTCGTTTTTTGGAAGCTCAGGGCGTTTCGCGGGTTGTATTGGCGCGGGAACTCAGTTTAGCAGAGGCAGCGGATATCACGAAACAAGTTTCGGCGGAAATAGAATGTTTTGTTCATGGAGCATTATGCTATTGTTATTCAGGGCAGTGTTTGTACAGCAGTCTGATCGGCGGCAGAAGCGGGAACCGGGGACAATGTGCGCAGCCATGCCGGCTGCCCTATCATACGGGAAAAGAAATGTCTTATATTCTTAGCCTTAAGGATATCTGTACACTTCAGCATGTTCCGGCAATGATTGAAGCGGGAATTGCCTCTTTTAAAATCGAAGGGCGGATGAAAAGACCGGAATATGCCGCAGCGGTTACAAGTATGTACCGTAAATATGTAGACCGGTATTTGGCTGAGGGAGCAGATAAATACGCAGTAGAACAAGAAGATCTGGATATGCTCCTGGATGTATATAACCGGGGTGGTTTTCACAGCGGATATCTATATCAGCAAAACGGCGGTGATATGCTGGCTGCTAAGCGGCCAAACCATGCCGGGATACCAGCTGTCAGGATCGAAGGGGACAACCGGATAAAGGCTTTGCGGGATATTAACCGCGGGGATGTGATCGAGAGACCTGCAGGACAACCGGACTATACCTTTGGTCAGGCGGTAAGACGTGGCGAAACTATTGCAGTAACCTTAGGCCGGAAGAAGACGATAAAGCCGGGAACGGTTTTAAACCGGATTCGCAATGAACAGTTGCTGCAAATGCTGCATGAACGGTATGCGGCCGGACAAATTAAAGAAAAAATTAATGGGGATTTAATACTTTCGACCGGAGAATCTGCTAAACTAATGCTATGCTTTGGAGAAGCTTCGGTGTCTATAGAGGGAGAGCGAGTCCAGAAGGCATTAAGGCAGCCGATGGATGAGACCCGCATTAGGAAGCAAATGCTGAAGACCGGCAATACGCCGTTTGAATTTGATAAATTGTCAATATCTATCAATGGAGATATTTTTATTCCGGTACAAGAGTTGAATGATTTACGGCGCAGGGGAATAGAGGCTTTGCAAAAGGTCATATTAAGCAGTTTTCGCCGAGAAATTCCAGAGCGCGCTCTGCTTTTTGTGAATAAAAAACAGAGCGTCTACGGAAATGATGGGATAAAGATGCATGTGAGCATCCAGACGCCGGAGCAATTTGAGGTGGTATGTGCTTGTGAAGCGGTCAGCCGGATTTATATAGATAGTTGTGTTGATGATTTTGCCTATGTGGAAAAAGGCCGGAAGGCCGGTAAGGAAGTTTTTTTAGCGATGCCTTATGTATTCCGCAGGAAGGTCAGAGAATCCTGGGAAAGTAAGTGGGGGAGGGCAGCGAAGGATTTTAACGGTATTCTGGTCAGGAATTATGAAAGCTTTTCGTATTTAAAAGAGCATGAATATGAGAAACCGGTCGTAACCGATCATAACCTATATATATTTAATCGGAAGGCGGAGGCTTTCTGGGAAAAAAATGGAGTGCAGGGGATGACGGCACCGCTGGAATTGAACTGGCGGGAACTTAAGCAGCTGGAGCTTAACTGCTGTGAGATTGTTGGATATGGGTATTTGCCGATGATGATCAGTGCCGGATGTGTGCAGAAAAATATCAGCCGGTGCACGGGAAAAACCGGTACATTATTTATAAAAGATCGATATCACAAGAAATTTGTGGTTAAAAATGATTGTGATTACTGTTATAATGTAATATATAATACCTTGTCTCTTTCGCTTGCAGATCAGCAGGAAGATCTGAGGATCCTGGCACCGCAGGCGCTGCGTTTGATCTTTACGGTTGAAGATGCGGCAGAGATTACGGCTGTGCTGGATGCATTTGACCGATCAAGCAAGGGTGGTAGTAAATGGATCGGTCAGACGGAATTTACGAGGGGACATTTTAAACGAGGGATTAAGTAGGTGAAGATGTGGTAAATTTAGTAACAGAGATTTCGAAATATCTGATGCTCATCCTGATCGGTATTTATACCTTTGGATGTTTTACGGTATTTAGTTATCAGGAAGACGAACAGAGAGGTATCCTGCGGCGGCAGAACATATTAATGTTCATGATTCATTTCATGGCCTTTTTGATCATGTTCCTGCGGACCGAAGAGACCAAGGTCATGATGTTTTACGGCATGCAGGTGGTGTTGCTGGGATGTACGATTTTTTTCTATACCAAACTCTATCCCAGGGCATCACGTCTGGTCGTGAATAATATGTGTATGCTCCTGGCAGTCGGTCTGATCATGCTGACGCGTATCAACTATGATCTGGCCTGGAAACAGTTTATCATCGTATCCGGCGGAATGGCACTAAGCCTGCTGGTTCCGGTTATTATCCGCAAGGTGAAGTTTCTCGCCAATCTCCGCAAATTTTATGGTATTGTCGGAGTAATCGCTTTGCTGGCGGTTATAGTCGTAGGACGGGTATCAAATGGTGCGATACTGGGATTTGAAGTCGCCGGCATATCGATACAGCCGTCGGAGCTGGTAAAGATTGTGTTTGTATTTTTTGTGGCAGCCAGTTTTTATGCTTCAACAGAATTCAAAAATATTGTTATCACAACTGCTGTCGCAGCGGCCCACGTATTGATTCTGGTCGCTTCGACCGATTTGGGAGCGGCAGTTATCATATTTGTAGTATATCTGGTGATGCTTTATGTAGCGACCAGGCAGCCGCTTTACATGCTGGCAGGATTAGGCGCCGGCAGCGGCGCATCAGTGGTGGCCTATCATTTGTTCAGTCATGTTAAGATCCGTGTAGTGGCCTGGCAGGATCCCATTGCCTCTTATGATAACGGCGGCTATCAGGTGGCTCAATCATTATTTGCGATCGGAACCGGAGGATGGTTTGGAATGGGGCTTTTTCAGGGATCACCGATGAGCATTCCGGTTCGGGAAAGCGATTTCATCTTTTCAGCATTGTCGGAAGAGATGGGGCTAATCTTTGCACTATGTCTGGTTTTGATATTTTTAAGCTGTTATATCATGTTTTTAAACATTGCAATGCAGCTTAAGGATCGATTTTATAAACTGGTCGCTCTGGGGCTTGGAACCTGTTATATCTTTCAGGTATTCCTGAATATCGGCGGTGTGATCAAGTTCATCCCTTCAACCGGGGTGACATTGCCTCTGGTAAGCTATGGCGGCAGTTCGATCATCAGTACTTTAATTATGTTTGGAATCATTCAGGGATTGTATATATTAAGAGAAGATGAGGAAGAAGATATTGAAAGGAAAAAACAACAACGGCTACGGGCAGAACAAAAACAGCGAGACCGAGATCTACGATCTGCTAAAAGATCTGGATCAGGAACCGGAAGTAAAAATGCCAAAGCAGCAGCCGGTCAAAAAAGAAAGAACGTCAAAACAGCAAAATAGGCCAAACAGCAAAGCCGCAGAAAAAGTGCCGGCAAGAAAAAAGGCCGACAAAAAGAGTGCGGCTAAAAAGGCAAAACAGAATAAGAAGAAAAAAAGGGCGGTAAATAAAGAGTTTGCCAGAGTTACCTATCTATTTGTGACACTGTTCCTGGTGATGATGGGCTATCTTGTATATTTTAACGTAGTGAGGAGCCAGGATATCATTAATAGTGCTTATAATACCCGGCAGGATTCTTTTGCCGACCGCGTTGTGCGCGGCAGTATTCTCGACAAAGACGGGAAGGTATTGGCAAAGACTAACGTAGCGGCTGACGGAACCGAGACCCGGGAATATCCTTATGGCCGGATGTATGCACATGTAGTCGGCTATGCTTCAAATGGAAAGTCCGGTTTGGAGTCGGTTACGAATTTCAACCTGCTTACTTCCAATGCGTTTATTCTGGAGCGGATGAAAAATGAACTTCAGAGCCAGAAGAACCAGGGCGATAATGTTGTGACAACTCTGGATACGGCACTGCAGGAAGCCGCTTATAATGCTCTGGGAAGTAATAAAGGAGCGGTTGTGGTGATGGAACCCAGTACCGGGAAGATCCTTGCTATGGTATCCAAATCCGATTTTGACCCCAATATGGTGGCGGCGGAATGGGAGAGCTTAAGTACCAGTGAAGACAGTGTTCTGCTGAATCGTGCGACCCAGGGGCTGTATGCTCCGGGTTCCACCTTTAAAGTGGTCACAACTCTGGAATTTATGCGGGAAAACTCCAATTATACCGATTATTCTTATGACTGTACCGGATCGATCACTCATCAGGGAGTGACCATCAAATGCAGCAACGGCAACGTGCACGGACAGGTTGATTTAGAACAATCGCTGGGCTATTCCTGCAATGCCTCATATTCGAATATTGGCTTGCAGATTGATATATCTAAATTCCAGGAAACGACAAAATCATTATTATTCAATACCAGGCTGCCTAATGTGCTGGCAGGAAGCAAAAGCAGCTTCTCACTGACTAAATCGGATTCAGATGCGGAAGTTATGATGACCTCCATCGGTCAGGGAAAACTCCAGGTATCACCGTACCATATGGCCTTGATCACATCGGCCATTGCCAATGGCGGAACTTTAATGGAACCTTATCTGGTGGATTCGATCACCAATTATACCGGAACCCAGGTGGAGAAGAATATGCCGAAAGCGTATAAAGAGCTGCTGACGGCAGAGGAATCTGCCCAGTTGATAAAATACATGCAGGCGGTGACCGAATATGGAACAGCATCTTCACTGAGCGGACGGGGCTATTCGGTTGCCGGGAAGACCGGAACCGCAGAGTACAGTTCGGATAAGAGCAAACACCATTCATGGTTTATCGGGTTTACGAATGTCGATAATCCTGATATCGCGGTCAGTGTAGTTGTAGAAAATGCCGATCAGACCGGAACCAGCGCTGCTTATATAGCCGGGAAAGTTTTTGATGCATACTATCAATAGAGGAATAAGATGAGATATTATAAAAATCTGTATATGAGTGAAGACCTTGTGGATAAAAAGGATAAGATTATCCGCAAGCTGAATCAAAATGGTATAATGTGGAATACTTATGTTATCGCTCTTGCACAAGGAGAGCAGAATCATTTGGAATTTTTTGATTCAGTACTGCTTCAACAGAAGATGATAGCAGAACAGGATCTGTTTGTGGTAGGTATTGCTTCTGGATATGATGAAGCTCTGGTTTTGGTTGAAGAAATTACCAAAGAAGTGTATGATGATACAAAAGGAGCGGATATCCGCAGCTATATTCTAAATAAGGACAGCGGGCTGTAAAGCCGGGTGAAGGTGTACATATGCTGCATATTTTATTGCTGATACTAAAAATAATAGGCATCATACTTGTGGTAATACTGGGTATACTGGTATTATTACTCTTTATTGTACTTTTTGTTCCAGTGCGTTATAAACTGACAGGAGAATGTCAGGGGTCGTTGGACAGTCTGGAGGGAAGACTGAAAATCACCTGGCTTTTGCACCTTGTGACGGCCTACGTGACCTATCAGAACCGGACGATTGAATGGGAGGTGCGACTGGCCTGGAAAAAATGGAATGCCGCCAGCGGTGAAGCGCCGGTCGAGGAAGTGGAAGAAATCCTCAAAAAGGAGATTGAGCCGGAAGTGGAAGATACAGCAGGAGATATCGTCCGGGATGTAGAGGGACCGGCGGACAAGCCGGTGAAGGAGATTGCCGGGGAGATAAAGGAAGACGCGGCCGGTTTCAAAGAAGAAAGTAAAGAGATCATAAAAGAGATCAGTGAAGAAGCGCAGGCCTCAAAAAGCCTTGGAGAAAAGATCAAAGCGATCTGGGACCGGATCAAAGAATTTTTTCAAAATATCAAATATACAATCAGTAAAATCTGTGATAAGATAAAAGTGCTGATTGAGAAAAAAGACCGGATTATAGAATTTTTAACCGATGAGGTTCATAAAGCGGCATTTGGAAAGATAAAAGAAGAGTTGATCCGGCTTTTGAAATACTTAAGGCCAAAGAAATTCCGTGCCGATGTGCTGGTGGGATTTGAAAACCCGCATAATACCGGTCAGCTTTTGGCAGGATATAGTATGGTTTATCCGTTTATCGGCAAGTATGCGGTTTTAACACCGGATTTTGAAAAGAAGATACTGGAAGGTTCACTGCTGGTAAAGGGAAGGCTAAAAGCGGTGTATTTTGCCATTTTAGGATGGAATCTGTTTTGGAGTAAGGCAGTTCGCAAGACCTATAAAGATATCAGAGGATTTAAGCTATAAAAAATAGGAGGAATTAGACTATGGCAGACAATAATAATTTTAAATCAACCGTGGAGTCACTTTTTAAGGGAATGGACAGTGTTATCTCATCCAAGACGGTAGTGGGGGATGCGATCTATATTAATGATATTATCATTTTGCCGCTGGTGGATGTTTCGTTTGCGGTCGGAGCAGGATCTGCTTCCGGGGATAAGAAGGATAAAGGCATGGGAGGTTTAGGCGGGAAGATGACACCGAGTGCGGTGCTGGTGATCCAGGACGGCCGGACGAAACTGGTGAATATTAAAAATCAGGATGTAATGACCAAGATTCTGGATATGATACCGGACGTGATTGGCAGAGCAAAGAACCGTGATGATGAAAAGGTTACCGAAGATGAAGTTATGGATATTTTGAATGAGGCTGAAAAAGAATAATAATACACATGTATGGCGAAATATTCACATATAATGAAAGTGAATATATTTTGAGTGGGCGTGTGTGATATGAGACGGGTGCTTGGATTTGCCTTTTTTTGGATTGCAGTTGGAATTCTGATTGCGCTGATAATCCCCAGGAAACTTATACTTATTACGATTATAATTATGCTTCTCTGTGTATTGATTGCATATAATTTGTTTTGCTGTTAGCAAAGCGGAACAAAAAAAAGCCGGGATAAATACATCCCGGTAATTTTTGTATTAGTTCAAATTAAGCTCTCTCAACGCGACCTGACTTTAAACAAGAAGTACATACATACATCTTCTTTGTAGCACCTGTACCTAATTTCACTCTGACAGATTTTACATTTGACTTCCACATTTTTGGTGTTTTTCTATGGGAGTGGCTTACGCTGTTTCCAAAGTGAGCACCCTTTTCACAAATAGAACATTTTGCCATGGTTGCACCTCCTAACAATCTGAAATAGTCTTAAATAAACTCACAACATAGGTAATTTTAACAGATATATCTACGGATTGCAAGTATTTATTTGTTTTTTTGCGGATTGTATGTGTTTGTTTTAAGGAAAATGTTGTAAAAGAAAGCAAAACAGAGTATAATATTAATGTTAATTGCGTAAAAAATACTCGATGTGAATTGGAGGTATATATATGAAGGGAAGCGTTAGTACAGATTTAGGCATTGTTACCGTCAGCCTGGACGTGATAGCCAAATATGCCGGCTCTGTTGCGGTAGAATGCTTTGGCATAGTCGGAATGGCGGCGGTCAGCATGAAAGACGGCCTGGTGAAGCTCCTCAAGCGGGAAAGCCTGACCAGCGGAATACAGGTCAGCATCTCGGATGATAATGCTATTACTCTGGATTTTCATGTGATCGTTTCATACGGTGTAAGCATTTCGGCGGTTACGGATAACCTGATCAGCAATGTAAAATATAAAGTAGAAGAATTTGCAGATATGCAGGTAGAGAAGATCAACATTTTTGTCGAAGGTGTAAGAGTCATCGATTAATTCAAGGAGGAACTTATTGTGGCAACAAATACAATCGATGTGCAGATGCTCGCCAAGATGTTTTTGGCGGGCGCACAGAACATAGAAGCAAAGAAAGAATTCATCAATGAACTGAATGTATTTCCAGTACCGGATGGTGATACGGGAACCAATATGTCACTGACCATTATGGCGGCGGCAAAAGAAGTAACTGCTTTAAAGGATCTGGATATCACCACTTTGTCGAAAGCCATTTCTTCCGGCTCGCTCAGAGGTGCCAGAGGAAATTCAGGAGTAATTCTTTCACAGTTGCTTCGTGGCTTTACCAAAGCGATTCGCGAGGAACAGGTACTGGATGTGGCTGCGTTTGCAAATGCCGTCAGACGGGCTAAGGAGACTGCTTATAAAGCGGTAATGAAACCGAAAGAAGGAACCATTTTGACGGTTGCAAGAGGTATTGCCGATAAAGCGGAGGAACTGGCTCTGGAAACCGATGACCTGGAAGAGTTTTTCATGGAAATAATAGGACATGCGGAAAAGGTATTGGAAAAGACGCCGGATATGCTTCCGGTCCTCAAAGAAGCGGGCGTTGTGGATTCCGGCGGTCAGGGACTGCTGGAGGTAATAAAAGGGGCTTATGACGCATTCTTGGGTAAGGAGATTGATTATAGCGACATTGCACTAAGTGCGGGTACCGGGGTAATTAAGATCAATGCCGGGGCGACCGCTGATATCAAATTTGGATATTGTACCGAATTTATTATTTTGCTGGATCAGGAATTCCCCGAGTCGGCAGAAAACCAGTTTAAAGCTTATTTAGCGTCTATTGGTGATTCGATCGTATGCGTAGCTGATGAAGATGTGGTTAAAGTGCATGTGCATACCAACGATCCGGGTCTGGCTATTCAAAAAGGGGGGACGTTCGGTCAGTTGTCACGCGTTAAGATTGATAATATGCGTGAAGAGCATGAAGAGAAACTGATCAAGGATGCGGAGAAGCTGGCAAAAGCCGAAGCGGAGAGGAAAGCGATACTGAAGAAAGCGGAAGAGCCGCGCAAGCCAACCGGGTTTATCGTGGTTTCGATCGGTGAAGGATTGAACGAGATATTCAGGGCACTGGGCGTGGATTATATCATTGAAGGCGGCCAGACCATGAACCCCAGCACTGAGGATATGCTGCAGGCGGTGGAACAGGTTAATGCTGATACGGTATTTATTTTGCCGAATAATAAAAATATTGTCCTGGCGGCAAATCAGGCTAAGGATTTAGTGAATGATAAGAACATTCGGGTAATTCCGACCCATACAGTGCCTCAGGGGATTACGGCGGTAATCAATTTTTCTGCGGATGCGGATGCGGATACCAATGAAGCAACCATGCTGGAGGAAATCAAAAAGGTGAAGAGCGGACAGGTGACCTATGCGGTACGCGACACCACCATTGATCAGAAGGAGATTCGTGAGGGTGATATCATGGGAATCGGTGATAGCGGAATTCTGGCAGTCGGTGCTGGTATAGAGGAAACAGCCAAAGATATGCTTTCACAGCTGGTTGATGAAGAATCGGAGCTGATCAGCCTTTATTACGGGGTTGAGGTTGCAGAAGAAGATGCACAGGAATTTACCGCAGAGATCGCGAAGATCTATCCGGATATAGATGTCGATGCGCATTATGGCGGACAGCCGATATATTATTATGTACTGGCGGTAGAATAAGGAGCTTCATAAAATGGACAGGGTTGCTCGGGAAGTGGACCCTGTTCTTTTCGCATAAGGAATTTGATCATGAATGAATGCACAAAAATTTCCCGGCTCAAAGGAGTGGGTGAAAAGACCGAACAATTATTTCATAAATTGGATATTTTTGAGATTGGTGACCTGCTGCGTCATTATCCGCGCGGTTACGATGTATATGATGAACCGGTGCCGGTCAGTGACCTAGAGGAAGGACGGATTATGACGGTAACCGGAATGATCAGCGGCCGGATCCAGGTATCCGGTAACCGTAATATGCAGGTGACTTCGCTGTACGTAAAGGATGATACCGGCAGTCTGCGGGTAATCTGGTTTCGGATGCCGTTTTTGCGTAATACGCTGAAGGGTGGAATGATTACAGTACGGGGGCGGATTGTTAACCGGCGGGGCAGTATTGTTATGGAACATCCGGAGATATTTTATCCGCCCGCCCAATATGAGACTAAGATCCATACGCTGCAGCCGGTATATCCGTTAACTGCCGGCCTGACCAATAATGCGGTGGCGAAGGCGGTTAAACAGTGTATTGACCATATTGACATGGTACAGGATCCGCTTCCGCAGGAAATACGCACGAAATATGGTTTTGCGGAGTATAATTTTGCCATCAGGGGAATTCACTTTCCGCAGGATAAAGAGGCCTTCTATTATGCCCGTGAGCGTCTGGTAGTGGAGGAATTTCTGCAGTTTATCCTGGCCATCCGGGAGATGAAGGAAAGTAATGACAGAAGTCAGAATAATTTTATATTAGAAGAAAAGGAAGAAGTTACGCAGTTTATCAAAAAACTGCCTTATGAGTTGACCGGTGCGCAGCAGAAAGTGTGGCAGGAAATCAAAGAGGATATGAGTGGTCAGCACAACATGTCCCGGCTGATCCAGGGTGACGTTGGTTCAGGGAAGACCATCGTAGCGCTTCTGGCCCTTCTGGCGGCAGCTTATAATGGATATCAGGGTGCGATGATGGTGCCTACTGAAGTTTTAGCAAGACAGCATTATGAATCAGTTACAGAATTGTTTGAAACATATCAGATTCCGATTAAAGTGGTATTATTGACCGGTTCTATGACCGCAAAAGAAAAGCGGAGAGTTTATGACCGGATTGAATGTGGGCTGGCAAAAATCATTATCGGAACGCATGCTTTGATCCAGGATCGGGTAGAATATGATAATCTGGCTCTGGTGATCACTGATGAACAGCATCGGTTCGGGGTAAAACAAAGAGAAACATTTGCCAATAAGGGAAGTGAACCGCATATACTGGTTATGAGTGCAACACCGATCCCGCGGACGCTGGCAATTATCCTGTACGGTGATCTGGACATTTCGGTGATTGACGAATTGCCGGCTAACCGGCTGCCGATTAAGAATTGTGTTGTCGGAACCGATTACCGGCCGACGGCTTATAATTTTATTAAAAATCAGGTGGCAAAAGGACGTCAGTGCTATGTGATCTGTCCAATGATAGAAGAAAGCGAGCATTTGGAGGTGGAAAATGTCATCGATTATGCTGCTTCCCTTCAGCAGGAACTGGGTGATAGAATTTGTGTGGAGTATCTCCATGGTAAAATGAAACAGTCGGAGAAGGATTTGATCATGACCCGGTTTGGCAGTAATGAAATTCAGATATTGGTTTCGACAACAGTAATCGAAGTCGGAATCAATGTCCCGAATGCGACGGTTATGATGGTGGAGAATGCCGAACGGTTTGGCCTGGCTCAGCTGCATCAGCTGCGCGGTCGGGTAGGCAGAGGAAAGCATCAGTCCTATTGTATCTTAATGAGCAGTTCAAAATCAAAAGAGACAAAAAAGCGGCTGGAGATTTTGAATAAATCCAATGATGGATTTTATATCGCCGGTGAAGATTTAAAAATGCGCGGACCGGGAGATTTATTTGGAATCCGCCAGAGCGGCTTGCTGGATTTCCGGTTGGGTGATGTGTTTCAGGATGCCGCACTGCTTCAAAAAGCCAATAAAATTGTCAATGAAAATGATTTGAAACGGTATGCAGAAATTTCCAGATTAAATCATGATAATCTCCATATACTATAGTTGTACCAAAACAGAACTGTTTTTAAAGCAGGCTGGAGTTACAAAAAAATAATCAATTATAGTTACTAAAAAGGAGGAAATAATCATGGCATCATCAAACAGAGCTGCAGTACCTGAAGCAAAAGGTGCATTAGACAAATTTAAGTATGAAGTTGCAAACGAACTGGGAGTACCGCTGTCAGAAGGTTACAATGGAGATTTAACTTCCAGACAGAACGGATCAGTTGGCGGTTATATGGTAAAGAAAATGATTGAACAGCAAGAAAAACAGATGGCTGGCAAATAATTGAACCATTATAATAATTTAGAAATAAGCACCCTTTCATGGGTGCTTTTTTCTATAGGTTACATAAACTCCCGGCTGAGTCTCTTATGAATGATAAAATCGCAATGAAAAAAATCATTGTGATTTTTTTATGGTGAATCTTGGCAATACTACTTTCAGGGAGTATAATAGGAATGATTCTAAAATTTATGTACAGGAGGAACATGACAATGACCGAATTAAAAGTTACCGATACCATCCTCTATATTGGAACTGATGACAAGACACTCGATCTTTTTGAAAGCCAGTACACAATTCCAAATGGTGTTTCATATAATTCCTATTTGATTCTGGATGAGAAAATTGCCGTTATGGATACCGTCGATGAACGTAAGACCGATGATTGGTTTGATAATCTGGAGATGGCTTTGGACGGACGAAAGCCGGATTATCTGATTGTATCCCATATGGAGCCGGATCACGCAGCAAATATAAAGCTGTTGGCAGAAAAATATCCGGGAATCCAGATAGTCGGGAATGCAAAGACCTTTACGATGATCAATCAGTTTTTTGAAATGGATCTGGATGACCGTAAAGTATTGGTGAAGGAAGGCGAGAACCTTTCACTGGGAGAGCATACATTGCAGTTTTTCATGGCACCGATGGTTCACTGGCCGGAAGTTATGGTGACATATGAACAAAAGGAAAAAATACTATTTTCGGCCGATGCATTTGGTAAATTCAGCACCTTGGATATTGAAGAAGAATGGACTTGTGAAGCACGGAGATATTATTTTAACATTGTCGGGAAATACGGCGTTCAGGTACAAGCACTGTTGAAAAAAGCAGCTGATCTGGATATTGAAATGATTTGCCCGTTGCATGGTCCGGTCTTAAAAGAAGATCTGGGATATTATATTGGGAAATATAATACCTGGAGCAGTTATGTGCCGGAAGACGAGGGCGTCTTGATTGCAGTTGCTTCTATATACGGAAATACTGTCAAAGCGGCGTATAAGTTAAAAGAGATGTTGGAGGCAAAGGGCGTAAAGCAGATAGCAATCAGTGAACTGGCCCGGGATGATCAGGCGGAAGCGGTGGAAGATGCGTTCCGATACAGCCATTTAGTATTAATGTCATCGACCTATGACGGCGGCCTGTTCCCATGCATGGAAAAATTCCTCCATCACCTTAAAACGAAGAATTTTCAGAGCCGGAAGGCGGCTCTGATTGAAAATGGATCATGGGCGCCGATGGCCGGCAAGCATATGAAAGCAATATTAGAAGGAATGAAGAATATTGCAATTTATGAACCGCTAATCTCTATTAAATCAGTAATGAAAGATAAGACGATTGTACAAATGGATGAAATGATAGCTGGTTTTGCTGAGGAATTATTGGACTAGTGTACTGTATCCGACGATTTTCCTAATAAAACTTGAGTTTCCGCAAACTGCAATTCAAGAGCTCTGCGGAAGCTCAAGCAATAAAAGTCTTGATTTCCTTTTTAAAAGGGGTTATAATAATTGAGGTGATTTGCTGAAATAGCTCAGTTGGTAGAGCACTTCACTCGTAATGAAGGGGTCGTCGGTTCAAGTCCGATTTTCAGCTTTTGAAAAAAGTATTAAGCAGTTGTCAAAATAAGTTTGGCGGCTGTTTTTTTCTTTATAATGGATACACTAAGATTCAAAAAAGGAGAATAAAATATGGATACAAAGAAAAAGATTTTGCTAATTACAACCGGCGGGACGATCGCTTCGGATATTACTGATGACGGACTGGCACCGAAGCTGTCACCGGAGGAAATGGTTTCTTTTCTGCCGGATATGGAAGACTGCGAATTGACCACACTGCCGATCTGCAATATTGACAGTACCAACGTGACCAGTGCAGAGTGGAAGTTGATAGTAAAGACAATTGAAAATCATTACCAGCAGTACGACGGATTTGTTATTGCTCATGGTACCGACACCATGGCTTATACAGCCTGTGCAATTTCCTATCTGATCCAGAACCCGGACAAGCCGATTGTAATCACCGGCGCTCAGAAGCCGATTCATTTCGATTCTACCGATGCGCGGAGAAATCTGTCGGACAGCATCACCTACGCATGTCGGGGGAAGATGACGGGAGTGGTGATCATCTTTGACGGAGAAGTAATCGCCGGAACCAGAGGAAAGAAAATGAAAACCAAGAGCTACCACGCTTTTTCCAGCATCAATTATCCATATTTAGCTAAGATACAGGATCATAAGATCATTCGTTATATGAGTTGCAGGGAGAGCGGGGAACCGCTTAAATTCTACCATCAGATAAGTGACAAGGTATTTTTGCTAAAACTGACGCCGGGGATGTCGGGAGATATTCTGGAACCATTGCTGGCCAAGTATGACTGCCTGATCCTGGAGAGTTTTGGTGTCGGCGGTCTGCCGGATAAATTATCTGAAGAGCTAAAATGGGCACTTAAAAAGTACGGCAGAGATGAAAAGATCATTATCATTGCCACTCAAGTCATTGAAGAGGAGAGCGATGTGAGCACCTATGCCGTTGGCCGCAGCTTAAACGGAGCAATCAATTATCTGGAGAAACTGGATATGACTTTGGAGGCAGTGCTTACAAAGATGATGTGGATTCTGGGAATAGAGGGTTTGTCATGGGAAGAACAGGAAAGATTGTTCTATAAATCAATTAATCATGACATAACAGAGGATATTTTTTAAACTATGAAAAAGCATAGTAAAGAAAAGGTGTACCTGATAATGGGTACTCTTTTTTTATCGGGCATATTCTTTATGTTTAATTCATAAAATCTAATGAAACGCAGGTCCGGCCGGTTATAAAGTTCGGTTTAAACGGCAGCGGATAAAAACTATTTTAAGGACGGATGCAAAACATGAATGGAAATCAATCATTGGGAGATATGTCTCTTGAAGAGTTTATTGCCCTGCCGGATACCATTCCTTTGATTTTCAGGGATGGTTCTTTGGGAAGTGAAGTATTCAGGCAGTCGCATAATATTCAAAAAGGTACGGTCTTAGACAGTAATTACTCTATTGATTACGTAAATCAAGAAGAAGCACCAGAGATAGCCGCGGAAATAGGTTCAGATGAGCTTGGGATGTTTCCGGCTGTATTAGGACTTCTGGATCGGGAGAATCTGGATGCCGCAGGTATCATGCAGGTACAACAGCACCCTTATCTTGACCTGCAGGGCCGGGGAGTTTTAGTGGGGTTTGTTGACACTGGCATTGATTACACAAAAGATACTTTTCGATATGAAGATGGAACCAGCAGAATCAAATACATATGGGATCAGACAATCCGGGGAAAAGCACCGGACGACTTTTATTTGGGAACGGAATACGCAGAGGAACAGATTAACAGCGCTTTAAAAACAGAAAATCCCTGGGAGACAGTACCCCACAGGGATACTGTAGGGCACGGGACCTTTCTGGCATCTGTCACAGCCGGCCGTGAAAGCGGAGAATATATAGGTGCTGCACCAGATGCGGAAATTATTATGGTAAAATTGAAAAAAGCACAGCCCTTTCATTATGAACAATTTTTGGTTCCGGAATGGCAGGAAAACGCATATATTTCCAGTGACCTCATGCTTGGCGTTCAATATATCGTTAATAAAGCAGATGAACTGGGACGTCCGGTTGTCATCTGCATAGCGGCAGGCTCTAATTGGGGAGGGCATAACGGATTTAATCCGGCAGAAGAATATCTTACACGGATTGCCGGCATAAATGGAGTTGCTGTTGTATGTGCCGGCGGAAACGAAAGCCAGGAGAGGCACCACACCAATGGCAGATTAACAGGCAGCGGAGAAGCACAAAAGGTCGAGTTATCTGTAGGGGAGCGGGCAGATGATATTTATCTGTCCCTATGGAGTGGAGCTGCGGATCGGGTTGCTGTGTCAGTGACTTCACCTACCGGTGAAGTGATTCCTAAAATTCCAGTCCGTCCGGGGGCCAGCTATACAGCTAATCTGATCCTGGAAAGATCCAAAGTTACAGTAGATTATTATTTCCCTGCCAGATTGAGCGGAGATCAGTTTACCAGAATCAGAATTTTCCATCCTACACCGGGGATATGGACAATCACAGTACATGGGGAGATCGTTTTAAATGGAGAATATCACTTCTGGTTACCTCTTGCAGGTTTTACTGATCCGGATACCGTATTTCTCACACCAACACCAAACTACACAACCGTCCTGCCTGCTAATGCCGCAGGTGTCATTACCTGCGGGGCATACAACAGCCGGAATAACTCTCTGTATTCTGATTCGTCATGGGGACCGACAAGGCGGCCGATGATAGCCCCGGACTTAGCTGCCCCCGGAGTCGGTGTCGGCGGCGTATTTCCTACCGGCTACGGTCAAATGAGTGGAACTAGCGTGGCTGCGGCAATTACGGCAGGTGCCTGCGCTCTTATGCTGCAGTGGGGGCTTGTCGATGAAAATGAAACCACCATGACCTCTGAACGTATTAAAGCATATTTAATCCGGGGATGCATTCGTGACAGCTCGATTGGATATCCCAATACACAATGGGGATACGGCCGTCTTAACCTTTACAATGCGTTAAATATAATCAGGCCGATGTAACAGAGGATTATTCAGCCATTCTGGTAACCGCTACATAAATGTGGGAGAGTTTATACCAGGTATTAAAACCCACAATACCATCTGATGAAAGACGGAAAATATTTTGGAATGTTTCCACAGCAACTCTGGTATCCTCGCCAAATACCCCGTCAACCCTGACCTTTGGTATCGCCGGAAAATTATTGGATATGGCGTTTAGCTGCTCCTGAATTACCCTTACTGATTCTCCGATTGAGCCCATCTGCAGAACCGTGCCGGGATAGGACATGGGCACTCCCGCTACTTTTTGAGCCGCCATAAGGTAGATATCGTAACCATAATAGCTTTTCAGTATATTAATTGCAGAATATCCCTGGTCGCCCAGTGCTTTCGAACCCCATTGTGTCATCCAATTCGGACATGAGACCCTTTTCCCATCGCAGTACTGGGTAAACAAAGGCTGGCGTATTCCCGGTCTGGTGATAAATGTGGTAAATATATTATCAACTACCGATGATATTTCACTAAAAATATTGCGTCCATAACTGAAAGCCTGATCGTAAGCCGTCGAACTGGTAATTGTAAAATCATACCCTTTTCCTCTATACCATTCAGTGTAAATCCTGTTGAGTGTAAAGGATAAGATAGCCAGAACATTTGCAGTAATGGTTTCAAGAGGCCAGGTTGAATAGATTTCGCAACACGCCACGTTCTTGATATAGTCGGCAAATGGAATCCAGTAATTCGGAGCCGAGGCGTTATCAGGTGCGCCGTCATGTACAATAATGAATTCAGGAACTACCGGATCTGGCAAGACAATGTACCCTGTGGACGGTGGCAGTTCTTTTATCTCATCTTCCGGTGTTTTAGGAGGAAACATTCCCCAAAGGGTATGCTCTCTTATTGAAATAATTCTTGTTTGTGCGGTATAATCCATAATTGGGTTCAGCCGTATATCCTGATAAGCAGTTGTATCCGGCAAAACCTGTACGCCCTCGATCACTTGTGGTTCATAACCATTCATCGTAACTTGAATATCGTATTCGCTGTAAGGTTTATTTGTTTCAGACATTGAATATTCTAACGGCGGAGCCTCAAGTTCAATGGTTGGAGTCTGACCGGAAGAATCGGATATAAGTTCTTCTAAAATTTGATTTTCAGCCTCTCTGGACATAACACGGATCACGGCATTGCTCGCCGGCCTGCCGACATCAGCTGCAAATGTCCCAATTTGTAATCGGCCGTTTGACATATGAAACCTCCTGATGAAGTTATCTGTTTGTTAATATTTTATGCGGCAAATGTCTTTTTGGTTATTCTATGGTCATCAATAATGAGAAAAATAAAATTTTGGAGGTGGAATAGATTGTGGGAAATCATTGTAAAATACAGCGGCGATATATACAGGTTAGAAGCTGAGCTTGGGATTGAAGTGGAAATTCTGGAGGAGGGTTTTGCTATCATTACATTGCAAAGTGATCAGATTTCACTGTTATATAATTATAAAGAAATTGAATACATAGAGATGCCGAAAACATTAACGCTGGTATTATATCAGAGTATAAGAATATCCTGTGTCTCAGCAGTCCACAGCCCGGAGGAATATAATCTTAGAGGAGAGGGGGTGCTTATCGGCATTATTGATTCAGGTATAGACTATACCCATCCTGACTTCCGTAAGGATGATGGCACAAGCAGAATCCTGTATCTCTGGGACCAAACGGAAGGTGAAAGCCCTCCTAATGGATTCCGGCAGGGAACAGAATATGATAACGATCAAATTAATATGGCATTAGATAGTGTACAGCCTTTTGACAGTGTACCATCGGTCGATACGATCGGACATGGGACGGCAGTGGCAGGTATTGCAGCAGGAAATGGGAGAGCAAGTAATGGCCAGGAAAAGGGGGCAGCGCCGGAGGCCTCCCTGATCATTGTTAAATTAGGGAACAGGGGTTTTGAATCTTTCGCGCGCACGACCGAAATTATGAGGGCTTTGAAATATATTCTGGACAAAGCTGAAGAACTCAGGATGCCGGTTGCTATTAATTTAAGCTATGGTACCAATGACGGTTCTCATGACGGAAGTTCTCTGTTTGAAACTTATATAAATGCTGCCGCACAAAGATGGAAGACTGTTATCGTCGCAGCTGCCGGTAATGAAGGAGCTGCCGGTCATCATTTCTCCGGCGAAATAGCTGCCGGTGAAACAATAGATGTGGGTTTTGTGATAACAGGACAGCTCAATTCTCTGTATCTTACATTTTGGAAAAATTTCGTCGATCAGTTAACGCTGGAGCTGATCCTTCCGAGTGGAAATTCAACAGGGGAGCTTGATCCATGGCAATATTATACTATAAAAGATATGGATGGCGTATCCATACAGGTAAATTACGGCCAGCCAACTCATTACAATGAAGATCAGGAGATTTTCTTTCGGATCAGTGAACAGGAGTCTGCCATTCCGCAGGGGATTTGGCTGCTCCGGGTAAGAGGCATGAAGGTAGTTGACGGCAGGTTCGACATATGGCTGCCGACAGTGGAAGAGGTCGGAATGGATATCGCTTTTACCGAACCATCGCCCGAAACAACGTTGACCCTGCCGTCCACGGCCCAAAACGTCATTTCAGCAGGAGGTTACAATGGGGCGCTTAATATCGCAGCCCAGTTTTCAGGGCGCGGGCCTACCCGCAATAATGTCTGTGTGAAGCCGGATCTGGTTGCGCCGGCGGTAGGTATTGTGTCCGCACGCGCCGGCGGAGGTTATGATTCTTTTACAGGAACCAGCATGGCAGCCCCTTTTGTCACCGGCGCAACGGCTTTGCTGATGGAGTGGGGAATTGTTTTGGATAATGATCCTTTTCTATACGGACAGCGGATAAAGGCTTTTCTGAAAAAGGGGGCCAGAAGAAATCCCGGGAGAACCTATCCAAATCCTGTATGGGGATATGGGGCACTTTGTCTGGAGGATACATTGGTTTATTTAATTCGCAGGGACTAAAACAATAAGAGGAGGCGAATATTTATTTGTAATGAATATAATTTTGAAGCGGGAAGAGTAATTGTCGCTTTAAATAAAAATTGTATCTATCCAAACATACCAACTTGTTATGATGATTCCATTTTCGATGGGATTGAGGCAGAAAGAATAGAGGTAATATTCCATCCGCAAAATTTAACAGACGACAGCGAGATTGGTGCTATCATATTAATATATTTAAAATGTAAGGAAAAGCAAACGGTTCTTGAAGTAATTGAAGAGCTTTTAAGAAATCCATGTGTGGTCTGTGCAGAGCCTGATCACTTTATAGATACGCATATAATTCCTAATGATTCATATTTTAGATATCTTTGGGGGATGGAAAAAATCAAATCTCCATCAGCATGGAATTATACTACCGGGAGTTATAGCGTAGTTGTTGGTGTTATAGACAGTGGTATAGATTATAATCATCCGGATATAATCAATAATTTATGGATCGCTCTGGATCAACAAGACAACTCTGCTGAAATCAGCGGAAGTGCTATGGATGAAACCGGTCATGGGACACATATAGCAGGAACTATTGGCGCGGTAGGCAACAATTTTATTGGAGTAACGGGAGTTTGCTGGAATGTAAGAATGGCTTCTTTAAAAATTGGAAACGTCAATTTTAATCTCGCTGCAGCTATAAGAGCTATTGATTATGCAAATGAGAATAATATACCAATACTGAATAATAGCTGGGGTGAACGATTCACTTCTTCTTCTTTGAAATTTGCAATAGATCATTATAACGGAATATTCATAGCTTCTGCCGGGAACAGCGGATCCAATAATGATATTTATCCGGTTTACCCCGCGTCCTATAACAGTAGTAATATTATATCGGTTGCCGCAACCGATCCAAATGGCAATCTGGCCTTTTTTTCAAATTATGGCAGAAGAAGTGTCGATATTGCAGCGCCGGGAGCGTATATTTTGAGCACTAGTCTATACGGCGGATACAGCCATATGAGCGGAACGTCTATGGCGGCGCCCCATGTAGCCGGTGCTGTTGCTCTGCTGAAAGGATACAGACCTGATTTAACCATTTTAGAAATGAAGGATATTATTTTATCCAGTGTTGACCGGCAGCCGGATCTTTTCGGTAAAGTTTTGACGGAGGGGACGTTAAATATACACAAAATGATTGAAAGGGCAGTTGTCCGGCCATAAATTCTGCATAAAATTGCCGATAAAAATTTTAGGGGCCGCACTTCCGGGCCCCTAAATGAAATTATTCCGTTTCGATTTACCTGATAATCAACTTTTGCCCGATCATAAGCACATCACTTGTAAGATTATTCAGTGCCCTAATGGCATCAACGGTGGTACCATGTCTCTGTGCGAGAAGCCAGAGCGTATCGCCGGACTGAACGGTATGGATTATAGATGCATCGGGAATCTGAAGTGTCTGACCTATCGTGAGCACATCACTTGTCAGGTTGTTTAAAGTCTTTATGGCATCAACGGTGGTACCAAATCTCTGTGCGAGAAGCCAGAGCGTATCACCGGACTGAACGGTATGGGTAAAACCGGGCGTTGTATCTTCGGTGCCGGGAATCCGGAGCACCTGCCCGATCATAAGGACATCACTGGTCAGGTTGTTTAGAGCCTTTATGGCATCAACGGTGGTACCAAACCGCTGTGCAAGCATCCAGAGTGTGTCACCCGCCTGAACAACATATTCAGTTACGCCGGTTTCAGGAGACGGGATAGGTGCATTATTCCTGATGCCCCAGTAGGTATCATAAAGCGCGCTCCAGGTGGCCGGAGTTACAACGCCATCTGCGGTCAGGCCCATTGTCTGTTGAAATGCTATCACCGCCTGGGTAGTCTGGTTTCCAAAAACGCCATCCTGTGTCACACTTGGAATCGTAGAGTAAAACTCACTGATAAAACTCAGGATATATTGCAGCGTGATTACATCGACTCCGCGTGAACCAACCCTGAGTGTTGTAGTGGGAGGGACCGTTCCGATCCCCAGAGTTGTACCTTCACTTTCCAGAGCTGCCAGCCTTGCTACGGCGACATATATCTGAGAGATCTTATTCCACGTCGATTGACCGATAATACCGTCGGCAGTCAGAGTAAATATACTTTGAAATTTGGTAACCGCTGCCTGAGTGCTGCTTCCAAACACACCGGGCTCATCGGTTATAGTCGGAATAGCAGGATAATTCCTTCTGATCCTTTGCAGATAGGTCTGTATGGCCTGCACATCCCGGCCCGAACTGCCCAGACGAAGCGCTGTGCCGGGGTATGATATAACGACGCCGGTAATAATATTTGTCTGTGAAATTTCAACATCATTGGGGTAGTAATAGCGCAGTATCTGCAGTGCCGAATAGCCCTGACCGGCTAATGTTACCGTTCCCCATTGGGACAACCCGGCGCAGGTAGCGGTCGTACCACTGCAGAAAGATGTAAAGAAAGGTGCGTTCTGCCCGGCTCTGCGGATATATTGGTTAAAAATCTCGTCTACGATTACACTGATGGATTCATAAATAGTTCTTCCAGGTACAAAATATTGATCATAAGCGGTACTGTTTGTAATATCAAAATTATAACCCCGGCTCCTGTACCATTGGGTAAACACTCTGTTTAAAGCGAAGGTGATGATAGCATGGATATTAGCCTCCAGCGATGCCCGTGGCCAGGTGGGATAGATTTCGCTGCTGGCGACATTTTTGATATAATCGGTGAATGGTATTTGTACATTTGATGCATTTGATGCGGGCGTTCCAAGATGTACGGTGATCGGGTTGGGAATGATGACATGACGCATTACAAGCGGTTGGATGACTGGTCCGATCTGATTCCGAGGCTCAGTCATTTCAACGGCATGTTTCCCAACGAAGACTTCCTGCGTGGTCGGAATTATCTGATTTTCCAACATCGGGATCAATGCAAAAGGCTGGAGCGCATTTTCACCGTCAAAAATTTGTACGTCGTTAATAATTAAGTTGTTAAATCCTTCTTTCTCTGCTTCAAGCCTATATGTGGAATATGGTGTTCCGGTATAGTCTGGATTTAGCGATAACTCCTTATCTACAGCTTCCAGCGATATTTGTTCGGTTTCGCCGCTCTCATCTGTTATCAGGTTATACAGTACCTCGCCCTGGAGATCCATAATCTTTACCCGCACACCGCTTAATGGAAGAGCATTATCAGCGGTGCGGGCTTGTATAATTAAATTTCCTTTACCCATACTTTGCTTCCTCAAAATTCAACCTATTTTTACATCATATGAATTATTAGATTGTTTTGTTACATTTGCTAAATTAATTTCATTTTTATTGCTATTCTGACAGCATCGGCACTGTTCACAGCACCAAGTTTATTGTATATATTTTGTAGTGTACTTTTTACAGTATTTACAGAAATGTTAAGACTTGCTGCAATTTCGCTCCGGGTGAGACCCTGACTTAAGTCATTAAAGATTTCTTTTTCCCGGCTTGTAAGATAAATGTGTGCAGTGCTCCCCGAGCGGTTTTTGGCATTGTATTTTGCTTTGTAAAAAGCCTGCCGTTTGGCGTAAGTAGAAGACTTGGAATAGATATTATCCAGCCATTTAACAGGGATATTATAATCACTCCTTTTTTTAATGTTATCAATTACATTGCACATATGGTGTCCCAGCTCTATAAATTGCATTATAAAATGATTTTCATTAACGAGAGTATAAAGGGATTGGAGTACGACTGCACATTGTGGTATATTACCAGTATAGTAAAGTGAGATCATATTAAAAATTCGGATGGATACTAAATCCAGCCATAGGCCCTTTTCCTGATACAAGTTGTCTATCTGATCTGAGAAGACCAATAATTCATCATATTGTCTCTTTTCTAAAAAATAATAGGCTCTGACAAGCCTATCTCTTCCAACGCTTATGGGGGGATGGGTTTTAAAATTCAACGGATCGTTTAAAAGCCATCTTGCAACTTTTTCTATTCTTCCTGTTTTAATAAAGAACCAGCCTTCTGCAATATCTAATATATTTAATAAAGATGTATTATTACTGGCATACTCCTTTAATTCTTCTATATAGCTGCGGGTGGCATCGTAGTTACCCTTGGCTGATGTTATTTTCATTAATAAGAAAAGTGCGTTGCATACAATATCGTTTTGTTCTTTTTCTCTGGCTCTGTAAATTGCCTCAAATGCATATTTCTGGGACTTTTCCAGGTTGCCTTTAGAATATGCAACTTCCGCGGATGCTAAATATTCGACACCGTACCCGAAGCCGTGCATTATCCTTGAAGCATGTGGTATGGCTTCGAAAAGATCTTTTTGAAATCGGATTACTTCTTTTTTCTCAAGGCTATTAAGATTGATGGAATTATTACAGTCAATGATTTTTGTATATCTATAATCTCTCCTGCTGCCATTTGGTAAACAGTCATCTGCCATTTTATAATAATACACATAGCTGCGGTCTTTTTGAGTATGTCTGATCATTGCTAACACAATATATGCTTCACCCATAATTTCTTTATTTTCTTTAGTTACGGGCAGAATCTTAAATTCTTCGATCAAATCTAACAAAGTCTTGGCAGCAGATTCCAATTCCAGATTATTATGCATATAAGATGCCCGGATAACCCGGACCATGGGATTCTCTTTTACAAATTCTTTAGGAAAGCCGTCTATCAAACGAATAAACAGTGAAGTTAAACTTTTGGGGCGGCGACCGGGCGGAGTATGTAATAGGATGTTCCAGATTTCTTCATAATGACCGCATTTTTCATAATAGGTTATGGCATCGATATTTAATTCCTTTTCGGCATACCATTTTGCTGCAGTTAAATACACTTCATTCACAACCTGCTGATCAAGATAAATATGTTTTTCGTACAAAAAGTCGAGGAATATGTTATGCAAATGATATTTTCCGGTATATGGGTTGTATTGGATAAACATATTGGTTTCCAGAATGCCCATCATAGTGTCGATACTTTCATCAAAAAAACTGCGAATAAGACCTGCGGGGAATTCTTCTAGTAAAGAGAGTTTTATCAGAAATTCCTGATGCAGAGCCGGGTAGTTAGAAAATATCTCTTTTTCAATCAGTTGAAAGATCATAGGTTTTGTGCCGGTAAGAGGATCAACCAACGCTCTGCTGTCTTTTTTTAGATTCAAACCTATAAGGTAGATTGCCAACGGCCAGCCTTCCGTATAAGTCTGGATATTTTTTATTTCTGAACCGATCAGTGAAATACCTTGTGTTTTCAGATATTCGTCAGTTTCAGCTAATGAAAAACATAGATCTGCTTCTGTAAAATAAGTATTGAAATCAGTTGGAAAATTTATATTTGAACGTGAGATTATAATCACACAAAAATTTTCTATGTTTGCGGCAACGAGATTTTCAATAAAATTAATAACAGATTTTTCATAAATAAAATGAAAATCATCAAAAACAAAGATAAGTCGTTCCCCCTGATGAGCATATTCTGTGAAAACATGTAAAAATCGATCAAATTCTATCAATGAAGCAGGAAAAGACAGTTGTTCCAGAGACGTGGCAATATCATGTTTTTGTAACGATAATGCATAAATAAATCCCTTCCAAAATCGGACGGGAAAATTATCTAATTTGGAGAGCTGCAGCCATGCGACCCGATAATTATTATGCTTCAAAAACATTGATATACTTTGTGTTTTTCCATATCCGGTACCAGCGGTAACCTTAATGAGACTATGTTTTGCTGCTTTAGACAGTAAGTCGTCTAAACGGAACCGATACAGTAATCTCTGCTTTGGGGGAGGTGGGGTTACATTTGTATATATATTTCTAAGCACAGAAATCACCGCCTTTCTTATGTATTGCACCACAAAATTCTCTTAATTATATACTTTTATGTCTAGTTATTCAAGATGTTATTTATAATGAAATATAAAACCACCCTTTTGGGCGGTGTTTACGCTTAATGGAAGTGCTAACATATTAAAAGGGGGAGTCTTTCTATATTACACTGTTTAGTATACATTCAAAAAACATATGAAGGGAGGTAATGACTTTTGCCGAACAAAAATCACATGTCAGACAGAAAATTAAAAATTTACAAAGAACTACGTATATGTTTTATCTGTATTACGTTATTTTGTATAAATGTATTTGGTTTTTCAAATCTGGACGTATATGCAGATGATCAGATACCTGTAATTGTTCCAGTGGCACTTGCGAAGGTAGTTGTCATAAACGCGGCGGATAGTGTGCAGAGTAGTTATTCAACCTTACAAGCGGCGATGCAGGCAATCGGAACCAATTCAGGGAATTATACGATTGTATTTGTGGAAAATTATTTATTAACAGCGGCAGACAAGGTTGCGGTAACGGAGAATGGTGCAAATGCACATCTCACTATTACAAGTACATATAAAAATGATTCCAATATAACGATTCGCAGAGACATCAGCAATTCATCTACCTGGATATGTAACAGCGATACCACGTTCAAAGATATAAGTTTAAGCACTTATTTTGACATTTATGGAAACTGCCATAAGTTAACCATAGGTACTGGTGTCATGTGTGCGAGTGCTTCAGGTAACATTTGTGGCGGCAGTAACACCGACAAGACCGGAAACGCTGATGTAACGATATTGAGCGGGAAATGGCGTTCAGTAAAATCCGGAGGAGCTTCTGGTACGATGACCGGTAATGCGGTAATGAATATTGGCGGAACGGCGGTAATAACCACTTCAATATCAGCTGCGGCAGGCGTAACAGGCAGGGTGACAGTGAACGTGGATGGCAGCAGCGGAGCAACAGTGCAGTCTTTTACCGAAACTATAGCAACTGATGAATTCAACATTAATTTAAACAATGCGAAGATTACGGGCAATCTATTTCTGGGAAACGCAAATCTTAACATATCTGGTGAATGTATAGCAGGCACCTCTATAACAGCGGGTGCTACGGCCGAAATTACTATAAAGTTAAGTGATGCCGCAAGCTTGGATAACGGAACAGCAGGATATTTTAACTGTCCTAAAGCTAACCTCATATTCGGTACAGGCAGCAAGCTGACCTGCAATGGAAAGGTTAATAGAGTTAATAATATTGTTATTGAAGGAAGCGGTGCAAAGCTTGATGTAAAAAAGGGGAACCCGATGACTGTTTCCGGCACATGTACCGGAAAAAATAAATTAAATATTGACTTTACAAATAATACCGCCCCCGAGCCGTTTGATATATTCCTTAAGTTTACTACCGGGGCAAACGCAGATAAGAACAACTATAGCTATCCCCAAATTAGCGGATATGATGGTATTGTTACGATAAACGGCCATATCGTATATCTTGATTTTATACCGCCGGAGGATTATGTATATGATTGGTATGGCACTACATCACTTTATGTCGGCGGTCATGATGCAACCCTAAATACTGATGATCTCAAATGTCATTTTGGCCTGAAGACCAGTATGAATCAAAATGCATTTCGGTTATGGTCAGGTCAGTTGACCGCTAAGATTAACGGTTATATGGGTGGAAAAGCTTTTACAAATTACTATGCTGGTAATAGTCCGGACTTTAAGTATACGATAAAAGTGAACTCTGTTATTTACAACTTGACCGGTAATGGTAATGGTATGAGTCCGATTACTCCAAGTGCTGTTTTCAGAGGTTATAAAAAGTCCGCCGATGGCAGCAATCTTGATCTTGTATTTTATTTGGGTCGGGATGTCGGTATTGTATATCTTCATCTTACAATAAATCCCGGGTCGACAGTTATGTCGGAAAGTTGGGATTATGTTAACTTATCCAATAGCATACAGAATATAATCATGTCGCACGGCGGTGATATAACCTATGCCGGAGTGGATAGATCATACTGTATTTCAAGACCGGGGTGGGATAAAGCTTTCGTATTCCAGGTCCCATCAGAACCGGTTATGTTTATGTGGGTAGATCAGTTTACGACCCAAAATCCTGTGGTAGCAGGAACATTTCAAGGAATTTCCGTATCTGTAGATAAAAGCGATTTATATCATAGAAACTTGCCTGAAACCGTGATTTCCGGAACTGCCATTGATACTGGAATGGGCATACAGTGGCAGTATAAAGTTGCGGCGGGAACTGCACAGAGTGCTTCCGGCGGTACAGCCTTTGGCCGGCTGGGCCGTTTACAGATCATGGATAAGGACATCACCTTTATAAACCCCGGTAAAGAGGATATCAGCAAGACTGCTTCACATAGTTCTATAAATATTTCAAATTCAAAAATAGTACTTACGAAAGATGATTGGAGCATTGAGGGACTGCCAGATGGAATTACAGTAACAGGCATTCCTGACTCACTGTCTGTTTCTCCGGCGAATACAACTGATTTTGATCTTACATATACCGCAAACCTTTCAGTTCTTCCCGGAACTTATCCGGTGAATTATATGATAACAAAAGGAACGGAAACTTATACATTTACAGACAATATTACGGTAATACGTGATGAAGTGAAGATAACTGCAGCGGTAAAAAACGAAGACAATACCGAAAACACGACGGCAATATCGGGAATTATGACGGCTGCTATGTTTCCCGTCGCCGGTGCGGAAATCTATAAATACTACGACGGCAGGCTTAGCTGGACGCTCGATTATATGAATTATGAAATCAAGGTGATTACAGTGGACGGAACAGAACTTACCGCAACGGAGTTGGCCTGGACAAAGGTAAATAGCTATCTGGCATTTGATGAAATGACGGAGAATCAGGACGTTGTTATCTATGTCGGAAAGGTTTTTGGGGCCCCGACAAACAAAGTTACCATATCAAAAACCGCAGTTGGCGGTCCGGCAGACCAATCCTTTACTTTTACTATAACTGCGAAAGATAAAAATGGTACAGCTCTGACAGACGGAACAGTGCTTAATTGCAGGGGCGGTATTATAACTGGTTCCGGAGTAATGGCGCCGGACACGGTAATACTTATTCTTGATGCAAATGGGCAGGCTGAATTCAATTTAAAAAATGGACAAACTCTTGAGATAATAGGCATTCCTGCAGAAGGTAAAATACAGATTACGGAAGCAGACTATGCTCCCCTATATACCACGAAAAATGTAAAAGACGGAGTCTGGACAAACGGCAGAGAGACTGGCGAGTTCGTCTTTGGGGCGGAGGATGTGGTTATAGACTATACAAATACCAGAGAGTCGATCCCGGTTACCGGAATTTCGACTTGCAGCCGTACCTTGGTTCTGACCCTGGGTATTATGTTTGCATGGTGCAGCATATTCGGATTCAGGATGCACCGCCGCAGAAAGGTAAGATAGATAGTATGACCCGGCAAGATACAACTCTGATGCAGGAGATTATACATTTATTGTTGAAAATTGCAGTTATTATAACAGTATTGATATTACTTTTCACTTTCCTGCTGGGCATCTATAGAAATTGTGATGCATCTATGTATCCGGCTGTTAAGGAAGGGGACCTGGTTGTTTTCTGCCGATTGGATAGATCCTATACCGCCGGAGACTGTGTTGTAGTGGAATATGAAGGAAAAAAACAGATTCGAAGAGTAATCGCTGTTGCCGGCGACACGGTAGATATTACGGAAGACGGGCTGGTCATTAATAGAGAACCGCAATTAGAGATAGCCATTTATGAAGATACGAACCGCTATGAAGAAGGAATAGCATTTCCTGTTATGGTAGATGAGGGAGAAGTATTTATTCTTGGGGACAGCCGGGAGAATGTCGCAGACAGCCGGATCTATGGATGCGTTGCTGCCAAAGATACGCTGGGGAAAGTAATAACGATTATCCGGCGAAGGGGAATATGAACATAAAATCAATTTAAATACTAAAACAAGGAGGAAATAAGAGTGAAAAAACTAAGATTAAAAAAAATCATGTCTGGTCTTTTGACTGGTGCAATGGCTTTGATTATATGCATAAGCACTGCAGGGACTGCACTTGCTGCGGATGAACCATTGCCGGATGGAGCTCCGGAGAATCCTGTGGGAGCGGCGATTACGAAAGTGCTTCAAATGCCCCAGGGGACAACAATACCAACCGCAACTTTTACATTTGATATTCAAAAGGTAAGCATCGATGGGGATGTCTCTGCTGCCGCCATAGTGGCGATGCCGGAGCTGACAGGCAGTATAACGGTAAATGACACATCTGACAACATATTGGATGGAGACAAAAAAATCGTAACAAAGAATACCGGCGATCTCCTGGTGGGAAGAACCTGGCCGCATGCCGGTGAATACATATACAAAGTAACCGAAGCGGCAAACAGCTATATAATTACAGACGCTAATAAAGAGACGCTTACCTACTCTCAGGCGAAGTACGAGCTGCATGTTTATATCGCAGAAGCAGCCGACGGGAGCTTATATGTAAAATCCGCAGGTGCAGTCATTATAAAAGACCAGAATAACAGCACTGGAGGAGCCGGGGAGAAGGTAGATCCCTCTGTACCGGCAACAGAAGCAGAAGGCAATAATTTCAAATTTGTCAATACGTATATCAAGACACCTGGCGGTGGAGAAGCACCGAATCCGGACACGCAGTCGATGGCAATCAGCAAAGCAGTATCCGGGGCTCTGGCAAGTAAAACGAAATACTTCCCATTTGAAGTGACCATCACCAATAATACTCTGATATCTGCAGCAGGTTATTATAACGCATATATCTGTACATTAAGTGGAGGCACCTATACAAAAGTATCAGATGCAGAAGCTGATAACCAGTATGATACCGGCCGGGACTATGTGAGCTTTACGACCGGAACTATGCAGGAGATTACTTTGAAGCATGGCCAGTATCTGGTATTTATGGATTGTCCCCAGGGAACTGTTTACAGCGTAACTGAAAGAGCAGTATCAGGCTACATAGCCGCGGTTCATCTTGTTACAGGCGGAACTGCGATAAACCCTGATCTTGCTAATACTACGGCAAATACCGCATTATCAACAGGTGACAGAATTGTCACAGCAAGTGGTGCAAACAGTGCGGCCTTTACCAATACTTATGCAACAACAGTGCCGACAGGAATTATCATAGACAATCTTCCGTTTATTGTTATGATTCTCTCAGGTATCGGAGCTTTCACTGCATTTATCGTAAATAAAAGACGCAAAATGGTACGTTAATACCAATTAAAAGGATTTTTATATGATTGGAAAGAAAGCGGTTCGTATGATGGACGGCGCCGTGAATTTTACGGTGCTGTTCCTTTTCCTTCTCCTGTTTCTTTATGGATGTTATGCATTATGGGATTCGAATCAAATTTATCAGGGGGCAGATGAAGCTCAATTTGAAAAATATAAACCGTCAGAAGAAGGCAGCTTATCATTTGAAGAATTAAAAAGCCTGAATCCGGAAGTGATTGGATGGATTTCAGTGTATGGGACAAAGATTGATTATCCTGTGGTTCAGGCAGACAATAATGAAAAATATATTAATACAAATGTAAAAGGGGAGTATTCTTTATCCGGAAGTATTTTTCTGGATTATCATAATAAAAAAGATTTTACAGATTTTAATAGTATTCTGTACGGTCACCATATGGAACAAAGTGCCATGTTTGGTGATGTTGGAAAATTCAAAGAGAATGACTATTTTAGCAGCCACAGGTATGGAAATCTTTATGTGAATGGGAACAATTACGGAGTGGAATTTTTTGCTTTTCTTGAGGCGGACGCTTATGACAGTGAACTCTATATATCGGGAATCAAAGGTGATGAAGCAAGACAGGCGTATCTGAATAGGCTGCTTGCCATGTCCACAAATAAAAGATATATCGATATAGGGACAAGGGATCGTATCGTACTGCTAAGCACATGTACCTTAGATATTACGAATGGGAGACAGATTCTGGCAGGGAGGATTACGGATACTATATATCAGGATATGCTAAGTGACCAAAAAACAGACTCTGAGGAAAAAAGGGTAAATACACAGGTATGGAATGCATTCATACGAAATATTCCTGCATGGTTATGGCTGTTTATAGGACTTTCTCCGATACCGATCGCAAGTGCTGTGTTTACTAATAGAAGAAAGAAATATTTTAAGACGAAAATGAAAAAGCAGGAAGAAGGTGAAGATGATCCAAAAGGCCAGAAAGATTAAAAAGCATTTGATATTCTTTATGCTTACAGCATGTTTCCTGACGATAACAGAGATTCCTGTACATGCAGAGGAAACGGTGTCTGCTAAACTTCCGGTTAATCAAACATTCCGTGCAACAGACAGCCTCAAACGCAAAAGCTTGTTTTGGAACAGCGATAGTAGTGAGCTTTGGCGAAGAAATCTCACAATTAGGACGGTCATTATAACCGACAATTGATATCTCTCCGGGAATCGCGACCCCTTTTTCAGTTAAAGCTTTTGTGACACCTAATGAAAGGGTATCATCATCGGTTATAAAGGCGGTCGGTAATATCACATTATTTTCTAAAATCTGCTTAAAGCTCTGATAGCTTTCTTCTTCCGTATAAGGAATCTCAAAAACATAATCAGGATTAAATTGTAAGCCGAATTTTTCACAGGCTTTTTGATATCCCTGCTCTCTTTCCAGAAAACTGCTAATCCGCACTTCACTCTTAAGGTAGCCGATGTCGGTATGTCCCATTTGACAAAGATATTCAATCGCCTGATGGGTTCCCATCTGATTATTTATCGATACCGTATTAAAATTATGGTAAGGAAAAGCATTATCAAGACATACAAAAGAAATTCCCAAACTTACAAAAGGAACAATATCTTTATCTGTTATTTCCGTAGCAAATAATATACCGAGGAAGATATAAATATGGCTTTACAAAGCAGTGAACCGCGCAGTATTGTCCGGCATGAGGATACGGCAGGACACGGAACCTTTTTGGCAGGAACTGCTGCGGGCTACGATAAAGCGGCCGGATTTACGGGCGTGGCGTTGCTCTTGTTGGCGCTGCGGGAAATGAAGGAATAGCCGGTAGCCATGTCAACGAATTGAATATGATTTGGCAAATTCCGGGGTAAATATGACAAATTCGACAAGAATACCCAATAGATTAATAAATGAAAAATCAATATGCTTATAATCCAGTGGACTGGTATCCGTGGGGGAAAGAAGCATTTGAGAAAGCACAGCAGGAATATAAGTCTGTTTTCTTATCTATTGGGTATAGCTGACGACTTGCGTTTATGTACATGTCATTGATGACAGTTTTTCATTACCACATATTTAATAAGTTGCTGCAAAGCAGCTATTTGCATAGTCTTACAGGCATTCAGATATGGACGCCTGTTTTTGTTGCTATTTTTCATAAAGTGGATAACGCGCCCTGAAAAGCAAAATGCAGTTTTTTAGCTTCTTTCGCATACTTGCTTATTCTAGCATTTTTCAAAATTGACAAGTGTGTAAATATCATTACAAAAAGCGAATTTTGTAAAAGGTCAATTTTACTATAGGAGAATATGCTAAATATATATGTAAGTATTCTTTGAAAGGCCAGGTAGCCGGCTTAGCAGTCAGACAACCTTGGCGTTAGTAGGGTGAAATCGCCTGTTATTCCACAAGGATTTCCCTATGCTTTTATATAGATAATTACATTGTCACGCACAGGACGCTGTCTTCGGTTCTTTTTTCTTGTCAGTGCTTTGCCGCGTAATGGAAAGGAGAGTTTATAATAATGTCATTACCAGAATTTTCAACAGGTGCTCCCCCTTCGCGGGAGAACGCCATTAACCAAATCATCTCGTCCATTGCGATGGAAGAAATTGGTTTAAGTCATATTATTAACGCCGAGGGAGAAAAATTGCAATATATTTTAGGCACTATTCCCGGCGTAAGTGGTCCCGGCGCAACAATAGAAGATATACTCAAAATAAATGAGAGTGTTCGGGCGGTATTGCAGCATGCGGCAGAAGTCCAAACGCTTTTAAAATCCAAGCTGCATACTGCGCTAACGTCGGCCGTACTGACTGGTCCCACCGGCTCAACAGCACCATATATTTATGCACAACCCTTACCCTGAAAAAATTGGCCGTTCTATATGGCCACATTCTTAACAAGGGTTAGGGTACTGTGGTTATTCTCAATGTACTCCATCACGCGCCTGTGCTGGTCCGCAAAGTTAAACTCAATCGTAAGCTCGCCGCCCTCATGCACATATATGGTATTGACAAGCTCTACAAGAATACCGCGTTCAAGCGTCGTGATGTTTCGGAATTTGTTGTTTAGCAGATTAAACAGTACTCCGTTCTCCACACTATTTTAGTCTATTTTAGTGTTGATAATGAACGTTAGTCAGATTGTTTTATACGGTTTCAGCACATTATTTTATACTGAAAAT
>Ga0153940_1000063_pt1 | contig 68075 bp, 68 predicted proteins | sample TSNJ024MetaG_FD_104736 | JGI IMG/M metagenome (GOLD analysis project Ga0153940, IMG submission 104736) | Attine ant fungus gardens microbial communities from New Jersey, USA - TSNJ024 MetaG | ecosystem: Host-associated > Fungi > Mycelium > Unclassified | place: USA: New Jersey, Brendan T. Byrne... | reverse complement strand
CCTGATGAATCATTAGCTTCTTGATCTGATTCACTAATTCTATAGTCTTCAAAAAGTTGCCTCCCTAGACAGCTTAGTGAAGTGCGCCCATTTATGGCTGTCCTCTACTTTCTTTCACACTATGTACCTCCTGATACCTGATGTAAAACATAGATTATTAATGCTATGAAAAACTATACAACAAATCAGAATGAATAGCAAGAGAAAATACAAAAGTAATGTATAATTATGCATTGAACATATTTTTTATCGGGAATTAGAACTTGACAATTGGGAAAACTAGTGTAAAATAAGTAAAAACTATCTTCAAGTATGATTGCACGTTAAAGGAGATGATGAAATGAAATGTAGTAGTAACTGCCAACATGGATTCCATCAGACTCTGCCGGTTACAGGCAGTGTTGTTTTTATGCCCAGACGGCCCCTCGGGGTGTATGAAGCATAAAACTCAATACAGACTGTAAAAAGAGATATAGTTGTGCTTTACATTTTTAGGTAATATAAAAGAAAGATGAGTATAGCGATATACCTTCTTTCTTTTTTGATTTCATAAATATAAGCATAACAGTATCATTCAATAAAAGGAGATGTGTAATGGACACAGATATTAGGGCAACTTTAAAAAATAAAGAACGAATTGTAATTAAAATAGGAACATCAACCATAACCCATCAGGAAACGGGAAATATTGATCTAGAAAAACTGGAGAAATTTGTCCGCATCTTGACCAATCTGCGGAACAAAGGAAAGCAGGTGATCGTGGTTTCATCCGGAGCTATCGGTATCGGCAGGAATGCCCTGGGGCTGACAGAGAGACCAAAGGATGCAGCAGTGCGGCAAGCCTGTGCGGCAATCGGGCAGGGGCGTCTGATGATGCTTTATGAAAAGCTCTTCGGCGAATACAGCCAGATGACCGCTCAGATACTACTGACCAAAGAGTCGATTACCAATGAAGAGTGTAAAAAGAAGGCTCAGATGGCATTCGCCCAGCTGCTGAAAATGAATGTTGTACCGATTGTGAATGAGAATGACGCTATCTCGGTGGATGAAGAGGCATATGGTGTTTTCGGTGATAATGACACCATATCTGCTCATGTAGCGGCTTTGGTGAATGCCGATCTGCTGATCATGATGTCAGATATTGAAGGACTATACACCGATGATCCGCGCATAAATCCGAAAGCCCGGTTCGTGCACACTGTAAATCGAATTGATAATGAACTGGAGCGGATGGGCAAAGGAGCCGGCAGCGGAGTCGGCACCGGCGGAATGAGTACCAAGATCAAAGCAGCAAAACTGGCCACCGGTGCAGGGGCCGATATGGTCATCGCCAATGGCAACAATATTTATGCGATTAATGATATCATCGCCGGGAAAAAGGTCGGAACCCTATTCCTCGCAAAACAAAATCAATATGAAGGTGAAAATGAACTGGCACCGGAGAGAGAGCAGTTCCGCAGACAGACCAAACGGATGAGAAAGGAAGGGAAGGCGTCATGAATTATATGGAACAGTTGGGATATAGGGCCCGGGAGGCATCGAGAAGTGTACAATTTTTGAATCAGAACGAAAAGAATAAAGGGTTAAAGCTGGTCGCGGAAGAATTGCGGAAAAGCTGCAGCTATTTAATTGATGAGAATCAAAAGGACACCACGCGGGAGCGAAAGAAGGGGACCAAAGAATCGCTGATTGACCGTCTGTTGTTAACCGAAGAGCGGGTGGAGAACATGGCGGCCGGATTGGAACAGATCGCCGGATTGGAGGATCCGGTTGGAGAAGTGTTAACCATGAAGACCCGGCCCAACGGTCTGGAGATCGGTCAGAAGCGGGTTCCGCTGGGAGTGGTAGGGGTGATCTATGAGTCCCGGCCGAATGTAACGGTGGATGTTTTTGGATTGTGCCTGAAGACCGGGAATGTCGCTATTTTAAGAGGGGGTTCCGATGCCATTTATTCCAATCAGGCAATCGTGAATGTAATCAAAGCAGGTCTTAGGGAAGCCGGGATTACCGAAGATGCGGCAATTTTTGTGGAAAATACCGATCGGGCAGCAGCAGCAGAGATGATGCGGCTAAACAAGTATATTGATGTGCTGATTCCGCGGGGCGGTGCCGGCCTGATTGCTTCAGTAGTGGAAAACAGCACCGTTCCGGTGATCGAGACCGGAACCGGGAACTGTCATATATATGTAGATGCTTCGGCTGATATCGAAATGGCGGTTGATATTATTGAAAATGCTAAAACTCAGCGCATGGGAGTATGCAATGCCTGCGAATCCTTAGTGATTCACCGTAATGTGGCGGAAAGTATCCTACCGTTACTATGTCACAGGCTGAAGGCAAAAAATGTGGAAATCCGCGGTGATGAGACGGCTGTCTCCCTGAAGGACGGAATTATAGCTGCAGACGGGGAGGATTGGGGAACAGAGTATCTGGATGCGGTTATTTCGCTTAAAATAGTTGCTTCTATTGAAGAGGCTATTGACCACATTAACCGATATAATACCGGACATTCGGAGGCGATCATTACCAATGATTACAGTAATGCTCTGAAATTTCAGAATGAAATCGATGCGGCGGCAGTCTATGTGAATGCTTCCACCAGATTTACCGATGGTTTTGAATTTGGCTTTGGTGCCGAGATCGGTATCAGTACCCAGAAGCTTCATGCCAGAGGTCCGATGGGGCTGAATGCACTGACTACGACGAAATATATCATTTTTGGAAATGGCCAGATTCGGGAATAGTAAAATTTATAAATAATAATACTTGAATAATATACAAAAATGATGTATAATTATGCAAAGCAAAGAAAGCGGAAAAAGGGGATTACCATGATAGACGTAGGAATCATTGGCTCTACCGGATATGCCGGGGGCGAGCTGGTAAGGATATTGATGCGGCATAAAGAGGCAAATATAAAATGGTATGGTTCACGTAGTTATATCGATCAGAAATATGCGGATGTTTACCGCAACATGTTTCAGATTGTCGACGCTGTCTGCATGGATGATAACATGGATGCCCTGGCCGATGAAGTGGATGTGATTTTTACGGCGACGCCGCAGGGGTTATGCGGATCATTGGTGAGTGAACATATCCTTGCGAAAGTGAAGATTATCGATCTGAGCGCCGATTTCCGGATCAAAGATGTAAATGTTTATGAAACGTGGTACGGGATTAAGCACCAGAGCCCGCAGCTTATAGCTGAAGCGGTATACGGTTTATGTGAGCTGAACCGGGAGGAGATAAAAAAGGCACGCTTGATCGCCAATCCCGGCTGTTATACCACCTGCTCCATTCTGACCGTTTATCCGCTGATCAAAGAAGGGCTGATCGATCCGGCCACCCTGATCATCGATGCCAAGTCCGGAACCTCCGGAGCCGGCCGGGGAGCAAAGACGGATAATCTGTTCTGCGAAGTAAATGAAAGTATTAAGGCGTATGCAGTGGCAAGCCACCGCCATACACCGGAGATCGAACAAGAGCTGGGACGGGCGGCGGGAGAAGCGGTATTCGTAAGCTTTACGCCTCATCTGGTACCGATGAACCGCGGTATTCTGGTGACGGCCTATGGGTCATTAAAAAACGATGTGAGTTATGAAGAAATCAAAGCGGTATATGATAAATACTATGGCAGGGAAAAGTTGGTCCGGGTACTGGATAAAGGTATCTGCCCGGAAACAAAATGGGTGGAAGGCAGTAATTATGTCGACATTAATTTCCAGATTGATGCGCGGACCGGCCGGATTGTCATGATGGGGGCGTTGGATAACCTGGTTAAAGGGGCAGCCGGCCAGGCAGTGCAGAATATGAATCTGCTGTTTGGAGTGGAAGAAACCGAAGGATTAGAGTTGATTCCGATGTTTCCGTAAACCGGCAGCAATAAAGAAAGTGGGTGAGCGTGATGATCCGGTTAATGACAATTGAAGATTATGATGAAGTCTATGATCTATGGACCAGAATAAGAGGATTCGCGCTCCGCAGCCTTGATGACTCTTATGAAGGGGTGGACCGATTTCTCAAGCGGAATCCGGCCACCAGCGTAGTGGCGGCGGAAGACGGCAGGATTGTCGGCAGCATCCTGTGCGGGAATGATGGCCGGCGGGGCTGCTTTTATCACGTTTGTGTCGATGAAGGGTACCGACGAAGGGGCATCGGCCGGCAGATGGTGGTTACCGCGATGGAAGCGCTAAAGGAAGAAAAAGTAAATAAAGTATGCCTGATCGCATTTACTAAAAATGATCTCGGCAATGCTTTCTGGAATACGATTGGCTGGACCAAACGCCAGGATCTGAATTATTATGATTTTGTGTTAAATGAAGAAAATATCACAGCGTTTAATGAGCAATAGGAGGATTTACATATGGAGATTATCAAAGGCGGGGTGACCGCAGCAAAAGGATTTGAAGCCGCCGCTTCTGCAGCCGGGATAAAATACAAGAATCGCACGGATATGGCGCTTATTTACAGTGAAATGCCATGTGAAACAGCCGGAGCTTTTACTCAGAACGTAGTGAAAGCAGCTCCGGTGAAATGGGATCAGAAAGTGGTAAAGAGCGGTAAAAAGGCTCAGGCGGTAATCGTTAATTCGGGGATAGCAAATGCCTGTACCGGCAGTGAAGGATATGATTATTGTAAACAGACAGCTGCTGCTGCGGCCGAATATTTAGGGGTATCAGCGGAGGGGGTGCTCCTTGGCTCCACCGGTGTTATCGGCATGCAGCTGCCGATGGGACGGGTAAAAGCCGGTGTTCAGATGCTGGTGAATGAGAAAAACAGCAGTCGGGAAAATGGCACTGCTGCCGCAAAAGCGATAATGACGACCGATACCTGTGAAAAGGAAATTGCAGTTACCTTCGCGGTTGCAGGAGTAACGGTAACGGTCGGCGGAATGGCCAAAGGATCAGGGATGATTCATCCGAATATGTGTACCATGCTCAGTTTTATCACGACCGATGCGGTGATTTCGGCAGAAACCCTGCAAAAGGCACTCAGTGCAGATGTGAAAGACACTTATAATATGATTTCGGTTGACGGTGACACATCGACCAATGATACGGTACTGCTGCTGGCTAACGGTGCAGCCGGAAATGAAGAGATTAAACCCGGAACCGAAAGCTACTGGCTGTTTGCCGAAGCACTTCATGTCATCAATAAATATCTGGCCAAGAAGATGGCCGGTGACGGCGAAGGGGCAACCGCTCTATTTGAAGCAATCGTAATCGGTGCAACTAGTAAAAAAAAGGCAGCCGTAATCGCCAAAGCGATCGTTTGCTCTAATCTGGTTAAGACTGCCATCGCCGGACATGATGCAAATTGGGGTCGAATCTTATGTGCGATGGGGTATTCCGGTGCCCGGTTTGATCCGGAAAAGGTGGATTTATTTTTTGTCAGTAAGGCCGGAAAGATTCAGATTATCGCTGACGGAACAGCAGTTGACTATAGTGAGCAAAAAGCTGCTGAAATTTTGTCTCAGGAAGAAGTGACCGCAATTGCCGATCTTAAAGAAGGTACTTCGGAAGCGACGGCCTGGGGCTGTGATCTGACTCATGGATACATTGACATCAACGCAGATTATAGGAGTTAAGAATATGATATATCAATCAGAAAATGTAAAAGCCAAGAATATACAGACCTATTTAGATAAAGCAGAAGTGCTGATTGAGGCCCTTCCCTATATTCAGCGGTTCAACCGCCGGGTGATTGTGGTCAAGTACGGCGGCAGTGCGATGCTTGATGATGCGTTGAAAAAACAGGTCATTCAGGATGTAACCCTGCTGAAACTGGTCGGGTTCAAGCCGATCATCGTCCATGGCGGCGGCAAAGATATCAGCAGCTGGCTGGAAAAAGTAAATATTGAGCCGAAGTTTATCAATGGCCTCCGGGTGACCGACAAAGTAACCATGGAAGTGGCTGAAATGGTTTTGAATAAAGTTAATAAAAGTCTCGTTCAGATGGTGGAAAGCCTTGGTGTCCGCGCTATCGGCATCAGCGGAAAAGACGGCGGACTGCTGCGGGTGGAGAAAAAATACAGCGATGGCGAAGACATTGGCTATGTCGGTGAAGTAAAGGAGGTAAACGCAGAGATTTTGTATGATCTGCTGGAGAAGGATTTTCTGCCGATCATTTGTCCGGTTGGGATGAATGATGAATGTGAAACTTACAATATCAATGCCGATGATGCAGCAAGTGCCATCGCAAAGGCCATGAAGGTGGAAAAACTGGCCTTTCTTACCGATATTGAAGGGGTTTATCAGGAGGCGGGCGATCCATCGACGCTGATCTCCGAAATGACAGTGGAAGAAGCGGAGCAGTTGATTGCAAGCGGAAATATCAGCGGCGGGATGCTGCCGAAGATTAGAAACTGCATCGATGCGATCGAGAGCGGAGTATCCAGGGTCCATATTCTGGATGGCCGGATCCCCCATTGTGTATTGCTGGAGATTTTCACCAATAAAGGAATTGGAACTGCTATTTTACATCATCAGGAAAGCAGGTATTATCATGGAGAATAAATATATACAGGAGACCGAACAGGCGGTGCTCCACACTTATAATAAAGCTCCCATCGTCCTGGAACGGGGAGACGGTGCTTATGTATACGATACCGATGGTAAACAGTATCTGGACTTTGCTGCAGGAATCGCAGTTTCTTCTCTGGGGCATGGATGTCAGGAGTTAAATGAGGCGGTCAAAGAGCAGATTGACAAACTATATCATACATCCAATCTGTACTACAATGAGACCTGCGGGAAAGCAGCCTCCGGACTGGCAAAGGCTGCCGGGATGGATAAAGTGTTTTTCTGCAACAGCGGCACCGAAGCCATTGAGGGCTGTTTGAAAACAGCCCGGAAGTACGCTTATACAAAAGGAACCGGCCGCTGGCAGTTCATCGCTATGAAGAATTCCTTCCACGGCCGCAGTATGGGTGCTTTATCGGTGACCGGACGGGAACCTTACCGGATACCATTTGAGCCGCTGGTACCGGGTGTGTCTTTTGCCGAATTTAATAATCTGGAAAGTGTGAGACAACTGATCACAGCCGAGACCTGTGCGGTCATTCTGGAACCGCTGCAGGGCGAAGGCGGCATTCATGCGGCGGCACCGGAATTTTTGCAGGGACTCCGCAAGTTATGTGATGAGCATGATATCTTACTGATATTTGATGAGATCCAATGTGGTATGGGACGGACCGGAAGCATGTTCCTGTGGCAGCAGTACGGTGTCAAGCCGGATATTATGGCAATGGCTAAAGCGATTGGCAGCGGTCTGCCGGTGGGCGCATTTGCGGTGACCGGACGGGTAGCGTCAGAGTCGCTGACACCGGGTGATCATGGTACGACATACGGTGGAAATCCACTGGTGTGTGCAGCGGTCAGTAAAACGCTGGAGATTTTCGAAAAAGAGGATCTGACTGCCCATGTCAAAGAAGTGGGCGCTTATCTGACCGCAGGTCTGGATGCTGTGGCTGACGAATTTGACTGTGTGCTTGAGCGCCGGGGGATGGGAATGATACAGGGATTAGCACTATCAATAGCACCAGGCGAAGTGATCACTAAAGCGATGAAGGAAGGATTGCTGGTCATCAGCGCCGGCAACAATGTGCTGCGGATGGTACCACCGCTGATCATTACCAGAGAACAGGTAGATGAAATGCTTGTCAAGCTTAAAAAAGCACTTTCATAAGAAAGCATAAGAACCTAATCGACTGGACATACTGACTATTAGAAATTACTAGGAGGTAGACCAATGATTGGGTTTATTATTGCAATAATTTCCGGTGCATTGATGAGTATCCAGGGCGTATTTAATACTCAGGTTACCAAGACGACGGGAGAATGGGTAAGTAATTCATGGGTCCAGTTATCGGCTCTTGTAGTCTGCATTGTGGTATGGTTATTTACCGGCCGGGACAGTTTTGGAACGATTGCCAAGGTAGAGCCGAAGTATATGCTGCTGGGCGGTGTGATCGGTGCCGGTATTACCTGGACGGTAATCAAGAGTATGGCAGCTCTGGGACCGGCAAGAGCTGCGTTGCTGATTGTTTTTTCCCAGTTGATCGTGGCTTATGTGATTGAGCTGCTCGGTATATTCGGTGTCGATAAACAGCCGCTGGACTGGCGCAAAGTAGGCGGCATGGTTCTGGCGCTGGTTGGGGTAACGATTTTTCAATGGGAATAAATTTGAGTTGTATTTTTCTTTAAAATTCGTTACAATGAATTTGTCTAGGCATAAGGGGTATTTATAGTTCCAAAGAACTGTAAAGGAGAAAATTATGTGTAAGACAAATGGGAAGATTTTGCGTTGTTTATTAATGATATGCTCAGTACTGTTATTGACCGCCTGCCAAAAAGACGAGGCGGTTCCTCTGGAAGCGGCTGAGGAAAGCACATATGCCGATCCGGCCAAAGGGCCGGAAGAGGGAGAAGACAGTAACGGTGAGATTGTTGTATATGTATGCGGCGAGGTAAATGCTCCGGGAGTGTACGAACTGCCGGAGGGGAGCAGACTGTATCAGGCACTGGATGCCGCAGGTGGAATGACCGGTGCAGCTGCTGATACATATTTGAACCAGGCGGAAGGGTTAAGCGACGGGCAGAGTATATATGTGCCGTCAGCAGAAGAAGCGGCGGACTGGAAAAACGGGATAGCCGAACCAGCCGGCTCAGGGAACACAGATGCGGGAAAGGTAAATATCAATACTGCGAACAAGGAAGAGCTCATGACATTATCCGGTATCGGTGAGGCCAAGGCGCTCAGTATCATGGAATACCGTGAGACCAACGGAAGATTTGAGAAGATTGAAGACATTAAAAATATTCCCGGGATCAAGGACGGAGTATTTGAGAAAATTAAAGACCAGATTTCAACATAATGCGGGAGAAGAGTTATGGCAAAAAAAGTATTAGTAGTGGATGATGAAAAATTAATCGTGAAAGGAATCCGGTTCAGTCTGGAGCAGGATGGCATGGATGTGGACTGTGCATATAATGGGGAAGAAGCGTTGGAATTGGCCATGGCAAATGAATATGACCTGATCTTGCTCGACATCATGCTGCCGAAACGGGATGGCTTTGAAGTGTGTCAGCAGATCCGTGATTTTTCCGATGTGCCCATCGTCATGCTGACTGCTAAAGGCGATGATATGGATAAAATTCTCGGCCTGGAATATGGCGCGGATGATTACATAACAAAGCCTTTCAACATCCTGGAAGTGAAAGCAAGGATTAAGGCGATCATGCGCCGGACCACTAAAAAAGTGGAAGAACCGGCCAACGGAAAGGTCATCCAGAAAGGCGATATGAAGATTGACTGCGAGAGCCGCCGGGTATTTGCCGGTGACCGGGAAATCAATCTGACCGCCAAGGAATTTGATCTTTTGGAGTTGCTGGCGATGAATCCCAATAAAGTATACAGCAGAGAAAACCTCCTGAATATTGTCTGGGGCTATGAGTATCCGGGTGACGCGCGGACGGTAGACGTACATATCAGACGCCTGCGTGAAAAAGTAGAAGAGAACCCGAGTGATCCGAAATATGTGTATACAAAGTGGGGAGTTGGTTACTATTTCAGGGGGTAAGTTCAAACTTAAAAATAAGGCATTAAAAAGCCTGCGCTTTCGGATCATGCTGCTGCTGGTCCTATTCGGGTTCATTCCCTGTATGATCATGAGAGCGTCAGTGCTTAGCAGTTATGAAGACAGAACCGTATCTGTAAAGAGTGCGGAAATTCAGAATCAATGTACAATTCTGGCCAATCAGTTAGGAAGTTCCGGCTATTTAACAAATCCGGTATCGGAGACGATCGATGTGGAATTATCTCAGCTTTCCACCATTTATAGCGGCCGGGTTGTGGTGATTGACAGTAATTTCCGAATCGTAAAAGACACCTATCAGTTAGAAGAAGGTAAGACAATAGTATCGGCAGACGTAATCAAGTGCTATCAGGGTGGTGGTACCAGTTATTATGATGCCGGGAATCGTTATATTGAGGTGACGGTACCGATTGTCGATCCGGGCAGTAATCAGAACATCGGCGTTATGCTGGTCAGTATATCCACTGATATTATTGTCGACAGCCTCGAGGTGATGCGGGGCAGGACCGGACTGATCGCCGGTACGACCGCTCTGATCCTGATGGTGCTGGCATATATGTTCGGAACAATTATGGTCCGGCCGTTTCGGCGCATTATCAATTCGATCGAAGATATCACCGCTGGTTATGAATCGGATAAAATCCAGGAGCACGCATATACTGAGACGAATCAGATATCAGAAGCCATTAACAAGATGCGCGGGCGTTTTAAAGTGTTGGATGACTCACGGCAGGAGTTCGTATCCAACGTGTCCCATGAATTGAAGACCCCGATCACTTCAATGAAAGTGCTGGCCGATTCACTTTTAGCCCAGTCTGATGCGCCGGTTGAGATGTATAAGGAATTTATGCAGGATATGTCGGAGGAGATTGAGCGGGAAGATAAGATTATCAATGATTTGCTGTCTCTGGTCAAGATGGACAAGACCACTCAGGATTTAAATATTAAGAATGAAAATATTAATGATTTGGTGGAGTTGATCTTAAAGCGTCTCCGGCCCATCGCAGCGCTGCGAAATATTGAGCTGGTATTGGAGACCTTCCGGCCGGTCATGGCTGAGGTGGATGCGACGAAGATGAGTCTGGCGCTGTCTAATCTGATTGAGAATGCGATCAAGTATAATAAAGATGACGGTTGGGTTCATGTATCTTTAAATGCCGACCATAAATTCTGTTATATTAAGATTGAAGACTCCGGCATCGGGATGCCGGAAGAGTCACTGGAACATGTATTTGAGCGGTTTTACCGGGTGGATAAGTCACATTCCCGGGAAATCGGTGGTACCGGTTTGGGACTCGCTATCGCCAGAAGCGCGGTCGTTATGCACCGCGGGGCGGTCAAGGTTCATAGCGAGCTGGGAGCAGGTACGACATTTACGGTGAGACTCCCCCTCACCTATGTGGCGAAGTAAGAAAAGAGGATGGTCATGAAATATATAGTTAAATTAATGCTGTGCTTTCTGTGTGTACTTACACTGACCGGCTGCCGGCAGAAGGAGGAAAGCAGTGAGACCGGGAAGTATATTTATTATGTGGATATTACCGCTACCGATCTGGTAAAGGTAAGTTACGATGGTGATACAGTTTATGGTACTAAAGAAGTAGAGGCGATGTTGATAGCCCTGGATAATCCGAACGATATGGATGATTGTCAGTCGCCCCTGCCGAAAGAGGTTGAAGTGATGTCTTATCGTTTGATAGATGACCGGCTGACGCTGTATTTTGATCAGTCTTATTATAAGATGGATAATGTCCGGGAAGTATTGCTGCGTTCGGCGATGGTACAATCTCTGACGCAGATTGAAGGAATAAACTGGATCGGGTTTAATGTCAATGACGCTCCGCTGGTGGACAGCAATAATAAAGAGTATGGCTGGATGCGCGGAGAGGATTTCGTGCAGAATACCGGTTCTTCTATTAATTCCTACCAAAAGACTTCACTAACGCTGTATTTTGCGAATGAAAGCGGTGATAAACTGATGGCAGAAGCGCGTACCATCCGGTATAACAGTAATATGGCACTGGAAAAAGTGATCGTTGATCAGGTGCTAAAAGGCCCGGTGGAAGAAGGTCACTATCCGACCATAGCATCGGAAGCGAAAGTGCTGGGGGTGTCGGTGAAGGATGATATCTGCTATGTGAACTTTGATGAAGGGGTGCAGACGAATTCCTATAATCTGGTTCCGGAGGCGGCGCTTTATTCCATCGTAAACTCATTGATTCAAAATGGGACGGTGGAGCAGGTACAGATATCGGTGAATGGTGAAACTACTGTGAAATTTCAGGGAGTTATAAGTTTGGAAAAGCCGCTGTCGGTTAATGAGAAGTTGATTACTGAACAGTAAATATTGAAGCATCAAATGGTGTTGACCTCCCAACTTTAAGGGCGGGAGGTGATGCGTATGGACAAAAAACCAGGAGGAAATGAAATAAAAAATATCTTGAAACTAATAAAATGCCGCCCACTCTGCTTTGCCTGTATAATATTTCTGTTATTACAGTTGATTCGGATACAGGCAGGATTTATCAAGGCACCGCCGATGGTTGAGAATAATATCAGCAAAACAGTGGCAGCGGTTGGTCAGTTGCACAAAAAAGAAATAAAATCAAAATATCAAGTCTTATATTTAAAACAAAGTCAAATGCACAGTGAAGGTCAGTGGTGCAAAATCTCAAACATTATTATATATGATTATACATTTGCAGATATCAAACTGGGAAATTATATTCAGGTTCGGGGAGAAGTAGAGCTTTTTCAGGAAGCGAGAAACCCCGGGAACTTTGATCAGCGGTTTTATTATGCCAAACAGGGAATTTATGGGTTGGTAAAGGCGGTGGATATCAAAGTGATCCGGGAGGAAACAGATGTGCTGGCAGAGAAGCTTGCCCGGCTGCGGGAGGCCTGGGGTGCACTGCTGTATGAGAGTGCCGGTGAAGAGGCCGGAGGAATCCTGGATTCAGTGCTGCTGGGTAATAAAGGCAGCATGGATGAGCAGGTGAAGGAACTTTATCAAAAATGTGGGATTGGACATATTTTGGCCATATCAGGCTTGCACATTTCATTCATTGGCATGGGAATCTATTACATCTTAAGGAGAATTGGACTGACTGTTTGGATGGCTGGAATAACAGGTGTAGTTTTGTTGTGGTTATATCTTATGATGATTGGTTGCCCGGTATCGGCTCTGCGGGCATTTATTATGTATGTCCTGCGCATGGGAGCAGTGATCACCGGCAGGAAACATGACGCCCCAACGGCGTTGGCCTTTGCAGCCGCCTTTACTATCTGGAGATGGCCGTTGTATCTGCAGGATGCTGGATTCCTGCTATCTTATGGCGCGATACTTGGTATTATCTGTGTTCTTCCGCTAGTCGATAAGCTGACATATGGTTCATGGAAATGGCTGGCCGGGTTAAAGGTCAGTGCAGCAGTCAATACAGTTCTGTTTCCGCTTCTTCTTTATTTCTTTTTTGAATTTCCGGTATATTCCCTTATTCTAAATATGGTGGTGGTCCCGCTGATGTCGGTTATAATGGCGACAGCGTTAGCGGGGAGTGTGTTATGGTGCATCAGTCCGGCAGTCGGCGGAGTGGTGTTCTGGGTGTGCAGACTCATATTCCATTTGTTTGAATGGCTGTGCGGATTATCTGTGAATCTGCCGTTTTCGCGTATTGTGGTCGGACAGCCGCCGATGTGGCGGATGATTCTTTATTATGTGTTTCTGTTTGGCTTCATATGTGTTATGTGGCGGAGGATCAAACGTAAAGAAGAGAGGGATAAAAAGAATGTCAGGCTAGTGTGGGAAAAAGGTCTGAGTGTTGTGAGTATTGTATTCCTGATGGTAACAATTGCTGCCGGATATAGCAGCCATGGCGAACTTCAAGTGACCATGCTTGATGTTGGACAGGGAGATGGATTTTTCGTTTGGGGGCCGGAAGGTAAGACTTATTTCATTGATGGCGGCAGCAGTGATGTTGGACAGATTGGAAAGTATCGGATTGAGCCATTTTTGAAATCGCAGGGGGTGAGCAGTCTGGATTATGTTTTTATTTCCCATGGTGATAGTGATCATATGAGCGGTATGATGGAGATGATTGAACGTCAGGCACTGGGAGTGCGGATCAAAAGCCTGGTACTGCCGCCGCAGAATATGCAGGATGAAAGTTTGCGGGAATTAGCCCGGATAGCAGTGGAAAATGGAACAGCCGTATATGAGATGAAGGCAGGAGATCAGGTGACGGAAGGGGAAATGCAGATTACTTGTATTCAGCCTATGGCCGGTTACGCAGGAGAGATTGGAAATGCTTCGTCGATGGTTCTTTCACTGACATATAAAGAGTTTGATATGCTGTTTACCGGTGATGTGGAAGGGGAGGGGGAAGAGATATTAAAAAAGAACCTTGCCGGAAACCGGTATGATGTTCTGAAAGCGGCACATCATGGTTCGAAAAATTCAGGAGATGAAGAATTTCTGGAAATGATAAAGCCTTCTTATACACTTATATCAGCGGGAGTGGGTAATCGGTACGGACATCCGCATGCGGAGACGATAGAAAGGCTGGAGGGATGCGGGAGCCGGGTTTATTGTACGGCGGATCAGGGAGCGGTGATGCTGCGGACTAAGGGGATAGATTTGAAAATAGCAGTTTGGCTGGATAGATTAAATTTAATAGAATAACATCATCCAAATAAAAACAGCAGGAATATCTGTTTTCAACTGTTTAGCGCATTCTTTTAAATTCATTATAACTCCATCCTTTTCTATTACGGGCAAAATTAGATTATGCCCGTATGCTCAAACAGTATCTTTAAACCCATCAAGACCAATATTATCCCACCCGTAAGCTCGGCTTTTGATTTGAACCTTGTTCCGAATACGTTGCCGATTTTAACACCGACCATTGATAAAATAAGCGTGGTAATTCCAATGGAGAGAACCACAGGGACAATATCAACTTTAAGGAAAGCAAACGATACGCCCACCGCCAGCGCGTCAATACTCGTGGCAAGGGCAAGAGGCAGCATTTTTGCCGGCTTTAACGACGTTTCTTTAGTATCAGGGCGCGCTCCACCGGGACACGCTCTATCCGTGCATGTTTTGGTGGGGCATTCCCTGTCGGAACAGCCTTCTTTTTTAAAACTCCCCATAATCATTTTGCCACCGATAAAACAGAGCAGGGCAAAAGCAATCCAATGGTCAAAAGCTGTAATCTTATCGGCAAACTGTGTTGCAAGCATATATCCGATAAGCGGCATAGCAGCTTGAAAAATACCAAAGTAAAGTCCGACAATCAGCGATTTTTTAATTGTAACTTTGGGCATGGTCAACCCGGCGCAGACGGCTACAGCAAAAGCGTCCATGGAAAGCCCGACAGCAATGAGGAGCAGTTCTGGAAAACTCATTGAGCATTCTCCTTTTCAAATGATTTACAAACGAAAAACCCAAGTATTGCCCTTACGAGCATATACTTGGGTTTCTAAAAATAAAAGACCGCATGTATAAGCTGTAAAGTTATACATGAGTCTCGTTTTTTAAGACAAGCCAGACCGTATGAGGTCAGCATGTTGACTTGTCACGCATGTTGCGCTAACTACTCCCTCATGGGGATTTCCAATTGTAAAATTTATTATAGCATATAGGAAATAGCATGTCAATTTTTAATTATTTCGAGCGGACGAAGTGAGGGTAAGCTGATAAACCGAACCAGCGGCCTTATTTGATCAACTTTTTGTATTCACTGGCGGAGCATCCATAGTATTTTTTAAAAGCAAATGAGAAATGCTGAATAGACGAAAAATTCAGCCGTTCTGCAATTTGTGATATACTCAATTTTGAGTCAACTAATAAACTTCTTGCCATGGACATTTTGGCATCTGCTTTTTTCTGCCGGAAAGTTTTGCCATAGTATTCCTTGATAAACCGTTCGGTCTGCCGTGTGCTTAGTCCCAGCCTTTTTGCCAACTTTTCCAGAGTTATGGTTTCAAACTCATAGAGCAGGCATTCTTCCACCACCAAATATTTGCTGTCGATTAAATTCAAGGGTGAAAAATGCGTTTTAGAATAACTGTTCTTTTCATAATTTCTGACCAGCTTTACTGCACATTGCTGTAGTAAAGCTTTTACTTGTATCATATATCCGGTGTATCTGTGTGCCAGTTCATAGAAGATTTTTTCCATTAAAGATAGCAGATCTTCAGAATCTGGTCCAAACCAAAAATAAGTGTTTATAAATTTGGCGGCGATGGTATCAGCTTCGCTGCTGTTTTCTTGTAGTGTAAAGTATATACAATATTCTGTCATTGGATTTTCTTTGGCCGGAATCTGCTCATGCTCGATGTGAGGACCGGTAACATACAAAGTATTCGGCTCAATATGATAAGCGGTGCCGTCAATATAAACTGTGCCGTAACCGGCAGGAATATAGTGGATCTCGTAGCTTCGGCTGCCGTGGCTATGCTTGGGCATCGGTCTCTGAAATTGTTCTTTGACGATGTTTAAAGCAGAGAATATTGTATTGTCAATAGAAATCTTAATATCTAAATCGGTATAAATTTCACGCATGATTCTGCCTCCTTTTTGAGTGTATCAATATGTATAAAAAAAGTCAATGATTGTTCGATAATGCGACATATATAGATGCACAGTGTCTGGTTCCTCTCTAACTTTTTCCGAGCTATTTTTTTATAATAAAAATATAAAACGCAAAGGAGATAAAAAATATGCCCTTAGTAAATTCAAAGCAAATACTGCTGGATGCGCAGCAGTATAACTACGCTGTCGGTGCCTTCAATGTGGAGAACATGGAAATGGTAAAAGCGGTTATCGGTGCTGCCGAAGAGTTAAAGGCACCGGTTATTTTGCAGACTACACCATCGACGGTAAAGTATGCCGGGACAGAAGTGTATCATGCAATGGTCAATGCTTTTGCCGCCAGATCAAAGGTCCCTGTATGCCTGCATCTTGATCATGGAGACAGCTATGACCTGGCTGTTCAGGCGATAAGGGCAGGCTACACTTCGATCATGATCGATGGATCTGCAAAGGCGTACGATGACAACGTTGCGATTAGCAGGAAAGTGGTGAACGAGGCCAAAAGAGCAGGCGTTCCGGTAGAAGCAGAACTTGGCCGGGTTGGCGGTAAAGAAGACGATCTGGATGTAGAGGCAGATACCAATACTGATGTAGGTGAAGCGATTGATTTTGTGCAGCGTACGGAGATAGATTCACTGGCGGTTGCGATCGGTACAGCCCATGGCTTTTACGCCGGCACACCGGTGTTGAATAAGCAAAGGCTAAGTGAAATCCGTGATAATGTGTCAATACCGTTAGTATTGCATGGCGCGTCAGGGATCAGCGATGAAGATGTCAGGGATTGTATCCGAAGAGGCATCTGCAAGGTGAATTTTGCTACCGAATTACGGGTAGCTTATACTGATGCTGTCAAGGAACTCCTGCGTGAAAAACCGGAAACATTTGATCCCAAAGCGTTGGGAAAAGTGGGGATAGAGGCGGTGAAGCAGCTGGTGAAAAATAGAATGATGGTTTGCGGCTGTGATGGGAAGGCCGAAACCAGGGAGTAGCATATGAAAGACTTGTTGTTAGGAATAGATATTGGAACCAGTGCCTGCAAAGTTGCAGTATTTGATCTGGAAGGTAAGGTGGCTGCCAGCCGGTCTCAGAGCTATCCGACCTATTATCCGCATCCGGGCTGGGCAGAGCAAAATCCTGATGAATGGTGGGAGGCGGTATGTAAGGCAGTGAAATCCATGCTGAATGAAGCTCGGATCGAAGCCGGCAGAATTGCCGGTATTGGAATAGACGGTCAAAGCTGGTCGGCGATACCGATCGATCAAAGCGGCCGGGTGTTAGCCAACACACCCATTTGGATGGATACCAGAGCTGAAGCGATTTGCCGGAATCTCAATGAACGGATCGGAAGGGAAACGATATTTAATGTTGCCGGCAACTCGCTTCAGCCTGCTTATACTACGGCTAAGATATTATGGTTTCAGCAGGAGCGGCCGAAGGTCTACAAGCAGATATATAAGATCCTGCAGTCAAATGCTTTTATCGTTTATCGGCTGACCGGGGAGTGCTCTCATGACCGGTCCCAGGGATACGGGATGCATTGTTTTGATATGCGGACCGGTGAATGGGATATACAACTATGTGAACAGCTGGGCATTCCTATTTCTATGCTGTCCCGGTTATATGCCTGTCATGAGGTCGTCGGAACGGTTAGCAAAGCTGCGGCCAAAGCCTGTGGATTAAATGAGGGAATACCGGTGGCAGCCGGCGGATTAGATGCTGCCTGCGGAACGTTAGGAGCGGGGGTGATCAGGGCTGGAGAGACTCAGGAACAAGGCGGCCAGGCCGGCGGAATGAGCATTTGTATTGAAGAGTACCGGGCCGATCCAAAATTAATCTTAAGTTATCATGCAGTACCGGATAAATGGCTGCTTCAAGGCGGCACGACCGGAGGCGGCGGAGTACTCCGGTGGCTGGAAGAACAGTTTGGCGATTATGAAAGGCATGTCTCGGCAGAACAGGGGATGACTTCTCTGGATCAATTTAACCGGCTGGCAGAAGCAGTCCCGGCAGGAAGCGATGGGGTGGTATTTCTCCCTTATATGGCCGGGGAGCGGTCACCGGTCTGGGACGCCAGTGCCAAGGGGGTACTATACGGACTGGATTTTAAGAAAACCAAAGGACATGTGATCCGGGCGGCAATGGAAGGGGTTGCTTTCTCTTTAAAACACAATCTGGATGTTGCGGAATCGCTGGGGGCTGAGACGTTCGAACTATCGGCTGTGGGCGGCGCGGCCAATTCACCGGTGTGGACTCAGATCAAGTCAGATATTACCGGAAAACCAATAAAGGTTCCGTCTTCTGACACTGCAACTACGTTAGGGGCGGCAATTTTGGCCGGAGTTGGAGTTGGTTTATACAAAAACTTTGAAGAAGCGGTTCAAAAAACGGTGCGGATTACGAGAGTATATGAGCCGGATATGGAAAACCACAAAATATATCATCAGAACTATGAGACCTACTTAGCGCTATATGAGAATTTGAGATTGTTAATGAAGAAAAATGGAGGAAGATAAAAATGAAGGCGGGAGTTGTGCACGCAAGATCAGATATTCGTTATGAAGAAATTGAGAAACCTGCACCAAAAACGGGAGAGGTTTTGATTAAGGTCAAGTATACAGGGATTTGCGGATCCGATATTCCGCGGGTAAACGGTGATGCTTGCCATTACTATCCGAATGTACTGGGACATGAATTTTCAGGAACGGTTGAAGCGCTTGGAGAAGGCGTGACAGCTTTGCAAACGGGCGATCGGGTTGCCGGTGTCCCGCTGATTCCCTGCCTTAAATGCAGTGACTGTCAAAGCGGTGATTATGCTTTGTGCAGACGATATAGTTTCATCGGATCGAGGCAATTCGGCAGTTTTGCAGAATATATAGCAGTTCCGGAAAAAAATGCCGTAAAATTTGGTGAAGAGGTATCTTTTGAGCAAGGTGCGTTTTTTGAGCCGGCGACAGTCGCCCTTCATGGTCTCAGACGGGTGGATTATAAAGGCGGAAAAACGGTTGCTATCCTGGGCGGCGGAACAATCGGGCTTTTTACAATGCAATGGGCAAAGATATTTGGAGCGAAAGAAGTGGTCGTTTTTGACATTGAACCGGAACGGCTTAAACTTTCCACGAGCTTAGGTGCGGATGGGACGGTCGATACCACTCAAATGGATTTTATGGATCAGGCTATGGATATAACCGGCGGCAAAGGATTTGATTACATTTATGAAACGGCCGGCAGTATTGTGACGATGAAAATGGCATTTGCTTTAGCGGCAAATAAGGCATCAGTGTGCTTTATCGGAACCCCTGTTAAGGACTTGAGTTTTACTGTGGCGGAATGGGAGCAGATGAATCGAAAAGAATTTCTTTTGACCGGTTCGTGGATGTCATACAGTCCACCATTTCCGGGTAGTGAGTGGAGCGATACCGCCTATTATTTTGGTACCGGAGAACTTAAATTTGATCATTCTTTCATATACAGGAAACTGCCGCTGAGTAAAATCGATCAGGCTTTTAAGATGTATGAGACTCCCGGTCTGATAAAAGGAAAAGTATTGATTGACAGTGAGGCGTAGGAGGGCGGGATGATATTAACGATAACACTAAATGCTTCAATAGATAAACGTTATGTTGTTGCAGCTGCCCGTGAAGGCGAAGTCAACAGAGTCATTGAATGTGCATATACCCCGGGAGGAAAGGGACTCAATGTAGCAAGCGCGGCGGCACTGGCAGGAGCAAAGGTGATGGCGGCGGGATTGGTTGGCGGCTATACCGGGAAATATATTGAAGCGGAACTGGATAAAAGGGGAATTAATAATCGATTCTATCATTTGGATAAAGAAAGCCGTTCCTGTGTGAATATATGGGATAAAGAAAAGGGGATCCAGACCGAATACCTGGAGCCTGGGTTTGAAGTTACGCAAGCGGAATTTGAAACATTTATGGAACAGCTTAATCCATTGGTTGATCAGGCTGATGTGATTACTGTTTCAGGAAGTATTCCCGGGGGGCTGGACGGAACGGCCTATAAACGAATTATATATATGGTAAAAGCGAAAAATAAAAAAGTCATACTAGACACGAGCGGAGAGCTGCTCTGCCAGGGAATCGAGGCAAAGCCGACACTGATAAAACCAAACATCGACGAAATAAAAATGATTACCGGAACAAACTGTGATACGAAAGAAGAACTTTTCGCAGCGGCCATACGTCTTTATCAGAGCGGTGTCGCGATCGTGGTTATTTCACTGGGTGCAAAAGGCTCTGTTGTGGTCTGCGGGGAAGGTATTTATCAGGCCAGGGTGCCGGTGATAAAAGCGGTAAATACAGTTGGCTGCGGTGATGCTATGGTCGCCGGCCTTGCGGCTGGATTGGAACGGCAATATGACATGGTGAAAACTATTAAGTTTGCAAGCGCTATTTCAGCGGCTTCGGCTCTGCGTGAAGAAACAGGGTTCTTTGTGAAAGAGGATATGGAGTCTTTGCTGGCTAAAATAAAAATTATAAAATTGTAATATGAAAGGAGACAGTAACTATGTGTGAAGCAATTAATCCGGCGCTTGTGCCGCAAAAAAAATTATCTGACGGTAGTGAAATTCCCTGTATGGGTATGGGGACCTTTGGTTCCGACCGTTTTACGCCGGAACAGGTATCGGCAGCAGTGGGAGGTGCCATCCGGAAAGGATACCGCTTATTTGACTGTGCTGCATGCTATGGCAATGAAGATCAGATCGGAGCGGTATTTCAGGCGGCTTATGATGAAGGTGCCGTGAAAAGGGAAGAGCTTATTATCATGACAAAGGTCTGGAATGATATGCACCGCAGGGTTGCGGATTCATGCAAGAAGAGTATTTCGGACCTGAAAGCAGCATATATTGATGTACTGTTTATCCATTGGCCGTTTCCTAACTATCATGCTCCCGGATGCGATGTGGATGCCCGTAATCCGGACTCAAAACCCTTTAGTGCGGAAGAATTTATTGATACTTACAGACAGATTGAAGCATTGGTAACGGAAGGGCTGGTTAAAAAAATAGGTATTTCTAATATGACCATTCCCAAGCTGGAAGCAGTTCTGCCGCACTTAAATATTAAGCCGGTGCTTTGTGAAATGGAACTTCACCCTTGTTTCCAGCAGCAAGAATTATTTGATTATCTGGTGTCGCATGAAATTCAGCCCGTTGGTTTTATGCCGATTGGCTCTCCGACAAGGCCCGAAAGAGATATGTGTCCGGAAGATGTTGCCGATATCCAGCTGCCCCAAATGCAGGCGATTGCAGCGGCTCATGGCATCCACCCGGCAGTCGTGGCGTTGAAGTGGGCTGTGCAGAGAGGCCAGATACCGATCCCGTTTTCGGTTAAGGAGAATGAATATGTAAGTAATCTGAGGTCGACTGTGGAGGACCCGCTGACCGATGAGGAAATGAATACGATTGCAACTTTGGAAAAGAATAACCGGCTGGTAAAAGGACAGGTATTCCTGTGGCAGGAAGCCAATGACTGGCATGATTTATGGGATGAAGATGGAGTGATTGTAAAATAGGTCAGGAAAAGACAAAAAAGGTATAATGCATGCGGGCGGGCTGTGGACGTTTTAGTTCACAGCCCGCATCTTAAAATTAAGAAGGGCGTGAGAGGGTCTGATGAAGACGAAAAGGAAGAGATTGGTGAATCGGTAAACAGAGGAATTAATAAAATTAACATTTCAAGTGACATAAAGGCGGCATATTATGGTAAAATGATAGAAGTATTAAAGGATCAGGGACTAAGAGCGCAGGGAACGATCCGGGCGCCTTGTGCTGCGGCAATGAGCGAAGCAGTATAATGAACATGTCGGTTTTGACGTAAAGAGGTGTAACATGGGTGATGTTTTAAATAAATCAGTTTATGGCGGAGTATAAATATTAGATTGTGTGAGGCCGCTGCATGCAAAAGGAGATTTTAGATGAAATTATTGATTGACCACGCGGATATTGAACAGATTAGAAACATATATGAATATTTTCCGGTTGCCGGCGTAACTACCAATCCGGCAATCCTGGCCCGAACCAAGCGTGATCCTTATGCTGTCTTAAAAGAGATCCGGGAATTAATTGGTAAGGAGGCCGACCTGCATGCTCAGGTGATCAGCACAACTGCGGATGGTATGATTTCCGAGGCTGACAGAATCAGGGCAGAATTAGGCGACAATACGTATGTGAAAATCCCTGTTACGAAAGAAGGGCTTAAGGCTATAAAGAACTTGCAGGGACGCGGAAATATTACAGCCACTGCGGTATATACACCGATTCAGGCCTACCTGGCAGGAGAGGCCGGTGCAACCTGTGTGGCACCTTATGTAAACCGGATTGAAAATCTGGGGCAGGACGGTGTGCAGACGGTCAAAGAGATGCAGGATATATTTGTAAACAATCATATGAAGACTACGGTCATTGCTGCCAGCTTTAAAAATACCCATCAGGTAATCAGTCTTGCCCGCTGCGGTGTAGCAGCAGCTACGGCAGCTCCGGACATAATTGAGGGATTCATCAAAAATGATTCGGTAACCGCAGCGGTAAATGATTTTGTCAGTGGTTTTGAGGCTGTGCTTGGTGAAGGGGCAACGATGAAATAGCTGCTATTATAAACAATATCTTGTTAAGAAGGGCTTTGAGCAACATGAAGAGTTTAAATGAAGATCTGAAAAGCGGACAATTTAAACAGCTCTATTTATTATACGGCGAAGAGGATTATCTCAAAAAGCAGTATCGTGATAGACTGACCAAAGCGTTGAGTGCAGAAAATGATACTATGAATTATTCTTATTATGAAGGGAAGAATATTCCGGTCGGTGAGGTGATCGACCTGGCTGAGACGATGCCTTTCTTTACCGATAAAAGGCTTATAGTTATAGAGGATTCAGGCTTTTTTAAGAGCGCTGCCAATGAACTTGCCGATTACATCAAAGAACGGAGCGGAGCAACTCACTTTCTGTTTGTAGAGAACGAAGTGGACAAGCGCAGCCGGATGTATAAAGCGGTCAAAGATAAAGGCCGGGTGGTGGAAATGGTCCGGCAGAATGAGGCTACGCTAGTGCGGTGGGTCGCCGGAAGTGTCAGGCAGGAGCAGAAGCAGATTGCCGAGTCGACCATCCATTACTTCCTTAATAAAGTTGGCACCGATATGAAAAACATCCAGCAGGAGCTGGAAAAATTATTCTGCTATACACTGGACCGGCCCCGGATCGACCGGGAGGATGTGGACGTTATCTGTACCAGTCATATCACCAGTCAGATTTTTGCCATGGTGGATGCAGTGGCGGAGAAAAAGCAGAAAAAAGCATTGAACTATTATTATGATCTGCTGGCGCTGAAAGAACCTCCGATGCGGATTTTGTATCTGCTGACCCGGCAGTTTAAAATATTGCTGGATGTTAAGGACTTATCGCGGCGTGGTTACGGGAACAAAGATATTGCTGCAAAAGCAGGTGTGCCGCCTTTTGCCATCGGGAAATATCAGCAGCAGGCGCGTGTTTTCAGCGGCCGTGATCTGAAGGGGATTCTGGAGATGAGTGCAGATTCTGAAGAGCGGGTGAAAACCGGACGGCTGAATAATGTGCTGGCAGTGGAAATCTTTATCATGAAGTATAGTACCTCCAATTGACAATGTACAGCTAAATAAACTAAAAATGCCAAAAACTAGTGGACAGGCTTTACAGATTTTGGTAAAGTAAAAGAAAATGTATTTATTACGGGAGGAAAACATGCTGAGGAAAGTGTTAAGTAAGAAGCCGGCTCTGCTGGCACTGGTGCTGGCGTTAACCATGGTGCTTGGAAATGTGGCTTACGCGGCAGAAGCAACCGGCAGTGAGGAAGGAAGCAGTGTTGCGGAAACTGTGGAAGGAGCAGCAGAAGTAACCGTCGAAGAGCCTGATGCAGAAGAAGACACACTGGAAAGTGAAGCAGAAGCCGACGGGGAAGAAGAAGACCAGTCATCGGGAGCAGAGATACTGTCCAGAGATGAGGGAAGTGTTTTAGCTGATACTATGCCAGATGTTTTGGCTGACGCGCTGGAAGCTGATGGCACAGGGGTATTAAGTACCCGGCTTCAGGTAACCGCCACATTGAATGCAAAGCAGTCAAATGGCATTTATGAGGTTACAGCAGGAGACAGACATACATTAGTTATCACAGTAACTAATACAGGTGATACAGAAATGAATAACATTCTTGTACTGAACACTTGGTTTAATCAATCATTTAATGCAAACAGTGATATTCTGTGTTTTGGCAGCTTTCAGGGAAATGCCCGTGTGACGCTTTATGATTATGTTTATGCAGACGGAAGTACGACCACCGGAGGATTTGCGCTTATCGCACAGCTGGCACCAGGTGAATCGATTGATTTGTATGTAGATGGTCTGATCCCATCTGCAATGGTCGGAGAAGCGGCAATTTTGATAGCAGCACATGAGATTGGAGAGATCAGTGAGGAAGCTGAGATTGAGATGGATATAAGTGAAATGTCCGAGCCGGTTATATTATATGTCAAAGTGGGAAATCAAAAGCAGATAACCAATCCGGGCAACAATAATAATGCTGGTGATAAAAACATTAAGCAGACAAGCAGTGAGAAGAGTGCGGCGGTGAAAACCGGAGATACTTCCAATGCGGTATTATATATACTGATGATGGCAGCAGTCATAGCGGCTGTAACAGTAGTAGTGGTTATTAGAAGAAAGAAGGATCGATAGATTTGAATTACGTATAAGGAAAAAACGAGAGTTTAAAACTCTCGTTTTTCAGAGTGTAGACATACTATATTTTACCAAATCAAAATTGTATCGGCTTGAAAAATCATTGCCTTAATCGAAAGAAGGTTGAAATCTAATTCTGAGGAGGAATAAAATGAATGCACCTGGTAAAATAGTAAAAGTGAATGATACGCATATGCATGTGTATACTATATTCTCACCGTCAACTACAAACCAAAGTACAATTGTACTTTTGGCAGGCTCGGGCACAGCGTGCCCAACTTATGATTTCAGCCCATTGTGGCATCTTTTAAAAGAGAAATTCAATGTGGTGGTGGTAGAACGTCCCGGTTATGGATGGAGCGGGCAAACGGAACGCCCAAGGGATATCGATACGATACTGGAAGAAACAAGAGCAGCATTAAGACATGCGGGTATAGCGGGCCCATTTATTCCTGCAGCTCATTCTCTTTCTGGTTTGGAGACTATATATTGGGCACAGAAATATCCGAACGAAATCTCAGCCATTATAGGGCTTGATATGAGCGTACCGCAGGCATATGATGAACTTGAACTTCCAAAGTCAATGTCACTAATGATACGACTAGGGCATTTGCTTAGCAAACCTACTGCGGCACTTATGGTTAGAAATCATCCTGCTATAAAAAACAATATTTTAGATGAAAAAGAACGGAAAGCTATGCAGTATATTGCTTCTAAACAATTATTGAGTAAAAATATGGTAGATGAATTTGATTACGTTAAAGAAAATGCCAGAAAAGTATCAGAAGGTAAATGCCCCCAGGTTCCTGTTTTGTGTTTCTTATCTACTGATAAATCTATTCTGAAAAGTATGCCAGCATGGGGGCAGATTCATCGTGATTATTTTGCAGATAATAACCGGACACAATTCATTGAACTATCATGTGATCATTATGTTCATACAGAAGCACCAGAAATAATTGCTGACTCAATAGCTCATTTTCTGGTTTAAATTCATATTTAACAGAGTACAGAACAAAATCTAACTTTTGTTCTGTACTTTTTCTGTTCCTTTGTAGGAAATTACTTCTCTCTTAATTTTTTGATATTTGCAATATCATAGTCCGCAGCTATTAAGGTTTCAACGTATTTTGAAGCCAGTACGGCCGCGTCATCCATTTTGTGGTAATCGGCCTTATGGCCTCTGGTCTTAGGGAAACTGTGTTATAATAAATTCAAAAATTAAATACAAAGGGTGTGGATTATGGCAAAGCGGATATTGCATTTTCTGGATCGATATTCTGTCTACATATTGGGGATTACGATCATATTTGTGTTCCTTTGGATTATTGGGACGTTTTCTTATACGACGACAGTAGAAGAAGATGCGGATCAAGCAGTTCGGGATTTTAATGATAACTGGTGTTATTCTTATGAAAATCAGACTGGTACGATTGCCGAGATGCCGGCCAAATTGTCAGTAAAGCGGGGGACTTCTTTTACCATTGAAAATACGCTTCCCAAAGACGTTAAAGACGGCATGACGCTTGCATTCAGTATCACCAGGCAGACTGGAACCGTATATATCAACGACAGCCCGGTTTTAGAATTGAATAACACATCCGGAGAGTTGTTTGAGCATTTTCCGATTAGTAAAGTACAATATATTCCGCTGAAAAGTGAGTATGCCGGTCAAAAGATCAAGATCGAACTGGTTTCTTATAGCTTTGAGTTTTCCGGCCGGATCAATGAGATGTATTATGGTGAGTATGGTGCCTGTGTAAAGACCAATTTCATTTTTCAGGCACCAATAGCAGCGCTGTATTTGTTTATTCTTTTTGTCGGAATTATACTATGTGTAATTTTTCTCTTTATCAAAGGGGAAAAGAAAAAATACATGGAGATATTATTGCTGGGAATGACGACGGTCAATCTGGCATTATCCGTCATTACCGGATATAATATTTTTCAGAGTTATCTCAGCAGTGATGCTCAGATCAGTATGCTGGGATTAATCAGTAAATTATCGCTGCCGTTTGTGTATCTTATGTATTTTTCAGTAGTGGTACAAGCAAAGCGAACCAGAAAAGCGGCCAGATACTTCATGATTCTGTTTTTGGTTTTTTGCATTGCAGTACTGCTTTTTCCAATTATTGGCGCGGCCGATCTGGGCGCCTGCATGACCTTTTATTCAGTCAGTACAATTATCATGTTTGCCGTTTCCATCGTTTTCATCATCATCGAAATTTGTCTTGAATATCTTTATTCTGAAATCCCACTTTTTCTGGCACTGCACATTTTTATGTTTACGATCATCGTAGAGGGTTTCAGCTATTTTCAAAATGTCATGAGTTACCGAAGCTTTGGGGTGTTTCTGGGCGCAGGAGTCATCTGCAGTCTGATCATCATGGGAGCGTTCCTGACCAATAATATCATCCATACATTTGATGAGAACCGTCGTATTAACGAAGAATTACTAAAGAACAGGGTGGATTTGATGATCAATCAGATACAGCCGCACTTTGTCTATAATACCCTCAATTCGATTCAGAGTCTGATCGAAGTGGATGCGAAGAAGGCTTCGGAAATGATCTACAATTTTTCGAAATATCTTCGGACTCATGTGGATACAATGGAGATGGAAGGCCTGGTCACCTTTGAAGAAGAACTAGACAGTATCAAAACATATGTGGATATCGAACTGGTCCGTTTTCCCAAAATTAAAGTGATATATGATATAAGAGAGAAGAATTTCTTTCTGCCGATGCTGTCAATTCAGCCCATTGTGGAGAATGCGATCCGGCATGGTCTGGCCAAAAAGATGACAGGCGGTACGGTAGAGATTAAATCATATCAGACCCAGTCGGCATATGTAATTGAAATTAACGATGACGGAGTTGGATTTCCGGTTAAAAATGGCGCGGACAATCTGAATGGGGAAGTGACATATTCAGTAGGAGTCAAGAATATCACATATCGTCTGAATAAACTCATTAATGCGCCCATTCAATGTAAATCAAAGCCAGGTGAAGGTACCAGTTTTATAATTGAGATTCCGAAAAGGGGGGAGATATATGATGAGAACAATTTTAGTTGATGACGAACCACTGGCGATGGAGCGCTTTTGTCTAATCAGCAGGAATATTGAACAGGTGGAAATTGTGGGTAAGTTCGAAGAGTCCGGACGAGCTCTGGAATTTGCTGCCAGAGAGCCGATTGACCTGGCGGTTCTGGATATTGAAATGCCGGAGATGGGAGGCATCAAATTAGGTGAAAAATTGAAAGAAATCAACTCCGGCATCGTCCTGATCTTCATTACCGGTTATGAGCAGTATGCCCTCAAAGCTTTTGGAATCCATGCTGCGGCGTATCTTTTAAAACCATATAATCTGGAGGAAGTACAGTATGCGATTCAGACGGCCGAGCTGTTGTCAAAGCGAAAACGGCATGATGTCTTCATTCAGACATTTGGAATGTTTGATGTATTTGTAGATGGTGAGCCGGTGTTTTTTAAGAGTTTTAAGGCCAAAGAACTTTTGGCACTACTGGTGGACGCTAAAGGAAGTACGGTTACGTCCGGATTTGCCATCTCGATGCTGTGGGAGGATAAGCCTTTTGATGAGAACAGTCAGAGTCTTTACTATAAGGCTGCCAAGAGTCTGGAAACTACGTTGAAAGAATGGGAGATTGATAACATTCTGGTGAAAACCCGTTATGAACGTTGTGCCAACCGCAAAGAATTTCGCTGCGACTACTATCAGTTGCTGGAAGGTAAGGAGGGAGCGGTCAGACATTTCCGTGGTGAATACATGAGCCAGTATACCTGGGCGGAAGAAACTCTGGCAGGAATCTTCAAATATATCGACTATTTAAACAAGTAATTCCGTTTCCGTTCCGTTTTCATTCCTAAGTAATTCCGTTTGACTTTAGTATACTTCAGATGTAGAAGACAAAGAATTATATCCATTGAATAATTTCGGAGTCAGACTATTATCTAAAGGAGGAAGATTGCATGTTAAAGAAACTAGGATTTACAGGAGATGTATTGAGAAAGTTTTTAATTGTCTGTGTCGGATCGGAAGCCATTTACTTCATGTATGCCATCAAGAACGTACTTTATAATCCGTATCGTCAGATGCTGGGGTTAACAAATACTCAGCTGGGGTTTGTTCTTTCGATGATGGGGATGGTGGCGTTCTTTGGCGGGATCCCCAGTGCCTGGGTACTGAACCGGTTTTCGGCAAGAAAACTGATGTCGATCAATCTGGTCGTGACCGGATTAACCGGAATTTATATGGTTTCCGGAATGGTAACTTATGGCGGTATGTTGGTAGTCGGAGTGATCTGGGGCTTCTCTATGGAAGCATTTTACTGGGGCGCGGTTACGAAGAGTGTCCGGTGTCTTGCGCCTGATGACAAGCAGGGAATTGCTTTTGGAACAATGGAACTCTTAAGAGGGCTGACAAACTTTATTCTGAGTTCGATCGCCACCGGAATCTTCGTGACAGTCGGTGAAACCATCTTTGGTATCAAAATCGCTCTCGGCGGTGCGGCGATATTTCTGATTTTGATGGGTGTTGTGACCTTCATCATGATGCCGGAAGAGCAGTTTTTGAAAGCAGATACTGCCGAGGGCAAGAACAAAGAGTCGATGGATGGGGTCATCAAATGCCTGAAAACGCCTCAATTATGGCTCATTGGATTTATGGGAATGGGCGTATATGCAGTGTACATGGGATGTTCTTATTTCCTGCCGTTTCTTGAAGACGTTATGGCCGTTCCGGTGGCATTAGTGGCAGTATTCGGAATCGCCTCTTCAAACTGGGTAAGAATGATTTCCGGTCCGATCAGTGGTTTTGCGGCCAACACGTTATTTAAATCGTCGGCTTCACTGATGCGCGCGTTGTTTGTAGCTGGAATTGCGATTCTGGCCGTTATCATTGCAGTACCGAAAACATCTGGGATGGTTTGGCCTGTAACGATTCTGCTGATTATTCTGCAGATCGTCGTATATATGCTGCGCGGGGTTTATTATGCGCCGATCGGAGAGTCTGGGATACCGAAGAACATTTCCGGGTCAGCTATGGCGGTTGCGATCCTTCTGATTCAGTCACCGATGCTATGGGGCTTCGCTGTATATGGAATGATTATTGATAAATTTCCGGCTCAGAAGGCGTATAGTTATATTTTTATAATTATGATTACATTATATGGTGTCGGCTTCATAGCATCGTCAATTCTTTGTTCAATGGTTAAGAAAAAGGGAGTAAAGATCGAAAACAGTGAACAAGAAGCATAAGGAGGTTACTATGTTTGAAATAGCGTTGGCAACAGACTATGGAATGTGTCAGAATTCACCGGAAAATATGGATCAGCAGCTTGGGAAGCTGGCTCAAGAAGGTGTAACTCATGTACACTGGGCGTATGACTGGGATTATGAATATCTTTATTCTCAGTGGGAAATGATTCAGATTAAAGAACTTCTGGATAAGCACAATTTGAAAGTGAAAGGGGTACATGCGACTGAAGGTAATACCAGGTGCAGAGTTATCGATGGCAACCCGGTGTTTTTAAACCGGATCCGGATGGTGGATAACCGGAAAGATATCACTTCACCCCATGGGTATAACCGTCTTGCCGGTGTAGAGTTGGTGAAGAACCGCATCGATCTCGCATATTTGATCGGAGCAGGTGAGATCGTTCTGCACCTTGTGGTACCTTATGAAGATTTTGAAAGCATACCGGAAAGTAAGGAAACGTGGTATGCTCAGGCATTTAAATCGTTTGATGAGCTAAAACCGTATTGTCTGGCAAAAGGAGTGAGGATTGCGGTTGAAAACATGATTTGTACCCCTGTTAATTATCAGTTTGAAAAGCTGGATCGGCTATTCGAGCGGTATAGTCCGGACTTTATGGGCTTCTGCTGTGACACCGGTCATGCAGCTCTGGTGTGTCCGGATGATACACTGGCATTTATCAACCGCTACAAGCACCGTTTGATCGCACTGCATATGGATGATAACCACCTGATTGACTGGTCGCGCTCCAGTGACCAGGATGGTGCAATACAGAAATCGGATCTGCACCTGATTCCCTTTGACGGAGCGTGTGATTGGGACGGTATCTGTAAAGCTATCGCTGATTCTCCATATGAACTGCCGCTGACATTGGAAGTGGCATTCCCTCACTCTACGACGGAAGAGGAAGCGGAAGGTATCAGAAAAGCCAAAGCAGTGGGAGAACGGTTGACGAATATGGTACTTGGTTACCGGCAGTAATTGCTCGTAGAAGGTATTCCGTTTGTGATTGCGAAATAGATGATTTTTGGAGTATGCTAAATGAGTCCTGTACATTTTTATATAGGGCTCATTTTTAAGCATCTATTTCCATTCCAACCGATATCTATTTCTTTCGTAAATTCACGTGTAAAATGGCTAAAGGAGATATTGAGAATATCTGCAATCTCACGAGAGTTTAAAACTCTCGTTTTTTTTGCTTGTTTGTGATAAGATAAAAGACGAGGTTTTAAAAAAGGTAAAACTATCTTAAAAACAAGAACAGTATATAGATGGAGGATTTAATAAATGGCAGGAATAGATCAAAGCAAAATACGTAATTTTTGTATCATTGCCCATATCGACCATGGGAAATCCACCCTGGCAGACCGCATTATCGAGAAAACTGGGTTACTGACCAGCCGTGAGATGCAGTCTCAGGTTCTGGACAACATGGAACTGGAACGAGAACGGGGAATTACGATCAAAGCCCAGGCGGTACGGACGGTATATAAAGCAAAAGATGGTGAAGAATATATTTTCAATCTGATTGATACTCCGGGGCATGTAGATTTTAATTACGAGGTATCCAGAAGCCTGGCAGCATGTGATGGTGCGATACTGGTGGTAGATGCAGCCCAGGGAGTGGAGGCCCAGACATTGGCTAATGTTTATCTGGCCCTGGATCATGATCTCGATGTAATGCCGGTGATCAATAAGATCGATCTGCCCAGTGCTGACCCGAAGCGGGTCATAGAGGAGATAGAGGATGTTATTGGAATTGAAGCATCAGATGCCCCGCAGATTTCAGCAAAGAGCGGTTTGAATGTAGAGGAGGTATTGGAAAAGATTGTGGAAAAGATTCCTGCTCCCGGCGGTGATCAGGACGCTCCGCTGCAGGCATTGATCTTTGATTCGGTATACGATTCCTATAAAGGTGTTATCGTATTCTGCCGGATCAAAGAAGGTAAGGTGCATAAAGGTACGCCGATCCGGATGATGGCTACCGGTGCAGAAGCGGAAGTGGTGGAAATAGGAACGTTTGGTGCCGGCCAGTTTATCCCCTGTGATGAGTTGAGCGCCGGAATGGTAGGCTATCTTGCCGCCAGCCTGAAGAATGTCAAAGATACCCGGGTGGGAGATACGGTTACTAATGCCAAAGTGCCTTGTGCATCTCCTCTGCCGGGATATAAGAAAGTAAACCCAATGGTGTACTGCGGTCTTTATCCCGCCGATGGTGCAAAATATCCCGATCTGCGTGATGCCCTCGATAAGCTGCAGCTTAACGATGCATCGCTGCAGTTTGAGCCGGAGACGTCGGTAGCGCTGGGCTTTGGATTCCGCTGTGGATTTCTGGGGCTGCTGCATCTGGAGATTATTCAGGAACGGCTGGAACGGGAGTATAATCTGGATCTTGTAACCACTGCTCCGAGTGTTATTTATAAGGTGTATAAAACGAATGGTGAAGAGATCGAACTGACCAACCCGACCAATCTGCCCGATCCGGCTGAGATTGATTATATGGAAGAGCCGATGGTTAATGCTGAGATCATGGTGACATCAGAGTTCATGGGTGCGATCATGGGACTCTGTCAGGAACGCCGGGGGATATATCAGGGTATGGAATATATTGAAGAGACCAGAGCGGTGCTTCGCTATCATTTGCCGCTGAATGAGATCATTTATGATTTCTTCGATGCGTTGAAATCCCGTTCCCGCGGATATGCTTCCTTTGATTATGAAATGCTCGGTTATGTCCGTTCTGAGCTGGTCAAGCTGGATATTCTTATTAATAAGGAAGAAGTGGATGCGCTGTCCTTCATTGTCCATGCCGAAAGTGCGTATGAGCGCGGGCGCAGGATGTGTGAGAAATTAAAGGATGAGATTCCCCGGCATTTATTCGAAATACCGATACAGGCAGCTATCGGCAGCAAGGTCATTGCCCGGGAAACGGTAAAAGCGATGCGCAAAGATGTATTGGCTAAATGTTACGGCGGAGATATCTCACGTAAGCGAAAGCTTTTGGAAAAGCAAAAGGAAGGTAAGAAACGGATGCGGCAGATCGGAAATGTCGAGATACCGCAGAAAGCATTTATGAGTGTGTTGAAACTGGATGATGGTAAGTAAGGGGGGGCGTACTGTCAAGTGTTTCCCTGTCAGGTCACAGGCTGCGGCTCTGCTCAGCTGATGAAATTCTGACAGGACGCTTAGCCTGTGCTTCTAAGTATTAAAATCGCCGATATTTAAAAACCGAGCACATTCACCGCAGACTCTGATGACTCTGCGGTTCAGGAACTCTTGACAACGGTGCGGGAAGCACCGTTGTCATTTTAAATATCAGCAATTTTTATACTAAGAAGCAAGACGGCACGTTTTAATGCCGGCATTTCATCAGCTGAGCAGAGCCGCAGCCTGTGGCCTGACAGGGAAACACTTGGCAGTACTAGTGGATGATTGGAGGATTGGATGAGGAGAGAGTTGGAGCTTTATGTTCATGTTCCGTTTTGTGTGAAGAAGTGTGCTTACTGTGATTTTCTGTCAGCAGAATCGACGGCGGCGGAGCGGTGGCTTTATGTGGAAGGATTGGTCCGGGAGATATATTCTTATCGGGAATTGGCGAAGCAGTATCGGATTACTACTATTTTTTTGGGTGGTGGTACGCCGTCGGTGTTGAGTGAAGAAGAGATGGGGGAAATCTTCGGGGCTTTGTCTGATGTGTTTGTGATAGACCGGGAGGCAGAGATTACGAGTGAAATTAATCCCGGTACGGTTACAAGAGAAAAATTGGAGAGGTATAAGATGATCGGTATTAATCGTCTGAGTATTGGTCTGCAGTCGGTGAATGATGATGAGCTGAAAAATCTTGGACGGATTCATACTTATAAGACCTTTCTGGAGACTTATCGGATGGTACGGGAGGTGGGATTTGCGAATGTTAATGTTGATTTGATATCGGCGGTTCCCGGTCAGACGAATGTGAGCTGGCGTAGAACATTGCAAACTATATTGTCTTTAGAGCCGGTCCCGGATCACATCTCGGCTTATAGTCTGATTATCGAAGAAGGTACCCCGTTTTATGATTTGTATGAAGATCCGGCAGCAGATATAAGAGCACTCCCGTTGCCGGATGAAGATGAGGAGCGGCTGATCTATAATGAAACGAAATCTTATCTGACGGCGGCCGGGTATAAGCGTTATGAGATTTCCAATTACGCAAAATCCGGATATGAATGCCGCCATAATCTGGGATACTGGGAGCGGAAAGAGTATCTTGGCCTGGGGCTGGGAGCTTCTTCACTGTTGGGGGGCGAACGTTTCAGTAATACTCCCGATATGGCGGAGTATCTGGCGGCGCCCGGGCAGGTAAAGGAACGGCAAAAACTGTCAGAACAGGAATGTATGGAAGAGTTTATGTTTTTGGGGCTGCGGAAGATGCAGGGTGTTTCAAAACTGGAATGGTGCCGCCAGTTCGGTTGTGATATAGAAGCGGTGTATGGCCTGGAAATTGAAGAGTTGATTAGGAAGCGGCTGCTTGAAGAACGAGAGGGATATATCAGGCTGACAGAGCATGGGATTGATGTCAGCAATTACGTTTTTGCAGAATTTATCCGATGACTAACCAGCTCTTATCCCGGAAGGTCATAATTTTAGTATAATTCCGGCGGCAGCCCCGCCGAGCAGCCAGAGGATCGGATGGAGTTTGGCCAGTTTCGGCCACTGGAGCAGGACGAATATGACCGCGCACACCAGAAGGCCGGTAAAGTCAGGCTGATATCCAGAAGCGGTAACGGCAAACAGAGTCACTTTGATCAGTTGAAATACTGCGTATCCGATCAGTGCCGCAACGGTCGGCCGGATGCCGTAGAATGCAGCTTTAACTGTAGGGTTCTCGCTAAAGTTCTCGAGAAATTTAGCGATGATTATGATGATGATGATCGCTGGTGTGACAAGGGATAAAGTAGCAGTAAAAGCACCCAGAACGCCCGCTGCCTGATAGCCGGCATAGGTGGCCATGTTTATGCCGATGGGGCCGGGGGTGCTCTCGCTGACAGCAATCATATTAACCAGTTCACTGGTTGTAAACCAGGCATATTTCTCCGGCAGTTCCATTAGAAAAGGGATGGTTGCCATCCCGCCGCCGACGGCAAAAAGTCCAATCTTAAAAAATTCATAAAATAAGGAAAGATAAATCATCTTCTTTTACCCTCCTTTCGTTTGGCGATAATGCCGGCCAGACCGGCGGCAATAACCAAAAGCACGGTCGGGATCGGAGTGAACAGCGCCAGTGCGAAAGTGACCAGGAAGAGCAGGAATCCCAGCTTATCAACGATTCCTTTGCGGGCGATAGAGACCAGTGTATTGAGCATCAGGGCGCATACGACGATGCGGATGCCGGCAAAAGCATGTAATAACACTTCGTTTTCCATATAATTACTCAGTAATGCGGCAATAATAAGGATAATAATCAGAGAGGGAGAAATAACTCCCAGAGTTGCAACAATGCCGCCGATGCTCCTGGCTTGCTGATAACCGATGTAAGTTGCGGTATTGACAGCGATGATACCGGGCGTACACTGTCCGATGGCATAGATGTCCAGCAGTTCTTCCTCATCGACCCATTGTTTGTTCTGGACGATTTCCCGTTTCAGCATCGGCAGAGCGGCGAGACCTCCGCCGAAGGTCAGACCGCCGATTTTAAAGAAGCAAAAGTAGAGTTCCAGTAATTTTTTCATAAGCTCATTTCCTTCATTTTAATATCCCAATTAAATCCTCCGCTTCTTAGGCGGTGGGTGGGAGTAGTATAATCTATTTTTAACGATTTCATATAAAATTATAATATCTTTTTTTGCAGAAAAAGGAAATAGAAATATCAATAGTTTTTTAATTCTTAGAAAAAGCTGTAGATTATAAAAAAAGTATAAATAGTGTTGACAAAAGATAGCGAGAATGATAAATTGATAAACGTAGATATTAGCACTCTCCTTTTTTGAGTGCTAACAAGAAAAAACCCGGGAGTAGGGGGAGTGGTATGCAGGAAAAACAGGAAATGACTGATCGTAAACGAAAGATATTGAATGCTATCATTCAAAATTATCTGGAGACGGGAGAACCGGTAGGTTCCAGAACCATTTCCAAGCATACGGATCTGGAGCTGAGTTCAGCGACCATTCGGAATGAGATGTCGGATCTGGAAGAACTCGGATATATATTACAGCCCCACACATCGGCAGGACGGATACCTTCAGACAAAGGGTACCGTCTATATGTAGATACATTAATGGAAGAGAAACTGCAGGAAGTAAATGAGATTCAGGAACAGATGCTTGAGAAAGCTGATAAGATGGATCAACTGCTAAAGCAGGCGGCTAAGGTTCTTGCCAATAGCACCAACTACGCAACGATGATCTCTTCACCAACTTTCAACCGTAATAAATTAAAGTTTATTCAGTTGTCACAGGTAGATGATGAACAGCTTTTGACGGTCATCGTCATGGAAGGAAATATCGTCAAGAATAAGATCGTAACAGTTGATGAGCCATTAAATAACGAAACGCTGCTGAAGCTGAATATGCTCTTAAATACGACATTAAACGGTATGTCTATCGAAGAAATCAATCTTGGCATGATCGCCCGGATTAAAGAGCAGGCGCAAGGCTACGAAGAAGTGGTTGGAGATATTCTGAGTGCGATTGAAAATGTGATTCAACTGGATGATGGCATGGAGATATATACCAGCGGTGCTACCAATATTTTTAAATATCCGGAGCTCAGTGATAAGCAGAGCGCCCGGGAGATTATCAATGCTTTTGAAGAGAAGCAGCAGTTGGCTGAACTGGTGACGCAGACATTATCCAGTGAAGAGAATACCGGGATCCAGGTCTATATCGGTAATGAAATGCCGGTACAGAATATGAAAGACTGCAGTGTCGTCACCGCGACTTATGAACTGGGTGAAGGAATGCAGGGGACGATCGGAATTATCGGTCCAAAGCGGATGGATTACGAACATGTTATGAAGACGCTTAAGACATTGCAGAATGAGCTGGATACAATTTATCATAAAAGAGAATAACATAGAAAAGAAAGGTGGCGGAACCGATTGAACAATCAGAAGAACAATGAAGAGATGGTAAAAGACGCAGTGGAGGAAGCTAAGAAGAACGCTGCACCAAGCACCGAAGAAGTAACAGAAGGTGAAGAGACACTACAGGATGCAGAAGGCTCTGAAGAAGCTGAAGGAGAAGAGACCGAAGCAGCCGATGACATAGATGATTCTGAAACCGATCAGCCGGAGGAACCGGAGGGCAAGGGATTTTTCAAAAAGAAGAATAAGAAAGATAAAAAGGATGAAAAGATTGAGGAACTGAACGACCGCCTGACCAGACAGATGGCTGAATTCGATAATTTCCGCAAGCGTTCGGAAAAAGAAAAGTCAGCCATGTATGAGATAGGAGCTAAAGATGTGGTCGAAAAGATCCTTCCGGTGATCGACAACTTCGAGCGGGGACTTAAACAGGTCAGCAATGACCAGAAAGAAGATCCCTTCGTGGATGGTATGGATAAGATTTACAAGCAAATACTGACAACATTGGAAGATATCGGAGTAAAGCCGGTCGAAGCCGTCGGGCAGGAATTCAATCCGGAGCTGCACAATGCGGTAATGCATGAAGAATCTGAGGATTATGGTGAAAACATGATTTCCGAAGAATTCCTGAAGGGTTATACTTACAGAGATACGGTGGTCAGACACAGTATGGTGAAGGTAGTAAATTAATAAGCTATAAAGTATGGGCTGCCGGGCAGACCTGCTCTATATAAATAACGATGATAATTGATTAATAAATAGGAGGATATGAATTATGGGTAAAATAATAGGAATTGACCTGGGAACGACAAATAGCTGCGTAGCCGTTATGGAAGGCGGCCAGCCGGTAGTAATCGCCAATACCGAAGGCGCAAGAACCACACCTTCGATTGTGGCATTTACCAAATCCGGTGAGCGTCTGGTCGGTGAACCGGCGAAACGTCAGGCGGTAACGAATGCTGAAAAGACCATTTCATCAATTAAGAGAGAGATGGGATCAGACTACAAAGTAACGATTGACAATAAGAAATATTCACCGCAGGAAATATCTGCGATGATCCTGCAGAAGCTGAGAGCAGATGCTGAAAGTTATCTGGGCGAAAGCGTAGATGAAGCGGTTATCACAGTGCCTGCATATTTCAACGATGCACAGCGTCAGGCAACTAAGGATGCCGGCAAGATTGCCGGTCTTGATGTAAAGCGTATCATCAACGAGCCGACCGCAGCGGCACTGGCATATGGACTGGATAATGAAAAAGAACAGAAGATCATGGTATACGACCTGGGCGGCGGTACTTTCGACGTATCGATCATTGAAATCGGTGACGGCGTTATCGAAGTGTTGTCGACAGCCGGAAATAATCGTCTCGGCGGCGATGATTTCGACCAGAAGGTGACTGATTACATGCTGGCAGAATTCAAGAAGAATGAAGGGGTAGATCTGTCAACCGATAAAATGGCATTGCAGAGATTAAAAGAAGCGGCAGAAAAAGCTAAAAAAGAACTTTCTTCGGCGACCACGACTAACATTAACCTGCCGTTTATCACAGCTACGGCGGAAGGCCCGAAGCACTTTGACATGAATATAACAAGAGCGAAATTCGATGAGCTGACCAGTGATCTGGTAGAGAAGACCGCAGAGCCGGTGAGAAGAGCATTAGCAGATGCCGGAATTTCCTCTTCTGAACTGGGTCAGGTACTGCTGGTGGGTGGTTCTACACGTATCCCGGCAGTTCAGGATAAAGTAAAACAGCTGACAGGAAAAGAGCCGAGCAAGAGTCTGAACCCGGATGAATGTGTTGCTTTAGGTGCATCCGTACAGGGTGGTAAACTTGCAGGGGATGCAGGTGCAGGCGATATCCTTCTGCTGGATGTAACCCCGCTGTCACTGTCCATCGAAACCATGGGTGGAGTAGCGACCAGACTGATCGAGAGAAATACGACCATCCCGACCAAGAAGAGCCAGATATTCTCAACGGCAGCTGACAATCAGTCGGCAGTTGATATCAACGTTGTACAGGGAGAACGGCAGTTTGCTAAGGATAATAAATCACTCGGACAGTTCAGACTGGATGGTATCGCACCGGCGCCAAGAGGTATTCCGCAGATCGAAGTTACATTTGATATTGATGCTAACGGTATTGTGAATGTTTCTGCAAAAGACCTGGGAACAGGTAAGGAACAGCACATTACTATCACCGCAGGTTCTAATATGTCTGACGATGATATTGATAAAGCAGTCAGAGAAGCGGCGGAATTTGAAGCATCAGATAAGAAGCGGAAAGATGCGATTGATACCCGCAATGATGCGGATGCACTGGTATTCCAGACAGAGAAAGCTTTAACCGAAGTAGGTGATAAAGTAGATGCAGCTGATAAATCAGCAGTCGAAGAAGATATTAAAGCATTAAAAGAATTATTGGAAAAATCAACACCGGAAGAAATGTCCGATGCACAGGTAGAAGAGATCAAAGTAGTCAAGGAAAAACTGACGGAAAGTGCTCAGAAGGTATTCACCAAGATGTATGAACAGGCCGGAGCACAGGCTCAGGGCGGCCCGGCGCCAGAAGCGGGTCCGGCACCGGAAGGTTATGATGGTGATGATGTCGTAGATGGAGACTATAAAGAAGTATAAAAATCAGGGCATTGGCGGCCAAAGTTCAGGAGCGTTCTGCGGGATTAAATGTGAGTTTAGTCCGCAGGACGTCCTTGTGCAAATAGAAATGAAAGGTTAGATTGTAATGGCAGAGACAAAGAGAGATTATTATGAAGTGCTCGGCGTATCAAGGGATGCGGATGATGCGGCTTTGAAAAAAGCATATCGGGTTCTGGCGAAGAAATATCATCCGGATATAAATCCGGGTGATGAAAAGGCCGAGAAGATGTTTAAAGAAGCATCGGAAGCCTATGCTGTACTTAGTGATCCTGAAAAACGCCGTCAGTACGATCAGTTCGGGCATGCTGCATTTGAAGGCGGGGCAGGCGGAGCTGGCGGCTTCGGTGGGTTTGATTTCAGCGGAGCAGAATTTAGTGATATATTTGGTGATATATTCAGTGATATATTCGGCGGCGGCACCCGGCGCAGCAGAACCAATAACGGTCCGATGAAAGGGGCGAATATCCGCAAAGGCGTTCGGATCACCTTTGAGGAAGCGGTGTTTGGATGTGAAAAAGAACTTGATGTGGTGATTAAAGATCCCTGTCAGACCTGTCATGGCAGTGGGGCTAAACCGGGAACATCCCCGGAGACCTGCGCAAAATGCGGCGGAAAAGGTCAGGTGGTATATACGTCCCAGTCCTTTTTTGGTACTGTTCAGAATGTCCAGACCTGTCCGGACTGTCATGGCAGCGGAAAAGTGATCCGGGATAAATGTTCAGTCTGCGGCGGCAGCGGTAATGTTGCCAATAAGAAGAAGATTCAGGTGTCCATTCCGGCGGGAATTGACAATGGACAGAGCATTCGTATCAGGGATAAAGGGGAACCGGGAGTAAATGGCGGTCCGCGGGGAGACTTGCTGGTTGAGGTGACTGTATCCCGCCATCCGTTGTTCCAGCGTCAGGATATGCATATTTTCTCCACATCGCCGATAAGTTTCGCTCAGGCGGCTCTTGGCGGAGATGTGCTGATCAAGACTGTAGACGGCGATGTATTATATACGGTAAAACCGGGAACTAAGACCGACACGAAAGTGCGGCTGAAAGGGAAAGGCGTGCCTTCCCTGCGGAATGAACAGGTCCGCGGTGACCAGTATGTGACTCTGGTAATCCAAACCCCGGATAAATTGAGTGCGGAGGCGAAAGAAGCTCTGCGTAAGTTTGATGAACTTTCAGGGAATTCTCTGAGTCAGGGTGTGACCGGAGCGGAGAGCGACGCCAGGAAAGGCAAAAAAAAGGGTTTCATGGATAAAATAAAAGGATCCTTTGAGGATTAAGTATAGAGCCATGGGGGATCAGACCAGCGGAAAAGGGACGCGAAATATCTCAAAGTGAACAATCATCAGGTGTTTTTAGCTCACCAGAGCGCAACCTGAGTTCACGTGAATGATTTCGCGTCCCTTTTCCGTGTCCGATAGCCAAACTTCTCCTCTTTTTTTGTTTAAATCTATTGACATTCGCTTAAGAATAGCATATTATAAGAATGAACATATGAACAATTGCTCATATGTTATAAAACTAATTATATTTAAGCGGAGGCATAAAAGATGAGGAAAAAATTTAAGATGGTAAACCTGGATTGTGCAAATTGTGCAGCTAAAATGGAAGCGGGTATAAAAAAGATTGATGGCGTTAATGATGCAGTTGTGAATTTCATGATGCAGAAGCTGACCATTGATATAGACGATAGTAAATTTGAAGATGTAAAGATTCAGGTTGCGGAAATTTGCAGAAAAGTAGAGCCGGACTGCAAAGTGCAGTTTTAAGGAGTTCTTATGACAAAAAAACAGAAAAAGATGCTTATCCGTATTATCGTGACCGTTGTTCTATACATATTGCTGGCTGTTGCGAAGTTAAATGACTGGCTGTCCGGTCTGGAAGAATTTCCGTCCGGCTTATGCTGGTACACGATCCCTTATCTGATAATCGGTTGGGATATTCTTTATAAAGCTATCTGTAATATCAGCAGGGGTCAGGTATTTGATGAAAATTTCCTGATGTGCATTGCGACCTTTGGTGCATTTGCGATTGGGGAATATCCCGAAGCGGTTGCGGTAATGCTGTTTTATCAGGTTGGTGAACTGTTCCAGGACTATGCGGTCAACCGTTCCCGGCAGTCGATCACCGAACTGATGGATATCTGTCCGGAGTATGCCAATATTGAAGAGGATGGCCAGATCCGGCAGGTTGACCCGGATGAAGTCAGCGTTGGTGATGTGATCGTGGTGAAGCCGGGGGAAAGGATTCCGCTGGATGGTGTGGTAATATCCGGCGAGTCTATGGTAGATACCTCGGCCCTTACCGGCGAATCGGTGCCGCGGAAAGTGAACAATGGCTCTGAGATCATCAGCGGCTGCGTAAATCAGGATGGTGTGCTGTCGGTACGGGTTACAAAAGTTTTTGATGACTCCACGGTTGCCAAGATTCTGGAACTGGTGGAAAATGCCAGCAGCAAAAAAGCGCGGGTTGAAAACTTCATTACGAAGTTTGCCCGTTATTATACTCCTGCAGTGGTAGCCGGTGCGGCTCTCCTGGCGGTAATACCGCCGCTGATACTGGGCGGTATCTGGGGGGAATGGGCCAGACGCGCCTGCATATTCCTGGTTATTTCCTGCCCGTGTGCATTAGTTATATCGGTCCCATTAAGCTTTTTCGGTGGCATCGGTGCGGCGTCAAAGAACGGTATACTGGTCAAGGGCAGCAATTATCTGGAAGCCCTGGCTGAAATGAATATAATCGTATTTGATAAGACCGGAACCCTCACCAAAGGCGAATTTAAGGTTGCTGCAATCCAACCGGTCAGTATCAATCCTGACCAGCTTCTGGAATTGGCAGCATTGGCAGAAGGTTATTCGAATCATCCCATTGCCAAATCGATCAAAGAGGCTTATGGCCGGGAACTGGATATGGACCGGGTGCAGGAAGCGAGAGAACTTTCTGGTCATGGAATCCAGGTGGCGATAGATGGTAAGGAGATTCTGGCCGGCAATGCCAAATTAATGGAGCAGATGAATGTATCTTATGAGCCGGTCCATACGGCCGGTACAGTGGTATATATTGCCCGTGATAATGCTCTGATCGGCTCAATCGTGATATCAGACGCAGTCAAAGAGGGAGCAGCCAGGGCGATTTACAACCTGAAAACGGCAGGAGTGAAACAAACAGTCATGCTGACCGGCGATAAGCGCGAAGTCGGGCAAGCGGTTGCGGCAGAATTAAAGCTGGATGAAGTATATACCGAGCTGCTTCCGGGTGATAAAGTGAGTAAGGTAGAAGCCTTGCTGGCGACTAAGGGTGAGAAAGAGAAATTGGCCTTCGTGGGCGACGGGATCAATGATGCTCCGGTGCTGACCCGGGCCGACATCGGGATCGCTATGGGAAATATGGGATCAGATGCGGCTATTGAGGCAGCAGATATTATTCTTATGGATGATGATATCGGCAAGATCTCGCTGGTGGTAAAAATCGCCAGGGGAACCTTGCGAATTGTTAAGCAGAATATCGTGTTTGCTCTGGGAGTGAAGGGGCTGGTCCTGCTCTTAGGTGCATTTGGTGTGGCCACCATGTGGGAAGCGGTATTTGCTGATGTCGGCGTTTCGGTGATCGCGATTATAAATGCCATGCGGGCGCTGCGAATTAAATGATTGTTTTGAAAAATTGACAGTTTTGTGCTATGCTATATATATCTAATAAAGGAGGACTCTGATGAAAATTCAAGAATCAGCAGAAAATTATCTGGAAACCATACTGGTGCTGAGACAAAAGAAGGGAAATGTTCGTTCCATCGACATCGTAAATGAATTGGAGTTCTCGAAACCCAGTGTTAGCGTGGCGATGAAAAACCTTCGTGAAAATGGTTATATCCAGATGAACCATGATGGTTTTATAACCCTGACCGATTCTGGCAGAGAGATCGCCGAAACGATGTATGAGCGGCATACGCTGCTGTCGGAATGGCTGGTGTATTTGGGGGTGGATTCGAAGACGGCGATGGAAGATGCCTGCCGTATGGAACATGTGATCAGTGCGAAGAGCTTTGAAAAAATTAAAAAGCATGTTGAAGATAATAAAGAAAAGCAAGTGATAGAATACTAATATAGGGGGCGGTTACACGAACAAGTGTTTCCAGCCTCCTTTCCCTTGTCAATGAAGAGTGATCAGATTAGAAATTAAGGTTGACGAAAACGTTAGTATGTGCTAACCTAGAGTTAGGAAGTTAGAGTATTCTAACTATTAATTCACGAAGGAGAGATGAATTATGCCATTGACGATGTCCGATATTGGTAAAGAAAGTTTGATAAAGAAAATTGGCGGAAATGATAAAACAAAGCATTTTCTCGAATCAATGGGGTTTATTACAGGGAGTCAGGTTACGATCGTCTCCAGGAATCATGGAGATGTCATCGTAAATGTAAAAGACACAAGAGTCGCGCTAAGTCGTGAGCTTGCAAATAAAATTATGGTTTGATTTTCAGGAAGGAGACGGAAGAAGATGCAGACATTAAGAGATGTGCAGTGTGGTAACACCGTTTCAGTGGTGAAACTTCACGGCGAGGGAGCTGTGAAACGGCGTATTATGGATATGGGAATTACGAAGGGTACAGAGATTTACATTCGTAAGGTAGCACCGCTTGGCGATCCGATTGAAGTTCAGGTCCGCGGATATGAGTTGTCACTCAGAAAAGCGGATGCAGAATTAATAGAAGTTAAATAATTTTTTTGTCGTAAAGTTAGAGGAGTCTAACTTTATTCTTAAGTAACAGGCTAAAGGAGGAGACGTTATATGTCAGTAAAGATAGCACTTGCCGGTAACCCGAACAGCGGTAAGACCACCTTGTTCAATGCCCTGACCGGTTCTAATCAGTTTGTTGGGAATTGGCCGGGAGTGACCGTAGAGAAAAAGGAAGGTAAATTAAAAGGTAACAAAGATGTTGTGATCATGGATTTGCCGGGGATTTATTCCCTGTCACCGTACACATTGGAAGAAGTGGTGGCGAGAAACTACCTGATTACCGAACGCCCGGATGCAATTTTAAATATTGTTGACGGAACCAATCTGGAAAGAAACCTGTATCTGTCCACCCAGTTAATGGAACTTGGTATTCCGACCGTTCTTGCGGTTAACATGATGGATATTGTGAAAAAGAACGGTGACACCATCGATGTAGAAAAGCTGAGTGAAAAGCTGGGCTGTGAAGTGGTGGAAATATCCGCACTGAAGGGCGACGGTGTGAAAGCAGCGGCTGAAAAAGCGGTGAAGACAGCACAAGATAAGAGTGCCAGGGTATCAGTGCATAAATTCGGTGCAGATGCAGAAGCAGTGCTGGAAAAGATTGAAGGTAAACTCGGTGCGGAAATACCAAAAGAGCAGGCGCGTTTTTATGCTATTAAATTATTCGAGCGTGATGATAAGATCATTGATACATTGAGAAAGGCACCGGATGTGGAATCCATTATCGCTGCAGCTGAAAAACAGATGGATGATGATTCTGAAAGTATTATCACCAATGAGAGGTATGAATTTATTTCATCCATTATCCATTATGTATGTAAGAAAAAAGGAGCTGGTCATCAGACCACTTCGGATAAAATAGACAGTATTGTAACCAACCGGTGGCTGGCGCTGCCGATCTTTGCAGTGGTTATGTTCATTGTATACTATGTATCGGTAACTACTATTGGTACATGGGCGACCGATTGGGCGAATGACGGCGTATTTGGTGAAGGCTTTCATCTATTTGGAATTGATTCCCTATTTATACCGGGAGTTCCGGTGTTAGTGGAAAACCTTCTCAATGCCATCGGCTGTGCTGACTGGCTGCAGGGATTGATCCTTGAAGGTATTGTCGGCGGTGTGGGTGCTGTGCTCGGATTCGTACCGCAGATCCTGGTGCTATTCATCTTCCTGGCATTTTTAGAGGGCTGCGGATATATGGCCCGGATCGCATTTATTATGGACCGTATTTTCCGGAAGTTCGGATTATCGGGGAAATCCTTTATCCCGATGCTGATCGGAACCGGATGCGGTATCCCGGGGATCATGGCATCGCGGACGATTGAAAATGACCGTGACCGTAAAATGACCATTATGACTACCACCTTTATACCGTGCGGCGCCAAACTGCCGATCATTGCTTTGATTGCCGGAGCTCTGTTTAACGGAGCATGGTGGGTGGCTCCAAGTGCTTATTTTGTGGGGATTGCGGCGATCATATGCTCAGGGATCATTTTAAAGAAAACGAAGATGTTTGCCGGTGATCCGGCGCCATTTGTAATGGAATTACCATCATATCACCTGCCGACAGCAGGAAATATATTAAGAAGCATGTGGGAGCGCGGCTGGTCCTTTATTAAAAAGGCCGGAACCATTATCCTCCTTTCATCTATCGTTATCTGGTTCCTGATGAGCTTTACTTTCTCAGGTGGATTCGGTATGACTGAAGATCTGGATACCAGTATCCTGGCGGTGATCGGACGCAGTATTGCATGGATCTTCACACCTCTTGGATGGGGGGACTGGAAGTCAGCAGTAGCAACGATCACCGGTCTGGTTGCGAAAGAAAACGTTGTTGGTACTTTTGGTGTTCTCTACGGATTTGCCGAAGTGGCAGAGGATGGAGGAGAAATCTGGGGATCACTGGCTTCCGGTTTTACAACTGCAGCAGCGTATTCCTTTCTGGTATTCAATCTCTTGTGTGCACCCTGCTTTGCGGCGATGGGAGCGATCCGGCGGGAAATGAATAACCGTAAATGGTTCTGGTTTGCGATTGGATATCAGACCGGACTGGCATATGCAGCGGCACTTTGCATCTATCAGATCGGTACACTGGTAATGACCGGAGCTTTTGGCATCGGAACCTTCGCAGCATTTGCAATACTGGTCGGTTTCTTGTTCCTGCTATTCAGACCGTATAAACAAGGCACCAAATTAGATGTTGATTTAAGCAGTATCAACAGAGCAAACGTGAAGTTATAGGAGGTATATTATGACCCTTGGAACTTTAGTGGCGGGGATAATCGTAGCTGGTGTTGTATTTTTAGCAGCACGGAGCCTGCGTAAAGATAAGAAGAACGGCAGTCCATGTGCTGGCTGCAGCGGCTGCGCAGGAGCACATCAGGAAAGTGCTTGTCATTGTGAAGCACAAAAAGGATGACCGGTAATAGACAATAATAAATGCAATAAACTAAAGGGAGCTTCGCAACCTGACTAAGTCAGGCAGCGAAGCTCCCTTGTCCAACCATTAGTTTTCCTGGGTTTTATACTTGCTAACTACCAGTGCAACAGCTATACAAGCTACCGCAAAGGCTATTTGTATACCGTATCCTTTATACAGATCCAGCTTGATCTGACTGCTAAGACTGCCGTAAGATGAAAGTAATTGCAGGTTGTTTTCATACCAGTATGCGGGCAGGAACTGGGATATCTTCCGGACATTATCGCCTAAGAGATTGATCGATACAAATACACCTCCCAGGAAACACATCCCCAAACTGATTGCATTGACAATGTTATTTACGATTTGTGCATTCTTTGAGACCACTCCTATTAAAAAGGCAATAGCCAGTGAAACCAGCAGCAGGGTAAACATATTCAGAATCAAATACCCCAGATGCGGATCGGACATGAAACTACCCGGATACATGATTACCGGCAGAAACAGGCAGATGATAAAGAATACGGCTCCCACCAGCGCCAGTGCCAGTCCGCCCAGTGCATTTTGTTTGATCAGCGATACCGAAGAACTCTGCATCCGCCGCCGGATCTCTTTATCCCGGAATACCAGCATCACAAAACTGACAGCAAAGCAGATGACCGTAATAAACAGATATGGATAATATACCAGCAAATACATATGTCCCTCTACCTGGCCATTATTTCCGTTGACATCCAGGATATTAACCTGTGGTTCTTCTTTTCCTTGTGCCACTGTCAGCCGGACCGCATCTGCCACGGTATAATCAGCATCCTTATATACCCGTACGCCATTCATAAAGTCGTTGATACGCTGTTCTGCATAATAGGCGGAATAAGTATCGGGAATCTTTGTCGTAGAAAGTTTTTCGCCCTGATTCAGACACTTTTCTTCAAAATTTTCCGGAATTGCAACCACATAATTTACATTGCGGTAAAATAATTGTTCCTGTATTACGCTTTTATCATTTTCCAGATATACGATATCATGAGCCTGACCGATATATTCGATCAATCCTTCTGCCAGTTCACCACCGTCTTCATTTATAATTCCTACCTTCAGCCGCTCTGCTTCAAAAGAGACAATTGATTTTTCACCCACGGCCATCTGGATCCCAATTGCAATACCCATAAAGATTGCCAAATACATTAACATAACCGGAAGATTCTGCTTGATTATTTTCAAATATCCCTTAAATACTGTCATAGCGCTCCCTCCTCACCATTAAAAAGCTGCCGCCGATCAATAATATGCTAATTATAACTAATAGAATTAAGTTTCTGAAATACCGGCCCATATCGTCATAGACATTGAGACAATAGAATGCGTCTGAGATTAAGGCTGCCGGATTGATGCGGTTGATAATCGGAGCTTTCTGCTCGATAATATCTTTCATATTAGTTACCATCAGTCCGGACAGGAAACTGCATACCATCGATACTGCCAGAATAAGGCCGATTTTGATTCCTTCCGTAATCCTTCCGATGCTGCCAACGAACATTCCCAGGGCTACTCCGATCATACTGCCGACCAGACAAACTAATATCATCCCGCCCATCCGGTCTCCGAAATCAAGTCTGAGCACGTATTTCATATATAGCAATAAGATCATGACATTTGCAAAATGGACCGCAAATGTCGCCAGCATATCTGCTATCACCAGTTTCAGACGATGGGTCGGCGTCACGCTGCGTCTTGCCCCGAGGGCCGACAAATTGGCCTGCATGTCGATCGGGCAGCGGATTCCCAGAAAACATCCGTATAAACTCGCCATGGCGATTACCGCAAAGAAATAGGAGAGTGAGGTATCATAGGTCCGGCCGCTGACCGTTACTTCCTGGGTCGAGCTTTGATAATTATTCAGGCTTGCCAGTGCTTTCTCCAGATTTTCCGGATGATTTTGGGCAATCTCCAGGATCATTGCTTCATTTTTAACATAACTATCCAGAAGGGATTGCAGGATACTTGTATCAAGATCAGATTCGGTTACGGTAAGACTGTGTTTCCCGCCAGTATAAAAAATCCCTTTAACGTCTTTTTGCTCCAGCGCTTTAAGCGCTTCCTCTTCATCCATATAACTCACTTCCAGGACATCATCCATTTCTTCCGCAAATGACTTGAAGCTGTCACTCAATGTATTTTCTTCTTCAACGACGATGGCGACTGGAATGATATCAATGATTTCCGATCCGCTGAAGGTCTCGCCGAATGCCATATACATTAGAGTGGCTAACAAAAGTGGAAATGCCAGTGCCCAGAACATATCGCCTTTATCGCGTACCAATTGCAGAACCCTGCATTTTATTAATTGAAACATATGCGCCTCCTAGTCTCTCAGCTGCTTGCCGGTAATTTCTAAAAATACGTCATTTAATGTCGGCAGTTCGGAGAACACCCGGCCAAAGGATATTTCCTGCTCCTGCAGATAAGTAAGTATCCGAACCAGATTGTGCTTGGCGCCGCTTAACATGACTTTTAATTTCTGATTTTCATATTCGACTTCAAAAACATGGGGGAGATTGCGGATTGCCGCCAGTTGTCCGTCATTTAGTACCACTGCATCTACGGTCACCGTCTCCCCGGTCTTGATCCGCGACTTCAGTTCTTCTTTAGTGCCTACGGCCAGATTTTTACCGTGATCGATGATAGCGATGCGGGTGCAGATCTGTTCAACCTCTTCCATGTAATGTGAGGTATAAATGATGGTCGAACCCTGGGCATTTAATTTCTGGATACCTTCCAGGATGTGATTCCGGCTCTGTGGATCGACAGCAACGGTCGGCTCATCCATGATGATCAGTTTGGGCTTATGGGCGATTCCGCAGGCGATATTCAATCGGCGCAGAAGACCGCCGGATAATTTCTTCGGCCGCATTTTGCGGTAATCTTCCAGACCGACAAAAGCGATTGCTTCTTCTACCAGTTCTTTTCTTCTGGCCTTTTCATTTACATACAGACCGCAAAAGTAGTCGATGTTTTCATAAACTGTCATTTGGTCGAAGACTGCTACATTCTGCATGACTACGCCGATATTCTGTTTAATATCATAGCTGTTCGGTTTCATTTCTTTACCGAATATGGTTATGGTCCCTTTGTCATATTTTAATAGTGCCAGCAGACAGTTGATGGCGGTTGTTTTACCCGAACCATTGGGTCCTAGAAGTCCGAAAACCTCCCCTTCTTTTATTTCCAGATTTAGATGATCCAGTGCGACCAGATTGCCGTAGCGTTTTACCAGATTTTCAATTTTAATCATGCTCTTTTCTCCCTTTCGCAATTTCTAATATGAGTATAGCGGATTTGAAAATCATAGGGAAGTGTCAGATGTCAAAAGCCGGTATGACATCTGTCATTTTCGATTTTAAGGTAACAATTGACAGGTAGTCAACTTTTTGATAGACTAAATATGGAAAATATATGGAAAATATATGGAATATATTGACTTGGACCAGTATGAATAATACGAATGCAAATGGCAGTACTTTAAGCAGAGTATGATGAGTCATAGGAGGAGAGAAGGCGTGAACGAAACCAAAGAAGTTGATAAGAGGAAAAGGAATCTTAAAGTATTAGTAACATCAGCTTGTGCAATATTGTTACTATTAGTTGGATTCCAGGTGGGAAGAGCAACCGATAATGCAGCAGATGCTAAGACAAAGGATAAAAGTACCGAAGAAACGACAAAGCTGTCTTCATCAACAATTGCATTGGTTAACACAGATAAAGGTGTTGCCGGAGAGGACGGCAAAATAATATATTATGCGGCTAATCTGACACAGGATATGGGTGATGCATACGCTGTCCAAAATCTGGAGGCGGCAAGAAGTGGCGTTGAGTCCGGAAAATTTGCTGCATATGTAATTATCCCGACAACTTTTTCGGAAAGTGTGGTAAGTCTTAACGCGAATCCAAATCGTGCGAAGATAGAATATTGCATTAGCAATGAGGTGGATGAGGAAAGTAAGCAAAATGCACTTTTGAGCATTCATCAGTTTGAAAGAAATTTAAATAATGATATGAGTTATATGTACATAAGTACTATTTTAAGTAATTTCCATGAAGCACAGGATGCCGCAAACACAGTAATGGAAAATGACACGAAAGAAAAAGAGACACTTTTGGCAATTCAGCCGTTAGATTTAGTAGAAATGATAGCAATCCCTCAGCTTTCGATAGTGGATACCAGCGTAGCGCCACTGGAGGTTTCTTCTTATAATGAGAATAATGTATCAGCAATTGAACAAATCAATGAAAGCTACAAATATTTTATTAGCCTTAGCGCCGGCGAAGTAGAGGCCTTAAAGCAGTCAGGCCTGGATTTGGTTACAGATTTTACAAGGATGGAAAACACGATTGGTACAATTAATCTTTTAAAAGATGACACGGGAACTCCGGTTTATGAGACCGGCATTAATAATCTCGTTACAAGTATAGGAGCTAACAATTCGGATTATCAAAACAAGGAAACCGAGATTGATAATTACCTTAATGATGTTATTGCAAAAACAACCGACAGTAAAGATAAATTGAATACTGTGATGAATGACTATAATGATAATTTGGAACTTGTAATCAAACCGGGTGTAACCACTGCATTATATCAGACGTTAGAACCATATTTTAAGTCTGTTCAGACACCGGCAGTGCTGGACGATGCATATTATACGGCATCGGCGGTTAATTCATGGGCAGAAATGCAGGATTATATTACAAATCTGGAGACATTGATTGCCAATGCTGCTGACCTAGGCACATTTAGGCAGGCCTATAGTGGATTGAAAGCAAGCAGTGGATTTGATAATGAAATTACAGCAATTATAAACGGCAGTGCTCGTTTGGAAGATATGTTTGGTATTGATACAGCATATCTTCAAACAGAACTGGTGAGTCGACAAGCAGGGCAGATTGATGCAGATCGGGCAGTGATTGAAGCGGCAATCGACAATGAGCTGGCGGCGATACCTCCATTTAGCGACATATATAACACTGCCACCGGGGATACGGTAAGGGATCTTTTGGATTCACAGATAGCAGAGGCACAGAGACAACAAAATAACGGACTTCAAAACATAAGCAGGTTGGATGAGGATGCAATTAAAAATACAATTAATGAAGAAATTATCAGTCCGATCAGTGCCCGGAGCCAGAGTGAGAAAAGCAGATTAATCGGTGAGTATGAGCAACAGAAAACAGCATTGTCTACTTATAATGGTGCCGTTCAAAGTTATGATCCGTTGGCCAACATTGATAATTCTGTTATTAACGGCCACATTACCGGCATGAACACAAATAATAGCGAGATGCATAGTTTGGTGAGCGACAATTATGCGGCAAATATGACTTATGTAAGTGATGTAATTAAAAATGCGGAAGAAAATGTAAGTGTCCTGCAAAAGAATATTACAGAAGCAAAAGAAGCTTCAGATAATGCGGTTGCAGATGGCCTGGCTGCAGTTCATAACTTAAAAACAGAAACAAGCAGCACGAATCAGGCTCTGATGAGTGATTTCACAAAGAAGCTGCCGTATACCAGACTCGGAAAACTGGAAAATACAACAACATACCAGTTTATTGCAGATCCGATACTGTTAAATAATCTGTCGGAACTTGATTTTAATACTACACCGGTTACAGAAACGGGTAGTATCGGTGTTCAAACCACTCGGGAAAAGAAGAACGCTTCTTGGATTTTCTTTGTTATCTCAGGTGCTGCGATAGTCATTATGGGTATTGCTGCATATGTGGTTTCACATCAGAGTAAGATAAAGAAAAATCGGGAGGTACGTTAAAATGGGTGGAGGTTTAAGACTAGATAACGAGCGGATTTCGCTGGAAGCAAATTCGCTTGCAGGCGCGGCCGGATATTTCAATGCAAAAACATTACCCTCCCTTGACAATGTACTACACGCCTCAAGCTACCGGTTTTTGCTGATTTACTGCGTTATCGTCAGTCGGCGTACATCCGGTACGCCTCGTTCCTCTGCCTTGTAAATCAGTAAAAACCGATGGCTGAGGTTGAAGAGTTTTGAAGCATCAATTTTTCATTCTACAAGGCACTGGATTGAAGCGTACTGGACGTACGCTGATTGACAGTAACGACGTAGAATGAAAAATTGTTGTTTCAAAACCGTGTAGTACATTGTCAAGGGAGGGTAGGTTCGGCTGATACCAGAAGTACGATAACAGCGAATGGATCAAGTAAAAATGCTTTCAGATCAGCGCAGGATAATATTGCAAGTTTTGGCGGTGCGTTGGATAAGGAGGCTGAAAATATCAGAAGCCTTAATTTAGCATTCAAGGAATTTGATGCGATGATGGGAATGCTGGCCAGAGGTGGAAACTTGCCCTCTGGTAAAAAGTGATGTATTGATTGGGAAAGGAACTTTCATGAACGAAATAGAGCTATATAAAGAGCTTCAAAAATTAGAGCAACAAGAAGAAGATGACAGGAGACAGTGGGAGCGTTTTCAAAAAGAGGAAGAAGAGCGTGACGCGGAAAATCAAAAGGAACTTTATGAAGTAGAGCAAATGCGGGAAGCGTGCACCGAAAACGATAGAGATATCATTTCACTGTTAGATGAGAAGCAAGAATTGTTGTTGGGGATGAGAAAGAAAAGGGCCGAATTTGAAGCTGAAATAAAAATAAATTACTACAAAAGAAAACAGGAAATAGAGTCAAAAAAAAGAGCAGTGGAAGACAATCTTAGAGAATTAAAAACCAGAAAGGAAGAAGGTTATGGACAGTAGCTCATATTTAGATCCATCAACAATTAAAAGCCAATGTGATGCAGCGATTGCATTACTTCAGCAGGATAATGATTCGCTTGGTATTGCTGAAAACAGTATCACTGCTTTTAGTAACAATTCAGAAATTAAGAGCCAGTCATTTGAAGGATTGAAGCAACAGCTTGCTGATTATAAAACCATATCTGGTGCGATAAAATTAGCAAATGAATCAGATATTTATGATTATGAAAGTTTAAAAGGAAAAGTGGGCGATGAAATATTAGATGGCGCCGTTATTCTTGAACAGAAGAATAATGCAGACAGTGCCAGAATAAGAAATGAGGATTTAGCTGCAACGTATAATAGTTACGCTTCCCATAATACAGATGTCGTACTTGGAATGCATTATAAACTGATGGCAGGGTTTTATACAACTTTAGCCTCCTGCAACAAGGGGTTATTTGATAAGTGGGTGGAAAAAGAAGAAAAGTATGACCAAATTGAAAATGATACTTCAGGTTTGCTTAAGGCGAGTGAATCAATACGGGCAACCATTCAAACCGGTATTGCGGAAATGTCAAAGGCTTTTGTGATGGGCGGGTACAAGCCGGTTATGATATCTACCTGGCGTACGAATATTGCGAAGGAAAATGAGGCGCTTATGGCCAAAACGACAGTTGATAAAGAAGCCTTAATGCAGGAAATTATGAATAATATTGATGAGCTGGAGAAAAATTCCGAAAAGCTGTCCCAGGAAGAGGTAGATGCCTTACTTGAAAAAATCAATAGTTTACCAGAAGCAGCTATTAAAACGGTCGGTGAATATATTATGGAAGCGGCGCCTGATCTCATTGAAGGCTTTGGCAACAGCATGATAACCATAGGAGGGAAAATGCTAAATGCCGGCATTGCCGGTCCGGCGGGAAGCAATAGTTTCATTATGCTGAATAACGCAACCGCACTAAAAGGATCAAATTGGCTTCGCTATGGCGGCAAACTGGCGTCAGCAGGAAAGGCGCTGGGGGTAGGTATAGCAGTTGTTGGATTTGGCGTTGGAATGTATGATGACATCAATAATAAAGGGAAAACGGTTGGTCAAGCGATTACTCATAACGCTGTTGCAACAGGTGTGGGAATTGGTGCTGCAGCTATAACTACAACTATAGCTACAGTGGCGTTGACCACAACCCCGGTAGGATGGGTCATATTAGGTTCGGCAGCCGTGTCTGTAGGAGCGAGTAAGATTTTTGACGCGGCATATGATAATAACTTTCTGGGAGTGCAGGATGGCCTTGATTGGCTGGGGGATAGGATAGATGATGGAATTGAAGCGGTTAAAAATACCGCTAAAGATGCAATCGATGGGATCGGAGAGGCACTGGGAAGTATCGGAAAAGCAATCAATCCATTTAGTTGGGCATAAAAAGAGGGAGATTTAGAATGAGAATAGAAGCTACAAATAACTTTAGGTATAGAACTATTACGTTAGATGGGCAGAATTATTTAATTGATGCATTTCCAAAATGGTACATGATTTTCTTCGGTGTATTTTCTATCTTTTCAAGTTTGTATGTATATCCGATAACGGAAAGCGAAAAGGAATCTATAGAAAGGAGAATAGGGATTCTCGATAAGGTGAGTATCGGAGCGGTTCCGCTTATTGGGGGAGGAATAGGAATCTTAATAAACAGTACTACAGGATTGATATCAGGAAGGTTGGGGAATTTTGGCGGGAATAGCAGTTTAAGAATAACAATTATTGCTATGGTGATTGTTTTGGCAATTACATATTGTATATGGAGAGAACGACAGAAAAACAAGATGTCAAAGGTGATAAGGTTAGTTAGTACAGGGACTGCGGCAAGAGCGAAAATTCATAGAGTTCGTGTGAGAGGAAATAGTAAGATATACTTTAGCGTGTTTTGTCTTGAGATGCTTTTCCAAGGTCTTTTTTGCTTATTAACAATCATATTTTTAGTCAATGAAAGTATAAAATTAGATCTTGATTTACTGGTAGCTTATAGTGCCACCGCTTTTATGTATTTTTTTGTAATGGCATTTATTCCAGATAAAATGATAGAAAATATAGAGGTTAAAGAGAATAGTAGCTGGGCATAAAAGAGGAGGATTAGAATGAAAATAGAAGCTACAAATAACTTCAGGTATAGAACCATTACGTTAGATGGGCAAAACTATTTAGTTGACGTATCTCCCAAAGGGTACATGATTTTATTCGGTATATTTTCTTTTTTTTCAAGTTTGCAGGTGTATCCGATAACGGAAAACGAAAAGGAATTAATAAGAAGGAGAGGGGCGTTTGATAATTTGAGTATCGGAGTGGTTCCAATTCTCGGGAGGAATAGGCAGTGTAATAAACAGTACTTCAAGAATGATATCGAGGAAGTTAGGGGGGCTTGGAGGAAATAGCAGTTTAAAAATAATGGTTATTGTTATGGTAATTGCTTTGGCAATTACATATTGCATATGGAGAGAGCGACAGAAAAACAAGATGTCAAAGGTGATAAAGGGGGTTAGTATAGGGCCTGCGACAAGAGCGAAAATTCATAGAGTTCGTGTGAGAGGAAATAGTAAGGCATACTTTAACGTGTTTTGTTTTGAGATGCTTTTCCAAGGGATTTTTTATTTATTAACAATCATATTTTTGGTCAATGAAAGTATAAAGTTAGATCTTGATTTACTGGTAGCTTATAGCGGTGCAGCTTTTATGTACTTTTTTGTGCTAGCAGGTATTCCAGATAAAATAATAGAAAGTATAGAAATTAAGGAGGATAAAAAGGATGTTAGAAATAGGTAGTGTAGTTTATTTAAAGGACGGCAGCAGAAAAGTTATGATTCTAAACAGGGGCCCTGTGATTGAGGGAAAAGGGTATTGTGAATACTCAGGATGCTTATATCCGATTGGGTTGGTTCCGGACGAAGTATTTTATTTTAATGAGGAGAATATTGAAAAGGTATTACATAGGGGATTTCACGATGTGGAAGAAGACCGTTTTCTTGAATTGTATGCTAATTGGCAAAAGGACAATGAAGGAAAGATCACCAAGATATTAGTTGAAGGACCAGAACCAGATCCACAAGCATAAAGCTATGTAATGAATGATCAATGTAGAGGAAAAACAAATGGAAGATACAGATTTGAAATTTGATACTTCGGTTTTAGAAAACAGAGGAGAAACCTATTCTTCTTTAACCGATATTCATGATATACCGCTTTTTACGACTGCCTTTGCAGAAAAGGTGGAAGAGGTACAGGAACAAAACCAAAAGAAGCAGCGGGACTTAAACCTAAAGATTTTTGTGGAGGATTCGCAATCTGGTGTTGGAAATGACGAAGTGAAAGCCATGCTATTTTATGAAACCACAGGCAAAGTTATAAAAAAAGAGCAAGAAGGGCAGATAGATAGCACTATTATACCATTCCTTTGGATTGGAATTGCCGGTTGTCTTTTTGCAGTATTGCTGTGTGGCTATTGTAATAGAAAAAACAAAAAAATAGAAGAAGCAAAAAAAAGTATCGAAGAGAGCTTCGAGGATTTCAAATAGAGAAAAGAGATATCAATGGAAAGAATAAATGAGATGGAAGAAACGATTAAAAAATCGGGGTTATTAGCAAAAACCAGTTTTGATTTTAATAAATTACAGGAAGCAGGCAGTCATTTTCTGGATTTCACATGGGAGGACAAAGGCGAAGAGATGTTATTTCGATACGATCAGGAAGGCCTTGTGCCACTTGTCGGAATCCGCAATGAGGAATTTCCGGATATTTTAAATGTTCTCATCCGCATCGGTGATTTTGCCGGAGATGTGTGTGAATATCATTTTGAATTAGCGCCGGCCAATCTTTTTTATAATACCAGCGGACTTGTACGAGCGAAACTGCGGGACTTACAAGACCCTTATAAGAAGAATACGCAGGAGGACTTTCTAAAAAGCTATAAAGCACTTGCAGCCTGTGTGCTGACAGGCCAGTACAGTTTTAAAGACTTTTTAGAAGGCGGGGAAGATCTATTAAAGAAAAGTACATTAAGCGCACCGATTTTTGAAAAAGAAACGGCAGAGGATGTACAAGACTATTTGGAGCAAACGAAAGAAAATTATATTTTAAACAAAAAGAAGAAGAGCATGATTGTAAACAAGCAATGGAATTTCTTTTTAAAGGGATTGGTTCTGGTATTGCTTGTTGCGGCCACATTGCTGGGGGTGTATTGTGGACTTCAATATTTTAAGAATATCCCTTATCTAACTGCAGTAACAACGGCTGGAAATGCATATATTGAAAATGATAGTGTCGGAGTGATTGATGCGCTAAATGGTATGGATGTTGCCGATATGCAAAAGCATCAAAAGTATATTTTAGCTCAGGCGTATCTCCAAAGTGAGAGTTTAACGGCAGAGCAGAAGGGTAATATCATTGATAAGCTGACTCTTTCTTCAAATGTAAAAGAAATGGAATACTGGATATACATAGGACGACTTAACGTCAAAGAGGCGGAAAACATTGCAATGCAGCTATCCGATGATGAATTATTATTATATGCATATATGAAAGACCGCGAGCAGGTGGAGATGGACAGTTCTCTGTCCGGTGAAGAGAAGGAAAAGCAAATCAAAGAATTACAGTCTAAGATAGATACGCTATCCGAACAATTTAGATAACAAAAGCAATGCTTTTTGTTATAAATATCAAACAAAGGAGGGACAACCAATGGCTTTACAGATGGATTTTGGTGAGGTGATTACACAAGGGCAGGGAATTGCAGCCCGCTCACAGGATGTAACCGATTTACAGAATTGGTTAAACAGTGTCGTAAACGAGCAGTTACCATCGATGTGGCAGGGCAGTGGATATGAAGGCTTTGCCGAAAGAGTTGCTGAAATGGCGCCTAGCTTTGAAGCAATGAGACAGTTAATCGAAGATATTGGTAATGGAGTAGTACAAAATGCAACGCAGTATCAAGAATTTGATCAAGCTGCCGGCCAGGCTAACCGCGGTTAAAGGTGCAGAGAAGAGATGTAGGAATAGTTACATCTCTTCTCCTGCAATAAGAGAGGAGTGAGAGTCGTGTTAACGGTGACGTTACAGATTGCCAATCAAAAGATGGACATCATGGTTCGCCAGGATCAAAGGATAGCCGATGTATTAAGAGTATTGAAAGAGAATCAAAAGATTTTTTTTCAGATAGAGAGAATTGTTATATACTCGGTTCGTAAGAAGATGTATGTGAATCAGCTTTTAACATTTAAGCAGGCGAACATCTATTCGGGTGATATCTTGATTTTAAAATAAAATGACCAAGGGACAGGAAGATGAAGATGAAATATATTATTAAGCAGGAACAAAGCAGTTGCAGAGAATACCCTATATTTGACAGATGCACGATTGGTGCACTGGAATTTTTCTTAGTCGGAGAACAGGTGATTGCTGCGGGAACAGTATTAGAACCGTATGCATGGAATGAGATACAGGAGAGTTACTATTTACTGAGAGAAAGCTCCTTTCAAACTTATGAAAGGCAGGAAAAATTATTTATCGCCGATAATAATGCCGATGTGAATCTGCCCGGCTGCAGTACAAAGATATTGGTTGATAGAAGGAAAATGATTGTAGAAAGCGCATCAGAGATGCGGCTGTATTTAAATCAGGAAAAAATAAGTGACGGCATCTATGAACTGGAAGAAGGGGCCGAACTTTTAATTGATAGATATAAGCTTGTTTTGACGGATAAAAGCGTAAAAATATGGAATGCCGATTGTCAGATTACACTTCATCAAATCGCAGATGATGAAAAGACAGATGACGGCTTCCCGGTGTATAAACGCTCGCCCAGGCTTATCAAAAAAATCGCAGAAGAAACCATAAAGATTGATATTCCAAAAGAAGACAAGGGTTCGGCAAAGAAAGAGATCTTGCAGGCGGTTCTGCCGCCGCTGGGAATGCTTTTGATTACTGTGGTAATTGGGATTGTTATGAAACGTGGACTCTATATGTTAATGTCAATCGGAGCCACCCTTATGACAACTATCTTTACGGTCGTGAAATTCTTTCAGGATAAAAAAGAACTTCGTGAAACGAAAAAAAGAAAGCGTGAGCTTTTTAAAAAGTATATCCTCGATAAACGAAAAGAAGCCTATTATCAATGGGAGAGTGAACGGGAGGCTTATCATTATAACTACCCGGAAATGAAAGAGCTGGAAGAGCAGGTGGAGCATTGCAGCAGCCGCATTTATGAAAGAAGCAATATGGACGATGATTTCCTTGCCGTATCAATCGGCCATTTCCTCGGAGCTCCGGCACTTAAAATTGATGACAAAACCACCGGTATGGAGGTTGAAACAAATGAGTATCTGGAAGAAGCGCAGAGCATAAAAAGAAAATATTCCATGATAGAACGCCCTCAGATTATTGATTTGAAACGGGCGCATCTGGGGCTGGTGGGAGAAAAAAGTGTCATTCATGAACAACTTAAACTGCTGCTGGGTCAGCTTACTTTTTTTCAAAGCTACCATGATGTGCAGCTGATTACCATATATGACAGTGCGTACACCGAGGATTTCAGGTGGATGCGCTGGCTTTCTCATACCCGATTACAAGGATTAAATGTATTAGGCATGATTCGCTCAGAAAAAACCCGTGATCAGGTTCTTAGCAGTATGCAGCAGATATTAAAGGAACGGCGGCAGAAAGTGGAAGAAGAGAAAAAAGAGGCAAAGTTCCTGCCCCATTATATTTTTATCTTAGATGAACCCAAAATGATTATGGATCATTCCATTATGGAGTTTCTGGAAGGAGATAATGGTCAAAAGCTGGGATTTTCAATTATCTATACTTCCAACCAGAGGGCAAACCTGCCGGAGAATATCGGCACGATTCTGCTGCTTGATAATTCTGAAGAAGGAGAGCTTTTGCTGGAAGAAAAAGAGCTCCGTAATCAAAAAGTGATGCTGCAGCGGCTAGACGAGGTAGATATGGAGATGTTTGCCAGGAATTTGGGCGTCCTGCAGCATGAGCAGGGGATGACCAATCATATTCCGGAGAGTATCACCTTTTTTGAAATGTATAATATACGAAATCCGGAGGAATTACAGGTACAGAGCCGATGGCAGAAGAATCATTCCTCTAAAACCTTATCGGTACCCCTGGGAGCACGGGCGAAGGATGATATTTTAGAGATGAACCTGCATGAGAAAGCGCATGGCCCTCATGGACTGGTTGCCGGAACCACCGGTTCGGGGAAATCAGAGATTGTACAATCTTACATTGTGTCACTGGCAGCGAATTTTCATCCTTACGAGGTGGGATTTTTGCTGATTGATTATAAAGGCGGTGGAATGGCTAATCTGTTTAAAAATCTGCCCCACCTGCTTGGAACAATTACCAATCTGGATGGCAGTGAAAGTATGCGGGCTCTGGCATCTATCCAAAGTGAGCTGCGCCGCAGGCAGCAGATGTTTGGAGAATTTGAGGTAAACCACATCAATGCCTATAGTGACTTATTCCGGGAAGGAAAGGCCAAAGAGCCAATCCCCCATCTGTTCATTATCAGCGATGAGTTTGCGGAGCTTAAAAAAGAGCAGCCGGAATTTATGAAGGAGCTTGTTTCTACGGCCAGAATCGGAAGAAGCCTTGGCGTGCATCTGATTTTGGCCACCCAAAAGCCAACCGGTGTAGTTGATGATCAAATATGGACGAACAGTAAGTTTAAGCTTTGTTTGAAGGTGCAGAATGAAGCAGATAGTAAAGAAGTGCTTCACACGCCGGATGCCGCTAATATTACCCGTCCCGGCCTTGCTTATCTGCAGGTCGGCAACAATGATGTCTATGAGCTGTTCCAGTCGGCGTGGTCAGGTGCGGCCTATATTAAAGAAACCGATAAAGAAGTGACCCAGGATGAACGGGTGTACTTTGTCAATGAATTGGGGCAGGGAGAGTTGATTAATCAGGATCTGCGGGGCTCCATGGCAGAACGGAAAGCCAAAGAAACACAGCTTGATGTGGTGGTTAACCATATCAAAGATGTATATGACAAGGAAAACCATATAGAAGTAAAGAAACCATGGCTTCCCTCACTTCCAGATAAGATGGTTAATCCCGATATGGATATAAAAGGTGCCCCAAAAATAGATCTGAATGTAGTGATTGGGAAGCGGGACGTACCGGAAGAACAGAAGCAGTTAGACTGTATAATCAATCTGGCGGCGCAGGGAAATATTGTATATATTGCATCCGGCGGATATGGAAAATCATTCTTTTTAGCCAATGTGATTTTAAACCTGGCAGCAAAAAATTTGGTTTCAAATTTGAATTTCTATGTGCTGGATTTTGGCAATAATGCGCTTATATCCCTGAGCAAAATTCCTCATATGGCAGATTATATCATGTTGGATGAGGAAGAAAAATTTGCCAAGTTCCGGGACTTAATCAGTGTGGAAATCAAGAACCGGAAGAAAAAAATGGCGGCGGCAATGGCGCAGAATTATACCGTATATAATGAAACCGCCGATGAACCGATGAAAGCAATTGTCATCGCTATTGATAATTATGATGCGGTGAAAGAAATGGGCTATGAGATGGAAGAGTACTTTACCAGGATCACCCGTGATGGAGCCGGTATTGGTATCTATGTCATTGTGACGGCCAGCAGAAATAGTGCTATCCGCTTTGCGACCCTTAATAACTTTAAAAACAAGATAGCCGGTGTCAATTTTGATGAAAATGAAGTAAAAACCTTAGTTGGGAGAAGTCCCTATTCATTGCCGGAGATCCGGGGACGGGCGATGATAAAATCAGGTGAGAACGTAAATATTATGCAGATATATACGCCGGTTGATTTTGCAGATGAGGTGGATTATAGTAAAAAAATCCAGTCCTATGTCAACGAAATCATTGTTGCTTACCCCAGTGATGAGGCTCCCCATATTCCGATGCTTCCCGAAGAGTTATCCTATCCGGCATTATTCGGGTATCAGGGTGATGAAACGGAGATTTCCATCGGATTAGACAAGGACAGTGTTATCAGAACCGGAATCATGCGGCACAACAGTCCGTTCCTGCTTTTGGGAGAAAGCGGCAGCGGAAAGACCAATGCGATGGGAATTATTTTGCCTCAGCTTATGGGCAGTCGGATACATGTATTTGATGCCAAGAGCAGAGGGCTTTATGAATTTAAAGACCAGGTCAATTATATTATGACAGTTGAGCAGCTGGAAGATTTCGCCAACAATCTAAATGCAGAAACAAAACGAAGAAAGCAGGAAATGGATGAGGCATTAAAGGGCGGAAAGCATCCGCAGGAGATTGTATCCGGGTTTGAACCAATATATATCTTAATTGATGATATTGATGATTTCTGTGAGCTGGCCGGTACCAATCTGACTGTTCTGGCAAACTGGCTGGAACAGGCAGCCTCTTATGGATCGACCTTTATCGTCGGTGCCAATACGAATAAATTTAAAGGCTCCGATAACTTTACGAAATGGGTGAAGACCGCAAGAAATGGCCTGCTGCTTAGCAGTCAGGGGTATTTAACGATATTCCCGGTCAAGGTAACCGAGTATCCGGCTAAGCCGGATGGTTATCTGATGGCAGAGGGCGTTGGAAGATATGTCAGGATACCGGAATATAACTTTACATAAGATGTAACCGAGAATAGTTAGGAGGATGAAAAATGAGTGATAGCATGTATGTAGATAGTGCAGCAGCAGAAACCGAAGCATCGCAGATATCCGGTGCAGCAACGTATTTTACAGCGGAAAGCTTATCTTCAAGAGACGATGAGAGTACAATAACTGCAAATGGGAATAGCAAAAAAACTTTTTCAGAATCCCAAAGTATCATTTCAACACTTGGAAATGCATTGGATAAAGATGTAGCAAATATTAGAAATTTAGGAAACGCTTTTGCGGAATTTGATACAATGATGGGAATGCATAGGTAATTTTTTGATTTCTGCTACAAATTGTACAGAGGTAACATATAGCTTCTCGGCGAATGGTTCTGGAAGAAGGGTAATAATTACCACAGGGGATGCTAAGACAAGGCAGAGGTATCAAGAGCTAGCAGAGACATCTATTAACACATATAGGAATGTGAGTCAAAATGATGTGCGTACCCAGCGCTGGACATCTGAATATGCACAGTACACTTATAAAGCAGCTACTGGTCTGGAGGTTCCGGATAAGGACGCTACTTATACGATACTGTCAACATTGGATAAAAGCCATGCAAACAGTAAAATATCAGGTTATCTGTCATACCGTGAAGATGGGCAATTGATGTATACTCCGCAAGTATTTTCGGGTGATTCAGGTCAAGTAGCTACTTGTCAATTTGGAACAGGAGAGTTTGCAGAGCCAATCTATGACTTTACAGATCAATTGGCGGCACCAACGGTAGTAGATGAGAAAACACAGGCACTGTTTGAGTCAAAATTGGAGGTGCGTTAAAAATGGAAAATAAAACGAGAGAGTACATATTTATAGTGATTATCAATCTGCTATATGCGATTATTTCATATTCTTTTCTGGGAGGGATTTCATCAATTCTTATTGCATATATGGATATACTTGCACTTATATCTACAGCGCTATGGGTTGTATATATCATAACTCAATACATGATAATAAAAAAAGCGAATTGGAAAAAAGATAAAAGTATACAAGAAATTCTCAGAGCGATTTTATTTAGTGTCTGTTTTATCATACTAAAGATGTGCGGTGATTTTATATTTACAAGAGTATCAATATTCAACCAGACGATGCGAAGAACAGCTATTTTATTAGAAATAGAGAGTTGTTTCTGGGGAGGAATATTAATAGTAACCTTATTTTTAGTGATAGGAAGGGCAAAAGTGATTTGGAGTTGGAAAAGGATTAGAGTACCGTTACTTACTTCCATATTTCCACTTCTAGGGTACGGTGCTTTTGTGATAAATCGCTTACGCCAATATTCGATAGCAGTTGAGATGTATGGAGATACATTGGAGCAAATTGAAAGTATTGATTTGTATTTTGCCTATAAGATCACGGATGGAAATGCATGGTTCTATGCCGCTTTTGCAATTGCGCTGTGGTGGTTTATGCGCAGATTAACGGAAGTGGAGAAGGAAGAGGTTGTGAAAGAAAATAAACGTATATTGCCTTTTACCTTTATAGACAATTATGAGGCACAAGAGACCGAAGGACTGGTGGAGCTATTAGCGGCTTCTAATGATATAGAGGTTGGTATGTTATGCAATCTTCTGCAGGAAAATGAGATTCCATCGGTAGTACAGGACAAGGAAAGTGGTGCTGCTATGAAGCTCTATCTTGGGGGTTCTATTTACGAGAAACGAATATTGGTTGATAAATCTCAATATTCTAAAGCAAAAAAATTGATTGAGGAAGTTTATAGTAGTGGCGGGCAGGAAATGGAAGATATGGCGGAGTATGAAGAATTGTCCAGAGCAAGAGAACGCCAAAGAACTATATTTTTAGCTGCCACAGGAGGAATAATTGTTGTATTCGTACTGATTGTTTGGCTGGTGAGGTAAATGATTTAAAGAACGAAGAAAGCTGGATGGTTATCTAATAGTAGAGGAAATAGGAGGAAGAACGCATGATCTGGTTTGAGAAAGTATTATTCGGCAGAATTGTTAAAATGAAAGTACCTCAGGATTTTAAAGAGGTTAATATAACCGAGTTGCCGAAAAACTTAGTTAAGATTTATCCTCACGCTGCATATGACAATGGGGCAGACGTTTTTATTCTTGCTAAATTAGTTGAGAATCAAATGGTGGGTGATGATATGGCTTTGGAATTGAAAAAGATTGCAGAGGTTTTAGCCAATCAGGAAACAAGCTTTAAAGTCCATAAGGTGACTCATCGGAAGAAGGGGAAAATGCAGCAGGGATTGATTTGTTTTACTGCCGGAGAAGGCGGGAATAAGCGGTATTACTGGTTATTGAATTATACCATTGATAACCTGTGGGGATTATTTATGACCAGCGCTTTATCAGAAGAGAAAGAAGACTGGGATGAGATATTTTTACGATTCTTTGATTCTATTGAGGTAAGTCGGGAAAGGGGAAAAGAACATGGAAGATAATCATGATGAAATGCACGAAGAAATTAGAAAAAGGATGGATGCACTTGCAGAACAAGACCGCGAATTACAGCAATTGGAAAAGAAACTGGACAAGGCCAGAGATGAATACCTGGAAGTGCAAAAAGGAGTACTTTCAGGGTATGATGAAATTACGAATGTTCCGGTAATGGATGCATTTTATGAGCATTTACATCAGAGTTTTGAAAATATTAAGAGAACCGATGTTGATGTGCAGGAACAATTTGACGAGCAGCTGGAAGAAATAAAAACAGCGCGGCGAAAGCTGAATAATGAAATCAGTGACTGCGAGGAAAACTATTATAAGCAGGGAGGTAATAGGTAATGGGATTAAAATCTTCAATATCAGAAGCGCTAAAGATAAAAAAAATAATTCAGGAGCAGGGAAATGATGTTACAATAATAAGTGTTTCCAAAGCAAATGCTCAGGGGGTAGAAGCTCATACCACCGGTGAAGGTATCTATGATACACTGGTAACTAACATGCAGATGTATAGCGAATGTATAGCAAGAGATGCTAAGTATATTGCGGATGTTGCATGGGGGTTTGATCAACTGGATCAAGAGATTGGCAATCAGCACCGCAGCAGTTAGGAGGGAGAACTGAAATGGTTAAATTGACAATAGGCAGTGTAAAATCAGAGCTGCAAATGATGAACATAAATCTGACTGGCTTGAAAAGTAAAACACAGACATTGAAAAATCGCTTCACTCAGTTTAGCTCCAATCAGGAACTGACGGGAACTGCCTATAACTCACATAAAGATTATATCGAAAATATGCAAAATCCAACGGCAGATGGGATCAACCAGCTCTGTGACATTATGATAACATCAAACAATGAGTATAGCAGCGCATTGGATGAGTATTTTGGGGATGTTCATGAGATTGATGAAGCAAAATGGCGGACAGAATATGAGGGACTGGTTGCTAATTACAACTCTCTAAACGGATATTTCAACTGGTTTATGGAGTTTCTGGGCAGAATCTCGGGCGCTGCTGCTGGAATTAAAGAGCATTATGATATACACGGGATGCTAAGGACAGCAAATTCATTAGGGGAGCAACTGGAACTGATTCGCGAAGATATAGAGTGGTACCGTGAACACATTGAAAAAATCGGGGAATTATTATCGGCTACTTCCGGTATATATATTCATGCCAATATGCTTAGTGAAGCAATCGGACCGGCAATCAGTCTATTAGGGAAAATATCGGTTGGGGCTGATGGAGGATATAATGTATGTGCAGTCAATAGAAAGGTTTTTCAGGATATCCAGAATGCGAAGATTATGATAGAAGTCTCTCAAAAACTGCAATCAGAATTGGGAGATGATTATCTGAGTGGTGAAGCGTTTGCCGCTCTGGAAAGTGATGAGCAGATTAAATATATTAGTAGGCTGGCTGAGGTAGTACAGAAATATTTTCCCAGCCTTTCTTCGGATTTAGCCGAAGGAATGATAGAAATACCACTGGCGCCGGGATTATATCTCTATGCCGGTGAATCCATAGCGGTTGACGTAGAAACGGATAGTCCGGCTACGCTCAAGATTGCGGTAGGTAAGAATAAGGAGATACTGACGAATTGGGAAGTGAATGTCGGCAATATTCGGGGAGAAAATTTTGACGATGGCTGGTCTGTGGGGCATACATATAAAATAGATGATAAAAGCACGGCATATATCAAAGTTGAACTGGGATCTCTTACTAATGAAGTTAAAGGAGAATGGGGTGTGGAAACAAAAGTGGATAACGGAGGTATGGTTACGACAAAGTGTGGCATAAAAGTGAAAAATTCTGATGAGCAGTGGCAGACAGTTCCGGCTGCAGACTTCCAGTTGAATGGAGTGGACAATATCAAGTTTGATTCAGAACTATGGGAATATTTAGGGCCGATTTTTGGCCCGGCACCAAGCCCGGTGCCGGTGTTTGGATAGGGGGAATATGGTGAATATGGTGAGAGATAAGCGGAATGTCATTTCAATCATTTTAATAGTGCTGGTGGCGGCAGTTGGAGCCCGTATTGCACAGCAAAAATATGCGTTAGTAGATAATGATAAAACTACGGATATTGCAAGGGTCGAAATACCAAGAACAATGGAAATTCCAGAAGGTGAAACATGTTTCATT
>Ga0153940_1000062_pt1 | contig 69155 bp, 41 predicted proteins | sample TSNJ024MetaG_FD_104736 | JGI IMG/M metagenome (GOLD analysis project Ga0153940, IMG submission 104736) | Attine ant fungus gardens microbial communities from New Jersey, USA - TSNJ024 MetaG | ecosystem: Host-associated > Fungi > Mycelium > Unclassified | place: USA: New Jersey, Brendan T. Byrne... | reverse complement strand
TGAGCGCTTTTGATGGTTTTGTAAACCATATAGTAGAAAAACAGAAATGGCAGGAACAGAAATAACTCTATATACTTTTTGTCTATTTATTTTGTATTAGTTAAGACCGTAATCATTGAATAATGGCCGTTGTGAAACGGCCCTTATTGCTTATTTGGGAATAGCTAAACTTAAAAAAAATATTGAGAAAGAGAGGGGGCGTTTTTTTATCCTTTAGCAGTATCCAATGTTTATCATAAAATTTTGAACGGGTATAAAATCGAATTTCGACCTTGTACATCAGGATTTTTTCCGGCTATTGGATGAACGGTTCCCGGGATTGAGCCGGAATGATAAAATACTGTGTGCTTACCTGTATATGAACCTTTCAACGAAAGAAATAGCTCCTTTATTGAATATATCTACACGTGGGGTAGAGGTAAACAGATACAGGCTACGAAAGAAGATGAATCTCGACCGGGATGTAAATCTGTCGGAATATCTGCAAAATCTAAAGTAATATTTTGACATTTTGATATGATTGAAGGCTGATATATGAAGATGTCAGCCTTTATTTTTGTTAAAATATCCCCCGTACTCTTTCTTTATATGAAATTTGTCGTTAAACATGCTTAGAAATATATTAAATATTTTCATTGGAAAAAATATAAATCTTATCTTCGGAAAATGCAATTGAGAGGAAGAAAGAATCTACTGATATACTATTTTAGTCCAACTTTCTGCTGCATTTAAATTTAACAAAGTAATAAATCGGTCTGCGACCTTAAGAACTCAATAATCATGGAAATCAGACTCAATAACCAGCTACCTGCATACCCCTCTTTCGTGGACGGAATACGCCGTGCTCCCGACCGGGGATATAAACTGACTCCTGCCCAAACAGAACTAGCTCTTAAAAATGCTTTACGATATATACCTAATGAACTCCATGAAACTCTGGCTCCGGAATTTCTCGAAGAATTGAAAACCCGGGGGCGTATATACGGGTATCGCTACCGTCCACAGGGTGATATTTATCCGAAGCCGATAGATAAATATAAAGGAAACTGTATAGAGGGAAAGGCCTTTCAGGTAATGATAGACAATAATCTGTGCTTCGATATCGCTCTCTACCCTTACGAACTGGTTACATACGGAGAAACAGGACAAGTTTGCCAAAACTGGATGCAGTACCGCCTGATAAAGCAATATCTGGAAGTAATGACTGGAGAGCAAACTCTCGTCATTGAATCGGGTCATCCTTTAGGTTTGTTCAGATCAAAACCGGATGCACCCCGTGTTATCATTACCAATTCGATGATGGTAGGTATGTTCGATAATCAGGCTGATTGGGAGATTGCCGCACAGATGGGCGTTGCCAATTATGGACAGATGACGGCCGGAGGATGGATGTACATAGGTCCTCAGGGAATTGTACATGGTACATTCAATACACTGCTGAATGCCGGGCGGTTGAAACTGGGTATTTCACAGAACAGAAATCTGAACGGTTACCTATTTGTTTCTTCCGGCCTCGGTGGTATGAGCGGTGCTCAGCCAAAAGCAGCCGATATAGCAGGAGCAGTATCTATTACGGCGGAAGTGGATTACTCACGGATAGAAACCCGTTATAATCAGGGTTGGGTACATCATATTGTTACGGATGCGGGCGAAGCCTTTAAATTAGCAAAGACAGCCAAAAGAGAAAGAAAATCTTGTTCTATAGCCTATCTTGGTAATGTTGTCGACTTGCTTGAATATGCCCATAAAAATCAGATACACATCGATTTATTGTCCGACCAGACATCATGCCATGCTGTATATGAAGGAGGATATTGCCCTGTCGGAATCTCTTTTGAGGAGCGCACCCGTTTATTGAAGAAAGACAGGAACACTTTTCGTAAGCTGGTGGATGAATCGTTAAGACGTCATTTCGAAGTAATCCGTAAACTCGTAAATCGTGGAACCTATTTCTTCGATTATGGCAATTCATTTATGAAAGCCATATATGATGCCGGGGTAAAAGAGATTTCTAAAAACGGGATAGATGAAAAGGACGGATTTATATGGCCATCCTATGTCGAAGACATCATGGGACCCGAGTTGTTCGACTATGGATACGGTCCGTTTCGTTGGGTATGCCTGAGCGGAAAGCACGAAGACCTGATTAAGACCGACCATGCGGCAATGGAGTGTATAGACCCTACACGAAGAGGTCAGGACAAGGATAATTATGAATGGATTCGCGATGCTGAGAAAAATCAATTGGTTGTAGGTACGCAAGCGCGTATACTTTATCAGGATGCTTTAGGGCGTATGAATATTGCCCTGAAATTCAATGAACTGGTACGCGATGGTGAAGTAGGCCCTATTATGCTCGGTCGCGATCATCATGATGTAAGCGGTACTGATTCTCCTTTCCGCGAAACCGCCAATATAAAAGACGGCAGTAATGTAATGGCCGATATGGCTGTACAATGTTTTGCCGGAAATGCTGCCCGTGGTATGAGTCTGATTGCACTTCACAACGGAGGAGGCGTAGGTATCGGCAAGTCGATAAACGGCGGATTCGGATTAGTTTGCGATGGAAGTGAACGAATCGATGGTATTATCCGTTCATCTATGTTGTGGGATGTAATGGGAGGAGTTGCCCGCCGTTCGTGGGCAAGAAATGGGAATGCAATAGAAACCTGCGAATTATTCAACCAATCCCATAAAGACGGATACCATATCACGATGCCTTATCTGGCTGATGATGAATATATAAAACAACTTTGTAAATAATGAAGAAACTGATAACCCTGATATTATTGTTCGTTTCACTAAACTCTTTTTCCCAACTGGATCTGGCTAAAGTGGCCATGGATATTACTGTAGAAGGAAAATACCTGTATCAACTGGAAAAAGCCGCATGGAGTGGGACAGATATATTCTCTAAAAGTTATAAAGAACCTCACCGGATAGGAGGCTACTTTTCCTTTATGGATGGCAATAAACCCAAATGCCTGGTCTTTTCTAAAGGGGATAATCCGAGAGTTCTCGGTGTTGTGTCTTTTGGTGATATCAGTATAGTGGAAACGGCCACAATAGATTTTAAAGAAAGGGATTTCAAGGCCTTTGAAAAAGAACTATATACCATCCGTACAAAAGCTTTCGAAGAAGTGCAGCGGGATACTTTGTTCAAAGCTTATAACAATACCAGCCTGAATTTGATTCCCACTAACAAAGGAGGGGAAAAGATCGTATATGCTCTCACAGCGCCGAAAGTAACGGGCACAGTTCTTTTTGGTAACGATTACCTGATGGTCTTTGACAAAGGCAATAATCTGATAGAAAAGGAAAGGCTTCATCGCAATCTGATTCCTATAAAGTTTGATGATGAACAAGAGGCTATTGCTTCGATGCATTCCCATGCAGAAGGAACAGACGAATTTATCACAGCCACCGACATATGCACACTGATGCTTTATGCGAAGTTTGCCGGCTGGAAGCAGCATATTGTAACGTCTCGATATTATGTAAGTATCTGGGACTGTGAGAATGAATCACTAGTTATAATGACAAGGGATGATTATGAGAAATTGGGGAAAGAATCTAAAGAATAAAAACAACATACCATGAGCTCAAACAAAATCGTAGAATGCGTGCCTAATTTCAGCGAAGGGCGCGATTTGGAAAAGGTAGAAAAGATAGTGAATGCTTTCCGTGCAAAAGAAGGCGTAAAGCTACTCGATTACAGCACAGATAAAGACCATAACCGCATGGTCGTAACCGTAGTAGGTGAACCAGAACCTCTAAAGAAAGCTGTAATAGAAGCTATCGGCATTGCCGTAGAAACTATTGACCTAAACTATCACAAAGGGCAGCATCCGCGTATGGGTGCAGTAGATGTAGTACCGTTTATCCCTATTCGCAATGTGTCGATGGAAGAAGCCATCAATCTATCCAAAGAAGTGGCTAAAGAAGTGGCAGACAAATACAACTTACCCATTTATCTATACGAGAAAGCTGCATCTGCGCCACATCGCGAAAACCTGGCTACTATTCGCAAAGGAGAATATGAGGGCTTGAAAGATAAAATGGAATTGCCCGAATGGAAACCTGATTTCGGCCCTGCACAGCCGCACCCGACAGCAGGGGCTACCGTTATAGGCGCACGCATGCCGTTAGTGGCTTACAATGTGAACCTGAATACTGATAAGCTCGAAATAGCCGATGCTATTGCCAGGAAAGTACGTTTCCTCGGCGGTGGACTTCGCTTTTGTAAAGCTATGGGTGTGGAGCTTACCGACAGGGGTGTTGTACAGGTATCGATGAACCTGACTGATTTTACGAAGACAGCTATCTACCGTGCCCACGAGCTGGTACGCATCGAGGCTAACCGCTACGGGGTAAGTGTTGTAGGAGCAGAAATTATCGGCCTTGTTCCCATGGATGCGCTGATAGATACCGCTGCCTATTACCTCGGGCTGGAAGGGTTTTCTACAAAGCAGGTATTGGAAACCCATCTGATGGAATAAAATAGGATTTAAAGATTTTAAATTTCAAAATTTAAAGATTCAGAATGAAACACGGGAATATCATCATAAAGAACGCAGCGCAACTGGTTACTTGTAGCGGGTTCTCAGCAAAGAAAGGAAGGGAGATGCCCAACCTTTCAATAATAGAGAACGGAACGGTTATCGTTTCCGGTGGCATCATCACCTATGTGGGAAAGGATGCTAATTGCCCGCCGCTATCAGATTTTCCTAACCATGAAATTATCGATGCTACGGGTAAGGCTGTACTTCCTGGCTTTGTGGATTCCCATACCCATTTCATATTCGGAGGATACCGCGAAGAAGAATTCTCGTGGCGTATGCGTGGCGATAGCTATATGTCGATTATGGAGCGTGGAGGTGGTATTCACAACACGATGACCGCGACACGCAATGCTTCGTTCGACGAATTGAAAAATTCGGGCCGGAAACGTCTCAACAGCATGCTGGCAATGGGTGTTACTACCGTTGAAGGCAAGAGCGGGTATGGCATGGATAAGGCAACCGAGTTGAAGCAACTTGAGGTTATGAAATCGTTGAATGAAGAACACGCCGTAGATATTGTCAGTACGTTTATGGGTGCGCACGCTACCCCTACGGAATATAAAGGACGGGAGAACGACTTCCTCGATTATATGATTGAAGAAGTAATGCCCGAAGTAAAGGAAAAAAACCTTGCCGAATGCTGTGATATCTTTTGTGAAAAGAATGTATTCGATATCGAACAGTCGCGCAGGTATCTCACCGCTGCACGTGATCTGGGTTTCAAATTGAAAATACATGCCGATGAGATTGTCACTCTGGGCGGTGCGGAACTCGCCGCCGAGTTGAAAGCCCTTTCTGCCGACCATCTGCTACAAGCCTCGGATAAGGGAATCGGGGATTTGGCAGAGAGCGGAGTAGTGGCAACATTGCTTCCATGTACCGCTTTTTCTCTAAAGGAACATTATGCTCGGGGACGTTATATGATAGACTCCGGTTGTGCAGTGGCTTTGGCTACTGACCTGAATCCGGGGAGCAGCTTTACGAACTCTATTCCATTGCTGTTTGCCCTGGCTTGTATCTATATGCAGCTATCTCCCGAAGAAGCTTTGACAGCTTTAACCATAAACGGAGCGGCAGCAGTGGGAAAAGCTGATAAAACCGGCAGTATAGATGTTGGAAAACAGGGCGATCTGGTTATTCTGGAATATCCGTCATATAAATTTCTGCCATATCATATAGGTATGAATATTGTGGAAAAGGTGATAAAAAAGGGACAGCTTATTTCAAGATTTCAAGTTTCAAGATTTCAAAATTAAAAGCATTAAAATGGCAAGGATAGAACGATTTGAAGACTTAGATGTTTGGAAACTGACTCGGGAATTTGCAAAAGATATTTATCAATTGACAAATGAAGGAGAGTTTGCAAAAGATTTTCGATTGAGAGACCAAATAAGAGGTTCTACCGGTTCAATTATGGATAATATCGCAGAAGGATTTGAACGTGATGGACGTAAAGAGTTTATTCAGTTCTTATATATTGCCAAAGGTTCGTGCGGAGAAACTAGAAGCCAATTATATAGAGCGTTAGATGTAAATTATATAACTAAGGAATTTTTTGAGATTCATTACCAGAAAGCGATGATAATTTCCCAATCTCTATCCAACTTCATAAAATACTTGAAACAATCAGAAATTAACGGATTAAAAAACAAACAATTATAATAACCATAAGATTTCAGACTCAGAAATCCCAATCTTGAAATTTTGAAACCTGAAATCTTGAAATACCCAATTACCATGCTTGTAAATCTATCAGTTAAAGAATTCCTATCCCAAACAGCCGGCAATGATCCTGTTCCCGGGGGAGGTAGTATTTCCGCATTGAATGCCGCAATTTCGGCAGCCCTTGCCGAAATGGTTGCTAACCTTACCATTGGCAAGAAGAAATATGAAGATAAAGAAGAAATGATGAAGAAGATAGCAGCATCGGCAAACAACTATCGCGCACTCTTTATCCATGATATAGATGCCGATTCGGATGCATATGACAAAGTCTTTGCTGCATTCAAACTCCCGAAAGAAACAGACGAAGAAAAGGCCGAGCGCAGCAAACAGATACAGGCTACTACTAAAATAGCTGCCGAAGTGCCTATGGATGTCGCACGTAAAGCCTTTGCCATAATGGAGGTCATAGAGGAAGTTGCCGAACATGGTAACCAGAATGCCATAACAGATGCTTGCGTAAGTATGATGGCTGCACGTACAGCTGTATTAGGCGCGATACTGAATGTGAAGATAAATCTCTCCGCATTAAAAGATGAAGAGTATGCCGCACGTATGAGAGAAGAATGCGGCCAGTTGGAAAAGGCGGCTGTAGCTAAAGAACAAGCTTTGCTGGAAAAGGTAAATAAAACACTATAACCTATGAAGAACGTCTATTATGTCGGTTCAGGTGAACTAACCTTCGGAATACTGGAGCAAATCATAAACAAGAATCTGAAACTGGAACTAGCTCCCGAAGCTAAAGATCGTATCCAGAAATGCCGCGATTACCTCGATGAAAAAATCAAGTCGCAGAAAACTCCCATGTACGGTATTACCACAGGGTTCGGTTCGCTCTGCAACAAGAACATATCTCCCGACGAACTTACCCGCTTGCAGGAGAATCTTGTGAAATCGCATGCATGTAGTGTAGGCGAGGAGATATCTCCGGTCATTGTTAAGCTCATGATGTTGCTCAAAGCACATGCCCTGTCTCTTGGATATAGCGGTGTGCAGGTAATAACGGTTCAGCGTATTATCGACTTTTTCAATAATGATATTATCCCTATCGTTTGCGACCGCGGTTCGCTTGGCGCATCGGGTGACCTGGCTCCGCTTGCTAACCTTTTCCTCCCTCTGATTGGGGCGGGAGATGTCTATTACCAGGGCAAAAAGCGTGAGGCAATGAGCGTACTGGATGAATTCGGCTGGAAGCCTATCCGCCTGATGAGTAAGGAGGGACTGGCATTACTCAACGGTACACAGTTTATGAGTGCTAACGGTGTATTCGCCATGCTCCGTGCCTTTGCCATATCAAAGAAAGCGGATTTGATAGCAGCCTTATCACTGGAAGCCTTTGATGGTTGCCTCGATCCGTTCTATGAAGGAATACAAAAGATGCGTCCGCATCAGGGGCAGATCGACACAGCAGCCAACTTCTGCAAGTTGCTTGAAGGCAGTGAACTTATTTCGCGGGAAAAGGCTCACGTACAAGATCCTTACTCTTTCCGATGTATTCCACAGGTCCACGGAGCAACAAAGGATGCAATGAACTATGTGGCATCAGTCTTGTTGACGGAGATAAACTCAGTGACCGACAACCCGACCATCTTCCCTGATGAGGATAAAATCGTGTCGGGCGGAAATTTCCACGGGCAGCCATTGGCGCTCTCTTTCGACTTTCTTGCGATTGCATTAGCCGAGCTGGGCAATATTTCCGAACGGCGTGTGGCCCAGTTGATTATGGGCCTTCGCGGATTGCCTGAATTTCTTGTCGCTAATCCGGGCGTCAACTCCGGCTTTATGATCCCGCAATATACATCCGCTTCGATGGTTAGCCAGAATAAGATGTACTGCTATGCTGCATCGAGCGATTCCATCGTATCGTCCAACGGGCAGGAAGACCACGTGAGTATGGGGGCGAATGCAGCCGTCAAATTATTCAAGATAATGGATAACCTGAATCATATTCTTGCAATAGAACTGATGAATGCTGCGCAGGGAATAGATTTCCGCCGTCCTGTAAAAACATCTCCGATACTCGAAAACTTCCTTAAAGAATACAGGAAAGAAGTAGCTTTTATCAATGACGATATTGTGATGTACAAAGAGATACATAAAACAGTGGCGTTCCTCAACAGAGTTTCTCTCGACTTCATTGATTGGCAATAATCTTTTCTATATAATATCCGGACAGCCATAGGTTCTGTTCTTTTATAAATAAGAACCTGATATAAAAAGATTTTGTTACTTTTTCTAATCAATCTTTAAATCCTTAAACATTAAATCTCTAAATCCTAGAACCAGCATTTGGCTCCGCCGATTTTCGATTCAAAAAACTAACACCCAAAAGCTATATATTATAGATAAAGATATTCGAGAAAAATCAACCTGTTTTATATAATCATCGGGGAACGATAATTTTCCGGTCTGACATATTCTTTCTAATTTTATTCCTCATAATAAAACAGCATGCTACGGGATTTTGCAGCCATAGATTTTGAAACAGCCAACGAACAACTATCCAGTGTTTGCAGCGTGGGTATCGTAATAGTGCGGAACGGAATTATCTGTGACCGCTTCTATAGTCTTATACAGCCGGAACCAAACTATTATACTTATGGAAACAGCAATGTGCATGGCCTTACATATGAAGATACTCTAAATGCCGAAGTTTTCTCAAAAGTATGGATGCAGATAGAACCTCTGGTTGGAGAACTGCCTCTGGTTGCTCATAATAAAGGCTTTGATGAAGCCTGCCTGAAAGCTGTATTTAAGACTTACCGGATGGACTATCCTGATTACAGATTCTATTGTACGCTGGCCGCGTCGAGGCGTCAGTTACGCCATCTGCCCAATCATCAATTACACACTGTAGCTGAAGATTGCGGATATATACTTACCAACCATCATAATGCACTTGCCGACGTGGAAGCCTGCGCAGAGATCGCGTTACAGTTATTATAAAACCATGCATTCTGTGCATGACTATACCTCAAAGTGAAAGCCTGTAAATGTTTTTCATAGAAAGGCAAGCAATATTTTTTAAAAAACCGTATATTTGATAATAACTAACAATTGAATGTATGGTACCAAAATCAGATATGAAGCTGGCAGTCCTTATCGATGCCGATAATATACCCTACTCCAACATAAAAGGTATGCTCGATGAAATAACCAAGTTCGGAATACCAACTATCAAACGCATTTATGGCGATTGGACAAAACCATCGGTATCGGGATGGAAACAACCCTTGCTCGAACATGCCATAACCCCGATACAACAGTATAGCTACACTACAGGAAAAAATGCAACAGACTCTGCCATGATTATTGATGCAATGGATATATTGCATAGCGACAAAGTAGACGGTTTTTGTCTCGTATCCAGCGACAGCGACTTTACGCGTCTGGCCGTGCGGTTGAGGGAATCCGGAATGTTTGTGCTCGGACTGGGGGAGAAAAAGACCCCTAATCCTTTTATCGTAGCCTGCGACAAATTTATCTACATAGAGATACTTGAGAATTCTGATAATCAGCAGAACACACAATCGCCGGGAGCATCCACAGAAACCAAGAGCCCTAATATTGAACCTGTGAACAAGAAGCTTATCCAGTTACTTAAGAGTACAATCCGCGATGTGGCTGATGATGATGGCTGGGCATATCTCGGTGAGGTGGGTAACCTGATCATTAAGAAGCGTCCCGATTTTGACTCCCGCAACTATGGTTTTCCAAAACTAACCCCCCTGATAAAATCACAGAAAAAGGTTTTTGAAATAGATGAACGGGATATTGACAAGAGCCGCACAAAACTCATTTATGTGAAAGTGAAGGAATAGATATCCTCTAAATTTTTAAATCAATCAACGATATTATTTCTCTAACTATAGGTAGATGAATGCCTACTGTCACCCTCTTTTTTCTGCCTCTTAAATGTTATAATACTATAAAATATGTAACAGAGTCTTCAATCCGGCCTGCTTACGGCAATATTTTCCGTATATTGTAAAGAATCAACAAAACATATCAAATTTTTAACATTAAGATGGACAGAGTATTAAAATCATATACTCTCCACAATTTCCTTACTATTCCCCAGATAACATCATTATCGAAGGAAATGGTAAAGGATATCGAAGTTGTAGGAAGAGTATTACCATTTAAAACCAACAACTATGTGGTGGATGAACTGATAGATTGGGATAATCTTGACACCGACCCTATTTTTACATTGAACTTCCCGAGGCGGGGCATGTTGGAGAAAAAGCATTATACAACTGTAGAGCGGCTTTTAAACGAGCATACCGGCGACAACAGGGAGCTAAATGAGAAAATACAGCAAATACGATTATCCCTCAACCCTAATCCGGCCGGACAGGAACATAATGTTCCCTATCTGGGAGAAATAAAGCTGAAAGGTATTCAGCACAAATATCCGGAGACAGTCTTATTCTTCCCCAGCCAGGGACAAACCTGCCATGCATACTGCACATTCTGTTTCCGATGGCCGCAGTTTTCAGGGATGAACGAACTGAAATTTGCGATGAAAGAAGCCGACCTGCTCCTCAAGTACCTGCGCCTGCACACAGAAGTTACCGATGTACTGTTTACCGGTGGTGACCCCATGATAATGAATGCCTCTACTCTGGAAGCCTATATAAAGCCTCTGCTCGAACCGGAGTTCGACCATATCCGCACTATCCGTATCGGAACAAAGTCTCTGGCATACTGGCCATACAGGTATCTGAGCGATAAAGACAGCGATGATATTATCCGCCTGTTTGAACTCGTAAATCGTTCGGGTAAGAATCTTTCCCTTCAGGCCCACTTCAATCATCCTAGAGAACTATCTACCGAAGCCGTTAGACAAGCTATCGCCCGTATTCGCTCGACAGGCTCGCAGATACGCACACAATCTCCTCTCCTGCGCAATATCAATGACAAACCCGAACTATGGGCAAAGATGTGGCGCAAACAGGTAGATCTGGGATGTATTCCATATTATATGTTCATTGCGCGCGACACCGGATCGAAGCATTACTTCGAATTGCCACTGGAAAAATGCTGGCAGATATTCCGCCGTGCTTACAGACAGGTCAGCGGCCTGTGCCGTACTGTCAGGGGGCCCAGTATGAGCGACCATGCGGGAAAGATACAGGTGTTAGGCGTGCAGGAAGTAAAAGGAGAGAAGATATTTGTTCTCCGTTTTATACAAGGACGAAACCCTAAATGGGTGGATATTCCTTTCTTTGCCGAATATGAGCCTAGAGCGACATGGTTCAATCAGTTAAAGCCAGCCTTTGGTGAAGAGAAATTCTTCTTTGAAGAACAACGGACCAAATTGGAAGCCACTAAGCCATTCTTATTCGAATAGTGTCCGTTCTTTTGCTACAATATAAGAGCAGCTTCCGGGTATGATTACGGAAGCTGCTTTCTTTTATTTTGTTTGTACAGGATACCTGTTTCCTTTGTAGCTTTTGAGCATAGCGCGTGTGGAACCTATATTCAGCTTCGAGTCGAGCCGTACCGGCATACGGTTATTATCGTTGGTTATATACACCTTCATAGCTTCTTTCTTATCACTGAAAGCATCATCCATGATACTTAGGGTCAGCTTCATACAGCTATATTTATTATCGTCGTTCGCTTCCACGATCTCTATTCCCTCATATTCTATCACCATATTTACTTTCTTCTTTCCCGAAATAAAGTCGACTTTAACAGTCTCTCCTTTTTTCATTCCGGAATAATTGAGGGTGCGGGCATAATATACAACACTCATCATATCATACATACAAGAATGAGACGTCAGTGTTTCATTAAATTTAAAATCGCCGTTTTTATGTCTTATTGTATTTATGCTTACCTTATCACCTGTATAGGTATATGTTACCCTTTCCTTTGTATAATCTTTACCTTCCGCCGCATTCTTAACATAGGCGAGAGGCACTAAGTCTTTCGTAAGATAACACGACAAAGTATCATTCAGGCTGAATATTTTCCTTGCAGTACCTGTCGACTGAGCCATCAGTGTCATCTTAAGGGCATCGGTATTATTATACCTCTCAGCCACAGTCTTTAATGTAGATATTCCGGCTTTTGTATGGATGAGTCCGTATTTGAAATACAAATCATAAGTCATTTCCTCACCTGCCTGAAAGTAGATGTTATTTATTTTACATTTACCCTGCGCCTGTGTATGCATACTGACTAAAACCAATAACATCAGCGCTATTCCTGTAATTCTTTTAATCATACTCTTATTATTTTACCCGATCGGCATTAATATCCACTGTTCATACTTTGATTACTGCTGCTTCTCGCCCCATATTGGGAATTATTGCTTCTGCTCGAATTCGAATCGGTCGAGTTTCTCGATCTATCTCTATTCTGCTGATTTTCTTTTTCCTCTTTTTCTTCGAGCTGCTTCCTTCTCGATTCTTTTTCCTGAGGTTTCTGTTTTGTAATTTCCAAAGGTTTCTGCTTCGCCAATGTGGCCGGATCTATTATCCAGGCCTCATCGTCATAGACTTCCGAGAATGCCCTTATTTTATATTCCTTCGGCGAATAACAAACCATTTCCGGCTGCAAACCTTTCTGGAAATCGCCTGTATCCCATATTCCGTTATTATTGCTGTCCAGGACAATGCGTACATAATATGACCCCGGGTCCAAATCTTTAAAGACTGCAATATTATCTATGACCCGAGTTTTGCGAATTGGTTTATCCGACTTATCTAAAAGTTCCATAAAAGAGGGAATACTATCTATACCTGCAACTCTGATAGCAAGCTGTCCGTACTGATCTTCGGCCTTTACCTTAAATTTCTGGTCGATCTTATTATTCCATAACCCGTATATACTGTATATAGAAGCCGAGTCTATCTGTATACGGTATTCATTATTATACCCCCATTTATTCCGGATAGTATATTTTCTTGGATTCACACTATCTGCTTCGAGCTGGAACGGAATATCATAATACACAGTATCTCTCAACTGCTGTAATTTTATTTTATTCGATAAAGTATCCATAACAGGCTCTTCAAACAACAGCGAAATGCTTTTATGAGTATCCCATGCAGAGGAAAGGTTATTTGCTATGTTCAGGAAAGTGATTTCAGGTTCGTCACTCTCTCCTTCCTTTTTCTTTTTTTCTTTCTTCTTATCATCTTTTACGGGCTTTCGGGTTCTGTCCATAAAAGTCAGGGTATCAGTTACCGGCAGGGATTGATTCAGCGTATCTGTCTTCAGGTAAGTAACCCGGATAGACAATGTATCTATTGCCATCACCTCTTTGTCCTTGATCCAATATGTAATAGTATCGTTTTTAGGAGTTCGTTCCATTATAAACCAGTCTTTGCTTCCGTCAAAGTTCAACGGCTCTATCTGAGGCATCTCTGTAGGTGCTCCAAAAAAGAGGGACAACTTATTCCGGATACGTTCATGCTTCTGTAAAAACTGACGCTGAAAGCCCGATTTAAACGTCCGTAATATTATATTGTCCGGTAAAAAACGAGTATATTGTACTGCCACAACGGTATCTATCACTTTCTTTTCCTTATCCACATAAGTGGTATCGAAGCGTGAAGCTTTTTCAGATGCAGGCTCCACGATAGTTTCCATAAAAGCAATGGCTTCTGACGGATTATCGTACATATAATCGCGGTTAGAGTCATCCAGCGCGTACAACCTATACTTGCCGGGAGCAACACCACGGATGGTAAAATCACCGGATTCATTTGTGCGCGAGATGCGTTCAAACTTGGTTTTAGTAAAAGCTGTATCGTTCAGATTGGAATGAAGTCCGACATAAATACCTTTTACAGGCTCCAGATTATCTGCTGTAAGTACTTTCCCCGATACGGCCATAGAATCTACTATTTCGCCTGTAGAGAAAGAGAAGGAAAAATTCTCTATCGGATTCTTCTCATTATTATCTACGATCGAATTTGTAAAGTCAATCGTATATGTCGTATTCGGCAATAAAGTATCCCTAAGTTCCACATTTACTTTCCTGTTTACCGTATTGATGACGGGAAACGCTTTCTGGGGCGGGGTAATGATTACATTCTCGGAAGGCCTTTCTATCGTAACATTTTCATCAAACTCGATGACTATCTTCCCTTTTTTTACCTGAGTTGCATTAAATCCGGGATTACTCCTTACCACTTTAGGGCCTTCCAGATCATAAGCACCTCCCGTTGGTGATGCCATATTGGCACAAGCTACTGCAATCAAGGAAATTGCAACTAAAATAAGCGAAAATAAGATATGCCTTTTCAAAAAATGTAACATCTGTTTTTCCAAGTTTTACGCAAAAATACAACGTTTTATACATAAATATGTCTCAAAGGACATAAAATAGCTTAAATCAGCCTCTAATCAGAAGCCTCTTCCCACCGAAGGAGAAAATCTGTGTAATAATCTATACAACCTTCTAAAAGGTAACAAAGGTAACAGATATATCAGCTATTAGCTGATAGCTTTTAGCCGTTAGCTTAGGCTATCGCATAAGTGGCTTTACAGTAAACAGTCATCAGTCATCAACTTGTATCCCGTACCTTGTCTACTTGTATCTATTTACTTATTACTTTTTCTCTCTCTGTAAGTCCCCCAAGGGGCAAGGCTGTTAAGTTCTCCTCTTTGGTATATTGTTTTCTGCTGTCATTCTGAACGAAGTGAAGAATCTCGACTCTGAAAAACGAGATGTTTCACTTCGTTCAACATGACAAAGAGGATATGAGGATTCAGAACTTAACAGCCCTGCCCCTTGGGGAAACAACGGCGGAGCCAATTAGAGGGCTTTCATCCTTTCAAAGAGCCAACAGCTATAAGCTATATACATAGATAAAGTTTTCTCCAAAACTTATAATTTTCTACTAACTGAATCCGCTAGTATTATCTGGCTTTCATTTCCCATATTGAACAATAAATCAATGACACTCATATTGGCTATGAATCCGAATCTTTGTTCAAAAACCTGATAATATGGTACAGGTGAAAAATCCGTATCCGACAATTTCCATTCTTTTTTGGGATGAATCAGTTCTCTGAAATCAGACTCCGTATCCGCAAATTCGGTCTTATAAACTGCCGTATATTGTATTTGGGGCAGATTTATGTCTAATAAGCGAAGAATCAGATTATTTAGTTCTTCATTATAGTCGAACAAAAAAGAGTACTTTTTATGATAGAACGGAAAGAAATCGTCCTGATAATATTCGAAAAAAGGTGTCGAATTATAAGCCGATATAATAGCATTCCAGTGCATATGCTGCCAGTTACCATGTTCGGCAATTCTGATATCTTTCATCAAAGTCTTATCTTTTGACGAATGTTCGACCGGAACAGACAGGGATATTTCACCATTCGCCGAAACGATGGTGCAACGGTTACGATATGTTTGCTTAATATAATTGTCGTTTTGCTCGATAAGGACACGGCCGGCAAGAAGAAATTTTGTATAATACTGAACCGGAGCGAGGTATGCAGAAGAAAGGTATATGCTATTTAATTCCATCTGTCACTTATTTTATAGAAGAGAAACAACGTTCCGTCCTTGTGCCGTTTTCATCCGAACTATGCCAAATCAGGCTGGCCTTACCTACAATACTACTGAACGGAATGAAGCCGATAGACCGTGAATCTGTGGAATGAATATTGTTATCTGACAACATCCAGTAATAACTGTCTTCAAAAGTATAATCAACTTGCCTTATATCATCTATCAATAGTTCTCCCCCTTCAATTTTCACATCTTTTCCTTCCTGTTCCTGCAAAATTATCTGCTTATATACGACAAGGCTACTTTCGTTTAAATCTATTATCTTTCCTTTGAATGGTATAAGGAATGTATGGCTTTTCAGCGTATCTTTTTTGCAGGGAACAAGGGTAAGCGAGTCCGATAAACTTTCATTCAGCACAAATGCATCGTATTTGCTCAAGTGTGTAATTACACTATCGCCACGCACTGTACCTACAGGTATAGATATCTGTAATTCTTTAGCTATATCATCCAGTTCTTTTTTAGCCGATGCCTTAAAACTGTATTCTTCTGCTGTATTGGGACAACCTAAATACGATCTTCCATTGATAATAAACAATCCATTCTCTACCCGCATGGAATCTCCGGGCAACGCAACGCAACGGCTGAGCAACAGATTCCTCTTATCCAGCGGTTTATCTGTCTCCAGAGGATTGTTGAAAAGCACGATATCCCCCCTATCTACACCGCGTGCAAAAATTCTTTTATATGGTGCCTGCAAAGCGGTAGAGTAAGACTTAATACCGAATATTTTATCAAATGTGAACGGGATGCTCAATAAGGTTACCGGCATACGGATACCATAGGCCGTTTTATTTATCAGTATTTTGTCTCCCCTCAGCAATGTCATTTCCATTTGCGCGGAAGATACAGAAAATGATTCAAGTAAGAAACTACGCACCAGTAAAACAATGAGCAAAGTAACAAGAATTACTTTGCCCAAATAAACGTATATATTTTTCTTTTTTGAAGACATTGAATTAGTTACAGGTTACTTCGCCCTACGGGCAGTTACAAGTTACAAGTCAACAAGTATTTATCCTTACCCTCCCTGTAAGTCCCCTCCGGGGGATTTAGGGGGCTTCACTTTTTGTTCCCCGATGTAAATAATCTGTTCCAGCGAATCTTACCGCTAAACCATCCTTTATCCTTATCCAGAGACAGCCATATAAACAATGGCTTACCTACGACATGATCTTCGGGAACAAATCCCCAGGAACGTGAATCGGCAGAATTATCACGATTATCACCCATCATAAAGTAATAGTCATATTTGAATGTATAAGAATCGGCCTGTTGCCCATTGATATACACTTTGCCGTCACGATAGTCAAAATCATTATGCTCATAATTTTTGATACAGCGGATATAAGCCGCAACTTTATAATCCACATCTGTATCAAATTTTATAGTTTCGCCACGCTTAGGAATCCATATTTTAGGAAAGTCACCTGAATAACAATCCTGAGCCCATGTAATAGGATATACATAGTCGCCATTACCGATATCACGTTTGATTCCCGCTTTTTTCTTAAACTCATTCATTGGAAAGACAGTCAGTACAAATGGTTTTTCTTTTATTTTTTCAACCATTGCTTTTGTCAGAGGAATCTGATATGCTAGTCCGAAACCGCCATTATTATACTTAAATCCGAGGCTGACCAGCCTCACACTGTCTGCGCCATCTATCCCCATAGGATTAAAAGAATATACCATTTTTTGCCCCATACTGTTGGTATACAAATAGTCATCCTCGCTGGCGCCTAATCCTTCAAATATCTTTGGAGCTATCTCGGTCCCGTCGGTCTGGATAAAATACAGTAACTGCATATTCTCCGGACTGGCAATCGGTTTATCATCTATGTAAACAATATCATTTATAAGTTCTATAGTTTCTCCGGGTAGCCCGACACACCGCTTCACATAATTTTCCCGTCTGTCTACAGGTCTGTATACTATATCTCCATATGTCCTTTTATCACTCCAGACTACATCTCGCCCAACCCTTTTAGCCAGTGCGTAATAATCTCCATTCTGATAATTAAGCGCTACCATATCTCCGGACGGATAGTTGAACACGACTATATCGTTGCGTTCTATATGCCCTGTACCTGTAAACCGTTTATATTCCAACTGCGGTTTTTCCAGATACGACTTAAATCCGCCAACAGGAAACGTATGCTGCATCAATGGCAGCGAAAATGGAGTCATCGGGGAACGTGCCCCATAACTAACCTTGCTTACACAAAGGAAGTCTCCTACTAAGAGCGATTTTTCGAGTGACGAAGTCGGTATCTGGTAATTCTGGAAAAAGAATGTATTAATGATCCAGACACCTACCAATGCGAAAACGATAGCATCCACCCAGTCGAGGATTTTCCTCACATGCGGGTTTTTAGCATTGCGCCATGCTCCCCACGGGATAAATTTCGTAATATAGATATCTATAAAAACCGGGATAAGAATCAATACTCCCCAGTAGCCTGTCCAGATAACAAATAAAACACACAATATACAGGCAAGGATGGCATATATCCATTGCCTTACACCGGGCTTCCGTTTTTCCTGTGCGCTATCTTTTCTAGTGTTATTTTCCATATTGTAAGTAAAAGCAGGTTTGCAACCTTATTTTAAAATTTAAGCATATCATCCATTCCCAGAAAGCCTTTTTTACCTTTGGTAAATTCAGCGGCAATAACTGCTCCCAAAGCAAATCCTTTCCGGCTTTTCGCATCGTGCTTGATGCTGATAATGTCAGCATCCGACTCATATATTATTTCGTGTATGCCGGGAACTTCGCCTTCACGGATACAATGGATAGCCAGATCTGATTGTTTTTCTTCAACTTCAAGATTCCAGCGTTCCTTGCGGCTGATATTTTCAATTACACCTTCTGCAAGCGTTATAGCTGTTCCGCTTGGAGCATCCAATTTATGACTATGATGTATCTCCTCCATCTTCACATCATAGTCCGGATAATTATTCATTATCCGTGCCAGATACTTATTCAACACAAAGAAGATATTTACTCCCAGGCTATAATTCGATGCATAGAAAAAAGTCTGTCCTGTCTCCGAACATGCTTTTTTCACTTCATCCATATGTTCGAGCCAGCCGGTTGTACCTGCCACGACAGGAACATGTGCGGCAAAACATTTCCTGTAATTATCTATTGCACTGTCTGGCGTAGAAAATTCGATTGCCACATCGGCACTTTTGAAAGCGGGCGAACCGAAATCATCCGGATTATTTACATCTATGATAGATACAATATTGTGACCTCTCGAAACAGCTATCTTTTCTATTTCATGTCCCATTTTACCATATCCGATGAGAGCTATATTCATATTTGAGTATTTGTTAATTTAATCGATTAAAGCTTACAAATATACATAAAAACTTATTTCCAAAGGGTTTCCCTTTTAATTAATCCTTGATTATAAGCTTTTTTAAGGCCAAAGGCTTACTCGTCTACCTTCTAAGCAAATCGGCCAAAACAAGTTGCAATTCGGCATTCTTCTTTAATTTCTAGTTTTCACTTAGTTAAGTCTCTTAACCTAGATACAAAAGGTTAGTCGCCCTGACCCCCGATTTCTTACATCAATTAGTTATTCTTAACACTACGATGCACTCGCTGCATCCTCTGAAAATCAAAAAATCTTTATACCCAAATCCCTGATTTTCTTTATATCTTTCACACTTTTTTTACGAAAAACGAGTGCGGCAATGCAAATACCGATCGCCAGACAAAACAATAGCGAAGAGGTAAGAATAAAGTTATATACAGTATCCTGTAGCAATGACGAACCTTCATTATCCGTCCCCTCTTCGTATATCCTGATACAGCCGAGCATTGTACGATAGGCATACAATCCGGGGATCATCGTAATACAGGCAGGAAGTGTAAAGACGACAGGAGGTGTGTGTATGCGGTGAGCGCAATATATACCGGCAAGCCCGATAAATACAGTCCCGCAAAGTGTAGATGCGACCAAACCATAATCCAATTGCAACAGCACAAACCGGATACAATGCCCTACCCCTCCTAACAATCCTGCAATCAGCAAAGCTTTTCGGGGAGTCTCGAAAAGAAGCGCGAAGCCTATTGCTACAAAAAAACTCAGAAAAGCATCTCTTAATATATCTATTATCATCTCTAAAAATTATTAATGCCTATCAATGACATACTCATAAACATACCAATAGCTATACATAGCAAAATAAAGCCGCCGAATGCCCCACGCGCAATACCTGTGGGTATATATCCCTCCAGCAAATCTATAATACAATTAATCAACGGGACACCCGGTATAAGAAACAGTACAGCTGTTGCTACCGATATATCAGGTGATAAGCCACAACCGAACAATACATTCATACCGGAGATCGTTGTAGTCGCAAAAGCAGAACATACAACGGCAATCATCAGATTGAAACCCTTTTTTACCATTTCCTGACGCACTGTAAGCCCCATGAGTGACGCTATAAAGGCAAAAGCTCCGTCCATCCAGTCGCCTCCGGCAAGCAAACATAAACAACCACATGCTACCCCGATAAAAACGCGTATCAGCCAGACAGGATGTTTAGGCGCGGCTTTTATCTCATTCAGGCAATTTTCCAGTTCATCCAACGAAATTTTATTCTCAAACAGCTTCCATGTTAACAAACTGGTATTTGTCAATATGCCGAAATGCGCACCATGATGCCTCACCCGCCTGTTTCCGGTTACTGTATTTTCGGGATTTTCACGATCTGTAACCGTTACCGATACAGCAGTAAAGGAGAGAAGCATCTCCACCTTAAAACAAGTCGTATCGGCAATACGTTGCACATTCCGGTTTATACGTTCACAGTGGGCGCCTGACTCTAACAGAATCGTACTTACCTCCAAAATCAGATCGGCAAATTTTGTTGCGGGCATACCTTTGTCCTCTGACGAAACATTTTCCATTTTGTTCGCTTTATAAAATTAATCTCTGGGAGAATAAATAATTCCGTCGGTACCTTACATAGAGATTTCTGTTATGCATAATAACTAAAACAATGCAACTTTGACTATTGCACAAAATCAGCTCTGTCTGAACATGAATTTTTACTTCTCCGACTTGCCTCTAATCCTCGAAAGACAAAATCATACTATTACTGGCAGGTCTTCTGACTTACTCTTGTTTCTTGCAGCCTTCCCGACAGACAGTTAACAGTGAGCAGTAAACAGTTAATAAAATGATAACTGAAACTAATGACCGGTAACTGTCGATCAGTGGCATTGGGTATCGCTCGAAACAACATCAATGAATGTTAACTGTTCACTGAAAAGAGTTTACAGCAGCGGGTCTGTTCAGGATTTGCACCTGATTCCCTTTTCATTACTTATCCGAAGATGCGGACTTGTAACACCAATAATCGAGTACAAAGTTGGAATAAAAAATTGGAATAATAATATATTAAGAAAGTATTTTTTTCTGTAACTATCGGTAAATTATCAGGAATAAAGATGAATTAATATCATAAATTATCCGATTTGGAAAACTTTTCAACAATATAAAAATTTTATTTATCTAATAATATGATATTTACAATTTATTTCGGAAAACTTAGTCATTATTTTAAAATAAATAAATCTCATTTTTGAAAACCATATAAAAAAAATAATCTACCTTTGTTATCATATACGGTTCTGAAATAAAATCAGATGAAAAGGGAATCAGGTGCAAATCCTGTACTATCCCCGTAGCTGTAAATTTCAAGAAAAGGTTAGGCCCTCACGCCACTGATCGACAGTTACCGGTCATTAGTTTCAGTTATCATTTTATTAACTGTTTACTGCTCACTATTAACTGAACATTGGGAAGGCTCCTAACCGGGAAATAAGTCAGAAGACCTGCCGTGTATACATTCGTAGCTTTCGGGAGAAAAGCGATAGAATAGAGTATGCGGTGACTTTACATCTTTAATCTCTCTTCGCCTATTTTGGTCTCTATCCCCGTCAGTTACATTGAAACAATGTATCATTAATCAACAATTGACAACGCGAAAGCGGGTCGAATACTTTCTTTTACTTATAACATAATACAACCATGATCCAGACAGTCATAAAAAGAGACGGACGCATAGTCGGCTTCAATGAAGAAAAGATAATGGCAGCTATCCGCAAAGCCATGTTACACACCGAACAAGGAGAAGATTCTTCCCTGATAAGACGCATCACGGATTTTATCTCTTGCCAGGGTAACGAACAAATGACCGTAGAGCAAATTCAGGACATGGTAGAAGTGGAACTGATGAAAAGTCCGCGAAAAGAAGCTGCTAAAAAATATATCGCTTACCGCGACCAACGCAATATTGCCCGAAAAGCCAAGACCCGGGACATGTTTCTCGAAATCATAGAGACCAAATCGAACGATATCACACGCGAAAATGCCAACATGAACGCTGATACTCCGGCAGGAATGATGATGAAATTCGCGAGTGAAACTACGAAGCCTTTTGTTGACGACTATCTGCTGCTGCCGGAAGTAAGAGAAGCCGTCCGCCGAAACTATTTACATATTCACGACAAGGACTATTATCCGACCAAAAGCCTCACTTGTGTACAGCACCCATTAGATAAGATACTTCAGCATGGATTCAATGCCGGACATGGAGAATCGCGTCCTGCCAAACGTATAGAAACAGCGAGCATGATTGGCTGCATATCCATGGAAACAGCCCAGAATGAAATGCATGGTGGCCAGTCCATCCCTGCTTTTGATTTTTATCTGGCACCTTTTGTCAGGCGTAGTTTTATTGAAGAAATAAAAGTGCTGGAACAGATAAACGGACTGGACTACAAACACCTTTACGAAACACCAATAGAGGATTACTTATCAAAAGACCTGACCGGATTACATGGTGACGAAAGAATTATCCAACATGCCATAAACCGTACAGTGAGCCGTGTACACCAGTCGATGGAAGCCTTCATCCATAACATGAACACCATACACTCCCGGGGAGGCAATCAGGTGGTATTCAGTTCTATTAATTATGGAACGGATACTTCTGCCGAAGGAAGATGCATCATGCGGGAACTGTTAATCAGCACAGATGAAGGCGTGGGCAACGGAGTAACAGCCATTTTCCCGATACAGATATGGAAAAAGAAGCGGGGAGTAAGCTATTTACCAACAGACCGGAATTACGATTTATACCAACTGGCATGCAAGGTGAGCGCACATCGTTTCTTCCCTAACTTCCTGAATCTGGACGCGACATTTAACCAACATGAAGAATGGAAGGAAAACGATCCCCGCCGTTTTGAGTATGAGGTAGCAACAATGGGCTGCCGTACCCGCGTATTTGAAAACCGTTTTGGAAAGAAAACATCGGTAGGCAGAGGCAATCTTTCTTTCTCTACACTCAATCTGGTACGCATTGCTCTGGAATGCAGAAACATAGAAAACCAAAAGGAAAGAATTGACTGTTTTTACAGGAAACTGGATCAGATGCTTGAGCTGGCCGCTCTCCAATTGCATCGCCGCTTCGAGTTCCAAAAGACAGCCGCTCCCAAACAGTTTCCTTTACTAATGTCGGTGCTATGGGAAGGATGCGAGCAACTGGCAGGCGAGAACACAATAGAGAAAGTTATCAATCAGGGCACATTGGGCATAGGTTTCATCGGACTTGCCGAAGCCTTGGTTGCCCTTACCGGCAAGCATCACGGAGAAGATGAAAACGCCCAGAAACTAGGTCTGGAAATGATAACATATATGAGAGACCGGGTAAATGAATTTTCTGATAAATATCAGCACAACTATAGCGTACTGGCCACTCCCGCCGAAGGACTTGCCGGGCGGTTTACACGGCGCGACAAAAAAGATTTCGGGCTTATTGAAGGAATTACAGACCGCGAGTATTATACAAACTCTAACCATGTACCTGTATATTACTCATGCAGTGCACATCGCAAAGCTAAAATCGAAGCTCCATATCACGATCTTACGCGTGGAGGACATATATTTTATGTCGAAATGGATGGCGACGCGACTCATAATCCAGAAGCTATTATGACTGTTGTAGATATGATGGATAAATATAATATCGGCTACGCCTCGGTCAACCATAATCGCAACCGTTGCCTGAAATGCGGATACGAAAATGCCGCTACACAAATAAATGAGTGCCCTCGTTGCGGAAGCATGCAGATAGACCGTCTGCAACGTATAACGGGTTATCTGGTGGGTACTACCGATAGATGGAATAGCGCAAAACTTGCCGAACTTAACGACCGTATTGTCCATGAATAGTAATATATCGATACTGGATATTGTACACGACACCACCGTAGATGGCCCCGGATTCCGGACTGCCATCTATGCTGCCGGATGCACACACCTTTGCAAAGGGTGCCACAATCCCCATTCGTGGAATATTGAGAACGGTAAAACATATTCCATCGATAATTTATTGGAGGAAATTAAAGAATCGGAGTTTGCGAATGTAACCTTTACTGGCGGCGACCCCTTTATGCAGGTAGAAGGGTTTACAGAACTAGCCCGAAGAATCAAATCCGAAACGGATAAAAATATCTGGTGCTACACAGGCTATATTTATGAACAAATCATAAGGTCAGAAAGGCTATCCCGGATACTTCCCTATATAGATGTACTTGTAGACGGGCGATATGTTGAATCATTAAAAGATGAATCCCTTATCTTCAGAGGTAGCAGCAATCAGCGGTTAATCGATGTCGGAAAATCATTAAAAAGTGCGGCGGTCGTCATCTGGAATAATAACCATTGCATGGAATTATCTCATCTACACATACAAAATAAATTTTCTACCGCCAGTCATATAGCAATTTAAGATAAAATATCTAACTTTGTCACGGTTTTGGTGTCATCCTTTATGTTCTTAAAGGATGGTGAAAAGGGAACCGGGTGAGAATCCCGGGCAGACCCGCTGCTGTAAGCTCTTCTCAGTGAACGGTTAATACTAATCACTGATATTTTTTGAACAAAACTTATAGCCACTGTTTTGATAAGCTATTAGCCATTAGCTGATAGCTGTTAGTAAAAAAGCTAAAGGCCAATGGCTAATAGCTATAAGCTGACTAAAGATGGGAAGGCAATTCAAAAATGGAGTAAGCCAGAAGACCTGCCAGAATTGATCAATTAAAAAGCTTTCGGGAAATAAGGCTCGAGAACCATAAAAAGATTCTCTCACTACAAGGTGAGGATTCATTATTATTTTTTCTGTTTCCTTAAGTTCCGAGAGCCATGTTTATTCTTTTTTAGAAGAAATTGGGCATGCTTTTTGTGATATATCTATATGTCCGGTTTTTAATTATTGAAACGCCAAGTTGAATTTAAATAATAACAAATGGAAGCATATAAAGATTTTAAAGGGACCAAGTGGAAAGAAAAAATCGATGTAAATGATTTTATCTTAAAAAATTATACAGAATATACAGGAGATGAATCTTTCCTGGAAGGTGCAACAGATGCCACTACAAAGCTATGGAATAAGCTAAGCGAGATGTTTAAGGTTGAAAAGGAAAAAGGTGTTTATGACGCTGAAACCAGAATTCCTTCTCAGATCGATGCTTATGGCGCAGGGTATATAGACAAGGATCTAGAAAAAATAGTAGGTGTACAGACAGACAAACCTCTCAAGAGAGCTATCTTCCCTAACGGCGGGCTTCGCATGGTACAGCAAAGCCTTGAAGAATACGGCTACAAACTTGATCCGGTTACAACAGAAATATTTTCAAAATATCGTAAAACTCATAACGAAGGAGTATTTTCGGCATATACCGACAGTATCCGTCGCGCCAGAAGTAACGGCTTATTAACGGGCCTGCCCGATGCATACGGACGTGGTCGTATTATCGGTGACTATCGCCGTATTGCACTCTATGGCGTAAACCGGCTGATTGCCGAGCGTGAAAAACGTTACAAGGAATGCGATCCTATCGTTATGACAGATGATCTGATCCGTCTTCGGGAAGAACTGAATTCACAGATACAGGCACTGAAAGCCCTGAAACGCATGGCTGCTGATTATGGATTCGACATTTCAAATCCCGCGACCAATGCTCAGGAAGCTATCCAGTGGACATATTTTGGTTATCTGGGAGCTATTAAAGACCAGAATGGTGCAGCAATGAGCCTGGGACGTGTAACCACCTTCCTCGATATTTACATCGAACGGGACTTAAAAGAGGGGATCATCACAGAGAAAGAAGCTCAGGAGATGATCGACCATTTTGTAATGAAACTCCGTATTGTTCGCTTCCTCCGTACAAACGAATATAATGAACTATTCTCCGGAGACCCTGTCTGGGTTACCGAGTCGATCGGCGGAATGACCAATAACGGGCGTACGATGGTAACCAAAAACAGCTACCGTATGCTGCACACCCTCTATAATTTAGGCCCGGCACCGGAACCGAATCTTACAATCCTGTGGAGCGACCGCTTACCTGAAGCATGGAAGAAATACTGCGCGAAGGTATCTATCGACACATCTTCTCTCCAATACGAAAATGACGATCTTATGCGTCCGCAACTGGGAGATGATTATGGTATTGCATGCTGTGTATCGCCAATGCGTATCGGGCACCAGATGCAATTTTTCGGAGCCCGTGCCAATTTACCGAAAGCATTGCTTTATACTATCAATGGGGGTAAAGATGAGAAAACAAAGGCTCAGGTATTGCCTAAGCACTGGGTAGAAAAGATTTCGGGCGATTATCTCGAATTTGACGAAGTATGGGAAAAGTTTGACCGTACCCTCGACTGGGTTGCCGAGACTTATGTAAAAGCACTGAATATTATTCATTATATGCACGATAAATACTCATATGAGGCTCTCGAAATGGCTTTACATGATGTAGATATCGTACGCACACAAGCCTTTGGCGTATCCGGCCTTTCCATCATCGCGGACTCGTTTGCCGCCATAAAATACGGAAGAGTGCGTATTGTAAGGGATGCTGACGGAGATGCGGTAGACTATATACAGGAAAAAGATTATGTTCCTTTCGGAAACAATGACGATAATACAGATCAGTTTGCCATAGATATAGTGGAGACGTTCATGCAAAAAATCCGTAAGCGCAAAATGTATAAAGATGCTATTCCGACTCAATCGGTATTGACTATCACATCTAATGTCGTTTATGGCAAGAAAACAGGAAATACTCCAGACGGACGCCGCGACGGGACCCCTTTTGCACCGGGTGCTAATCCGATGCACGGACGCGATACCAGAGGGGCGGTAGCATCATTGTCATCGGTAGCCAAACTTCCGTTCGAACATGCAAACGACGGTATATCTTATACATTTGCCATCACTCCCAGTACACTGGGTAAAAACCGTGAAGAAGAGGCTCAGAACCTTGCAGGACTGATGGATGGATATTTCTTGCAAACAGGCCATCACCTGAATGTAAATGTGTTCGACCGTCAACTACTGGTTGATGCGATGGAGCACCCCGAGAAATACCCTCAACTCACAATCCGTGTATCCGGTTATGCTGTGAACTTCATCAAGCTGACAAAAGAGCAGCAGCTGGATGTTATAAACAGAACAATTACAACTACGTTCTAATCTCACATAAGCTAATAAATCAGGCAGTTAGGAATTTTCTGCCTGATTTTCTTCAATATGAAAGGTCGTATTCACTCGTTTGAAACATTCGGCACCAAGGACGGGCCGGGTATCCGCTTTGTATTCTTTATGCAAGGCTGCCCATTGCGCTGTCTCTACTGCCACAACCCTGATACATGGAGGCCAAATGAGGCCAAATATGAACTGACACCTCAACAGGCTTTAGATGAAGTAATAAAAGTAAAAGCATTTGTAAAGGGAGGTGTCACTGTTTCCGGTGGGGAGCCGATGTTGCAACCGGAATTTGTATTGGAGTTATTCAAACTATGTAAAACCGCAGGGATACATACCGCCATAGATACTTCAGGCTTTCTGTTTAATGACAAGACAGAGGAAGTTTTGTCCTATACCGATCTTGTGTTATTAGATATCAAGCATATAAATCCCGATAAATACAAAGAGCTAACTGCCAGACCTCTTGAGCCTACCCTCAACTTTATAGAGTACCTCGCCGAAATAAATAAACCGGTCTGGTTAAGGTATGTCCTCGTCCCTCATTTCACAGATAATGAGGAAGATTTGCATGAGTGGGCCCGGTACGTAAGTCAGTTCAAAAATGTGGAACGCGTTGATATCCTGCCTTTTCATCAGATGGGAATACATAAATGGGAGCAGATCGGACAAGAATACAAGTTGAAGGATATAAACCCTCCATCAAATCAGGAATTGAATATGGCGGAGACGATTTTCAAAAGCTATGGGCTCAATGTATAATCTCTATTCTTAATTTAAGAGACAAATAATGAAAAACTACAACACTCCGAAAGAAATCACTGCGGAGTTTGCCAATTCGGGCATTTATAAAAGCGATTTGCCATTATCCAAATTCAGTTTGATAGCCATACTCGGAGGAGTCTTTATTGCCTTCGGCGGATTACTCTCGGTTATGGTTGCAGGGGGAATACCCGGAGCAGGTGCAGAAAATCCCGGACTGATTAAATTTATCGCCGGAGCGCTTTTCCCTGTCGGGCTTATTATAGTATCCATCACCGGAGCAGATTTATTTACCAGTGACTGTACAGCGTTTACTATTCCGTTATTGGAGAGAAGGCTAAAGGTCTTTACCTTTATTAAGTTCCTTATCCTTTCTTATCTATTTAACTTTATTGGCTCCCAGGTAGTCGCTTATCTGCTTTCATCAGGAGTCGGATTATTTGACAAGGACCCCTGGCAACATTACCTGCATCACTATGCAGAAGTAAAGGTAAACCAAAACTTTATGACTGTCTTTATCAAAGGAATCGGAGCCAACTGGCTGGTTTGTCTGGGAATGTGGATGGGATATGCGGCAAAAGATATTATCGGGAAATGTATAGGTATATGGATTCCTGTCATGCTCTTTGTTACTTTGGGTTATGAACACTCCATAGCCAATATGTTCTTTATTCCTGCTGCAATTTATTCGGGTGCGAATATCCTTTGGAGTGATTTTATTCTTCATAATTTAATTCCTGCCACACTGGGCAACCTTATCGGAGGGGCTGTATTAGTCGGATGTGTTTATTGGTACCTGTACTCAAGAGAAAAATGATCTTTAATATATTAAAATAGCAGGCCTTTACTTTATAAAGTAAAGGCCTGCTTGTTATTCTTACGATTAGTGCCAATCAGTCAATTTTCTTTATAACATTCCTCGCTTCCTCTATCTTATATCTCTTACCTTTCATTTTTTCATCCTTAATATTAGAAAGGAGTGTTTTCACAGCCGAAAAACGGACAGCTACAAAAGAGATAAAGTCTTTAACTTCTATCAGCCCCAAATCACCTTTATCCAGTTTCCCCTTCTGCAGAAAAAAGCCGACAATATCACTTTTATTCAACTTATTCTTCTTTCCCCCACTTACATAGATTGTTTTGTATCCGGGCTTCTTGGGTAAAGGTTTTCCTGCTTTTAGTTCTAATATATCCGTATTTTCAGGGATGTAGTCCGGAGTTTTATCTTCTTTATACAATACAATATATGCTGTACCGGAAGCATGCATACGAGCTGTACGACCGTTACGATGGGTAAATTCACTCTCCTTGGAAGGGAGATGGTAATGAATTACATGCTTCATCTCCGGAATATCCAGTCCTCTGGCGGCTAAGTCAGTTGTAACCAAATAATTCAGGCTGCCATTCCTGAATTGAACAAGTATTTTTTCCCTGTCGTCCTGATCCATCCCTCCGTGATAATATCCGGTCTGTATTCCTTTCTTATTCAATAAATCACTGATACGTTCCGCTACTTCCCGGTGGTTACAGAAGATAAGCGCCGGCTCGGAACCAAGGGAACATATAAGCTGAAGCAATGACTCTACCTTGTCCTTTTCCGGAGACAGGACAAGTTTAATAGAAAGAGTATCGTTCTTTTCTTCTTGTGTATAATCAAGAATCGCAGGTGATTCCATCTTTACAAAATCAGGAATCTCTACATCGGATGTTGCAGAAAGTAAAACCCTTTTCTGCAAGTTTGGGAATTGGCTGATAATCGTATTCATATCATCCTGGAAGCCCAGTTGCAAGGATCTATCAAACTCATCCAATACTAATATTTTTGCTGAACCGGTACTAAAGGAATTTCGCGCCAAATGGTCTTTCAGCCTGCCCGGTGTTCCTATAAGTATAGCCGGAGGATTACTCAAATTATTAAGTTCCGTCTCAATGGAATGTCCTCCATAACAAACATTCACTTTAAATCTTGTTCCCATTTTCTTCCAGACCTGTTCTATCTGGAGGGCTAATTCACGGGAAGGGACAATAACGAGGCATTGCACGCTTTTTACATCTTCCTTTAATAACCGGAGAACAGGCATTAAATAAGCAAGTGTCTTTCCTGAACCTGTAGGAGATAACAGGATCGTATTTTGTTTATTAATGATCGTATCCCGGGCAGCAATCTGCATTTGATTCAGAGCTTCAATTCCCAGATTAGATAATATGCTGTTTGTTTGATCTTTTGTTTTCATTATGCAAAGGTAAGGTATTAACCAATCAATAGAAACTAATAGCATATTTTTCAATACTAAGGATATAGACAAATAAATAACCAACCCACCTTGTACATTGAATATACAGAATGGGCCAGGCTATTTCATTAATATACCTTTCTATTTTCCTTTCAGAAGAAACTCTTCAGCTCTTCCGGGACTCATCAATTCCCATAATGAAGCGACAACCCATCCGGGAGCAAAAATATCATTATAAAAGCCTTTGCCGTTTTTACCATAATCCCAATTCGTATGCTGCACTACTTCGGGATAATAGCCGGTTTTGGCAATACCGCACATATGCCCTTCATATGGAAGCAGCTGTCCCATAGAAGAACGTATAACTTTTATAAAATTTCCGAAACGAGGTTCCTTAAACTCGATTGAAAGCCAGTCTAACACCGAACCGAACTCAAAAATGAATACATCGATATGATTGTTCTCTACAGATACATTTCCCCATCCGCGGGTTTTTAACCCGATATCTCCCAGCATTTGACCTTTGGCAAAGGGAACATCCCACATGTAGTACCACGACAGGGTGAAATATGCAGCCTTCCTGCACAGACCGGCATAATATTGTCTTTCCTCACCTTTCGAGATAAGCGCTAAATAATAGGTTGCAGAGGCGGTATACAAAGATGCTTCTTTATCTTCACAATTGGCATCGAGAGTAGATGAAAAATAATCTGCCTTATCTATCAATTCTGTTTTCAGATATTCGGCTGTCTTCTTTGCACTTTTCAGATATTTAACATCACCAAAGTATTTATATGCCATTACCAGAGGCAGAGTAGCGGATGGAGTGCTACCCCCGCTTTTATCGACAACGCTAAAATCGTCCTTAAATTTACGGGGAAAACTTCCATCTTCATTTTGTAAACGAAGTATCCTGTCTAAAATGGTTTTTATGCGGGCTTCCTATTCCGGATGTTTTCGCCCTTTTTCCTTCTCGTATTGCAGATAGTGAAACATAGCATATATGCCCTCGGACTGCCTGCGTATGCTGAACACATCCGTTTCTTTTCCAGCATCCTGATCGACATATTCCCTGAAAAAGCCATTTTTGGTAAAACCATATTCTAAATAACTCAAAAATACTGAATTACTGTTATTCACCAGATCTGATCTCCCATTCAGTTCTCCATATTCATAAGCATTGAACGCATTGAGTAATACCCGTCCGATAAATCCAACCTCTGCAATTCCGTTCTTTTTACAAGTGGCAACCATAAGATGTGCTCCGGAAGAGAATTTCAATTCTTTATCGCTAACAAAACTGTCGGCAAAATACGAAACTATCGTTTGTTTCATCTTTTCGGGAGTAAAAGAATATCGAGCATCAAGCGGCTTTGGCTGATAGGTATCATAGCTATATTCCCACACCTGCTTCACAAAATCTGAATAATCGGCAGCATACCCCATCAATACTTCCCATTCCAGATTAATGGTTTCCCCTTTCTTTATCTCCTGAAAAGCTTCTATAGGCGGAGCTAGTGTCAGTTTCCGGATATAGCTTTTAGGCGTTTCCTGAAAAGGATAACCGAATGAAAGATTTGCATTGCCTTTTATTTCCTCAAATCCGGTATAGCCCAAAGAGGTTCTCCCCGAGACAATGACCTCACCTTCTTTGTGAGTAGCCAGGGCATCATATTCCGGAAGGTCGATACGGGTTACAGTCATATACATCCCGCTTTTCTCATTATAGATACCCGTGAGCGGAGTACTCAGGCGGTCTTCCCTCACCGTCCAGCCGGACGATGTGTGAAACGAAGGAGCTTCCTTCGGAGACAGTAAATTGCGGCGATACCAGAACCCGGGCATCAGAAACTGGCAATTGGAATGTATATATCCTGTGGATATATTCTGTGAATACTTAAAGTATGTATCTTCATCGGCTGTGACAGATACTTTGATCCGGATTTTATTATCCGTTTCATTTATTTGTCCCGATATATGTATAGGTAACGATTTGCCGGGTTCCATACTATACCTTCCGTTACCGGCTTCATTCTTTCTTAACTCATAGCTGACTGCAGGATTACCCGGAACTTTTACGGACAAGCTTGCGTTTAATCTGAAGGGATGCGTCGTGGCATAACTTGCACATACAGTCAATAGACTGATACAAAAAGTAAATAATTTTGTTAACATATATCGATTATGAAGTTTGATTCCCCCGATGTCTTTCAAAGGAACTATTAATATTTCTTTTCTTTAAAGACAGAAATCCGGGCAGATCGTGATGAGGATATGTCTCACGTGCATTATAACCCGTATATACAGCCCATAGACTCTTGCGAAAAGTAAATAATTTTGTTGACATAAATATATCAGTTATGAAGTTAAATTCCCGGCTTCGATTGCCCGTCAGGCCTTTTACGCACTTGCCTTCACAAAAAGCGATTAAATCCTGCATAGAGTATCAGCCAGCTATATTATTTTAATAGTCAGAATTGAATAGGTATTTTTCAAAATATTTAGCGAATAAAAGCCCTACAAAGATGAAAAATATGAAATAATCAATACAAAATAATTATTCCAATTCATACAACTTTTGTTTCACCCATTCAATCTCTAGACATTTGTTTCTTACTATTGACAAAGTCTTTAGGTAAAATACCAAATTGTTTCTGAAAACATTTGGCAAAATATGAAGGTGAATTGAATCCGACCAAATAACAGACCTCATTAACCCGACTGTTTCCGGCGAGCAGTAGTTCCGCCGCTTTTTTCAGACGTTCGAGACGTAAATATTCATTCGGGTTCATATTCAGAATCCCCTTGATCTTCCTGTAAAAAACAGACCGGCTCATATGTAAGGTCCCAACCATATCATCCATATTAAATTCAGGATTATCAATATTATCAAGTATAATTTCATTCATCTTTTTCAAAAAGTCTTCATCAGCCTTGGTAAATGCCATGGAATTGGCCGCCACAAGAGGTGAACTGGCAAAAGTTTCTTTCAGCTTTATCCGATTATGTATCAGGTTTGATGCGCAGGCTTTCAGATACTCCACCGAGAATGGTTTTTCAATATACATATCAGCACCGGCTTCCAATCCTTCTATCTTGGACTGGAGATTCGTTTTTGCCGTGAGAAGGATAACGGGTATATGACTATAATCAATATTTGACTTCAATATCCGGCACAATTCAAACCCATCCATATGCGGCATCATAACATCAGTTATAATCAGATTCACAATATTACAGTCAAGCACATTTAATGCATCTTTTCCATCTGTGGCCATAAATATGGTATATGCCGACAGTTGCCTTACAATAAAAGCAAGTAATTCCGGATCATCCTCGACAACTAGTATTGCCAATTTTGAAGAAGAATCTTCCGGCTGAACTATAGAGGGAGGTGAAAGAGCTTTTTCATCATAAGCGATCATAGGTAATGCTAAACAAAAGCTATTGCAGTCCATATAGTCTTCTATATATAGACTCCCTTGATGAAGTTTTGCCAGTGAACGGGATAATGCCAACCCAATTCCCGTCCCCGGCAATGGCTTCGAGGTTTCAAAATTGTTGAGCCTTACAAAAGGCTTAAAAACTTCTTCCCGCATGTCCGGCGATATGATATTTCCATCATTCTTTATAACCATCCGCAATTCTCCTCTTTCTTCATTAACATCCAGTTTTACCTCTATATACGTCTGCGCATACTTCATTGCATTACTGAACAAATTACTGATTATCTTGGTAAATGCTTCCTTATCTATATGAGCATACAAGTCCTCATCCGGCAAATGAAGCACAAAATTCAAATTCTTCTGTTGGGTTGATAGTTTGAATTGCAGATAGCAACCCCGCAAAATATCAGAGATATTGCATTCGGTAAAACTAAGCTGAAGACCTTTACTCTCTATTTTCTGGAAATCAAGCAACTGATTTGTCAGATTCAACAGACGATCCGTATTATGATTCATTATATTCAAATCATCCCTTATCATATCGTCTATATAATCAGCTAAAAGAATATTTTCCAGAGGCCCTTTTATTAGCGTCAGGGGGGTTCGTATTTCATGTGCAACGTCAGTAAAAAAACGGATCTTGGCATCGTATATCTCCAATGCTTTCTGCTGTTCAAATTTCTCCATTTCCCTTCGTTCACGCATTGTCGCCCGCTTCCTTATATTATATACAATATAGTAAACAAAGGAACCAAATATGAGAACATACAGAACGTATGCCCACGGTGACAAATAGAACGGTGGTAAAATCCTTATAAAAAGTATCTTCTCATTCTCTATTGAAGGCATTGTTGGGTCGGATATTTTCAGCCGAAATACATAATCCCCGTATTTGAGATTAGAATAATTGATTAGCGGGCTTTCTGTCATCGACAGCCAATCCTTATCGAACCCTTCGAGCTTGTACTTTAAAATATTTGTATGAGGAGACAGATAACTCAAGGCAGCTACCCTGAAGCTGAATGAATTTTGCTTCGAGTTGAGAATAAGGCTGTCTGTATAGATAATACTCCGGGACAAAGGAGATTTCCTCTCCCCTACACTAACCCTTTTGTTATACAATAGAAAATCTGTTACAACGGGGGTCGGCTTATATTTACTTTCAGAAAAATCCTTCGGCTCGAATCTTATAAAACCATCTATACTCCCCATAAAAAGGCTTCCGGCCTCAGACTTAAACCCTGACCTGTAATTGAATTGATTACTTAGAATCCCATCTACCACTGTATAGTTTTTTATAAAATTATCAATCGGATTGAAGCAAATGAGCCCTTTATTAGATGTAATCCAGAAAAGGCCTTTGTCGTCTTCTACAATCTGATATATAACATCGTTGGGCAAGCCGTTTCGTTCATCATATCTTATAAAAGTTTCTGTTGACGGATCGAACCGGCAAAAACCACGGCCTTGTGTGGTGATCCATATCTGGTGACGGCTGTCTTCAAATATACTGGTCACTTTATTGTAAGGTAAACTCTGCTCATCCGTTTCATTATGCAAATAGTTTTTCCATTTCTTCTTATTTATATCGTAACAGAAAACTCCATCGGAATAGGTTGCCAACCAGAGATCGCCGTGCCTGTCTTCTTTAATATCATATATGAATTTACCATTCAGCTCCGGAATTGCAAAAAAATCGTCAGTCACCCTGTTATATTTGAGCAGCCCGAACAAAGTGCCCAAATAGATAGTCCCGTCAGATGTACGCAGCATGGCAAAAATATTATCATCGTTTAATGAATTGGGAGTACTTCCTTTATTATAAGATTTTATATGCCCTGTATTTCTGTTTATGACTTTTACTCCTTTCGAGAATGTACCCACCCACAAATTATCGCCATCGGGTAAAAGGCATTGGACATTGGAAAAAGCTTTGCTGGGTTCAAAAAACGAAATCTTATTCGTCTGCGGATTATAACTGCTAAGTCCCCCGTCTTCAGTACTGATCCAGATAAGTCCCGAAGAGTCTGCGCAAAATTCTCTCACTCTTTTTCCCCGCAGGCCGTTAGAAGTATCCGTAGGATAATATTTGTTGAAATGTGTATATTGCTTCGGATAATAATTCAGCCCGCCGAAGTACGAACCGATCCAGATACCTTCTTCCCTATCCTTGCATAAGCTATAGATGGCATTGTCTGACAAAGAATAGGGATCGTAAAAAGAACTTTCCAAATGCAGGTAGTTATTGGTTCGTAAATTATAAACATATATACCCGATTCAGTCCCAAGCCACAATTCGTTATCCGAATTTATCATTATATCACGAATGAAAATCTTCTCGTTGTCATTATCTATTTGCAACAAATCCCGCACCTTCCCTGAAGAAAGGCTAAGCTCCTTAAGGCCACCTTTTACCGAACCAACATACAAACAGTTATAGGCACCCTGGATAATCTTGAGAATAACGTCATCGCAAAAGACCTTTTCTCCTTTATCATTTGTAAACTCGCTAATGGTTTTCAGATTATTCTCCGAGTAAAACAATCCTTCCCCATAGCTTCCCAGCCATAAAACACCATTCCTATCTTCTTTAAGGCACTCAATATTAGATGATATATGATGTTTTTTGAGGTTGTGGTTCTTAAGTAAACCCGATTGTACATCATAACAGAAAATCCCCTGAGATTCGACTGCCATCCAAATGTATGATCCATTCCCTTCTATTGCCGATATCGTCTTATTGATAACCTCTTTGTTATCTGCCTGTACAAGAAATTGTTTAAATTGCTCTGTATATGGATTATATACATATATACCGGCATCGGTTCCCACCCATATTTTACCCCTATTATCTTCATGCAAGACCTTTATATAATTATTACCAATACTGTTTTTGTCGAGAATATCCCGTTTAAATATCCGAAAAGAAAAGCCATCAAACCGGTTTAGTCCATCTTTAGTTCCTACCCAGAGAAAGCCTGTCCGGTCCTGCAATATAGCATTGACAGTGTTCTGCGACAACCCTTCCTGTATCCCGTAACGACTAAAATAATATTGAGTCGTTTGAGAAGAAAAATCTGTAAAAAAAAGACACAGAGACAACAAGAGAAAAAACTTGAGGGTATTCAATCTCATAATCTGATATAGACTATATATTAGCTATTTACGTTTATTTTATCCAGATTTATCCAGGTCGATGGGAGATTTTTCTAGTGAAATAGTCCGGATATTTTTCCATTTTGAATGCAGGCCTTTCTAAAAGAGTTATTTGATTATTACATATTGCGATTCTTCTCCCGGCCTTTTTAGCCTCCACTGTCCGATACAAAAATAAAGCAAGAGATTTTTTATTTGGTTAACGATATGAGTGCGAATGACCTATACGCAAATGTATTGCTATATATTATCCCAAAATGAAAATATCATCCCTTATAATGAAATTTTCATCCCATACCAACCTAAGGCTATCAACTCTTCAAAATTGAGGGATTGATATATCAATAAACAGGTTAAATTTGATATTACATTAGATCAACCTTCTATATTTTTACCAGATGCTTTATACGGAGAGACTATCTCTTTTTATATTTCTCCCGGGACTGGTTTTGAGAAACCGCTTATAGAAAGATAAATATTTACCCGGAAAAGAGCCTTTTACCAACTTAAATTTTTAAAACTAAATCCAATCGCTTTAAATAATAAAAAGTTTATTTCCGGCTTCATTTTTCAGCCTATCAGTATTACCGGGTATTTGTCAGGACAAAGATACCTATCCGGAGAATAACCATGATGTTTCTTCATTAAATTTATGGGGTAAATCAGACAAAAAGAGACTAAAAATAAACGTGGGAAATTTGAACAGGCTCTTAATCTTTTTAAAAAAGTTTATCTATATAAATAAGCCGATAGCCTTTAGCTTATAGCTCTTTGACGTATTGATTGGCCCCTCCAACCTCCCTTTGGGGCAGGGCTGTTAAGTTCTAATTTTTTATACCCTCTGTGTCATGTTGAACGGAGTGAAACATCTCGTTTCTCAGGGTCGGGATCCTTCGTTTCACTCAGGATGACAGCAGAAAAAACAGAACAAGTAGAGAACTTAACAGCCCTGCCCCAAGGGGAGGCTACAAAGAGGGTAAAAAGTAATAGGTAGAAAAAGTGTTACTTTTGTTACCTTTTAATAAGTCGTAAGTTGTATTTGTGTTAACTGCTAACTGATGACTGTTTACTGTTCACCGAAAAAAGTTACATGTGTTACCTTTTAACAAGTAGTGAGCTTTAAGTAATAAGTGGTAAGTCAAGTTTTTTAAGTTACGAGTTGACGACTGCTAACTGTTGACTGTTAACTGATATATCTGTTACCTTTGTTACTTTTTTGCGCCTTAGCGTCTCTGCGAAAGAATGCTATGAATCGCTCACGGAATAGTTACCATTTTAACTATATACAGTTAACAAAAGTAAAAATAAAAAGATGGAAATAGTAAAAAAAGTGTCAGATCTGTCAGATTTTAACATTATACAGTTAATTAATGCTAAAATATGACGGGCTAAAATAAAAAATAATGACACTGAGGCGTGCTGAGCAGGCACGGAGATACACTGAGAAAAATCCGGCTTACGAGAAAGTACTGTTTGGACATTTGTGCCTTCACAAGCATCACTTTATAAAAATAAACCTATAAGGATTATACGGGGCTACCAATTATTTTATAAGTAGCCCCATATTGCTAAAATATATGCTAGCCTTCTACCATTGGATCTGTTGATCTTCGTCCGGAATCAATGTATTCAGGTCACGTTGCATTGACAATATCCCTGTTACTGTATATTTAAGCGGAGTACCGGAAATTGTCGTATAGTCTTCAAATGTATAACTCAAGCCCAAAGTAATATATATATGCTTCATATAGACTTTTGTAGCATCCATTTCTTCTTCTACAGTATAATATGGTTGCCCTTGTACATTGAAGTTTATTTCCGGATTATCCGTATAAATTTCCAGCTTCTTTTTCTGGATATCGATCATCTCATCTGTAAACCTGATAAATATTTTATATAGTTTCCTATCCAGATAGTCTATATCTCTAAGTCCGGCATAAAGAAAAATAGTATTTTCATCCACTACATAAGTCCTTACTGACGACATATTCAAAGCTGTTTCCATATCGGGAGCCAGATATATTTTGTATAGAGTCCCGCTGTATGTACCCGAATAATCATTGAACGGATTAATGTGTAACATAGCCCTCTGATAGTACTTATGGGGGTTAGCCTGATAATTGTATGAAGGATCACTCAATATCCTCAAAGGTAATACCCATTTATCAGTCTGATCCAGATCCCCTAATGTGAACTCGATAGGGACTGTGGTAGTATATTTATCCGCAGGAACGTCTATCGTTTCCGACATGCCATAATAGGTTGTCCCCAGTTGTTTAAAATACAGTTCACTACGATGGCCATATGCTTCTTGGTTCAATACAGCCAATGTATCAGGATCTAAACCGATATGTATAGTCCGGTTTTGGGAATTCATTGTTGAACCACTGATAATGACCGAAAGATTGTAAATCACTTTCCCCTCAGGTTTATAGCGTACATACACAGGAGTCACCCCCAGACTGTTAGGTATAGCTTTGAAAGAGGCTGTCTGTATATATTGCTCATCTTTCCATTCATCGTTGCATGATACACAACATATTATTGTGAACATGGCTAAAAACAGATAATATATATATTTCATTTTCTTCGAATTATAAGAGTTATTCAGGATTAGTCCAACCCGGATTTTGAATCAGTTTCGAGTTACGTCTCAACTCGGTATGATGAATAGGTGAAAACCACATCTTACGGGCAAATATAGTAGGCAGCGAAGGCACTACAACAGGAGTATGGAAAGCCTCAGGCATATCTTTGGTAGCATATGCATTACATCCGTAAATCTGAGCTGCTTCTTCTACCGGAGCATCCATCCAGCGACGAAGATCAAAATAACGGTGCCCTTCTGCAAACAATTCAATCTGCCTTTCACGTTTCAGCTTCTCACGGAATTTATCCTGACGGCCATACACATCTTCTGCATAATCAGGAACTCCGGCACGAATACGAATTGGCTGTATACCTTTCTTTAACTCACTGATAGTACGGCTTACCGAATGCGTTTTAGTACCATCCCACGATTGTATATTATATTGTCCACCCAGCTCATTAAGGGATTCTACATATATTAACAGTATTTCTGCATAACGTATAGCCGGATCTACTTTCTTTACAAATCTGGATTTATCATACGCAGTAGTGATAGTGTTACTTATATCATAAGGATTTACATACTTTTTGATACCAATGCCTGTGCGCAACCAATAAGTAGCATTCGTGTACCCATTCCCACTTCCGCGGTAGTAAAATACCTGCTTGTTACTTTCTTCATCTTTATCCTTTTCGGCATTCAACAAATTCCAGGTACACCCGTTATAAGCTACGGATGCGTAGAAACGAGGTTCACGATTTACATACTGTTTTGATACCCCGACACCCAAGGGGCCTAATTCCGGATATTTGGATAACTCTCCCGAAGTAACCAACCCAGCCTCGCGAGGACGACTATCATAGCGGCCGGCATATCCGGCTAACCCTGCGTACATAGAATTCATTCCCGGACAGTCTGTACCATCTGCCATATAATAAGCATCGCATTGTTTCTGAGTCATACCATGTGAACTATATCCCTTACCGTACAAACGAGGTAGTTGGTGGAGTACTAAAGTCGCGATATCTTCACCCGACCCATTCTGTCCCCGGGTAAATATAAGTTCAGGATTCTCATGAGCAGGAACGTCACCATTAAACAATGCACGATATGATTCAAACGGATCTATATTTTGCCAACCGCTCGGCCAATCCTGATTGGAAAAATTACCATCATTAGGAGGAGTTATAGTTACCGGATAAGCAACATCACCTGTCGTTTTTGAATAAGCAACATACAGACTATAATAATTGAGATCCATTACATCCTTGGCGGCAGCGGCGGCCCTGGCCCATTTAGACTCATCATAAGTCTGAGGCAGCAGATATCTATTTTCTTTGTCGATCAAGGCCGAAGCTACATCGGCCGGAGCCTTTCCGTTATACAAGGGACTAGCAGCAAACAACAAAACTTTCGCGCGAAGGGCCAAAGCCGCTCCACGAGTAGGACGGGCCAGATCCTGTACCGCACGTGATGTAGAAGGAAGCATTTCAGCCGCTTTTATCAAGTCTCCTACGATATAGTCTACACATTCATCATATGTATTTCTTGCTTGCGCTACCTCATCATATTCTTTCATATAATCTACAGTTTCGCTTGGAACAATAGGTACAGGACCATACAAACGAAGTATAAACCAATAGAAATAAGCCCTTAAGAAATAAGCCTGTCCTTTTAGGTCGGCAATTTCAGCGGCACTAAATGCTTTGTTCTTATCAATATTATTCAGGAATATTGAAACCTGACGAATCCCTTTATAAGCATTTTCCCAAACATATTGACTTTCGTTATGATCACCGCTCTCCGAATACTGGCCACTTTTCCATCTCATATATCCCTCCGATTCATCACCATAGTACATGTCGTCAGCGAAATTGTAAGGAATACTCTTTTTACTGCATACATCCTGTAAATAGCCGTTGCCCAAATAGGAATAAGCCTGCGCCATCCATTCATTTGTATAGTCCTTACTTTGGAAAACATCCTCTATAGACATACGCTCGTCAAACAGGTAGTCCGAGTCAAGGTAATCCGAGCACCCGCCAAGAGTCAGACTCAAGCCTGTCACAATCAATAAAATTATAATTATTTTCTTCATATACATTAATGTTTATAGTTGAACTGATATCCCTAATGAAATGGTTTTACTAAGCGGATATTTCTTTCCATCGGAACTTCCCATTTCCGGATCCCATAGTTTGAATTTGGAGAATGTAAGCAGATTAGTTCCCACAAAGAAAATGCGTACATTATTCATATACATTTTATTCACCAAGGATGTAGGAAGTGTATAACCGATATCCAGAGTTTTCAGACGTAAATAGGAGCCATCTCTGAGCCAGAATGTAGATCTCTGATAGTTATTCGAATTGCTTCCATAAGTCAGGCGGGGATATTCTGCATTGGGATCTTCGTTTTCACCCAATATCCATCGATTCGAGTTGGCCAGATCATTCAATATATTTCCCCAACCGTCACCTAAACTAAACATATGAACAGAAGAACCATTGATCTGGAAAGTAGATTTTCCAACTCCCTGAAAATGCACACTTATATCCAATCCTTTCCATTTACCGGAAACTCCAAATCCATAGGTAAGGTTTGGTTTCGTCGTAGCACCGATAGCAACCATGTCATTGGCATCAATTTTTCCATCACCATTTACATCCTTATATTTGATATCTCCGGGCATCACATCTCCGAACGTTTGTGTCGGGCTGTTCCGGATCTCTTCATAATCTTTGAACAATCCTAAGGCAACCAGTCCGCGGGCTTGATTCACGCGATGCCCTTTATCCAGTTTGTACCAATAAATAGAATTCTCCTCATCCCTCTCTATAATCTCATTTTTACTATAGGTCATATTGCCTCGCAGGGTCAGATCGACATTTCCCGCTTTTTGTTTGAATGCGAAGTTTCCATCAAAACCACGGGCTTTTACTTCTCCTACATTCGCCCAAGGATTACTTTCTACCCCGACTGACCAAGGAAGATATTTACGCTCCATATAGATACCCTTGCGGTGCTCGTAGAAATAATCGATTGCTCCGGAAATCCTGTTACCCAAGAAAGAATAATCAATCCCTAAATCCTGCTTGGTGGCAATTTCCCAGGAAACGTTAGTAGAAGCAATAGAAGAATAGTACTTACCCAAGTATGTCCTACTATAATCATAGTCTCCGAAATTATAGGCATTACCTGTCGTAGTACCTATTGTGTACAGATAAGGAAAGCGGATATCATTTCCATTGGCATCTTTTAAATTATCATTTCCTGTTTTACCATATGAATAGCGGACTTTAAACATGTCCAGCCAGCTTATATCTTTCAGGAAAGGTTCCCCTGCAATATTCCAGGCTCCGGAAATAGCCGGGAAAAAGCCAAACCGATGATCCCTGTGGAAATTTTCTGATCCCGTATATCCGAAATTAAAATCTACAAAGTAACGACTGGCCCAATTGTAATGTACACGTCCGGCCAAGCCTTGATTACGGCGGGCTATCCCATTTTTAAGGTCTGTTCCGATATCTACGGTTTGTATTTTAGAAGATTGCGTGTATTTAAGAACACCTCCAACAGTATGGTTATTAAATCTGCGGTCATAGTGGAATTCCAGTTCAAAGAATTCGTTCCGTTTTCCCTCTGCACCAGAAGTCTGTGACATTGGGGACTCCTTCACAATCTCAGTGAATACGAGATCTCCATTTACATCCCGGGATCTTTCAGCCCTGTACATTGCCGGATTTTTATAGCGCGTAATCCAGCTTTTGTTCTCTGTATCATAGCCAAAACGTCCTGTAGCAAAGAGTCCTTTTGTAATAAAATCAAGTTTTTGCTCCAGAACCACGCTGGTCTGAATATTATTCTCCCAGTTTTCCTGATATCCGGTCATCGTCGCCTGTACCCACGGGTTGAAACGGTATCCATTATCGTTTCCGTAAGCCGGGACATAACCGTTAGAGTATAACTGAGGAACCATGATCGGATTATAACCCATTAATGCTGTCCATATTGCATCACTCCCGATCCCGGCATCGTTTTGCTTACGCAATGAGCCCGAAACACCTACTTTCAACAATGTTGTTTTTGTAATATCAATATCAACATTCATACGGTAAGTATATTTCCGGAAGTTTGCATTCGTATTATAGTCTTTCAAAGACTTATCCACCTTATACATACCTTGCTGGTCCTGATAGCTTCCCGATACAAAATAACGGGCAGTCCTTCCACCGCCACTCATATTCAATGTGGCACGTGAACTCCATGAACCATTCCGCAACAGGACATCCATCCAATCTACATCCGGATACAGATCCGGGTCCAGGCCCAAACGAAGTATCTCCAGTTCTTCAGGTTGAAAGAGGACATCCTGATTACGTGTAATCTTCGCTTCATTCGCCAGGGATGCATATGTATATCCGTCTGCAAAATCCGGTACTTTAGTAAGCATACTATAAAATCCCTCAACTTTTGCATTTATGTTGATTTTTCCTTCCTTACCACGTTTTGTATTTACCAGAATAACGCCATTGGCACCCTTACTACCATAGATAGCTGTGGCAGATGCATCTTTCAATACGGTAAATGATTCTATATCTTCCACACTGATCTCATTCAGGTCGCGCTCAAAGCCGTCGACCAGCACCAAAGCCGCACTGCTACCTCCAAATGTGGAAATACTGCGTATCCAGAATTCGGAAGTACTACCGGGCTTACCGGATGTCTGCATAGCCATAATGCCCGGTACAACACCGGCCAAACCGTCAGCAATGGACGAACTCGGATTTGCTTTTAATGTTTCCACATCCACATTTGTGATAGCTCCTGTCAGGGCAATCTTTTTCTGCACCCCGGTTCCCGTAACGACAACTTCGTTAAGAACACTTTTATCCGATTCTTTCATGACAACATTGACAACCCGCTGCTCCTTCACCAATACCGATACTTTTTCAAAGCCGATATAAGAAAAAACCAATGTATTGTAAAATGTCATTTTAATCTTATATTTTCCCTCTATATCCGTAATGGCTCCCAGTCCCGGCATATTACTTATGGATACATTCGCCCCTATGATGGGTTCATTATTTGTATCGGTCACGATACCTGTTACTTCTATAGTTTCCTGAGCAAAAGCACCGGCTGAAAATGCAAGTAACAATATACATGTTAATAAAAAGTTTCTCATATCAATATGTGTCTTTCATTTATTATTCTTCATAAGCAATTTTGCGGATACGACGGTTGTTACTGTCTCCGATATAGAAACATTGCTTTTCTTCATCGTAAGCAATTCCGGCCGGATAGGCAAAACATGCTTCCAGGCGTAAGTCTCCATCTCTGTATGATGCTGTTCCAGGGGTGCCTGCAAATGTGGAAACTCTTCCCTGAGGTGTCAGAATACGGATCACATGATTCACCTTATCACAGAAATAGAAATCATATTCGTCTTCCTGACCTTCATAATCAGTATTTTTTACGAAAACCCCTTGTTGAGGCTCATTCACACGAGCATTACTGCCCACACCATCGGTGTAACCTGATTTTTGATCCTGTCCAACTACCAGATACGGCTCTGTAAAAGTCTTCTTCTCCCAATTATAATCAGAGCGCATAATATACTGCCTGTTATTTACTATGATATATGCATAGTTCCCGGTAGGGTGGATGACTATGAAAATTCTTATCGATGAATTTGGGAGCTTGAAAGCCTGTACTGCTGTTACCGAACCGATATCACCTCTCCAGATAATACCTGTATTATAGAATCCATAGTAACACTCACCATTCACCGGATGCACAGCGGCGGCTCTACATCCACGGGCATTCCACAATGCTACTTTTGTTTTAAAGCCGGAACTACGTGTATACAGATAATTTCCGGGTTGGGTATCCGAACTTTGATCATGTGTCACTATCATATCGCCATCCAAGGTAAAATTGATAGCAGGAACCTGATGGCTACCCGGAAGGCCTGTAGCGAAAGTACTTACATACTCTTTCTCAAAATCGATAAGTCTACACGACTTCTCATAACCTGCTACATACAGGTGGTTCCGATTCTGCGGATCGAATACCAGCCATTCCATTTTTTCAAAACCGCCACAATCATCAAACGGACCATCTTTCACATCATATTTCGTATTATTTTCATATGTTTCCCCAATAAAAGAGCTTACGAGCATTTTCTTTTGATAGGTGAAAAGTTCTCCGGTCTCTGCTTTAGCGATCTTTTCCCCGCTCCCGTCAAGGATACTTACTTCAATATCGCCATCATAAGCTTTTGCAGGGACAATACAATATAAAGACTGATGATTAGCCCCGATTATCCTTGCGTTTTGCCCGCCAATAGTAACTTTGATCTTAGAGAGGTCATTCCCGAAGTTTTCACCATAAATAATCATTTTCTGATTGGCTCCTCCCTCTTTCGGTGCGAAACTGGAAACTACAACAGGCTTCGAAGGATCGAAGGCTTGCGAATCCGTGTCGGATTTATCGTCTTTGCACGATACGCAAAGAACGATCAGCAGCATCAACCAATGCTGAATTTTCATTCTGTTTTTCATTTTCATAAGAATAGGGTCTGAATTTAGTTTGTTAAAACATTTCACAATTGTATCCAAATACAGCATGAGCTGTCTTGTCTGCACGTTTATCGTAAATTAAGTATTTGTTAATTTTCCTTGTTTTCTGACTATTTTCAATTCAATTAAATGGGCGAGACGTATTTCACCGGTATTTCATAGATTGTAATTTATGATTTGTTAACAGCACAAAGGAATGGGAATTTAAATTAGAAAGATGACAGAAAAGTGGCTATAAATAGCACATTTTTCCCAATCGTCATTTTAGAGCGAAAATGAGGGCTAAGCAAAAAACAAGTATTCTGTTTTCAGCTTTTTATAAATGTCAGAGGAGGAAAAGATGTGTAGGTTTGGGTTGTAGATAAACTCCGGTTATGAAACAGAAGTAAGTTTATCAGGAGGGAATGGTGTGGAATCTCCACTTCACGAAAAAGAACAATCCTGCCGATAATGATAAGGGCAGGACTGTTTATCTAATATCCTAAATCAAAACGTATAACAGTAAATAACGGATGATTACTTCGTTGAAATAACAAGCTCTTTTCCTTCTTTCAATTGTTGGTGGGTAATAAAATAACTATCTATTTTCTTACCGCCATAGCTTATATCGGTAATCTTCTCTCCTGTACCTTTTCTCTTAATGGTAAAATTCTTTCCATCCAGATTAAATACTACCTTATCGAACAACGGTACAGTGACTATATACTGCGGGTCTGCGGGAGAGTAGGTATATAGACCGATTGCATTTAGTACATACCACGACGACATTTCACCTGCGTCATCCATACCGCAATATGCTAACCGTTCGGGCCCCATACGATATTGTTCGTTCAGTATCTTATTCAGTATTTTTTGGGCTTTTTCCTGTTTATCAATAAAATAATACATATACGGGATACTATGGCCCGGCTGATTCCCATGACAATACTGGCCGATGAATGTAGTCAGATTATGTGCCTCATAGTTTTTCCATGGAATAACAAATAAGGAATCGAGCTTTGTCTCGAAAGCCTTTTTACTTGGGTATAAAGCAATAAACCCTTCAGGATCGTGCAAGGCAAAGAATGTCGACTGCCATCCGTTAGCTTCACGGTACATATATTCATAAAAAGGACGTTCAGGGTTGAAAGGTGTTATCCATTCTCCATTTTCCAGACGTCCGCGCATCAGTTGGGTAGACGGATCGAACAAATGTTTGTAACTGTCTGTCCTTTTCATCAGTTTATCGTAGTTTTCCTTATCTCCGAGTTCCTTTGCCAGTAATGCCGTGGCATAATCGTCATAAGCATATTCCTGAGTTTTAGTCACAGCCGCTTTAGCTACAGTCTCCAGTTTCGGGTTTTTAATATCCATCTCGGATATCCATCCCCGCTCCATATATTCCTTTATATGCGGACGGCCACCTTTACCTTCAACGAAAGCATTGTTGAGAAGTAATTTGTATGCCGCCTGTACATCAAAATCCCGTATACCCCTCAGATAGCTTCCTGTAACAAATGTAGAAGCATGATCCCCATGAAAGAAACTCGGCATAAACCCTCTGATCTCACCCCGGTCTGTAATAGACCTGATAACATCGGCTGCAACATCCGGCGAGATCATTCCCAGCAAAATCAGTTTATTACGGTAATCGTCCCAAAAAGACGGATCACTGTAATAACGGAATCCTTTGTTTACTACTTCACCTCTGCCATTCACAAACTGTCCGTTGACGTCACTCAATAGTATCGGCCACAAGAAAGCACGGTAGAGAGTAGAATAGAACGTTTCCATCTGTTCTCCGGTCCCCCCCGATACCTGTATTTTCGATAGTAAAGTATCCCATGTATTTGTAGCTTCGCTCCTCACCTGATTAAAATCTTTGGCAAGCATCTCTGCCTCAAGATTCATTCTGGCATTTTCGATACTTACATAGGAAAAACCGACTTTCATCTCCAGCGGGTCGTTTATATTCTCATTGTCGAGAAAATTGACAATGCTGACTTCCGTATCACCCTCTTTCAGCTTTTCCACATCTTTTATTTTATGGTTGGTCACAGCATAAAAATAGAATGTAGGGCCGGTTTGCTGATAGCCTGTAAATACATTGTCTCCCGTTTTTTCTATTTTCCAATCCCTTACATGTTCGTTAGAACGAGCCAGATCTGCCAGCAGCCTTTTGTTTTTCCCTATTTTATAGGTATATCTGTGGAAAGCACATCGCAAAGTAGAAGTCACTTCTGCATTTATATCATATTTTTGGAGATAGACCTGATAATACCCGGGACTGGCCGACTCCTTGTCATGGCTGTAAGCCGAGTAATAAGACTTAGGGGCAATCTCTCCGCTAACAGCAACGAGAGGAACATAACAAAGATTCCAATGTCCCTTGCTGGTGTGGGCAAAAGCATATATAACCGTATCTTCGTACTGGTAACCTGAGCCGCTGCGCCACATGGTGACAGGCGTTACCTGAACCATCGAATTCGGCACTGATGCTCCCGGATAGGCCTCGGCTCCCCATGCCCTGCGGGTTGGTTTATATCCAAGATCGATACTGTCCCAAAGGGTGGTAGTACCAATAAACGGATTGACATAACCGGTCAGACGTTTTTTACTCTCCTGAGCATAACATCCAACTACAATCAGCATTATTGCTCCGATAATGATAAACTTATTTTTCTTATACATACTCTTTGATTAAAAACAGGTGAAAACCGAAGATTCTTTAAAGCCTGTTTAATTCAAAACAAAATCCAAACAGGCTCTTTTGCCTCTTACTTTAATGCGAATTTGTATTTATGCTCTCCTGAACCTACATTATACTTATTTTCTCCGGCATAAATAGTTGCAGTAGATCCTGCCGGAATTTTCACGGTCATTTCTATATTTTTCCCGTTAGCTTTCCATTCAGAGGATATTTTTCCCCGTACGGAATTATATTCGCCTTTTACCCATTCCAGATCGGCAATGAAATATGGCTTTATAATGATATTTTCGAATCCGGGCCTGGATATATCATAATTAATCCCGGCCAGATAGCTGGACATCCATGCACTGATATCACCCATAAAGACATGGTTTAACGACGCATCGTGGAATTCAGGACTTAACAGCCATGTTTCGGCAAGTGTTGTATAACCTTGGGTCTCTACCCAATATCCCCATGACGGAGCTTCTGTTTTGGTTGCCATTTTATAGGCATCTTCCACGTAGCCATATTTACTCAGCATGCGAAGAACTGTTTTGCTTCCAAGCAATCCGAAATCAAGGAAATGATTATTCTCCGCCACAATTTTTTGAAGATAATCGGCCACTGCCTGCTCTTTACCTTCCGGAACTATCTCCAGATAAAGGGCTATTGCCTGTGCCGTCTGGGTACCGTTTGCATAAACTGCCGTTTCGGGATTGAAGAACTTCTCGTTTATTATTTTTTTCAGCGATTCCGCCTTTTCTTTATACATGCTTGCATCTTTGCCCAATATAGTAGCAAAACGTGCCATAAGCATGTAATCGAGATAATAATAAAGCGTGGAGGTATAATCGTTAGGAGTCTGCGCCTTGTAATATACCCAATCGCCTAATCCGAAAGTAAGGAGCCCGTCTTTCTCCTGATTTTTCAGATACTGCAAATAATTTAGCATTGTAGGATATAGCCGTTCTATACAGCGTTTGTCTGCATAATAATCGTATAATGCATTTGGTATGATAAACAGTGCGGCATCCCATACAGGACCCGGCCAGTCGCCAAAACCCCATCCCGACGATGGGATAATACCCGATATGCCTCCGTTAGAACGCTGATTATCGATGAAGTCGTTCATCCATTTCTCGTAAAATGTAATCCCGTCGAAATTGAGAAGAGCCAGATCCATGGCAATATGTGCATCGGCAGTCCATCCGTTCTTCTCGCGTTGAGGGCAATCGGTAGGTATGCTGTGAATATTTCCCCGGTAGCTTTGGTTGGTTGCAGCCCATATTTTGTTCAGGAGCTTATTGGAGCTGCTGAAATGTCCCACTTGCGGTATATCCATATGCAGGAACAAGCCCGTGATATTATCTTCGGTAAGCGTTACAGGGCGGTCGGTTTTTACTTCTATATATCTGAAACCATGGTAAGTAAATTGAGGTGTGAATTCTTCTTGTTTCCCTGAACCTTTTAGTATGAATATATCTGTTTGGAAAACCTCTCCCGGTTTCTCCGGACGATAATAAACATCAATATTTCCCGGTTGCAAACGGCCATCGTCTTTCAGTAATTCTCCATGCTGCAAAGTAAAGGTTGTACCTCTTTCTCCTTTTACATTCAGACGGCATACTCCTGCTATATTCTCTTTTAAATCAAAAACAAAGATAGTATCACCAAAGGATTTTAATAATGCAGGCTTTATTTCTTTTGTTATCCGGATCGGTGGCATCTGCTGGGAAACTATTAATGGAGCCGGACTGTCTGTTATTTTAGCTGCTATCCAGTTTTTTTCATCGAAACCTGTATTGTTCCAGCCTTCCTCCTCCAAACGGCCGTCGTATCTGTCACCACTATATATATTATTATAGATATACGGGCCTGTATTGGTCTTCCATGTGTCATCCGAAGCAATTACGTCCGTAGTACCATCTGCATAAGTAATCCTTAATTCGCATAATAAACGAGGACGGCCACGCCAGTCGGCCCTTTCAAAATCCCAAACAGCCTTGCTCTGACAATTATAGAAGCCATTACCTAATACTACGCCTATGGCGTTGCCGCCTCTGTTTATTAATGACGTGATATCGTGAGTCGCATATAATATGCGTTTGTTGTAGTGTGTATATCCGGGGTCCAGATAACTATTGCCTACCCTCTCCCCATTGAGAAACATCTCATAATAAGCAGTTCCTGAAATATAGAGAGTAGCATGGGCTATATTTTTTTCGACTTTGAATTCTTTTCTGAAAAGTGGTGCCGGCTCATATTCTTTATCATGGGTATCGGATATCCAGCGGGCAACCCAGTCGGATTGAGATAGTTTTCCCATGCCGAACATATTGATTGTAGAAATACAAGAGTCTCCCTTATTGCCCCAAACAGTGACGTCCCAATAGTAACGCTGATGTGATTGCAGCTTTTTATCTCCGGTGTATTCTGAAGAAAGAAACTGACCGTTAGTCATTCCGGAATCCCATATATCAGGAGTTCCGGATAGTAATAATGAAGAATCAGTTGCAATTCTGATGCGATACGTTTTCTGGAGGAAGTCTTTAGCATCATTGAGCTTCCAGTTGAACCGCGGTTGAGGTGTATCCAGACCTAACGGGTTATCGAGGTATTCGCATTGGGCACTTGTAATTGATACTGTTGCATCTTTCTGGCAAGAAGCAAATAAAAGTGCTATACATATAGCTAGTATATTCAGATGTATCGACCGGATATTTGTCATGGTATTTTAGGTCTTCAGTATTTATACAATGAGTGACAGGAGATTTTTCCCGCTCCTGCCACTCTATTCTGTTTATTTAATGCTATTCAGTAGTTCTACTTTCCCCTCATTAATCTGCTTTAAAATCAACTCTCCGAACAGAGTGTTTTGCCAGGCAAACCAAGAACGGGTAAAGTTCTTCGGATCATCCTTGTGAAAGGACTCATGCATAAAACCAGTACCGGCATCGGTATTCATCAACATTTCTATACATGTCTTGATTTCTTCATCGTTGTGGCTGGTAAAAGCCTTCATCATAATACTCATTGGCCAAACCATATCGTAACCAATATGAGGTCCCCCAATTCCTTCTCCGGCCGTACCTTTGAAGAAATAAGGATTGTCTTTGCTCCATACAAATTTCCGCGTATTCTGATAGATAGGATCATTAACATCCACATCTCCTAAATAAGCCAAAGACAAAAGGCTGGGAGCATTAGAGTCGTCCATCAGGTACTGGTTGCCAAATCCATCTACTTCGAAAGCATAGATAGTACCGTATTTCGGGTGATTGTAAGTTGCATATTTCTTCAAGGCTGTTTCTACTTCCTGAGCCAGGTCGCGACATTCCTGAGCCTGTGCGGGACGGTTACTTACCTCGGACAATATCTCGGCAGCTTTTCTGAGCGATGTTACAGCAAAGAAGTTGGAAGGTACCAGAAACTGGAAGGTAGTAGCATCATCAGACGGGCGAAAACAGGAGACAATCAATCCTACAGGATTTACAGGATTACCTAATCCATCATTGTTTAAAGTATCTAACTGGCGTTCGGTTGTCCTTTGGAATTTGTAAGGCCCTACTCCATCTTTACGTTGTTGCTCTTTAAACGTTTTCAGAATATTTGTGATCGCTTGCAACCATTCTTCGTCGAATATACTGGTATCTCCTGTGGTTTTCCAATAGTGATATGCCAGACGAAGAGGATAGCAAAGAGAATCGATTTCCCATTTCCGTTCATGTAACTCCGGCTTCATATCCGTAAGGTCACTCATCCACTGGTGATCGGGATTAGGATCATGCGGATCTATAAAAGCATTGGCATAGGGATCGATTATAATACATTTGAACTGGCGGCGGATAACACCTGCAAGCATAGCCTTCAATTCAGAATCCTGATTTGCCAGTTGTACATAAGGCCAAACCTGTGCTCCCGAGTCGCGTAACCACATCGCATGAATATCACCGGTATAGACCACTGTATCGTCCTTGCCATCTATTTTTCGGTAACGCACGGTTGTATCCAGCGTATTAGGAAAACAATTTTCGAACATCCAGGCCAACTTTTGGTTGGTGAGCATTTTTTTTACGCGGACAATTTCATTCTCCACCGCGTTCGACTTAAAAAAGCGGTCTTTTTGAGGAGGGCGGTTACTCTTGTATTTATTATCCACATTCAACATATTCTCAATATTCGTATTGTCTTTAGGGAGAGCCAGCGTATGCGAAGCCTGTACTTCCCCAGCCATAGAGAGTGCTGCCACTACACTGCACAATAGTGTAAGCTTTTTCTTTTTCATTTTGCTTGATTTGATTAATTGCTATTAATAAAGTTACTTATATTTTTTCAGATTAGCCATACGCCCGTATATTTCAACCATGGCAGCCTGTGTTAGCAACCATTTTTTTGCATCTTGATTTTTGCCGCTGAAATCTGTACTAAACAAACCGTTCTCATCCCTGGCATTATTCCACGCATAGTCTAAGCTTTTGTCGAATGCCTCGATATATGTTTTATTATTATCCAGATTATATAATTCAATAAATCCTCTTAACATGACTGCAGTAAACCAAACATCACCTTTCTTTATCATACGGAATTTCTCCCCGTCTTTTCCTGTGAAATCCGAAAAGAAATAGTTGTAACAGGCCTGTGCTATGTTTTGCGCTTCGACAAGATATTTTTTGTCATTTGTCAGTTTATATAATAATGCTGCCGATTGCATCATCTGCCCACTATTGTATGCGTATTTGGCTTTGCTTATTTTGCCGTCTAAACTGATATTATCAAAATATAAGTAGTCTGTATCCTGCAAATGGAGCTTAGTCCATTCATATAATTCTTTTCCCTTATGGAAATAAGCACTGTCATTTGTCGCCTGAAAAAGCTTAAATGCGTATACAGCTCCGGGAGCATTGGAACATGTATTTTTAGACTCTTTTTTTTGTTCGCACCAGTAAATGCCTCCATTCAGTTTTTCATCCGTCCCGCTTAAAATAAATTCCCATATCAGTTTGGCTTTGTCAAGATAAGCAGTTGTTTTAGTCAACATATAAGTATCGGTGAAGTCAATCCCCAACCATACATTGTCATCATAGAAGCGGTCGGATACAGGAGCCGAATTGATATAAGAAGCATAGGCATAGGGAATTCTCTTTGTATCGAAATATTCTTCAAGCCCCGGTAATACCTGCTTCTCGAGAATTTCGCAGTATTTGTTCTTATCTCCGGCTTCCATCATTACATTGACGGCAGAGAATGTGCCTGAATAGGGCCAAAGATACGAATATTGATTCGGTCTATTATTTTGTTCATCCGTAGCAAGATAGGTTGCAGTATATTTATTGTCGAAAGGAAAGGTCTCGTGCAATAAATGAGTACCGGGTGCTGAATAGTTTTTATAAAGAGAGTCCAGTGTAACCCGGGCTCTCTCTAAGTTTTTATTTCCAGTACCTGCATCATTTACTCTGCCTGCACAACTTATCAGCGTGAAAACACTAAGAAATGAGAGGAGAACATAGGAAATTCGCATAACACTAGTTTTATTATGTTTTTATAAAATACCTTTCTTTTCCAGCAAAGCCATAGCTTCAATTGTTGTTGCAGCACTGATTGCTGAACGGAGATCACCCCATGCCTCAGTTTCCGTAGGTGTTAACCACCAGGTATAACTAAATTTAATATCCGGAAATTTTTGAGTTCCCTTAATCCACATGTACTCCGCATTATTTTTGAGGAATGCCACATAACGGGCCTTATCCGCCTGAGAAAGATCAGGATGCTGGATCAGAATCGTGAAATAACGCACAAATATTCCTTTGAACAGGTTACAGTCATGACCTCCTCCATTATCTGATTGTTCGCCATAATCCCTCATTACTCCATTTGTCACATTTATATTATAAGTTATATGGTAATTGGTAATACTGAGCGCGTCGTTCCAGTACGTCTTATCGCCGGTAATATCATACAACTCCAATGCCGCTCCCAGATATGTGCCAACATCGTAAGAATAATCGTTTCTGGTATCATTTATATTTTCAAATACCCTGCCCGAAGAAATTATTGTACGATAATATTTCATCCAATCATATATCCTCTTAGCCCATTGAAGATCGTTTAGGCCTTCTACTACCTCATCCGGATATTTCTTATATCTACGGGCAGCGATAATAGCGGCAGGTCCATTGGCAGGAATTCCTTTACCGTCACCTTTTACATCTGAATCTTTACGCCATTGAATCCCGCCTCCATCAGTGTCTGTCCATCCTTTCGCAATCCAGTTCCATAAGTCCCTTGAAGACGCTTCGTATCTCGTATCTCCGGTTGCTTCCAATGCTCTCATATGAGCCAAGCCATGCCAACCCATATCATCATAATATTCATTCTCCCAATTATTACTATACCAGTTTTTCTGTCTTACTCCTTCATACCAATCATAAATAGCCTGCTTGTATTTATTGTCATTGGTGCGCAGATAAGCATCGACCAGAACATCCAAGCCGTGTGCTTCGGGCCAATAGTCATTCCATGCAACCTGTCCATCATAAGTATTATTGAAGCAATGACTCGTCGTATTCCAATATCTGTTTACAAACGAAGTGGTACTACTGTCTACTGCGGCAGCCCAGCTTACTGTATAGAAACCATCCTTTGCCTTTATCTGCCCATCAATGTAACCATCATCATATTCAACACAGGACGAGAGAATCAATACTATGATAAAAGGTATTATATATATTTTTTTCATAAATATAGCTTTTTATTTTTTACAAGAGCAGGCTATAGACCTGCCCTTGTTTTTGAATTCTCAATATTTAATTTTTCTGTACGGTATGTGTGTAGTTCGCCCCTCCTTGCATATAAAGGGTAACTGTTACATTTGAATTATCCATCTCTCCGGCAAATTTCCATTTATCATCCCATTGAGTCACATTGTCCAATAATTTCACATAGTAATACGATGCAGGCGAATTAGAACTCGGACGGCTATCAGTACCATTCAATGTCCCTATCTGTCGTGTTCCCTTATCTGTTTCCAATTGGAATTTGTACCGTTCATCCCTACCCCAGCTTTCTTGTTTAAATTCTACATTACCTGTTCCGGCCCAAACTCCTAATCCGACATAGTTCATATCTATAATAACTTTATTATCAGGACAGAACCATACTCCCATTTTTGTTATCCGGGTCATCGTTGTTCCTTTGTTTGAGAAGTCGAGAGTTATACGGTAAATACCTTTTGCGTCCACTGTAGTAGCTTCGCCATTGTCTGCATCGGCCAATTTTCCGGCAGCATCAATGTAATATATTTCAGGTTCGCCCGAAGTTCTGTCAACGAATGTATATGTGCCCTGATTGTCCAGTTCTGTATATATTTCAAATTTACCATCACCTACATTTTGCATTAATATAGCTTTAGATAGATCCGCTCCGTTCTCGGTAGCTTCTCCGGTAATATATACATTATCAGGAATAACTTCAAATCCTTCCAGACGTGTTACTACCAGTTTATTTTTTTGCGGACAAACGGCTGAACTGATTCCACGCCAGGAAACAACCGACCAATAGATTGTACCTGTTTCGCCGGTCGCAATTCCGGCCGCGGAAGATGCCCTGTTTATATCAACATGCGGAATATTAGCATACAACTCCTTGCCATTGTTATCGGAGGCCAGCCTGTAAACAGGATTCTCCAAATCAGATTCTTTATAGAATACAACTTCGTATGCAACAAGTTGCCCGTCCTGGGCGTGGCTTTGAGACCACTGGAAACGGAATGATGCTCCCTGTTGAGAACTCAACTGCAGATTCTGATTGTCTACAGGTGCATATAAGTTGTCCACAGGTGTTACGTTCGGGTCATGATATTCCATATCATCACTTTTGCAGCCAACCATTACAAGTACGGCGGAAAATAAGATAAGAGCTTTATATATTATAGTTTTCATATTATTTTATATTTTAATATTTATTTAAATAGCTTATAACTAATATTAATATCCCGGGTTATTCGGCTTAAGATTTGGATTTATATCCATTTGCGACAATGGTACAGACCATAGATAATCACGGGTATTATTAAATTTATATTCTCCTGCACGCAGATAACCACCATCTATACTTGAGGAAGAGCCTCCAAACTTAAATCCATGAAGATATCCGCTGAGAACCTGGTCTCCTATCTTCCAACGTTTGATATCGAACCAACGCAAACCTTCGAGAGCCAGCTCGACACGCCTTTCATTCCTGATAATGTCCTGCAACTCCTGCTTACTCTTCGCAGCAGGATAATCCAGAGCAGCCGCAGTTGTATGTCCGGCCCGTGCACGGATAGGTTTAATAGTAAGTCCCCAATCTTCCGAACTGATTTTATCTAATTCGTTACAAGCTTCAGCATACATCAACAGTACATCAGCATAACGAAACATGATGATATTCGTACTGTTTTTCATATTCGCTCCCATGTTCCAGTCATAATACTTGCGTACATAATATCCGGTTTTGGTTTGCAGTTCCAACATTCCTTTATAAGAATCGCTTGTTCCTGAACCCAGTTTTGTTTTTATAATATTAATAGAGCCATCTTTATTCAGCCACTCATAATTATCATACACTATTGTTCCCCACAAACGGGAATCTCTATTTACATACGGATTGTTTTCATCATAACCAGGATCTTTATCAGCACCTTTTACCGGAAGCCCGTTCATTGTCAGATAAGAGTCTACCAATTCTTGCGTAGGATTATCTGCAGATATTTCTGCATGTTTAGTAATTGGAGCCATGCCCTTCATATCGGTCCATGTTTTTAAATCCGGAACATATGTGATATCAAGAATAACTTCTCTATTATATTCCTCTTCAGGAGTAAAAAGCCTGAAATAGCTTTGTATAGGATTTTGCGGATATTCAAACAACTTGTATTGCCCATACTTATCCTGTTCTTTTATAAGGCGTCCTGCATATAATTTTACCTTTTCGTAATTGTTTTCGTAAAGATATGCACGTGCCTGAAAAGCGCATGCGGCACCGAGGGTTATACGTCCGTTTTCAGCAGCAGGAAGATTATCGACCTTAGGCAGATAGCCTCTGTTGAGAATATCTTCGAGTTCGGTATGTATAAACTCCATTACAGTCGCCTTTGACGTACGATTTATATCATAAGAATCTTCCAAAGAAAGCTCGGAGGTAAAGAATGGTATATCACCATAGTAATTGGTCATTCTAAAGTAGATGAAAGCCCTTATAAAACGTATTTCGTCGATCATCCTGTTCTTTGCATTTTCACTTAAACCCGGTACTCGGTCTATATTTTTGAGGAATACATGGCATGTTTTAATTCCTCCGTAAGAATCCTTCCATTCATTTTTGAACAGATCTAAAGAGGGGGTAGCCTGACCTCTGCGTATAGTGCTGGGATCACTTGAACCATAGGTATGAACCATATTATCACTAAGGAATTCATCCCGCCACATTATGCCGGCATTGTACATTTGGTTGTATGCCATATTTACTACCAGCATAGCCTTGGACTCAGATGTCCAGTATTTAACATCCGTAAATTTGTCGCGAGGTTCTCTGTCGAGGTCTTCACAAGAAGAGAAGAGCAAAATCCCTGCGAGTATGGTTGCGATATATAATAAATTTCTCATATTCATATACTTATTTAAAATTCGATGTCAATACCAAATCCGTAATATTTAAGAGTAGGATAATTCCGTCCACTGTTTGTTCCACTTCGTCCCATGTTATTGTCATACTCTGATGATTCGGGATCAATGAACGAATTTTTTGACAGTGTGAATAAATTCTGAGCATTTACATAAGCCCTGGCTCTACCTAGTCCTATCTTTTGTACGATTTTCTTAGGAATAGTATATCCCACCTGGATATTTTTCAAACGAAGGTATTTTCCATCCAGAATAAAAATATCAGAACCACGTTTCCAGTTATTTGCAAAAGAATCGGAAGAATCGTCTGTCAAACGTGGATATTTGGCATCGGTATTTGCTGTAGACCAGGTATCGAGTTGGTGCTTATACATTACCGGATACCAGGCACCACTATGAAACGGTACATAGATATCACCGCGAAGCGCTTGCTTACGCTGGCCCACACCTTGTATCAGCATCGACAGGTCGAATCCTTTATAATCAACATTGTAGGTAAACCCAAAAGAATAGTGAGGGAAACCATCACCCAAATAAAAACGGTCATCGTCATTTATTATACCATCGCCGTTGCGGTCAACAAATTTCAGGTCACCCGGCTGGATATTTTTTACATTATCAGGGATGGCCGAATTTTTAATTTCATCATAGCTTTGGAAAAATCCATCCGTTTTTAATCCATAATATGCTCCTAAAGGCAAGCCTGCACGTGTAATATATCCTACATTGCTATCGACTGTCTCAATCTGCTCTTGCGGTATATCAGTAACTTTGTTTTTTGAATTTGCTATATTGAATGAAAAATTATGATTGAAACCTGCTGCACTTAATCTGTAATTCAGGGTAACTTCCCATCCGCGGTTTATCATTGACCCGATATTGACACGTTCCAATTCTGTACCATAGACACTTGGAGTTATCGGCTTATCCAGCATATCAGTTGTTTTCTGATCGAAATAATCCAGATTAACGGTCAAAGAATTTTTTAAGAATGTGAAGTCAGCTCCAATATTGAACGTTTTCACTTTTTCCCATTTCAAGTCAGGACTAGCTTCTACAAATCCGGTTCCCGATACGGCAGAGTTATTGAATCCGGCACTGTTCGTATAAGCTGTATATGTTGTAAAATACAGATAGTCCGGTATTTCCTGATTACCAAGGATACCCCATGAACCACGAATCTTGAGATCTCCTATCTTGTCACGATAAAAGTCCATAAACGATTCTTCAGATGGACGCCAACCTAATGAGACAGAAGGGAATGTTCCCCATCGGTTATCTTTAGGGAAGCGGCTTAAGCCGTCGGTACGTACAGTTGCTTCTGCATAATATTTATCTGCATAATTGTAATTTACACGGCCGAAAACAGATTGGATTACACGTTCGGTAGTATTGTTCACCTCTGTTCTGCTTTCATTAAATATTGTTTGTGTCTCCCCTTCTGAAATAGGTATTCCCAAGTCGATATCGGTATATTTTGTTTTTACATCTATACCCTTGTTATTCAAAAATTCCTGGGAGACTCCGGCCATTGCTGATAGAGTATGTTTTCCAAACTGCTTATTATAATCGAGTAGAAACTGTGTATTTATAAATGTACCTTTAAATGAATAATTTTCCGTGTCACGATCTGTATTTTCAGTTCTCGCAATTTCTGAACTATTCTGTTTATAAAGATTATATTGGAGCCTGCGTATAAAACGGGAATTAGACGTCAGGTCGAAACCGAATACTCCTCTGGCTTTAAGATTGTCGATTATCTTAAAGTCTAAACTAAGACCTAGATTCATCAAGTCGTTATTATGCTTATTATAGCCCCCCAATTCGAGTGCAGCAGCAGAATTTGTACTAATAGAACTTTGAATATATCTTCCCGATGCATCTCTTGGTGTATTGTAATAATATTTCGGTGTACGGGCTGCATCAGCGATTTTGAAACCGGCATTCGCTTCATCCCCCTTTATATCATTTCTTGTATACCCTAATATTACATTGAGTTTCATTCGCTTATACTCAGTCGTGAGATTGGTGCGTAAATTATATCTTTTGATACCATAATCGGGGCCTATGAAGTTGCTACCCTGATTGTAATATCCACCGGAAACCATATACGTTGAGTTAGTTGTTCCACCAGAAACGCTGACATTGTAGGATTGCTGAAGGGCTGTTTTGAAAATATAATCCATCATCCATTCAGCATCATCATGATCTTTCAGGTCTTGAATCTGCTGAGGGCTGTATGCCAGGCTGTTTCCTCCGTTTGCTAATGCTACATTCATCATCGTTGCGTTCTGCCAGCCATCGAGAGGTGTATACAAAATATTAGGAGATTCGAAACCTACCGATCCGCTAAAGCGAACTGTCGGCTTTGCATTTTTTTCTCCTTGTTTAGTTGTAATCAAAATAACACCACTAGCCGAACGTGATCCATAGATAGCTGTACTACCAGCATCTTTGAGTACAGATATATTTGCTACATCGGCAGGATTCAGCTTGTTCATATTATCGATATCAGTGATCATACCGTCGATAACAACCAAAGGAGTATTATTTGTCTTAGTTTTAACCCCGCGAATATTTATATTCATTGTATTTTCATTCGGGTTCATACTCCGTTGCTGGATTACAAGATTGGGTGACGCTCCTTGCAATGCCTGTGCCAGATTAGCAACAGGACGATTTTCTATCGCTTTGGAAGTTATCTGGTCAACAGCTCCTACAACGTGTCTGCGTGTAGTAGTTCCATAACCGATAACAATTACCTCATCAAGCATTTTGGTATCTTCTTCCATTATAATATTGAAGAATGAAGTACTCCCGGCTTTTACTTCCTGGGTAAGGAATCCAACATAAGAAAATACCAGAATATCGTTTTCATTACAATTGATAGTAAAACCACCATCGATATCAGTTACCGTTCCATTAGTTGTACCTTTTACAGTCACACTTACCCCTATCAAGGGCTCTCCTGCACCATCTTTGATAATACCTTTTACGGCTGCTTGTATTGATGGCGGAGTAACTAAATTATCAGTTTGTTTTGCATACACTCCTTCTGTGGTAAGAGACAGAATGAATGCCAGCAGCAAACTAAAAATCAAAGATTCACACTTTTTGCAAGTCATACATGTTTGATTTAATTAATTATTCGATAAAATATTAGATTTAGTAAATAGATAAGATTATCGCTGAGTAAACGATAAGAAAAAAACAGGTCAACTCGAACTTTCTTTTTCCATAAATATTAGCATTTTATGATTATTAGATTAATGTGCTTATTAAAAGTTTATCTTGATCTTTTAAACTTTAATTAACACAAAAATAGACTCGATAACTTTTTTCTTTATACGAATTTGCGACATAAAAATATCTGAAACTGCTTCGGTATTTGATTCGTACTTTTTAGTCTTAAATTCGTACTTTCCTCAATGTTAAAGCATTTGGAGACAATTTCTATATATCTTTTTTATATCAAACAATATCTAAAAAGTACTATATTTGTAGCACTTTGTTATCTCACTATTCAATATTCCACTCTTACGTTTAATTGTGGAATAACTCTAAAAAAAGCCAACACCATGAAATACAGCTCACAACTAAACAGGCTTGTGTTATTTACAATCTCAATAATTTTATCCAACTCTATATGTGCTTATAGCCTCCGGCAATATTCAAGTAAAAACGGGCTTTCCAATAGCGCGATATTATCAATGTATCAGGATAAAGAAGGCCTCATGTGGTTTGGTTCTTGTGAAGGATTAAATATGTTTGATGGTTTAAGGTTCCAGGTCTTTATGCCCTCGAATGAGGAGAATATCCTGTCCGGAAATATAATTGAAAGTATTCTTGAGGCAGAGGACAATACGCTGTGGATACAGACAAATTATGGATTAGACCGTTTGGACAAGCAGCTCAAGACAGTCCGTACCTTTAAGGAATTTAAGGGTAAAAACTGGGTTATCAAAAATACGGCAAACGATATTTTTGTTGTAAAAAACGATAATTACCTTTACTATTATGTCGCAAAAGAAAATAAATTCCATAACATATACATAGAGAATCTGGTATTCGATGATATTCTGCAAATTGTTATTGATAAAGGAAATACCTTATGGATTTTCATGAAAAACGGTAAATATTTCAGTTATGGCGTTCATTTGGATGAGAATAAGGAACTAACCCTGACCAAAAAGAATTATTTTACTAATAAAGAAAATATTATCTGGTGTTTTTATGAGGATGGTATCTTCTATTTTGTAGATGACACCTATGCACTATATGAATTTGATCCTATTTCGAAGAATAAATACTATATACATGACATATCTGCCGAGGTGGTCAAATATGGAGATATATCATCTATCATCAAATATAAGAATAACTATTTCATCGGGTTTAAGAATAGCGGCTTGATTATACTGCAACATATGCCAGAACAAAAAAAGCGTTTCTCTATATATGAAGTAGATATAAAATCGGGTATTTTTTGCCTGATGAAAGATAAATATCAGGATATTGTGTGGGTCGGGACCGATGGGCAGGGAGTATATATGTATTATACCGATTCGTATACAATAAAGGCGACATTGTTCCGGGATCTTCCTCATAATATAAACAATCCCATAAGAACATTCTTTCTCGATGATAAGAATACATTATGGATTGGAACAAAAGGGGACGGTATCCTTTCTCTTGGCGGTTATGACATTGCAACAAGCAGCCAGGCTACATCGGCTCAATTTCAGACAATTAATAGTCAACTGAAAGATAATTCGGTTTATACAATAGTTCCCAGTAAAAAAAATATCTTATGGATAGGAAGCGAAAAAGGAATAAATTATTATTCATATAAGGATAAAAAAATCAAGAATACAGATGTCTCCATAGACGGAAAGCCTGTACAATATGTTCATTCGATATGCGAATTTAACGACTCCACACTTTGGATAGCCACAGTAGGTGAAGGTATTGTAAAAGCGCGTTTGGGCGGAGACAATGACAATCCCGTAATAAGTAATGAAAAATTGTTTTTGTTTGATGAGGGCAAATTTTCTTCAAACTACTTTTTTACGACATATAAAGAAAACGATTCTGTTATCTGGTTTGGAAACAGAGGATACGGCGCTTACAGGATTAATAATTATACTGAAGATATTGAAACTTTCACCTTTGACCAAAACGATAGAAATCAGACGTTAAATGATATTTTTTCAATTCTGAAAAACAAAGACGGCTATTGGTTTGGAACAAGTTACGGACTAGCGCGGATGTATGATGACGGAAAAAAACAAACTTTTGATAAAGAGAACGGATTTCCTAATAACGCTATTCATGGTATCCTCCAGGATTATTATAACAACCTATGGCTAAGCACAAATCAGGGGCTTATCAAATTTAATATAGCACAAAATACATTTCAGACATACCGGCAACATAACGAACTGGAAGTGACTGAATTCAGTGATGGCGCTTACTTTAAGCACGAAAACACAGGTGTCTTATTTTTTGGCGGCATTAACGGATTTATAACAATTATCGCCAATGAACTAGCAAAAGAGGATTATAGTCCGCCTATACAATTCAATGGTTTATCCATATTCGGTAAAGAGAATAATATATTCGACTTTTTAGAAATAAACAATGAGGATAAAACGCTGAAACTAAATTACAGGCAAAATTTCTTTTCTGTATCTTTTACTGCTGTGGACTATATACATGGCAACGATTATACTTACTTCTATAAACTGGACGAATTGAGTACGGACTGGATTGATAACGGCACTTCCAATACAGCAGCATTTACGAATATTTCTCCGGGTAAGTATACTTTGTTGGTGAAGTACAGGAATAATATAACCGGAAAGGAAAGCCCTGTCCAATCTTTATTTATAGATATACTCCCTCCCTGGTATCTCACCAACATGGCTTATCTGGTATATGCCATCCTCTCCCTTTTCATCCTGTTCATTATCATACGGTTCTCTATCAAATGGTATAAGATGAAAAAGGATAACATTATAGAAAGGCTGAACCGTCAGCAACGGGAAGAAATTTATGAATCCAAACTTCGCTTCTTTACTAATATTACGCACGAACTATGTACTCCTTTGACACTGATATACGGCCCGTGCGAAAAGATACTTTCATATAAAAATACAGATAATTATATAAACAAATATGCAACCCTTATTCAGCACAATGCCGAAAAACTAAATGGCCTGATTTCCGAGCTCATCGAATTCAGACGATTGGAAACAGGTAATAAGACCCTTGAAATAAGGAATCTTTCCGTATCGGAGTTAACCCGTAATATAACAGATTCGTTTACAGAACTAGCTGAAGCTAAAGGCTTCGAATATGAAGTCAGCATTGAAGAAAATGTTTTGTGGAACACCGATCCGGGTTGCTTATCCAAGGTTGTAACCAACCTTATTTCAAATGCTTTTAAATATACATCCGATAATGGGAAAATAGGTTTTGAGCTATTTGTCAAAGGGGGAAAACTTAATATTGCAGTCTCAAATACAGGAAAAGGTATTAAGAAAGAAGATATAGCCAAGATTTTTGACCGCTATACAATTCTTGACAATTTTGAAGGACTGAATAAGAATAAAGTGTCTCCAAGAAATGGTTTGGGGCTGGCGATTTGCCATAATATGGTAAAATTACTTGAAGGTGAGATAAATGTATCCAGCACTCCTAATGAAGTGACCGTATTTACTGTAACTCTTCCTGTTGTGGAAGTTACTGACAACTCACCGGTTTACGACAGTACAGAGCTGAGCCTTATAGAAGAAACCCTGCCTGTTAATCCGGAAAACTCACCCATACCGGATGATTACATACTGCCCGGATATGATAAAGAAAAGAAAACAATAATGATTGTAGACGATGATCCGTCTATGCTGTGGTTTGTAACGGAGATTTTTATAGAACAGTACAATGTAATACCTATAAACGATGCGAAGGAAGTAATACCTTGCCTGAAAAAGAGCCTTCCCGATCTTATAATTTCGGATATAATGATGCCTGATATCGACGGATTGTCACTAACAGCCTCAATAAAGGCGGATAAACTCCAAAATCATATTCCTTTAATTCTTTTGTCGGCTAAAAATACCGAGGAAGACCAGATCAGAGGGATTGATTCGGGAGCTGAAGTGTATATCACCAAGCCATTCAATGTAAAGTATCTGGAAAAAGTGGTCGAACGGTTAATTAAAAGAAAAGAAGATTTACAGCAGTATTTCTCTTCGGCTTTAAGCTCTTTTGAAGTAAGTGAAGGGAAACTTACGCATGAGGAAGACCGAAGATTCATGGAAAAAGTCTATGAAATAATAGAAACGAATATAGCAAATCCTGATCTTTCCGCAGAGACTATCAGTTCTTCCTTAGGATATAGCACCCGCCAGTTTTATCGGAGACTAAAAGATATTACTCCCAAAAAAACAGTCGATATAATTAAGGAATATAAACTGGATGTGGTAAAAAGGTTGTTGATCAGTACAAATTTATCTGTTGATGAAATTATGGATAAAACAGGCTTCGTAAATAGAGGAAACTTTTTCAAGATATTTTTTCAGAAGTTTGAAACAACACCTAAAAAATACAGGGAAGAAGTCCGTAAGAATGCAGGAAAATCTACAGACGCCCCTTTATAAATTATTGTTCACATCTATATGCATTAATAATGTATATAGATGTGATAATCTGTATATTTACCGTAGGCTCTAATTATTCTACGAAGTTCAAATCTCTAAATCTTAAACTAATCTATTACAGTTGTTCAAGATATTCGGTAGGGCTTTCACCATAAATATCTTTAAAACATTTAGCGAAATAGGATGGAGAAGAGAATCCGGCTTCATATGCCACTTCGGATATCGATTTAACTTTGCTGTTCAGCAATTGTTTTGCGTATTTAAGCCTTACTATCCTGATCAACTCGTTAGGAGAATAGTTTGTTAAAGATTTTATCTTTCGATAGAGTTGCGAACGAGATAACTTGAGATGATCAGCCAGTTCGTCCACATTTAATTCCGAATTGGAAATATATTCTTCAACATAAGCCTGAAAGTCATTGATAAAGTTTTGCTCCATCTCTCCCAACGATTCTTTTTTTGTGTCATTTATCAGGTTGTTACCAAAAGCCTCCTTTATTTTCTGACGGTTCTCTATCAATTTACGCACCCGTATTTTCAGCAGGTGTGCATTGAATGGCTTGGGGATATAAGCATCCGCACCACTTTCAAAGCCTATTAATTTTTGCTCATCGAGGGAACAGGCAGTCAACAAGATAATAGGTATGTGGTTGGTCGATACATTCTCTTTCAACAGACTACATAGCTCAAATCCATCTTTTCCGGGCATCATTACATCACTGATAATAATATCAGGAATGAACTTCTTTGCCTTGCTAAGCCCGTCTACTCCGTTATCTGCCGTTATGATATTATATTCTTTGTTGAGTATATGCTGAATGAATTTACACATATCGTAATTATCCTCGACGACCAGCACCACAGGCTTATCCTCATCTTCAGAGGCTGTTAATTGTAGCTCCGGCCCAATCTCATCTGTCTCTGACTCGAGTCTGGATTCTGTATATCCTGAAACATATGAATCGTACATCGCCGGATTGTCCAGAACAAGAGGTAACAGGACACAAAATGTAGTCCCCGCACTTTCGTCGCTCCATACATCTATTTTCCCTTTATGTGCCTCTACAAGCGCAGCAGTCAATGAAAGTCCTATACCTGTACCCTCGCTACCCTGATCTACCTTATAAAAACGATCGAAGACATTTTTCAATATATCGGGCGGTATATATGACCCGCTATTAAATACTGATAATTCGACAAAATCCCCACTTTCCAGAGTCTTCTTTTTTAACTTGACCTTAACTTCTCCTGATATATTTACAAACTTCAATGCATTTGATATAAGATTAAAGTATATCTTTTCTACTTTTTCTTTATCAAAAACCATATCGAATGAAGTACCATCTGTCGAAAAAGAGAAGTTCACTCGTTTACGCTTAATCCATTCACTGAATAATGGATTTACATCTTCTATAAATTCTTTCAGGTTCCCTTCCGAAAAATGCATATTCATTTTGCCATTTTCATAGCTCCTAAACTCAATAATTTCAGAAATGAGATACAATAGACGGTTACTATTTTTCTTAACCAGGGTAAGTAGTTCATGTTGCTCCTTCGTCAGATATCCGTCGGTAAGCAAAGATTCTACAGGTCCCAGTATGAGAGACAAAGGTGTCTTGAACTCATGAGAAATATTAGTAAAAAAGACTAATTTGGCATGCGTCGCCTCTTCCAACTGTTTCGATATAGCCAGCAATTGTTCTTTCTGCTCCCTGAGTTCTTCTGCCTGACGTTTTATTTCTTCATTTTGATGAGCAAGCAGCCGGTTCGCTTTACTTTTCGCCCGATAAGCTTTAAATGAAATGAGTAAAAAGAAGGAAATAAGAACAATGGCTATAATAGAAATATAAAATAACGTTTTCTGATTGGTATACCTTACCAAGCTATCGTTTAATGAAGAATTTATAGAATCTATCTTCAACTGCTGTTCGGCTATTTGTTCGGTCTGCAACTGCAATACCCGCACATTGCTTTTATCAATAACGGTAGTGTACAATGTGTTTTCCCTATGAAATGGCTGATTTTTCAATATCTTCATTGCCAGATCAACAACTTTATCTCCTCCCGTAGGATAAATGAAAGATGCGTCCTGAACATTATTCTGGATATTCTGGATTCCTCCGCCTTCACCGGACAGTGCATCAACCCCTATAATAAATGGAGTCTTTCCTGTATACTTCCGGGATGCTTCGTATACACCTGCAGCCATTGGATCATTCATAGCAAACACCAGGTCTATATGTTCACATTCGCGCAATATATGGCTCATCTGAAGTTTAGCTTCCTCTTTCAGAAAATTTCCACGAGCCTCGGCAATAATCTGTATTTCAGGATAATTCTTTAGTCCATCAATAAATCCTGCATGACGCTCAGCGTCGGAAGTAGACCCATTCCATCCTCTCATCTCAACGATGTTTCCTCTTCCATTGAGTATACCTGCAGCATAAAGCCCGACTTCTTTGCCAATCTGATAATTATCGGCACCTACATAAGCTGTATAATCCTCTGTATCTATTCTTCGATCGACCAATATAACAGGGATACCGCTTTTATAGGCTTTTTGTATTACCGGTGTCAGAGCTTTCGATTCGTTAGGTGATATAATCAGGAGATTCACACTTTGTTCTATTAACCATTCGATATCTTCTATCTGTTTTTGTGTATCATCTTTTACGCTCCGGATGATAATATTTGCATCCTTATGAAATCCGATTTCGCGTTGCATCTCATTATTCATCGTTTCACGCCACAGATCATCGCTACACTGCGATACACCTATGGTATAACGAGTATCTTTGTCTTGCTTACAAGATAAGAAGAGAAATAAAGCGATAAAACAGAGCAAAACTTTAATTTTCATACGTAAATTAAGTTGTGCTCCCCACTGTCAGAGAGCGTTATAAATCCTTTATTACTATCTTATTTTGAGTTCAGACAAAAGAAAGAACAGCACTTGCCCATTTGGCAAATGCATA
>Ga0153940_1000057_pt1 | contig 71479 bp, 66 predicted proteins | sample TSNJ024MetaG_FD_104736 | JGI IMG/M metagenome (GOLD analysis project Ga0153940, IMG submission 104736) | Attine ant fungus gardens microbial communities from New Jersey, USA - TSNJ024 MetaG | ecosystem: Host-associated > Fungi > Mycelium > Unclassified | place: USA: New Jersey, Brendan T. Byrne... | reverse complement strand
TTTCATGAAACGGATATAGGGCGCATTTTCAACGACACCCTGACAGTCGGCAAAGTAAACCGGCCGGAAGCGGCCTTGCTCGGACAGATAATCTTCCGCATCGGTATCGTGGCTGAAGATCGCCTTTTGTTCGGCTCGCGATAAGAGCGGAAAGATATATTCGCATAACCGTGTCTCCACCATCCCGGTGTGGAGATTAAGGACATCCACATACCGCTGGGAATACTTGTGTCTTTGAGCGGTGGTGGGCCATATCATTGCCTGTGGGCGGTCCAACCCAGTCAGACGGGGATAGTCGCCAGGAGTCCGATTTACCGCCCGGGTGCCCAGACCGGCTACGAGGCGGATCATTCCCGCTTCCGGATTAATATGCTCCATCCACCGATAGGGATTATAGGAGAAGCTTACACCAGATACGGCGGGGAAAAATAAATCGCCATGGCGGGTACCGGAGACACTTTGGACGAGCAGAGCCATTGGTTCCTCCAGGGCCAGAAGGCCTCGCTTCTTACGGTATTTAAGGACGGCAGGAGATAAGGTGCTGGCATATACTTTGCGGACAGCCTGTTCAAATTCCCGCAGCCGTGTTTTCAAATTTCCCTGGTTGGGACAAAAAACCGATTCATATTTTCCGGAGAAAGCATTGGCATAGCCATCTTCCAGAATGCTGCTGGAACGGATGATTAATGGGGCGTCATCATAATGCAGCAGAAGTTGGCAGAATTGTTTTCTGACTGACTGCGAGAAAGAACCCTTATATAATGCCTGTCTAAAAGATTCCAGTTCGGTTAGCCTTTCTTCCTGCAGCGCAAACCAGATGTCCAGTGGGCGGCAGTTGTTTTCGTCCAGATATGTGTAGAAAACGTTGGAACCAATGTAGTAGGAATCATGGGGTTCCAGAAAGGTGCCGGCCTCGGGCAGGTAGTGGGTGATTAATTTGCGGCCCAGCAGGAAGCCGCAGGCTTTGCCGCCGATTTTTCCGTCACCGACCATGTGAGTGCGGACGGATTCATAATCTTCTTTGGTGAAATGGGCGGTGATCAGCTCTTCCATCTGGGGGTCGGTGGTCATCAGGGTGCGGCATAGGTGGCGGGATTCGGATTCGGACAAATGGCTCATGGGGGCTCCTTTTTTTGCGGTTTTATTCTATTTTAGCATTTCGTGGTAGATTTGAATAGACCTTCTAGTTGTTGTTAATAGGAATCCTACAATGAAATTCTAGATTTCATTGTGTTATCGCTGTTGGAAATGGATCGATAATATGCAGTGATTTTTAGAGAGCAAAAAACAGACTATCGTAGATGCAGATTGGAAACCAAAGGATTTACAGGTGGGTCAGACCGGAAAAACAGTACGTCCGCAAGTATATTTTGCAATAGGCATCTCCGGCGCTATTCAGCACACCGCCGGTATGGAGGAGTCAGATCTGATTATTGCCATCAATAAGGATGAGACTGCGCCTATCTTTGAGGTTGCTGATTATGGTATTATCGGTGATTTGAATAAGATAGTTCCGGAACTAACCAGACAGATTAAGGCGGTAAAAATGGGGCGGGTGTAGGAGGCCATCAAAATTACTGATGGCCCTTATAAAAGAGTCTCGCTTCAAAAGGAGTATTGGATAGGCTAAAATGAAAATGTAAGTTGCTTATATAGCAAATTTATGTTGACGGAGGAGGGGCATTATGCAACAGATTTTGAAAGGGGTAAAGGTGTTGGATATGTGTGTGGCAGCAGCTGGGCCATCATGCAGCCGAATGTTAGTAGACTTTGGCGCTGAGGATATTATGGTTGAACCTCTGGAAGGGCAAAGTACTCGTTTTACGGCACCACATTCCTACCACTTCAAGTGTGGTGGAAAAAAAGGAATTCCCTGCAACTTGAAAACAGAAGAGGGACATGAATTATTCCTCAGGCTGGTGGAATGGGCAGATGTATTTGTTACAAATTACCGGACTAAGGCATTGAAAAAATTAGGCTTTTCCTATGAGGATTTAATTGCAATCAACCCACGATTGGTCTATGGCCACATTACAGGATTTGGTGAAAGAGGACCAATGAAGGATGATCCGGGATTTGATGCCACTGCATGGTGGGCGAAGAGTGGATTGATGGTGGATGCAGCGCAGGCAGGGAGTGTTATTCAGATTCCTTATGCGCTTGGCGACTTTTCCACCGGGCAGTCATTGTGCATTGGTATCTGTGCTGGCCTGTATAACAGAGAAAAGACGGGGAAGGGTTGTAAGATCTCTTCGTCACTGATGGCGTCCGGAGTTTTCCTGAACTATGATGCTATTGTGGAGAGCCAGTATGGCTATCAGCTTCCTTCGACCAGAGAAAAATCACCTAGAGCGATGCTGAATACATATAAGTGTGGAGACGGGGAATGGATATCCATCAATGCGACACACCATTGGGAGACCAGCTGGCCTTGTATTTGCAGAACAATTGGCCGTGAGGATTTAATTGAACGTTATACCTGCAATGAAGATACTATGTGGGAGAATGCGCCAGAAGTTATTGCTATTTTTGATGAGGGATTCAAACAGTTGACGCAGGAACAGGCATACAATTCTCTTAAAGAATGTGGCACAATTGCGGTGGAAAAGGTTCAGCACGCTAAAGATGTAATTACAGATGAACAGGCGATTGCTAATGAAATTGTTATTCCGTGGGAGGATCCGGAGGGGAAGCTCATTATGCATCCGACGACTCCTGTACGAATCGGTGATCAGATCCCGGCTCCGGTGCAATATGGTCCGAGATTAGGTGAACATACGGTTGAAATTATGAAAATGTTAGGATATTCCCCCGAAGTAATTGATGAATATAAAGAGCGGAGGATTGTGATTGCAGAGTAAAGATTCCATGTATGAGAAAGTGGGAGAAGGTATTTTTTGTATAAAAGTACCGCTGCCGAAAAGTCCGTTGAAAGCGATCAACTGCTATCTGATTAAAGGAACTGCAGGAGACCTGCTTATCGACACGGGATTCCGCAGAACAGAGTGTAGAGAGTGGCTGTCAAAAAGTCTTGATGAACTTAAAGTACAGAGAGAGCGGCTTGACGTGTTGGCTACACATATTCATTCTGATCATGTGGGACTGGTGAGTGAATTTGCAGGTTCCGGTTGTAACATCTATCTGAGTGAAATCGACGCTTGTTATTTGGAAAAAATATTAACCGGACGACATGGCGAAGAGTTGCATCGGAAGATGCTGAAAAGCGGATTTCCGCCATCTAAACTTCAAGAAGTGGAGAAGACGCTGCCGTCTAAACTATATTCTATAGCAGAGAGGGACAGTCGGATCTGCACCTTGAAGGATGGAGACAAAATTATAGTAGGGGATTACCAGCTGCAAGTTATCCTGGTCCAGGGGCATTCGCCTGGAAATATGATGCTCTGGGACGAAAATCATCGAATGATGTTTACTGGTGATCACATATTGTTTAATATTACTCCCAATATTACCATATTCGCAGATATGCAAGATTCCTTGGGGGAATATCTGAGCAGCCTTTGTAAAGCGGCTCAATATCCGGCGGAGTTCGTTTTCCCGGGACATCGAGCAGCGGGTAACTACATGAAACGGATCCGGGAAATACTGGAGCACCATAAGGAACGACTGCAGGAAATAATGTGGGTAGTGAAAACATATCCGGAAAGTACGGCTTATGAGATTGCATCCCATATGAGTTGGAATATTCATGGAAATGGTTGGGATGATTTTCCGGACAGGCAGAAATGGTATGCGGTGGGAGAGAGTCTTTCTCATCTGGAATATTTGGGAACAAGAGGATTTCTGGAATATGGAAGAAATGGATATTATTGTGTGAAAAACCCAATGGATAATAATTTGGATACTATCTTTGACACATATTTCGAAAGCATAAAATAAAATTCATTAATTTCAAATGAAAAGGGAGAAGAACATGGTTAATTATTTATTGGCAACAGACGAGCAGAGGAAACTTGTAGAAAAAGTTCATAAAATCTGTGAGGCAGAGCTGTCTTCGGAACAGGTGAGAGAGTATGAACGAGCAAATAATGGACTCGGTGAATATCCGTGGAAAGCTCATCATGCGCTTGCAGACGCTGGCTTTTATTCTATGAATATTCCGGAAGAGATGGGGGGACCTGGTTATAATTTTGTTACTCGCGGGTTAATTATGGAAGAAATTGCAAGTTATGACCTGGGTTTTGCATTTGGATTCCGTGGTCTGGGCGAGAAGTTTCCAAGTGTTTTAAATTCTCATCTTCCGCAGGCCGAAAAGGATAAGTGGATCAGCAGACAGTTAAATGAGCATATTGGCGGAGTGTTCTGTCTGACCGAACCGTCGGCCGGATCTGATGCAAAGAGAATTGAAACAACTGCTTATAAAGACGGTGATGAGTGGGTGATTAATGGAACGAAGTCCATGATTACGAATGGCGGCCTGGGCGAATATTTTACTATTTTTGCATGGACAGATAAGACCAAGTCGGCTGGTCATGGTATTACAGCATTTCTTGTATATAAAGACGACCCAGGATTTACAGTTACTGAGCGCGAAGAGTATATGGGTATGAGTTTATGTAACGTGACCGGCCTGAAGCTGGAAAATGTACGGGTGCCAGAGGAGCGCATTATTGGTACAGAAGGGCGCGCATTTGCCACAGCAATGGGAACGTTGGAATTTGTAAGACCGTATAATGTTTGTTTCACGGTCGGAGCTGCACAGCGGGTGTTGGACATTGTTAAGGATTTTGCAAATGAGAGGCAGGCATTTGGTAAATATATTATTGACCATCAAGGCGTTGGATATCATCTGGCAGAGCTTCAGATGAAGGTAGATACGGCACGGGCTATGGGGTATTATGCCTTAGAAGCAGCAGACAGAGGGATTTCATTAGGACGTACAGGCAGCGGTGCAAAAGGATTCGGCATCAAGCTGTGCTGCGAAGTTGCTTATGAAGCTCTTGAACTGATGGGCGGATATGGTTACCGCAAAGATTACATGGTTGAGAAGATTAACAGAGATATTAGAGGATATGCAATTGCAGGCGGTACCTATAATATCATGAAAGAAGTTGTATACAGAAGCATGAAAGTAAAACATGATGCTTAATTTGTAAAAAAATTAAAGGGGAGACTATGCCGTACATTAATATTAACCTGTTTCCGGGGCAGACAAAAGAAAAGAAAAAAGCTATAGCCCGGAAAATCACTGAAGTCATTAACGAAGAGTTACCGGCTGTACCAGACCAAAATATCTGGATTACGTTTCAGGAAATAGAAGCAGATGAGTGGTCAATTGGTGGAAATATGTGTGACAGCAAATAATTCCTGGACGGAAAGGGAAGACATATGGATAAACAGATTGGACTCATTGGTCTGGGGACGATGGGGATGCCGATGGCTAAAAACATATTAAGTGTTTTTAAGCATCTGATGGCTTCTGATATTGTATCCGAAAAGCAGAGCGAGATAAAAAATGCAGGAGCGGTCGTTGCAGTAGATAATATCCATATTGCACATGAATGTGAGGTGATTTACGTGTCGTTATTGATGCCGGATATCGTAGAAAAAGTACTCACAGGCTCTGACGGGTTACTGGAAAACGGCAGACCCGGGCAGGTGATTTTTGATACCAGCACTATTTCTTATGGTCAGAGTACCCGAATCAGTGAAATGGCCAGAGCAAAGGGAATTATCTACATTGATGCTCCTATCAGCGGCGGTGCTGCATGTGCGGAAAAAGGAACGCTTTCCATTATGGTAGGTGCGTCAAAAGAGGAATTGCAGCGGGACAACCTGATTCAGTATCTTGAAGCAATTGGCGACAAATTGCATTTTTCAGGAAAGCGAGGTGGCGGGGTCGGATTGAAAATTCTCAATAATATGCTTTCTAAGGCGATTTTATTTGCTGATGCAGAGGCAATATTAATGGCAGAGCATATGGGAATTCCGTTTGCGGCGTTATATGATGTGATATCTGCCAGTTCCTCACGTAATGGTATCCTCGATTTAAAGAAAGAACATATTGAATATCATGATTATGCACCAAGCAGTAAATCCTATTTCCCAGTGACCGGCACTTTAAAGGATTTGGCATTGGCAAGGCAGCTTGGAGATGATTTAGGAGTATCAAGTTTTAACTGTAACACCGTGATACAATGGTATAGAATGGCAATGCAACGGGGATACGGACAATGGGATTCTTCTTCGATCGTTGAGTTGATGCGGGAACTGGAGCCAGCTCCTGCTCAATGGAAAGGCAAGGATTATATATGAATTATAAAATTTATCCGGTTTATCTTGGCGAAACCAAAATGGATCATAATATGGCATATTATAGGGAACAGGGAGACAAAGTACAATTGCATTATGGCCTGTTCGTATTGAAGAATGAGTATGGGGAAACGATTTTAGTCGATTCCGGACGACCCTCCACAGAAGAAATTCTTGAAAACCAATATCCATATAAAATTTCAGAGGATGCGCCGGACCTTTTTGCGGCTCTTGCAGAGGTTGATGTTACACCTGAGAGTGTGAAAAGGATTATCCTGACCCATTTGCATTATGACCATGCATGGAATCTTGAGAAATTCCCCACTGCAGAAATTTATGTTCAAATCGAGGAAATACGCCATGCAAATTTACCTTATAAACATGAACGTCAGTCTTTTGGATGTATCCCTGCAGCGGCAGAGAAAAATTGGGTGAAACAGATTAAAAGATTCCATGCGGTTTATGGAGATGAAGAATTGTTTCCGGGGATTCGGGTAATTACAACTCCTTCTCATACAACTGGCAGTCAATCTGTATTGGTGAACACTGCGGAAGGAGAATTCCTGTTGGTTGGCGACTGGGTATATCAGAGCAATAATATCGAGCGTTGCCATCCGACAGGTTCCATTTTAAGTGTAGAGGAGTGGTATGAGTCTTATCGTAAGATAATGAAACTGAATGCAACCATTTTACCAACTCATGATAACAGTATTTTGAAGAGGAAAGTTTATGGATGATAATATTTCTGAAGGAGGCAAACTATGACTTATAAAATATATCCTGTTTTTCTTGGGTACGGATCAGAAAAAGCCAATCCATCAAGATGGTTGTATCGTCAAAAGGGTGATGAAAAAATAGAATGGGGTTATGGCTGTTTTGTACTCAAAGGTGAAGATGACAATTGCATTTTGATAGATGCCGGCATACCTACGCCGGAACAGGCTGAAGCGTATGGTCTGCGTTCTTGCCCGGCAGCAGGTTCTCCATCAATGCAGGATGCGTTACTTACTCTTGGAGTAAAGCCAGAGGATATTAAGATTATCATCCTGACCCATCTGCATTGGGATCATAGTTGGAATCTGGATTTGTTTTCGGATGCCAAGATTTATGTGCAGCGAAAAGAAGTCCGCTATGCCATCTATCCAGCTCCTTTTGAGCATACTACCTATGCTATTTTTGAAGATGGTCCTCGTTGGGCATCTAGTGTTACAAGGTTTGAGCCGTTGGAGGGAGACTGTGAAATATTGCCTGGTATCAGTGTGATGCTTACTCCCGGACATTCGCCAGGTGGACAGAGTGTTCTGGTGAATACAGCAGAAGGGATTTATGCTATTATTGGAGATTTTGTTCATTTAAAGAGAGGATATGATGATTGTATTCCAGAAGCGATCTTTACATCACTTCCGGACTGGTATGAAGGTTATGAGAAATTGCGCTCCGTTCATGCGCAGATTTTAACAACACATGATATAAGTACCTATAACAAGCCGTTTTATGGATGAAAATAATTAAAAGGTGGTGTTTATCAATGAGATTATTTGGCAAAAACGCAATCGTAACAGGTAGTGCACGAGGGATTGGGCGTGCTATTGCAATTGGATATGCGCGTGAAGGTGCCAATGTAGCAGTGGTTGATATAGAACCAGAGGGGGCGGCAAAGACGGTAGCAGCAATTCGGGAATTAGGCCGTAATGCAGTGGCTTTTATAACTGATGTAACAGATGAAAAACAAGTCAATAAAATGATTGCCGATGTCAAGGATATGTTTGGAAAAATTGATATTCTGGTTAATAATGCAGGGTGTTTTGAGCAATCAGATATGCTTGCTACTACGGTGGAACAGTGGGATCGTGTAATGAATGCAAATCTGCGCAGTGTGTTTCTCTGTACTAAGGCAGTTGCGCATGTTATGAAAGAACAACAGTATGGAAAAATTATTAACATGGGTTCAACCGCCGGAGAACGGGGGCGGGTGCGTCAGCAAGCTTATAGTGCGGCGAAAGCGGGTGTTGAAACTTTTACTATGTCAGCGGCACTGCAGTTGGGGCAGTTTCATATTTCTGTTAATGCTATTACACCTGGTGTGATTGAAACGGAAAACCCGGAAATAATAACAGAGGATGAAGAACTGATGGCATATCGGCTGCGTCGGCTTCCGTTTGGTCGTCTGGGTCTTCCGGAAGAGATTGTGGGACCAGCTGTTTTTCTTGCCAGCAGTGATTCCAGCTATATGACAGGGCAGACATTGATTGTAGATGGAGGGTTGACTGCGAGACTTGATTCCTGCGGTGAAGATAACTAAAAAGTGAGAATGGAGGTGTCTGACATGAAGATGAAGGGTCAAGTCGTGGTAGTAACCGGCGGAGGAACCGGAATAGGAAGGGAAATGTGTATTGCTTATGCGAGGGAAGGAGCGGATGTAGCGGTTGTGTATAATTCCAGCAGGGGTGGTGCTGACGAGACAGTTGCCAGGGTGGAGGCACTGGGGTGTAAAGGGGTAGCGCTTCAGTGTGATCTGGCTAGCGTCGAAAGTGTTCAAGCAATGATTCAGGATGCATATAAGGCTTTTGGCAGGATTGATGTTCTGGTCAATAACGGTTCAGCAAGAAATCCAGGACTTTTATTGGACTTATCAGTCGATGACTGGGATAATCTGATGAATGCGAACCTGCGGGGAATGTTTTTTGCAATGCAGGAAGTTGCACCTATCATGATAATGCAGGGACGGGGAAAAATCATTAACGTCTCTTCTGTTATGGGGCTTCGCCCGAGTTTGCTGACAAGAATTGCTTATGTTACTTCTAAGCGGGGGATAATGGCTTTAACCAGATCGGCAGCTAAAGAACTGGGACCTAAAGGTGTCTTTGTTAACTGCATTATTCCAGGTTCTTTTGCTACAGGTAATCCTTCAGATTCAAAGGTTGCAGGGGTTAATGAAGATATTGAGCGCCGAAGACGGAAAGCAATTGCACTGGGACATCGGGCAGCTCCGGATGAGATGAATGGATCGGCAATTTTCCTGTCTTGTAAAGATTCTGATTATATAACAGGTGAATGTCTGGTTGTTGATGGCGGTTGGATTTGTGGGGATTAACAAAAATCATTAATGTAAAGGAGAATGAATTTATGAAAAAAAGACGTTTTATGGGGTTGGTGTTTGGGGGAATTGCATTAACCATGGGTTTGGTTAGTACTGGATGCAGTGGAGATGCTTCGCCATCCCAGACTGCAGCTACAACAAAGGCTGTGGCAGATACTTCGGAAACGCCGGCCGCACCCGCTGCCGGGGATCAGCATGAACCGTATGATTTGGCGATCAGTGCGGCATCCAGTGGTGGTCAGGTAAATCGGTGGGTAGTTGCTGCATGTGATATTCTTAACCGTTATTCGGATTTTATTACGGCCAGTGCGATAACTACAACCGGTACTGCTGAAAATGCAAACTTGGCATCGGTAGGAGAAACTGATATAGGGGCAGTCGGCAGTTATAACATCTATGCATCTACGGCAGGATTACAGCAGTGGGAGGGGAAACCACTAACTAATTTGAAGTATCTTTACTGTCTGTACCCAGATTATTTGTATGGAGTCACATCGGCAGGTTCAGATATGAATACCTTTGCTGATATGAAAGGACATCGAATCAATTTGAATCAAGTCAGTGCAAACGGTGGTGTAATGATGGTTTTGGATGCACTTGGGATTGATTCGGAAACCTATTACAGCAGCTATGTAAACTTAAGTAACTCAGAGGCTAATACGGCAATTGCGGAAGGCTCTATTGATGGTCATATTGAAACTTCCGGAAAAACTCTGACAAATACGCAGCAGCTGCAGGCATCTCAGGCTGGTTTGAAGATATTGGGGCTTAGTGATGACGAGATCAAGACAATTACGGATGCCCTGCCTTACTATATTCCAGCTGTGATGGAGGATGCATATGAGGGGATTGATCCAATTAACACGGTAAGTGGTGCTACAGCATTGTTGGTGAATGAAGGTGTGCCGGATTATGTTTGCTATGAGATCGTAAAGATTCTGACTGAGCATCATGATGAGTTGGTATCGGTTATGCCGCAGGCAGAATATTCGACTCCGGAGAACACACTTAAACACTGTTTTATTGATCTGGCTCCGGGAGCACGGCAGTATTTTGAGGAGATTGGTGTAATTAAATAAAAGGGAGGTAATCATAGGTGACAAAACGATATGAAAAGATTATTGAAAATATTGTACTGGTTTTGTGTATTGCCTTAACTGTGTTCCAGGTGTATACTGCGGCAACCTTGCCATTACAGACCTTTTCACAACGATCCATCCACTTGTCTTTTATGTTTCCTATCGGTTTTTTACTAATGGCTAAAAAAAGCAAAAAGGCTTTGTTCCGGTGCGGATTTTATTTATGCGCAATCCTTTCTCTCGTAGTATTTATGTATATATTTATCAACAGAAATGTCATAACGTTACGAGTAACATCGATGATTCCGACAGACTTTCTTTTTGGAATTATTTCGATAGTACTGGTGTTGATTCTTACCTACAAGGCTTTAGGGATATGGATGCCATTGATAGCAGCTGTTTTTATACTGTATTCTTATATAGGGCCGCATCTGACAGGTGTGCTTCGGTTTCGTGCTGTCTCGCTGCAGCGTTTTCTGTCGACCGTGTATCTGAGTGAGGAAGGAATCTTTGGTTCAATTACTGGTGTTTCCGCAACATATGTTTTTATGTTTATTCTTTTTGGAGAATTTCTGATGGAGTTTGGTGCAGGTCAGTTTATCATTGATCTGGCAGAATCAGCTTTTGGCAAGTTTCGTGGTGGAAGTGCCAAGATTGCGGTTATTGCAGCTGGGCTCTTTGGCATGGTATCGGGAAGTTCTCCGGTTATTGTAGCCGGTACCGGACCTTTTACCATTCCTTTGATAAAGAAGGCCGGTTACAGTGGTGAGTATGCGGGCGGTGTTGTTGCCGCCGCTTCCGTGGGCGGCTTGATTATGCCGCCGGTTATGGGGGCTGCGGTATTTATCATGGCGGATACTCTACAGATGACCTATGGCGCGATTTGTATTCACGCTTCAGTGTGTGCAGTTCTTTACTTTGCCTCGCTGTTTTTTATGGCTGATATCCGTGCTTTGAAGATCAAAGATGTTGGGATTGCCAAAGACAAGCTTCCCAATGGCAAAAAGGTGTTTCTATCTGGATGGCATCATCTGATTTCTGTGTTCCTGCTGGTTTACCTGTTGTGTGTACTTCAGTGGTCGGCGGCCAAGTCAGCGTTCTGGGCAATTGTGGCACTGTATGCTGCATATTTTATTCGAGCCCTTATCAGCAAAGATAAACTGACCTTGAAAGGTGAGTTGAGCAAGATGGTAAATATCTGCAGACGTACTGGCGAGGGTATGGTTACAGTATGTTCGGCTTGTGTCTGCGCAGGTATTATTATCGGATGTCTGACTGCGACCGGGTTAAATCTTCGGATGTCAGCTATGTTGGTAGCTTTATCAGGTGGAAGCAAACTGCTGCTGCTTTTATTAGCAATGGTAGGCAACATTATCCTGGGGATGGGTCTGCCACCACTGTCTGTGTATATCGTAATGTCTATTATGGTTGCACCGGCACTGATTCAGCTCGGTATACCTGCCTTTGCTGCTCATATGTTTGTATTTTACTTTGGTATTATGGCATCTATTACGCCCCCGGTTGGCATTGCGTTTTATGTTTCGTCCGGTATTGCGGAATCTGATCCGATGAAAACTGGTTTAAGTGCATGGAAGTTTGCTCTGGCTGGATTTATAATGCCATTTGTATTTGTATATAATCCGGCACTTTTGCTTATGGGTAGTACGGGGAAAATTATCTGGACAATTTTGACTTGTGTGATTGGATTGGTTGCACTCTCTTATGCAATTGAAGGTTATATGCATGCCGCAGGTACGATTCCGATCCCAATGAGAATTTTGCTTGTTATCGGAGCAATCATAACGGTTATTCCAGAAATTATATCTACCATTATCGGATTGGTAATTATTATCTCAATCGTAGCTTTACTAATTGTATTTAAGAAGCGTGGCACAATAGAACTAACATGATTTATGGTGAAAATCATTATGGAAGAAAATAATAAAAGAGTACGTGAATCATTAAACATTTACGATCAAGGTAGTTTTATGATAGGCGGTAGTATTATTCAGGATAGTGGAGTGTATAATCCATTTGACCCCAAAACTCCGGGCCAGTCGCTTCATGGAGATCATGCTTACGTCTTTTATCAGATACCCGTAAATGCCCGTCCGTTACCAATGGTTTTTATACATGGAAATGGTCAATCCAAGAAGACGTGGGAGACGACCCCTGACGGGCGGGATGGCTTTCAAAACATATTTCTCCGTCGGAAATTTAGTGTATATCTGGCAGACCAGCCACGGAGAGGTGAAGCGGGAAGAGCCTGTGTATCCATGCAAATTCAGGCGATGTGCGACGACCAATCGTCACTGTTTAATATGTTTCGTATCGGACGATGGCCTGAATACTTTCCAGGAGTACAGTTTTCCAGATCGCCGGAATGCTTAAATCAACTGTTCCGTTCAGCAACACCGAATACGGGTGATTTTGATCTGGATGTTATATCGGATGCATTTGCTATGCTGTTTGAAAGAATTGGCGGAGGGATACTCGTGTCCCATTCAAGGGGTGGCGGCTGTGGCTGGGCAACGGTCATGAAAAGTAATTATATCAAAGGCGTTGTTGCTTTCGAGCCAGGAAGTAATTTTGTGTTTCCGGAAGGGGAGCTGCCAGAACCCATGTCCAGTTCACTGGGGGTGCTGGAAGCTATTGAAATTCCGCTTGAACGATTCATGGCTTTGACCAGAATACCGATTGTAGTGTACTATGCTGATAATATTCCTGATACTCCAACTAATCACTATGGTCAGGATATGTGGAGAGTCAGGAGGGAGATGACAAAGAAATTTGTGAAATGTATCAATAACCATGGTGGTGATGCACAATTTATATCTTTGCCAGAGCTTGGTATTTACGGAAACACGCACTTTGCGTTTGCAGATCTGAATAATTTGCAGATAGCTGATTTGGTTTCGGATTATCTGCACGAAAAAAATTTGGACTAGTAAAATCTGCATACATAATCAATATTCTGACTGCAAATTCTAATATAACTTTTTTGCAGTTAAACTTAGAATAAATGTAATTAGACAAAATTATATGATTTGCTACAATAAAATTGTAGATTGTTTCTATCATCAGCAGAAACAAACTAACAAAACAAAAAAGGAGAGCGACTTATGCAACATAGTACCATTACCCTCATTATTTTAGCGTGTTCACTTATTCTTTACCTCATGCCCAAAGTTCCTATGATTGTTACTTCCATGCTGGCAATGCTTGTGCTCTATTTCACCGGGGTAACCACTGCTGCTGAAACATTCAGTGGATTCAGCAGCGTTGCCACATTCATCCTGATTGGCATGTCCTTCGTTACAAGTGCATTTTTCAGCACAGGTCTTGCTGATATGGTAGGGAATTTTTTGTTAAAATTTTCCAAAGGTGATGAAAAGAAATTTATCATTCTAATGTATATTATTGTAGCAGCATTTTCCGGTTTTGTTAACGGACTTGTTCTTTCACTTTTGATCATGCCGCTAATTGATGCCGTTGCCGTAAAGTCAAATGGTAGTATAACCAGAAAAAACACTTATATCGTTCTTATCGTTGCAGCAATGTTGGGCTCTAACACAAGCATTATGGGCGCCTCCTCCATACTTGCCGCTTCTGGTATGCTTGCAGAAACCAGTTACGGAAAAGGATTTACATTCTTCCAGCCCGCTACCATCGGACTCCCGGCCGTCATTATAGGGTTGATTTTTTATATGACAATTGGTCAAAAATTACAAAAAAAATTCTTTGACTTTAAAGAAAATCTGCCGACCGATGTTATTCAGATTAAAAGCTCACCTGCCCATATGACAAAAAAAATGTTATTTACCTTAATTGTAATGAGCATAACCATTTTGTGCCTTATTTTCGGCTCTTGGAACATGGGCGCAGTCGCATTTGCAGCAGCAACAATACTGTTATTAACCGGCTGTGTTTCCGTAGAGGAAGCGATACGCAGCGTGAGTTGGAGCGGTGTTTTGACAATGGTCGGCATGCTGGGGTTTGCTAAGGGCATGGAAGTAAGTGGTGCCGGTGATCTGGTCGCAAATGTCCTTATATCAATGAGAGACTATTTTGGACTTTCAGCTTATCTCATGTGTGTGCTATGTCTCCTGCTCACTGTAGTGATGTCGAACTTTATGTCTAATAATGCTGCTGTCATGCTCGTTTTCCCAATTGCTGTATCGCTTGCTGAGCAACTTGGAACCAATCCACTTCCTTTTGCACTTTGTGTAGCTGTTGGGGCATGTACCGCCATCGCAACCCCTATATGCGCTCCCATGATGTCCCTGACATTGCCTGTTGGTTATCGTTTTAAGGATTATCTTATGACCGGCGGAATACTTAATATCGGAACATTTATTGCCACTGCCATAACACTAAAAATTGTTTATTTTTAGAATTCATACAATAAAGGAGATTCAATGTACGACGACAAAACCTTATATTCCATGACCCGGGAAGAGCTTCTTAAAATCCCCCGAACATTTTGGGTACAAAGAAAAAAGATGAGCATGATTCAGACCAACGTCAGTCCACTCTGGCACTGTGAGAATCCTGACAATCTTCCTTGTCACGGTAAACGCTTAATTGTAAAAAACCGTAATGGCATTGCTCTTCGAGCGATTCTATATCGCCCCCAGGAAAGCGGCAAACGTCCAGTCTATTTTCATATTCATGGGGGTGGATTTAATAAAGGGTATCCAGAAACAAATGATCCGGAACTAACCATGTACTGCAACCAACTAGGATGTTGCGTAATAGCTGTAGGATACCGCCTTGCCCCTGAATATCCATATCCCGCTGCAGTACATGACTGCTATGATGTAATCAAACACTTTGTTCATTGTGCCGAACAGTACGGCTTTGACCTGGAGCGTATCGGAATCGGTGGTGAATCTGCCGGAGGTAATCTTGCCAATGCCGTCAGTATGCTTGTTTCCGAACACAAAACGTTTTCCATTAAAGTCCAAATGCTGGTAATGCCCGGATGTAATAACCATGACATCTCTGGTACCGGAGAATTATTAGTTCACCATATCACAGGCATTATGTCGTATGTGGAGGATTTCTCCCAAACTATGGAACCATATGTATCTCCTTTTTATGCTTCCGATGAAGCTCTGCGCAAGATGCCATCGACTATAATGATTACAGCAGAAAATGACGATTTACATTACTATGCTGAAAAATATGCAGTAAGACTTGCAGAAAATGGAGTTACAATAACTATGAAACGTTTTCTTGGTGTCGGACACGTTTTTGCGCTGAAAGATACAGAATACTATATTGAAACACGCGCACAGGAAGGGCTCTCTTTTCAGGTGGAGCAGTTACGACGTTATTTGTTCTCATAAAATAATGTAATACCTCCCCGCTTGTTTGCAGCAATCTATCTGCCGGCAAGGAGGAGGTATCACTTTTTCCAGTAATATTGAAAGTAAATTTGTTACCATTGTTTTAATGTTATGCTCTATATTTTTTTAAATGGTCTAAGAAGGTAACTAGAGCCGGGGAGCAAGGTTCATTTTTTCTCCAAAACACATACATCTGGTACTTACAGAAATCGTCTTTTAATAAAATCCATTGGTTTCGTCCCTTCTGCCTGAATAGAACTTTATAATTGGAACTCCATAAAGTTAAACTCATGATCATATCGCTCCAGGCTAAACGATTCTGCACTTGGGTAATCACTCAAATACATCCTGGTACCATTGGTTGGATTTGTATACGGCAACCACTTCGGAATCAGTTCGTTATTTGGATCCCCATATTTTGCAAAACTCATAAAAGTCTGATTCATCATCGGTGAAAGATTGTCATATTGATGACTATGTCCAAAAATCGGATCTTCCTCTTTGGTTGTGCGGAATATATAGGACAAATCCGTAAGATGCCGAGCACATTCATCTCCATGAAAATCCCAACGATAACACCAGGTAGGGATTGCTCTCAGTGATAGCATCTCGGCAAATTCAATCGACTCATTAGCATAATAGAAAAGATTGTTTATGCGATTATATGCATCGTATTCCGGGCCGTCTTTTAGAAATTCATCATATAGTTCAATAACACGCTTACTGTTCAAACCATATTTTTCTTTCAAATGAATACGTCTGTTATCCGGACTTACATAAGGTTCTGCCCAGTGCCCCTTCTCTTCCCATGTGTACCCGATCAACACCTTCAGACGATCACTGGCACCTGTGCTTAAATATTCTCTGGCCGGCAGCGTATACAAAATTCCGTCCAAAGTCGGACCAAATATATGTGGATATTTTTTTCGATATGCGGTCTGAACACGGATAATTTCTTCAACTGGATAAGTCAGAATTTGCTCCGGCTGTTCCAACGGAATCCCGCACATTTCCAGAAAACGCTCTGTAATGACATTGGCTGTATGAACGTCACGGATACACTGTGCACATCCACTGATCATAATCGCTTTCTGAAATAGTCCCTTTGCCATCGGCGAAACAATCAGATTGCCTGCCGATTTAGCACCGCCGGATTGCCCCATTATCGTAATATTATCCGGGTCACCACCAAACCGTTCTATATGTGCATTGATCCACCGCAAAGCCATAATCTTGTCATAATCCATCAGTGACCCCGAAGCAGCATACTTCTTTCCAAGTAAATCTCCCAAATACAGGTTCCCCAGAAACCCAACCCGGTAGCTTATGCTGACCATAACCATGTCATGACCCCCAACAAGATGCGGCCCGTCCCAGAACGGAACGCGGTTGGCTCCTTCTACATTTCCGCCACCATGGATCCAGACCAGAACCGCTCTTTTTTTATCATCACAGGCAGGAGTCCAGATATTCAAATTTAACCCTTTTTGCTCTGAATACTCAACCTCCGAGGTATCCCAGAATTTCTGGCGGGCCTGCGGCTGACAATGACCATACTTCGTTGCATCACGGATCCCAGTCCACCGCTCCGGCTCTATTGCCGGCAGAAAACGCTCATATCTGGCATATGGAATATCCAGAAAAGTCAGCATCTCATTTTGCTCAGTTCCCTGAAGTGCGCCATAATTTGTCTCCACTACAATTTCTCTCATCATTACACCTCCAATTCATGTTTTTAGATCATTTTTTCCTGCTGTTTTATGACACTCGTCCATTATGGTATCAAAGATTCGATGAAATATAATAAGTTTGGAAAGGGAATAAGCCTCCATTATCGAGCAGAATTCAGTGGAATCCCATTTACCCAGGATATCTTGCAAAATCTTTTCCAGTTCCCGCCGATTAGCTGGGCGCTACTACTCCTTCTGACGACAGTCAGAAAGATCCGTCACAACGCTTTTTTCCTCGGTTGCGACAGGTATAATTCACACTGGTTTGATCACAGATATCCGCTGCATATTGCGTTTGATCTCCGGATGGCGGATGTTCAGTCTTGATTACCTCAGCGCTTAGATCGCCAAGGAGCAATGTACAGTAAGGGCCTGACAGAAATTGGGTTAAATCCAATACTTTTATTCCCGATAATGGCTTCATTTTCCCCCTCCTTGAATATATGCTACCACGTTTCACGTTAAGCGTCCAATGACTTAACAGAGTATTTTTCTATTGCCAAAATTCATATTTCGATTAATGATGTTATTAACTGGTACTACAATCGCAGCTTGCATTGGAAAAAACAAACTGCTATAATAAAAAATAGCAAACCAACTATCCCATCCGTATTAGAAAGTGAGCATGACATGGACTTTGCACAGTTAATATATTTTAAGACAGTTGTTGAAGAAAAAAATCTAACATATTCTGCCAAAAAATTACATATTACACAACCAGCTCTGAGTAAGTCCCTATCACGACTTTCCGATGAACTTGGTTTTCCTCTTTTTGAATATCAGGGAAGAAGAATTATTCCAAATCAAAATGGCCTGCTTCTTTATTCCTGGGTCACCGATACAATGAACAACTATTATGAAATGTTAGGAAAGATAAAGTCTGACTCATCTCAACTGGCAACAGCTCTGAAAATGGCCAGCAGCGGAGTACAGATGTCAAGCCTTGTATTGGTTGATTTTCAGCGCCTGTATCCGGATATTTCTGTGGATACTGTTTTATTTAACTGTAATGATTTTCCGAATATCATATTTCGTGATGATATTGATGGTGTACTCTCCTGTCAGAATTTCAATCATCCAGATGTGGAAAGCATGCTGATTTACGAGGAACCGTTGCTGCTTGTTCTATCCAAAAGCCATCCGCTCGCGAAAAAAGAAAGTTTGCGTCTGGCTGATGTAAAGGGAGAAAAATTTATTCTCTCACCGACGGACAATCTTTACCGTTCCACCTTAAACAAAATCTTTCAACAAGCTGGATTTCAGCCGGAAGTACGGGCCAGCGTCCCTAGTACTCATCGTCTGGCTCTGGTCAGCAACGGTGTTGGTATTACCGTTTGGACACAATCAGCCGTACATTACTATGCGGCTCCTGACAATTGTTGCACCATACCTTTAGAAGACCCTTTTTGCATGCGCTCCATCTATCTGCTCTGGTGTCGTAATCACCGCAATTCAAGTTCGTTTAATGTTTATCTGGATTACTTGAAAACGCATCAGCTAACTACGTAATAAATGGCTGCTCCTTTCGTTTATCTGAAAAGAACAGCCATTTCTCTTTTATTTGCTACACCAATTTCTGTTCGGCACTACTCCCATGCTCCTGTTCATTTATGTGCCTGACATACTCAACAAATTCCTTAGCGATGGGAGTCATATATCGCTCTTGTGCAACTACGATCCCAAGCGGACGATATAACGGTGGATTCACATGAATAAGTCTTATCCCAGCTGGCAGAAATTTGTAATACATTTGAGATACCATGGCAAACCCCAACCCGGATGCCACCATATTAAGAAGGGTCACGCTGTCATCCGCTGCCACAAAAATCTTATCACTGATATTCTTGTCTTTCAATAACATAGCGCCCACATTCTTCGTATTTGAAGCAGGAAACAACATCGTCTTGTCGTTCAGTTCATCAACCTGGATCTCTTCTCGTTCTGGTGGGAATTCCCAGCTATCCGGAATCGCTGCCATAAACTGATCTTTAAACAGCGGCAGCCACTTCAGACCTTCCGAATGAGCCTCATCAACAATCCCAAAGTCCCCCAAACCGGACTTGATGGCATAAGCAATCTGGGAACCACTGGTTACCTGAATTTCAATATTGGCATTCGGTTGTTTTTTTCTGAATCCGGCGATCAACTCAGGCAGTAACATATTAGCCACGCTATGAATCGTATAAATGCTGATTTTTCCCTTCGCACGAACACGAAGCCTATGAATCTCTGATTGAATCGATATTTCCTGTTCAACCAATGCCCGTATATAAGGCTCCAAAGCCTTCCCCTCCTGGTTAAAATGAACTCCACTATAGGTTCTGGACAAAACCGGAAAACCCAATTCTGTCTCTATGGTATTTAAAAGATATGTAAGCCCAGACTGAGTATAATTCATCTGATTTGCTGCTTTACTAATACTCCCGATACGTACCGTCTCCAACAATATTTGAAATTTGCTGGTCTGGTTCTTTTCATTATTCCGCATTACAGCATTGGTCTTGTCTTTCATAACTTTATTCCTCCCTAATCAAAACATATAGTATTTTGCCAGTATAAATAAAGTGTTAATTTTTGGTAATTTTGCACACAAATAATTATTAATTAGCCGAACCATAAGTATATTATAACAAAACCCATAACAATATTCAATCAATAACTTTTATGAAAACAGTATACGCAGATTATCAGGCATGCAAAAATCCGGTTGAATGCTCAGAATTGAGACTTCAACCGGATGCAGCATCTCTCTCATTTTCCCGTGCGCAAAAGGGGCGAAGGTCCATAGGCGATGTGCCTGCTTTGCAATGCCCCCTCGTTATGGACTATGACTGTTAAACCGGAAAGATGGTATGTTTTCTTTGCGGAAGAATATCGTTTTTGCTTTCCAGGGTCTCGTAGATATATATCAGAAGATGACGTGTCTCCTCCGGCATGATAATCATATCGGTCCACATGTTTTTCGCCCAAAAGTAAGGGCTGTCAAGAGCACGCATAAAGGCTTCTGAACATTCCTGCAGCTTGGCCTTGTAAGCGTCCTCCCCTTCGGCTTTGGCAGCACGTAGTTCATTGGCAAAGATAATCTGGGAAGCACCGTCGCCGCCCATTGTCGCCTCCTCACAAGTTGGCCAGCTGATTGCATAGTCCAGCCCCTCTGCTTTGTCACACATGGCAGCTTTACCGCCACCGAAAAATTTGCGCATGGAGATGCGAACCTTAGGAACAGTGGCCAGACAGTTGGCATATAACGCTTTTGCTCCGTGACGGATCAGACCGTCACTTTCCTGTTTATTGCCAGGAAGATAACCGGGTACATCAGCCAGCCATAACAACGGGATGTTGTAGGCATCACACATTGTGATAAAATGACACATCTTATCTGAAGCATTAATATCGATTGCCCCTCCCATTACCATCGGCTGATTGGCAATAATCCCTATGCTTTTTCCGTTTAGGCGGGCGAGTGTTGTGACGATATTTTTGGCCCAATCAGGTTGGATTTCGTAGGTACTGTTTTCATCAACTATAAGATTGATGACATTATGCACATCATAGCCGCGCCGGAGGTTTTCAGGGACGATAGTATTCAATTCGGGAATATTGCCGGATTTTGAACCTGTATATGCATAAGCTGGTGGTTTCTCCTGGCAATTTTGCGGCAAATAACTTAAAAAGATTTTTACCTGATTGATACAATCGTAATCATCTTCTGCGAGCCGGTGAACACATCCGGAAACCTCGGCATTATATTCTGCTGTGCCGAAGTAGCTTTCGTCAACTTCTTCGCCATTGACTTGCTTTAATACTTTGGTGGAGGTGATATACATTTTGCTGGTATGTTTGGTCATTATAGTAAAGTCGGTGAGTGCCTGACAATAGGCGGCACCTCCCAGGCATGGTCCCATGATGGCAGAAACCTGTGGCACTACTCCCGAACCGCGTACGCATTGGTTAAAAACATAGTTGGTACTGTTTCCATGCTCCTGAATTCGTCCGCCTGCACTGTCAATCAAGGCGACAACCGGGCAACCAGTCATGATCGCTTCTTTCATAAGCCGTTCGACCTTATAACCGCCCATTTCACCCATAGCGCCCCCTAAAACAGTAAAATCGTAGGCGTAGGCATAAGTTTGGCGTCCATTCACTTTTCCAAAACCGGTGATGATTCCGTCTGCCGGGGTATAGGCTTTATCCAACCCCAGATCCTGGCAACGGTGATCTACAAACATTCCAATTTCTACAAACGTTCCTTCGTCAAACAGAAGATCAAGGCGCTCTCGGCAGGTTAGCTTACCTGCCTGATGCTGTTTTGATATTTTTGCTGTTCCTCCCAGTTCCATTATTTGCTCTCGGCGCTGGATGAACTCTTCGATTTTTTTGTTGTACATCGCTGAACTCCTCCTTAAGTTTATTTTCTTTTGCCATATCTCATTTCTGCTTCGCTCTGGCAGGCTGCCAAAGATTCATCAAAAATTTCGTGAAGCGTCTGTTCGTCAGCAAAAGACGAAAATACATCAAAGGTGTTGTATCCAATTGGATAAACATCGTAATCTGTTTGAAGCTGCATGTCGTTAAATTTAAGAGCACAGCCAGTCGTACGGTAGGACTGGCCGTTTGGGTAGTTGGCATTGACCAGTAGATTGCGCTGCTTGACCTGTTCACTTTCCACAACCTGTTTAATGTTGTTAATCGGTCCATATGGGAGACCGTATTCATCCATTTTTCCGGAGAATTCATCTCGATCCCAATTAATGAGTATTTCTTCCAGAATTTCTTCTAATTCTTTATGATTCCTCATGCGATTTTGCATACCCATAAATTTGGGGTTTTCAGCAAGTTCCGGATGTCCCAGCATCTCGCAGAATTTAGGAAAGGTTCCTTCTGTTGCGCAGGTGATAAACATCCGCTCGTTGTTTTTTAATTCAAATACTCGATTGGGGCACGCCGTCGGGTGTCGGTTACCTACCGGCACCGGGATTGCTCCGGTTAAGCAGTAATTTGCTACCAGAATATCTTGCATAGAAACGAGGACATCCATCATGGAAACATCGACTCTGCTCCCTATTCCGGTAGTGCGCGCTTGATTAAGAGCTGCTAAGGTTCCCACAGCAGCAAAGGCACCGCTGCATATATCTGCCAATGAGATACCAGTTTTAACTGGTTCACCGCCAGGTTCGCCGGTAGTGCTTATAACACCTGACATAGCTTGTACTACACCGTCAAAGGCGGTATGATCTTTTAATGGACCAACCTGCCCGAAACCGGAAATCATGGTATAGACAATTCGAGGATTAATATTTTTGACAACATCGTAACCGAGTCCCAACTTTTCCATAGCACCTACACGAAAATTAGAAATAATGACATCTGAAGTTTTAATAAGTTCAAACAGAAGTTCTTTTTGCCGCTCGTCTTTCAGATTCATTATGGCGCTTTTTTTGCCGCGGTTTCGGCAGGTGTAGTTGGTACTGGTATTGCCCTCTACAATGGGGGCAAACCTCGATTGGTCACCCAGCGGTGGGTTTTCTAGTTTGATTACTTCTGCCCCCATATCACTGAGCATCAATGCGCAATATGGGCCGGCAACAAACTGGGATAAATCAAGAACTTTTATTCCTTTAAGTGGTTTCATATACAGTCCTCCTGGTTTTCTTATATTTGATATTAATTATAAGGCAAAGATTAAAATGATGTCCAATGACACATAATCACACAATTGCTATGCTTAATTACATATAACTGCTGTTAACGAAAAATCTGATGACCCATATCAAAAATCCCAGTTTCACAAGTGAATTTGTGCTGTGGTATGCTCATGGCAAGTAGATAAGATAAGCTGCTAAAAAAGTACAGGAGGTGTAGTGTTATGTTGGGAAATCCGGAATCGATTAGTCTGATTCAGCTTGTATCTATTTCGGTGTGCGGGTTGGCGATTGTGTTTCTTTGCCTTTCCTGTCTGATCCTGGCTATAAAATTGCTGGGGTTCATTTTTAAGTGGGTTGGAGGAGAACGCACAGTATTAACAAGAGCTGCGCAGACAGAAATTCAAATGGATGAAAATACGTTTGCCGTACTGATTTGTACTGTAAGTGAAGCAACTGGTTTTCCTCCGGGCTCATTCAGAATTAAAAGCATCACGTCAATAGACAAATAATCGCTAAGAAAGGTTGGAAAGAATATGAAGTATATGTGTCAATTAAATGGAAAACAGTATGAAGTTTTAGTTGAAAAGGTGGATGATTTTACCCCGCTGACCTATGAGCAGACGGCTAATGTACCAGTAACACCGAATGTAGCAGCTCCTGAAGCAGTAGTTTCGCCATCGACGTCGACAGCTCCGGTTCCGGCACCCAAAGTATCCGCAGTAACTGGAAGAGGTGAAACCATTATAGCCCCTTTGCCAGGCAATATACTAGAGGTATATGTATCCATCGGGCAGACGATAGCGGCTGGCGATGTGGTACTTACGATGGAAGCTATGAAGATGGAAAATGAATTGGTGGCTTCTAAAGGCGGGACGGTTTCACAGGTGTGCATAAAAGTGGGAGATACTGTAAATACAGACGATATTTTAATTATCTTAGATTAACCGGCAGGAGGGTTTGTATGAATTTTATTGATGTTCTGAGCAACCTTATAAGTGAATCGGGATTTGCTGCGATTACAATGCCGCAAATATTAATGATTGTAATCAGTTTCATCCTGATGTATTTGGCAATTGTTAAAAAATTTGAACCTCTTTTGCTTTTGCCTATTTCATTTGGCATGTTTTTGACGAATCTGCCTTTGACAGGTCTTATGGAGTATGGTGCGGATTCGACATTTAGTGAAGGTGTTCTTGGTATGGTTTATCACGCCTGCGTGTCTTCGGAGTTGTTTCCGTGTATCATGTTTCTTGCTATTGGGGCAATGACAGATTTTGGCCCATTACTGGCGAACCCAATCAGTTTGATTCTGGGAGCGGCAGCACAGTTTGGTATTTATATGGCATTCATTTTAGCAAGTGTTTCTGGTTTGTTTCGGCCTATCGAAGCGGCAGCAATCGGTGTTATCGGCGGCGCAGATGGTCCAACTGCGATTTATACAGCGACAAAATTGTGTCCGGAGCTGGTGCCCGCTATTGCAGTTGCGGCCTATTCCTATATGGCGTTGATTCCTCTGATTCAGCCACCACTGATGCGGTTGTTGACAACAGAAAAGATGCGTAAAGTGAAAATGAGCCAGCTACGCAAAGTATCAAAGGTGGAAAAGGTTGTCTTTCCCATTTTCGTGGTATTACTGTGCAGCCTGCTATTGCCGTCAGTAGCACCGCTAATGGGGTGTCTGATGCTGGGCAATCTGTTTCGTGAGTCAGGAGTAGTAGAACGTTTGACTGACGTAGCTCAGAATGCATTGTGCAATATCTCTACCATATGGCTGGGACTTACCGTTGGTGCAACCGCAAAGGCAGACAGTTTCTTGACGCCGCAAACATTGGGAATCGTAGCACTTGGATTGTTGGCATTTGCATTTTCTACAATAGGTGGTTTGTTATTGGGGGATTTGCTTTACTTTGTTACAAGGGGAAAAATCAATCCATTGATTGGGTCGGCAGGAGTTTCTGCGGTTCCGATGGCAGCACGTGTTTCTCAATTGGAGGGCGCAAAAGCAGATAAAACTAATTTTTTATTAATGCATGCTATGGGACCCAACGTAGCAGGGGTAATCGGTTCTGCAGTTGCTGCTGGTTTTTTCCTTACTATATTTAAACTTTAAGTTTTTATGGGTTGGGAGCTGCTGTTATCAAGAGTACACTCAACAAAGCTGGTGTAACGGCAGAGCAGGTTGATCATGTTTATATGGGGTGCGCAGCAATTGTAGAACGCAACTAAAGGTTCGCGGTGGCCAACCAGGGGTAAAAACTGGTAAAAACATGTAAAGGAGCGTATAAAAATGGCAAATTATTCAATGCCTCGTTATTTTCAAAATATGCCTGCGGTTAACAAAGGTATCATTGACAATGCAGACAATGCAGCTGAACTGAAAGCTATCGAGACAGAAATTCATAATCTGATTCAAAAGGTTCAGGCTAATGGGAAAACAGATCAAGAAATAAATGCAAAAGGTCAGATGACGGCTCTTCAACGCGTGGAGTTGTTGGTTGATTCGGGGACATGGTGTCCGTTAAACAGTATTTATAATCCGGAAAACAACAAGACTGGCAGTACCAGCATCATTAAAGGACTGGGACGTATTAATGGCAAATGGTGTGTAATTATTGCATCGGACAATAAAAAGCATGCAGGAACTTGGGTGCCTGGTCAGGCGGATAATTTACTGCGTGGTTCAGATACTGCAAAACGTCTTCGTATTCCGTTAATCTATGTGCTGAATTGTGCAGGTGTAGAGTTGGATAAACAGGAAAAGGTATATCCGAATCGTCGTGGTGGTGGAACGCCGTTCTACCGTAACAGTGAATTGAATCAGTTGGGCATACCGGTAATTATTGGTATCTATGGAACCAATCCGGCAGGAGGGGGTTATCATTCAATAAGCCCCACAATTCTAGTGGCACATCAAAATGCTAATATGGCTGTCGGCGGGGCTGGTATTGTTGGCGGAATGAATCCGAAGGGATATGTAGATCAAGAGGGAGCAGAGGCACTTATTAAAAATACGAGCGGAGTTCGCAATGATCCTCCGGGAACGGTCGCTATTCATTATAACGAAACAGGATTTTTCCGCGAGGTGTATGCGCAGGAAGAAGGAGTTATTGCCGGAATTAAGAAGTATGTTGATATGCTTCCAACATATGACCTGGAATTTTTCAAAGTGGATAAGCCCAAAGTACCGGCTGTCAATCCAGAAGAACTTTATAATATTGTGCTGAATAATAAGCGTCGCGCTTATGAGATGTATAATGTTATATCCTGTCTGGCAGATGGAAGTGAATTTATGGAATACAAACCGGATTATGGCCCGGAGATGATTGTTGGACTGGCAAAAGTTGATGGCCTTCCAATTGGCATCGTCGCTAATAAACAAGGTTTCTTCATAAATTATCCGGAGTACAAAAAAGATTCTGTTGGTGCAGGCGGAAAGCTGTATCGCCAAGGTCTGATCAAGATGAGTGAGTTTGTTGTTCTATGTACCAGGGACAGTATTCCGATTCTTTGGGTTCAGGACACAACAGGAATTGATGTTGGAAATGAAGCGGAGAAAGCAGAACTTCTTGGACTTGGACAGTCACTAATCTATTCCATTCAGAAAAGCAATCTGCCAATGATGGAGATTACGTTGAGAAAGGGAACAGCTGCAGCGCATTATGTACTGGGTGGTCCACAGGGAAATGATACAAATGCATTTAGCATTGGTACAGCTGCTACGGAAATTAATGTTATGAACGGAGAGACCGCCGCTGCGGCAATGTATACAGGAAAACTGGTAAGGGAAAGCAAGGCCGGGAATGATCTGGATTCAACGATTCAAAAAATGAACGAAATGATTAATGACTACAATGAAAAGTCAAAACCAGCTTTTTGTGCCCAAAATGGTTATGTGGACGAAATTGTCGATATGCCGAAGCTGCGTAATTATGTGCAGGCTTTTGCAAATGCGGTTTACCAGAATCCAAGTAGTATCTGCCCGGTACATCAGATGTTGATTCCACGAATCATTCGTGACCAAAGTCGCGGACTACAGCAAAGCGGAGATTCAGAATGATACTGGCTGCAGGCTGCTGTTTAGTCCGGAGCTGAAGGCAATGGAATAGAGATTCTTATGGATGAGAATGGCTGTACTTTAAGAATGGAGAATGGCTAGATAAATATTAAAATGCAACAGGCCTTCGCAGTGAGCGGTAGCCTGTTTTCTTCATGAACTAAATATCAGATAATCATGCACGTTCTATAAATACCTTGTTCAGGTATTCTATAAAAACAGATAGAGCATATGGATATTTTTGTTTCCGTTTCCAGAGCGAATACACTCCTCGCTGGCAGGTGTCTTCCTCAAAATAGAGAATCCTGCATTTCATCGATGGAGGAAATGACTTTGCTGTTCCTTCTGCTACAATTCCACAGCCCTGTCCGTTGATGAGGACCTCTCTCCAGTGTTCCCTCTGATATTGTCCTACGATAGTGAGCGGCACACCGGCCTCTTCAAATAATTTTTCCACCTGTTCCCGGAACAGATTCCGTTCTTTCGGGAAGATGATAGGAATATTCCTTAATTGGGACATCCCTAAGATACTCTTTGCCGCCAGACGGTGATTCTTGGGACACACAAAACAAAGAGGCTCCTTATATAATAGCAGGCTCTCAATGTTAGGCGTCGAAACATTTCTGGTTGAAAGTACAATATCAATATCATCATTAAATAGGATGTTTGGAAAATCATTAGTAGAGAATAAGTCCTCATCAATCTCAATATCTGGATATTCCTGATGAAATCCTATAATGATGGAGCTGGAGAACACCAAACCCGAAAATGCAATTTTTAGTATATGTTTTTCTTGTGGACTTATTAGCTCTATCTTGTAAAGTGTTTTCTTATAATCCTCCAGCATTGGCACTGCCCATTCATACAGGATTTTTCCAGATTCATTTAACCGAAGCCGTTTGCCCTGCCGTTCAAATAATGTGAAGCAAAGTTCGTCCTCAAGTCTTGAGATGGCCTTGCTCAGTGCTGGCTGTGTCATATGAAGTAATTCCGAAGCTCGTGTAAAATTTTCTTCTTTGGCCGCGGTAATAAAATATTGTAATTGATTAAAGTTCATGCCATCTCCCTTTGTTGGATCATTGAGCGTGCAGACAATCTCTAAAATAATTCTGCTCATATTATATATAAGCTGTTGTAATAAAGTCAACAGTCTTTGCTATGGGTCTGCTGCCAATCAAGTAGCTTATAAATCACATATAGTACGGGTGCGGAGTATAGTCCGTCAAATAAGGAAAATTGTTAAAGGCGATAGGTAAATGGTTCAAAAGTCTCCGTAATTACTTTTTTGATTAGTTCAAAATAAGGCTCTATGGGGGGGGAATTTGAAGCCAGATAGAAGGGTCTGTCCGGTGGTTCATGATCTAGTTTGCTTATGCGGAAATGATTATTCAGCTGTTTGGCAACAGAGATGGGCAGAATCGTCCATATCTCCGGGGTGTGGAAATATTCGGAAGAAATAGAGGTATTCCGGATTTGCAGATAAGGAGTCTCGATTTTGCCAAACCAGTGCCGCTGCCACATCATATGGGACTTATGCCAGTAAATTAGAATCTGATGATATAATTTCAAATCCCGCACGCAGACAGTGGAAGGATAGGGGCTGTCCATCCTGCTGACAAATACCAATGGTTCACTGAAGAGATAATCAGCAATTACATTTTTCGGCTGTTCCGGAGGCGGGGTGCAGCAAAGGGCGATATCCACATCCTGGCTGGTGATATGATCATAGACGTGCTCAGTGGACATGGCCCTAATTTCCAGGGAACAGGGGACGTCATAGTCGCGAAAGCAGGCATTGACCACAGGCGCAAGGAAGGAGACTGCGCTTTGCACACATGCAAAGCGGATCTTGACCATTTGGGCAGTACTCGTAGCTGATTTAATCTCGGAAAGAAGTGCGATAAGCTTTTCAGCCTGGGGAACTAACGCCAGTCCGGCGGGAGTAAGGGCGGTAGTTCGGACACCACGGCTGCGGTAGATCAGCTGAACCTCCAATTCTGCTTCCAGCGCTTTAATCTGGTTGCTTAAGGTCGGTTGAGCAATATATAAATTTTGTGCAGCCGCAGAGAGGGATCCAAATTTATTAACAGCCAGGAAGGCTTCCAAATCCTGTATGCGCATAGTGTCTCCTCCTATTTTCTCATGTCCTTTTGCTCTTTTCACAGGTTTGCTTTGGTGTACAAAAGGATACATGATAAAAAACCAAAAAGGACTACCAAATTACTGAAATATCGGTGGGAAAATTCCTCATATATACATTTGTCCGTAAATAGTTGAACGGTTTTAGTATAACATACCTTCGCTTATTTTTCCATAATTTATTGGAAATAAAGGTAGAGTAAAGGGTAAAGGGTTACTGTTCACTCCCCCAAATCAACCTGTAAATATGAAAATAACCGGACTCATCACAGAGCACCGGTTATCATCTTTTCTTTAGGTGGACGTTTCCGTTCGAAAATGGAAGATGCTTTCTGATACAGATTATCTTCTATATTGCGCAGCAAATAAATCACGCTCATGCTGTTGCAGAGACTTTTCAGATTCTCGAAACTGCGCATTACCATGACTTGTTTTTGTTTCCTTTTATAGACTCTCGCTAATCGCTCACAGAGAGCATTGTTTGATGGGACTCTTTTATCATGCAGAAACAGAAGCTCATGCTGTTTATACTTTACTAACCGCATATAGAGATTATAGCCTTCTCTATAATAGTCGCTCGGAGGGATGGCCTCGTATTCCTCTTCTGCCTTTTTCAGGATCCTGTCGTAGCGTTCTTCAAATCCACCTACCTTCTGCGCATCTAGATCCTCATCATCTCCAAGTCCGTTTCGGTAATGCAGCATCTCCCTTACCAAGGCATGCATCTGCTGATTCCATATCCGCTCAGGCTCATTCTCCTCGCTCCCTTTTATGTATCGGCTATTATGCTGCATGCATTCCTGATGATTTGATCCATAGGAATAAAATGTCCGATCGTGGTCATGCACAAGAATTCCCTGATAGGCTTCTACCGGAGTATCCTTGATCCCTTCATGCCCCTTCTTTTCCCGCGCAATAAACAATGCGGCTGCTGTGCCAGGCGCAGCACAGATCAATACCTGTGCGCTTTCGCCATTTACATTTGCATTTGTGAAATCAACATTCATGACCGGTGAGCTCAGAAGGGTGCCGCAGATCTCCTTCTGCTCTGCTTCTGTTTTGGCAGAAAACTCTGCACACAGACCATTGATCATTCCCTTTGATATCTTTAGCTCATCCCCGGTCAGTTCGGATAAAAAAAGACGCACTTTATCATGAGAGACGTTGCACTCGTTCCCTAAAAGAAATGCAAATGCCTTTACGCTCCCATCGTAATTCACTTCATCCTGATAGCCCTCTGGAAAAGATGCATGTACGCGTTGGCCCGTCTTTATATTCCGATATTCCTCCGTGTAAAACTCAATGACCTCCATGGTCGTGTGCAGGACGATCTTTTGTTTGCGGATTATTTTTCCCGTCGGTTTGAAATCCGGACTATTGGCATACTGCTCCGGTACTGGGATTTCGTGGCGGCTTGTAGGCGTGCATTGCCTTCTTCGGTGTCCCTCATGTCCTGGCTGCCCACCTGGCCTTCGCCCCGTTTTTTCCCTGCTGTTCGTGATCTTCTTGCGCCCGATCTTCATGGACGAGGGAATGGAGGAGTTCTCAAAATCACGATTCACCTGGGCGGTCAGCTTTTTGTTTCTCCCCTGTTCCTCCTCCAGCGCGGATGCCACCGCATAGTACTCACGATTCCTGTTTCGATACTTCTCGTTTGCACGGTCACGCTGGCGCTCCAGTTCCAGGTTCCGCTTGGTCAGCTCCTTAATCTCACGATCCTTTTTCCGGAGTTCCTTTTGATGCTCCCTGACAACGTCTTCCGATACTTCCCACCAGTTTTTCCGTACGGTTATCGTTTCTCTGTGCGCCTCTGCGAGCTCCTGTTTTAATTTCCTGATCTGACCTTCGTAATAGCGCACGATGTTCTTGTGCTCTGAATTCATTTTCTGATATTTTTCTCCGGATTTAAAAGCTTCCACCTCTCGGGAAAGCGCTTTCACTTGATACTGAAGGGTTGTGAGCCTGTCAAAAGTGGAATTCATAATTGTCCTCCGGGATAAGTGTGGGATCATTGACCATCAATGTCATCAAGCGTGCGTTGGAGCAGATCAAGGATTTCTTTATTGTGCCTCTTGAGCAAGTGGTTTTCCTCCTCGAGCCGGAGCTTTAATTCCTCCAGTATCTCAAGCTTTTCCTCCTGTGTGGAGATCACCATCCGCATCTGTTTGATGAGTTCGTTTTGACTTGCTATGCATTGCTCCTGCTTATGGATGATGCCATCCTTGTTTTTGATGTTTTCCATTCGGTTTCCTGCTTTCTCTCGTTGATTGGATTATACCAGAAATGCCGGAAAATAGCGAATTCCCGGGATTGGGGGAGTTGTGCATTTTGACTGTGGACAAGTACATTGGGGGTGGGAATAGCTGGTGATAACATTTTGTTTTTTCAAGAAAAAAGCAGGAATCATGCCCAGGTGCAATCAGTAATTCACAAAAAAACAGAGAATGTCATTGTTATTCACAAATGCCTTCTCTGTAGTATTTTTTTGGGGATAAATATTTTTAAAATTTCAGCGTTTTGTACAACTAGATCTTTTAAGATGATTCAGGTTGGGGGGTGAACAGTAACGGTAAAGGTGTTGCTGTTAGACAGATGCTTTCATAATCAAGTTTAATATAAAAAAAAAATATATTTTATACAATAATTTTCAATTTTATGTTAGTGGATTTTACTTTTATACTTATAGCATAAACAAAAAGGAGGTAACATGGTATCATGGAATTGGATTTCAGTAAGATTGTAGGATTATCTACGCCGTGGCGAAAGATAGAATATAACTGGCGGGATATGGCACTGTATGCTTTGGCAGTGGGGGCGGGAAAGGAGGATTTGCTCTATACCTATGAAAAAGGGATGAAAGCGATTCCTTCGTTTGGGTGCCTCCCTTATTATAATGCGGTGAACAACGAACCACAGCAGCCAAAGCCGTATGCAGCCAATTATCTGGCAGCTGATATTATGGCAAAGCTGGCAAAGCGTCCTATTGCCAATGCACTGCATGCCGGTTTCCAGATGGAGATGTATGGTGAGATACCGCCTGTCAAGGGCAGTCTGGTGCATAAGTCAGAGGTGGTGCGCATCTATGACCGGGGAAGCTTAGAACGGGGTATTATGATGGAGGTGGAGAATCCTGTTTATGATGAATCCGGACAGCTGATTTGCATGAATACATCCTATCATTTGTTTCAGGGGGTGGATGGCAGCGGTCTTCCGGAGGCAGTAAAGAAGGGTGTGGAATTTCCGGACAGGACAGCAGATTATGAGGTGCAGTCTTACGTTTCGTCAACGCAGAATGTGCTGTACCGGCTGACAGGTGATACCAATTATGTACATATCGATCCAGAGCAAGCACACCTCTTCGCTGACAGACCCTTTATGCAGGGACTTTCGTCCTTTGGCTTCGCCTGCAGGATGGCGGTTCAGGCGGTGATACCTGGAGAGCCGGAGAGGATGAAACGGATGTATGTGCAGATGCGCTCCATTGCTTATCCAGGTATACCGGTGAAGCTGTTGGGTTGGAAAACTAGTGAAAAGAAGATGGTATTCCGGTATATAGACTGCGAAACAGGGAAATCCATATTGGATCACTGCGAATTTGAATGGGATTAAGGAGGCGATTAACGTTATGATAAAAACATTGGACGGCATAAAAATTGTAGATTTGACACTGGCAGCTGCTGGGCCTACTTGTACAAAGCTGCTGGCAGAGTATGGTGCGGAGTGTTGGCTTGTGGAACCTGTGGGTGGAGTTTCCAATAGGTCAACCATTCAGTTTGATTATATGAATGCCAACAAGAAAAGCATTCCATTGAATCTAAAGTCAGAGGAAGGCCAGACCATTATCCATCAGCTTTTGGAACGGGCAGATGTATTTGTCAGTAATTACAGAACTAAAGGACTCAAAAAGCTGGGACTGGATTATGAGACGCTGCATGAGAAACATCCGAAGCTGATTTATGCGTCACTGACCGGATACGGTGAGAAGGGGCCAATGAAGGATGCCCCTGGCTTTGATACTACGGCCTTTTGGGGACTGGCAGGTGTCATGCATGACCTGCAGGAAAAGTCGGGGCCGCCGATTATCGCACCAAGCGGCATTGGAGACAGTATGGCGGGTGCTTTTCTGGCATTGGGGATATGTGCAGCGTTGGTACATCGTGACCGAACCGGGGAAGGAATGAAGGTTTATACATCGCTTTTGCAATCGGGTCTGTATGTGAATTTCAGTCAGATGTATTTTAATCAGTACGGTGTTACTTTCCCGAAGTCAAGATTGACCCCAAACCGGGCGCTAATGAATACATATCCCTGCAAGGATGGCTATTTCCTCTTAACTACTCTGAACTGGGAGAGAGATTTCTGGAATTTGATGCGCGCCATCGGTAGGGAAGACCTGGTAGGTGATCCCAGATGGACGAGCTTGAAGGACACGGAGGATGAGAAAGCGGAAGAACTCCGGAAGATTTTGGATGAAGCCTTTAGCCAGATGACCTTGGCGGAGGCAAAGGAGAGGCTGCAGGCGGCTGATATGGCATTCGGTGAAATTACCGGCAGCAGGGAAGCTATGACGAATCCGCAGGTTCTGGCCAATAACTATGTCTTCCGGTATACTAAACCGGATGGGAAGGAAGTGACGGCACCAGTATCTCCGATATACTTTGGTGATGATGAACCGGCGCAGTTCCATGCAGGACCGGTACTGGGCCATGATACCACGGAGATATTGATTTCTTTGGGTTATACCAGAGAGCAGGTGGAGGAGCTGGCAGCAAAAAAGGTAACACAGGTGCCGCAGTAAGAAGTGTATATGCAGCAAAAAGCCCCCCTGAATCCCTTCATGGAATTAGGGGGGAAATGTCGATGATACGTTGTTCTAATAATAATGAAAAATGATTTTACTGGTTTTCTTTCCTGATTTTTTTCCCGTTATCATACATTAGTGCGAATTCCTCATCATAGTCCTTGCAGAACCATACCCGGTAGATACCGTATATCACTTTCTTTTTTTGGGTACAGAGGCTGACCACGATGATAAGGACAAGACCAGTAAGGGCAGAGATAATCATCGGATGGATATTGCCAAGAGCATTAATATACCATTCCTGCTGACTGGCATAATAAGCGGCTACATAGGCAATAGGACCGCCAAGGATACCGGCCAGCGCTCCGGCTGCAGTTGTTTTTTCCCAGTATGCTCCCAGCATGGAGGGGAAGATATAGGCTGCTGCACAACAGCCGGTGCCGAAGATGAGGAGCATCTGTATCAAATCTACCGGATGCAATGCAATCAGGGCTGCAAGACAAACAACAACTATGATGACGCCCATGTTCAGTTTCCGGACAGATTCCTCTGGTGCGTCAGTTTTGATACAGCCTTTATATAAATCAGAGGCAATACTGGCTGCAATGTAGACCAAAAAGCCTGCAATAGAAGACTGAATGGCGGCGAAGATACCACATACAACAATACCCGACATCCAAGAGGGGAGGAAGTTAGTGGACACGAAAAGTACTACAAGATCTGGTGTTTCAAGTTTCTGGTTTAAAATGGAGCCCAAAGGACCTGCGATGCACATGATTCCCATCACAATGGAAGTAACGGCAAGGCTGATGGCCATTCCTTTTTTCATGGCTTTAGGATCATCATAATACATGGTGCTCTGGAGGGTGGCTGGGATGCCGGTGACGCCCCAGCTATTGACAATGGCTATGCCTGCAGCATAGAGGGGTGTCCACCCGCCTGTTGTGACCTTGGTGGTCATCCCTTCCATCTTGGAGAGCATCTCAAAGCCTGCTTGTATGCTGCCATATTGTGCGGAAATATTATGGAATTCTGCCCATCCTACGAATATAACAGCTGCAAGCATGATAAAACCCTGTACCACAGAAACTCGCGCCAGTGATTTTACACCGCCGGAATATGTGTAAACGGCTACAGATACGGTTGCAATCAGCAAGCCGATTCCGTAATGTCCACCACTGATTAATGAAAAGATTCGGGCGGCGCCAGATAGTTGGCCGCTGGCCAGGATGGTGCAGAAAATGGCACCGCAGAGAGCCAGGGCAATGGTCACACCCTTGGATTGAAACCGATGATGCATAAGCTGAGATATGGTATTGGCATGGATCCTTTTCCTCATAATTGGGAATTTCCTTCCAAACGTACCCAGAGTTACGAAGGAGGACATGAAGAAGGAGGACATGCACAGCGTGTGGATGAGACCAACTCTGTAGGCCAATCCTGGTGTACCAATCATAACACCGGCCGCCATGGAAACGGTGGCAGTTACCATGCCAATTTCCAAAGCGTTCATTTTGCCGTCTCCGGTGATGAAAGCTGAAAGTTTATTATTAGCGTTGTTTCTGGCAGAGAATTTCACATACAGTCCCAATCCTACAATGATTAGGGAATAAACCACGAAGAAGATAATCATGATCATCTGAGTATGTGGAGAAAAGGAAAAACCACCTAAATTTATCATTGAATATCCTCCTGTTTCTGCTCAGCTCTTGCTTCAAAGCTGAATATTTTTTTCGACATAAAATAAATCAGCAGACTAACCGTCCCCAATATGTAGAAGCCTACACTGGCTGTCAGCCATGTGGGAAAACCAAGGGTATAGGTAATATCCTGTGGATTATCAGGGCACAGAACATAGGCAATGGCTATACCAATGGCGATAACAATAAAATAAACAATCTGTGTCAGAATGCCCTCCCTGGCAGCAGCAATAAATCGATAATCCTTATCCTTTATAGTATGGACATCATAGTCACAGCTGAAATTATCTATTAACATAAAAAGCCTCCTCTCTCTGTATTATTCACAGATTAGCTGACGCCGAAGCTGCTGGATATGGTAAGATAAACCTTCTTCTGCACGCTCCGGTACATAGTATTCCGTATCTTTTAGCGAAAATACATGACCGACTCCTTGAAACTGCTTCATGGTTACGGATACGCCATTCTGGGCAAGCCGCATGGCATACTTTTCCGCATAGTAGTTTAAGTCATCCTGTTCCGCCGTTATCATAATAGTAGGAGGCATGATTTTTAAATCTTCATCCTTGGCATAAAACGGGGAGATGTGCGGATCGGTTGTCTTGGCGTAATCACAGTAAGCAATGATATTGGTCAGATGGTAGACCAACATTTCGCCTTCTCCTGACGCATCATGGTGATTGCAGCCAGGCATGATGAGCATTTGGACCTTTACAGGGAATTCTTTTAGTTCACAGGCCAGCAGGCTGACGGCATTGGCAAGGTTGCCGCCGGCAGATTCGCCGCCGATGCCAATCCGACTGGTGTCAAAGCCGTATTCCTCAGCGCGGTCTACGAACCATTTAATCACATCGTAACAGTCGTGCAGGGCAGCGGGATACCGATGTTGAGGTGACAAGCGGTACCCTACACCCACGACATAACAGCCAAGTTCCTCACAATAGCGAGTCAGCTCATGGTCGTTAGTTTCTGCGTAGCCTTTGTTGAAGCCTCCTCCGTGGATATGGAAATACACAGGGAGTTTTTCCTCCGTATGCTTGGGACGATAAAGGATAGCACGTAAGGGATAATCCTCCCGATTCGGTACAATCATACGTTCCCCATGGCAGGGAAGATCATCCGGGTTTTCACAGAACCAGAGGGGGATATCATAATTGGCTTGAAACTGGTCAATACTCTTCTGAACCCAGAACTCCGTAGGAATCTTCACAAGTTCTTCTCTGGTCATAGCGTTTAAAGTGGCGTCGTCATACTGTTCGTACATAGTAAAACCTCCCTTTTTTGAAATGATTAACTTAATATTGTGCACATATAAAAATTAACATGGATTAACCAAAAGAACTAGTAACTTTTTGGCAAGAACCATATGACGAAAAGGTTATAAGGGAATGGAAAGTGTAAAAAATGCCGAAAAAACAAAATAGATATTGAGGAAAATTAGAAAAAAATAAGAAAAATGTATAATATGTAGGACGAATATGTTATGATCAATTATTTTCAGACAATTTTTGTACAGGTATAAATATAAATTATATAAATTGACAGTATGCGAATAAGATAATAAAATCAAATGAAAAAATGAACAGGAGGAAGTGGCGTGAGCAGTTTCATTAATGCCAGATGTTAACGGAGTGGAAAAGCCTGTCACTATTGATGGGCTTTTCCATTCTGTTAACTAAGCATATTCTAAAAATAAAGAAACCTTACATTATATAAAAAGAAAAGGAATTATACAAAAGAAATATTATTAACTATAATTATGAGTGTAATAAGTGCTAGAAAAAAATAAGCAAATGTACGGAAATTGTTAAAAGTAACAAAAGAATTTGCACTCTAGTACTTTGATTCTTTAAATATCTTACAAGGAGGAGTGGTATGAATGTAACGGGAGGGGCTGCCATGTGGGCAGTTGTAGGTATTTATTTAGTTTTAACGATAGGGGTAGGGTTTCTGGCAGGCCGAAAGGAAAAAAACAAGGATCTAAATGGATTTCTCAATTCCGGTCGCTCTATTCCGCCGTTGGTATTGGCCTTTTCAACGACAGCAACAGCCTTAAGCGGATTGATGTTTGTTGGAACGCCAACTCAAACTTATAATTTTGGCTGGCCTTTTTATGCAGCAAACATGATTTTGGGCGGCGCATTAGGAATGATTTTTGCCATGCTTGTAATCGGAAGACCAATGAGACGCATAAGTGAGAAGGTAAATGCAGTTACTATTTTGGATTTGTTACATGCACTATATGATACAAAAGTTGTTACATATATTGGTGTGCCGATTATCATAATTTGTTCTGTAATTATGTGTTCTGTACAATGGCAATGTCTGGGCAATCTGTTTCGGCTTTTGGGCATTAATTATAGTGCGGGTGTTATTGTTGGTGCAGTAGTTGTTTTTGCTTACCTGGTGTTAGGTGGAAACAAGAGCGGAGCAGTTGTTGGTGCTGTGCAGGTTGTTATTGCAATGGTTGCTGTAGTATTTATGCTTTGGAGAGTAACGGATGCGAATGGAGGATTTGTGGCAATGAACACCACATTAGCATCAGTTAACAGGGATTTCGTTTCGTTTAACAATCAGACTTATCCTGCAACAAGATTTATAACGTTATCTCTGGCATCATTTTTCTCTTGTTGTGGTCAGCCTTATGTGGCAATTAAATATGCACAAATAAAGGACGCAAAGCTTTTTCCGAAAGCAATGGCATTTGGAGTAATTTCCTATATTATTATGGGATCAGTTATCCTTGTTGGTCTTGGAATGCGTGCGGCTGTTGAAAGTGGTGTGGTATCAGGAATTGATAAAATCGACAGTTTGGTTCCTTATTTTATTGCATCATTGAGTAATGGATGGATGCAACCTATAGGCGCTATCATGGGCGGAGTTATTGTTGCGGCCGCGCTGTCAGCAATTATGTCAACAACAACTGGTTTGATGCTCAGCGCCTCAGGTTCCATGGTGAGCGATGTTATGGATAAGTGGCTGCATATTGATTGCTCAGGTCAAAAAGGAATTGCGTTTACCCGCATAGCGATGGCAGTGGTTATGATTATTTCGATTGTAATGGCGTTATTTCCAATGGGAGGGATTTTTTCTGTAGGATTTGCCGCAGCGACGATGTATTGTGTAGCATTTGCTCCCTCCATGATTTTTGGTCTGAGATGGAGAAGGGCAACAAAGCAGGGAGCGATAGCAAGTATGATTGTTGGTGTTATTGATATGATCGTTGCTGTCAGCAATACGCTGGGGCTTATTCATTGGCCATCAACATTTGATGTTGGAGGGACTTTTGTTGCTGTTTCATTTATCGTATTTATTGTGGTCAGTTTAATGACACCGGCAACGGAGAGAACGATCTTGCCAGCTAGTAGAAAAGAATTAAAACGAAAGACAGCATAAGGGAGGATAGAAGTATGATTTTAGGAATCGATGCAGTGACATTTATTGTTATTTTTGGAGTCATGGCTTTGGAAATTGTTGGAACTGTTGTATACGCATTAACAGGTCGTTATGAAGGGGATAAGATTGAACAGGAATACGAAGACGCAGAGCATTGGTATAAAACATTTTGATAGCATTAGTTGATTATAGAAGTGACGATGTAATGAACCCCGGCATTATTTTTATGCAGCCGGGGTTTTTACGTCTATTTTACGTCTATTTGGTTAGTGCGATATGTTCTTTTTCGTTTAAATGTGCAATGATTTTTTCTTTGACAAGAGTACAATAGGGCTCTTTCTGTTCTCTATGCGTAGCGAAATAAATTGTTCGTGGTGATGGTGGCTCATATAATTCGCAGATTCTGGCGATCGGCTTCATAGCATTAGCAACTGAGTAAGGAACAACGGCCCAGGAATCCTTTCTGGAAAGAAAATTAGGCAAAAACAAGACACATTCACAGGAAAGTTCGGGCGCATATGAACTGCCAAAACAATAGTCGTGCCATATTTTTGTGTTAGAATCCCATGGCATGAATATTTCATTATGAATATCCAAATCTTTAGGGTGTAATTTACCACTCATTGAGGATTCCTTTGAACATATCAGGACAAAATCTTCATATGCAATAGGTAAGGCAATCGCATTGTAGGAAAAACGTGTATTGCATAGAATTGCGATATCGGTTTCGTTCTGTTCTATGCGCTGATAGATGGTTGATGATGGCGCCATAGAAAAAGAAAGTCGGCAATCAGGAGGCGGAGAGTTGATAAGTTCTGTGAACAGTTCGTTCAACAGATATGTGCCTGTACTTATGCTCGTGGAAATTGATAATGATTCCTGAGATGATAATCGAACAATGTTCTTGGTTTCGTCGAATAGGTAAAGCATTTTTTCTGCTTGAGGAATGAAAGCGCGGCCTGCGGCTGTTAACTTTATCTTTGGTATTCCTTTTTTGCGAATGATTAAGGTGGTGTCTAACTGCCGTTCCAGTTCTGTAATATGATGGCCGAGTGTCGGCTGTGAAATATATAGGGCATGAGAAGCCTGAGTCAATGAGCCATGCTCAACTACAGCCAGAAATGATCGAATGGGTTCAAGTCTCATAAAAAGGTAACTCCTTTCATGGAAAAGAAGATCTAAACAGACTGTTAAATGCTTTAGTTATATTTTAGCCCTTAATAAAGAGTTTGGCAATGATTAAATATAAGGAAATTTTATATTTCATATAAATATATGCAACTATACAAAAGGAATTATTCCAGGTATAACTAATTATATAAGAAATGCATATTGAATATATTGTTGTGCGCACAAAAGTATTAAAAATGCATAAAAATCTTATGCACAGATCGCTGTATCATAAAAGTGAAAATATGTTTTATTGAAGGGGGAATTAGAAATTATGGCACACGCAACAGTGAATTTTATTTCCGATGCACTTAGACGTCCGGTTACAATTGATGTTATCTTTCCTACGGACAAGATGGTATCACCAACTAAATATATACCTAAAAAAGCTCCAATGAAAACACTATATTTTTGTGAGGGTTCATCTGGCAATTATCACAGACTTTTAACACATACAATGATTGAACCGATCGCGGAAGATAATAATATATGTGTTGTGGTAGTCGGGGGAGAAGATAAGTGGTATGCCAATTCAGACATATCGGGAGATTATTATGGCGATTTGGTTACCAGAGATCTGGTCAATTTTACAAGGGCAACTTTTAATCTTTCTGATAAAGCAGAAGACACCTATATTGGGGGATTTTCGATGGGGGGATTTGGCGCGTTGACTATGGGCCTTAGGAATTCCGATCTGTTTGGGAAAATTATTTTGCACGCCCCGGCTTTGTGTAAGGCACTTGTATTAAATTCCTATGATGAACCGGGTCATGATGCATGGACAAAAACAAATTATGCGACGATGTTCGGGCTCTCTGATGTAAAGGATTTTGAAGGCTCTTATATGTACGATTATGAGCTGATGGTAAAGACACTTGCGGGCCAGGATAAAACAAAGCCAGAATTTATTATTACTTCAGGTGAAATTGATGGATTGAGACCACAAACGGAGAAGCTTGTAAATGAACTTAAAGAATATGGCTATGATGTTACATATGAGGTGGTTGATGGCAACCATAACTGGTGTGTTGCATTAAATCAGGGTATCAAAAAAGCTATTGAGCTTTTGCCAACTGACGATTTCCGCGATAATTTCAAACAAACAGAGCCTGAAAGCAATTATGAGTGGCCAGACTTCTTTATCTGGAGAGCTCATTACAATACGGAAGATGGAAAGGCTGATTTGCCCACACGCATGAAGGGTGCAATTGAGCTTTCCGGATACAGGACAGAGGATCTTGGAGAACTTGATGAAGAGAGTTCGGAGAATTAATACAATTATAAGATGAGGGAGGCTTTGATATGTCTGAAACAACTACGATGAAGAAAGGCTTAAGCAGTGTTGTCGGTGTACTCATGATATTTACTCTTACACAAGCGACTTTTGTGTTAACTCCGGCGTTGTCCTTGCTGTCTGAAAAATATCCGGACTTACCGTATTCAACGATTACATACCTATCTACAATACCGAATTTAATAGGTATTCCAATGGGGATTATTGCAGGCGCATTAATCAAAAAGGGGATGAAATACAAAACCTTGTTGGTAATGTCGATTATTTTGATGGTAATCGGAGGCGCTTTGCCATATGCAATCGCAAATTTTGGTGGCTGGCTTGCAGCAAGATGTCTCTTTGGTGTAGGGTTTGGTATCGTAGTACCAATGAGCGGAACAATGGTAATGCGTGTATTTGCCGGAAATCAGGCAACGAGTGTGCAGGGATATGGTTCTGCAATTCAAAATTTGATGGGAATCATTTTACAGCTTGTTTCGGGTTTCGTGTGTACAATTAATGTAGATTTAATGTGGTTGGTGCATTTGATTTTTATTATTCCGATGATTATTTTTATAATTTGTACACCTGAGCCGGAAAAAGAAGTGCCAGGCAACAATGCTTCATCAACAGAAGCGGCTAAATCAAAAACACCGATGCCAACTGCGGTTTTTCTGATGTCTGCGGCGTACGGACTTGTGTTTATGTTTCTGTATCCATATTTATTAAATATGTCTGCAATTCTTTCGGGTGAGGGAATTGGCGGTGCTGGCTTGGCAGGAACAATAGCTTCCATTTATACGGTGGGAGGTATGATTGGTGGTTTCTTATTTCCCCACATGTCAAAAGCATTAAAAAAATGGTTGATTCCTGTCCTGTGTACAGTATCTGCAGTAGCTATGTTTGTGGGATATACAGGACATTCGTCGGCTCAATTAATTGTCGGCGCACTGCTTCTCGGATGTTCGGCAATGGCAATTTGGCCTGCGAGTGTTGTATATTTCGGACAGATTGTTCCTGCGGATAATATCGCAATGGCAAATGGAATTTTCAGTTTATGCGTAAACTTATTTTGTTTCCTGGCCTCGCCGTTTATTGCATTATGCGCAAGCACTATGGGAGTTGATCCGAGAAACGCGTTGCTTGCAGGTGGTATGGGACTCGTTGCGGTCACTATTTGTTATTTTATAGGCAGCGTAAAGCGAACCGATTAGATGATATAAAGTGATTGATTATCCGGCGGAAATCTCCGCCGGATATAAGAACGAAAATAAAATCGCTTTTAAGCGGACTTAGATATATGATTTGCCTATGGATATAAGGGAATACATATTTTACGTTCAGTAAAGAAAAGTGTATATTTGTGTATAGAACAGGAGGGAATATTATGGTACGTTACACAAGAGCAACGGAAGAGCAAAAAGAATATGCAGCAATGGTGCGTGAGATTATGGAGAAGGAATTAAAGCCAAATCTGGAGAAATATGAGCTGGCTAATGAGGGGCACGGTCAATACCCGATGGAAGTACATAATACGCTGGCCCAGGCTGGCTTTTATGCATTAAACATCCCGGAAAAGTGGGGCGGACTTGATATGGATATGGTTACAAGAGGTGTAATCATGGAAGAAATCGCACAGGTGGATGCGGCGTTTGCATTTGATTTTTACAATGGGGGTGCATTCTTTCCGGAAATTGAGGCGACAAATATTTCGGAGCAGGAAAAGCAAATGTGGGCGGATAGACACTTATCCGGTGAGGCGATTGGTGCTTTTTGCCTGACTGAACCGGAAGCGGGATCTGATGCAGCAGCTATGAAAACAAAAGCCATAAAAGATGGAAATGATTGGGTTATTAGTGGCACGAAGTGCTTTGTTTCGAGAGGACCAATAGCCAACTTTTTTCTGGTTGCAGCGTGGACAGATCCGTCCAAAAGAGCGAGTCAGGGCGTGACATTCTTCTTTGTGGAAGGCGACAGACCTGGTATAACCAGAGGTAAGCAGGAAAACAAAATGGGTATGAAGCTGGCTATGACCTCGGATGTTATCTTTGAGGATGTTCGTGTTCCGGAAGACCATATTATTGGTGAACCTGGAAAAGGGTTTGGCCATAGTCTGGCGGTAATAGGCGAAGAAGGAAGACTGTTTGGATCTTCCTATTCATTGGGAATGGCTCAGTCTGCGCTGGATGCAGCTATAGAATATGCGAAAGAAAGACGGACATTTGGAAAACGTATTATTGATCATGAGGGCCTTGGATTTTTGATTGCGGATATGAAGATTAGAACAGATGCATCTCGCGAATTGCTATATGGCGCACTTGAGGCGCGTGACATGAAGGCGGATATCGGTGATCTCGCTAACAGTGTAAAGGTATTTGTCACAGACGCTACTATGCAGACAACTACAGATACAGTGCAGGTGTTTGGCGGTTATGGATATATGAAAGACTATCGTGTGGAAAAATTGATGCGTGATGCAAAGATATTCCAGATTTTCAGTGGCACAAACCAGATTATCAGAAGAACAATTGCAAAAAAACTGGCAGGTAAAGATCCGCAAAACAGAAAATAATGTTAATGGGAGGATGACAAAATGGAGAATAGGTTTGATATTTCGGGTAAAGCGTGTATTGTTACGGGTGCCAGCAGGGGGATTGGAAAAGCGTTGGCAAAGGGGCTGCTTGAAGAAGGATGCAAGGTGGTTTGCATTGCCAGACAGTCTGAAACTTTACTAAAGACAGTGAAGGAATTTACCGATATGGGATATGAAGCATATGCTGTGGGGGCGGATTTGGCAGATGAAGCTGAGACCATCAATGCCTTTGATGCGGCGCTTGCGCTTCTTGGCGGAAAATTAGATGTGCTGATTCCGTGTGCGGCGATTCAGGGCCGACATCTGCCGGAGGAATTTCCGCTGGAGGAGTTTAGAAAAATCATGGATGTCAATGTTATGCATGTGGTGATTATGTGCCAGAGAGCCATTAAAGTTATGTTGGAACAGGAAAAGGGCGGCAAAATCATTAATATTGCCAGCCTGGGCTCATATGTGGCGGGAACTATGATTTCACCATATTCTGCTTCAAAGGGAGCGATTGCAATGTACACAAAGAGTCTGGCGGTGGATTGTGCCGGAAGAGGAATTAATGTTAATGCAATAGCACCAGGTTATACGATGACAGAGATTCTTGCGGATTTACCGGAGCAGCGAAAAAAGGAAATCGGAGAATATGTACCGCAAAAACGTTGGGGTCAGACTGATGATATGGTGGGAATCTGTGTATTCCTGGCATCTGATGCTGCAGATTATATGAATGGTGCGGTCGTACCTGTAGATGGCGGCTATTTAGCTAAATTATAAGATTGCATATATGCATAGGCTGTACGAATCTTTAAAACTCGGAATTTGGTTGATTGGGTTCGGGTGATTTGTTCGGCCTTTTGCAATTTTTGAAGGGGAAAGGAGAAAACAGTGAAATATAATAGAATTGCACCCTCGTACGAAATAGTTGAGCGATTGTGGAAGGGCAGCGTGGATATGCATGTTCACCCGGGGCCGGATCCTGATGTGAGCCGGAGAGCAAATGGCTTTGAAATAGCGGTTGAGGCACAGCGTGCCGGAATGAAAGGCGTTGTATTAAAAAGTTTTTTTTACACGACAACTTGCTTACAGGATGCTGCTAAAATGGTGGCTCCGGATGTAGAGATTTTTGGTAGTATGACCATTTCCGAATCTCTTGGAGGGTTATCTGCAAATGCAGTTGAAGAACAGGCCAAAATGGGATGTAAGGTATTGTGGATGCCGGCTTTTGACGCATATTATTTTTGCGCTCCCCTTGGATTTTCTGGGAGTATTAAGCTTCTGGATAATGAGGGGAAATTGTTTCCAGAAGTGATTGATATCATTCGTGTAGTAAAAAAATATAACATGGTTCTATGCAGCGGGCATATCTGTTATGCCGAGGCATACCAGTTATTCGAGGAAGCCAAAAGACAGGGCGTGACCAAAATGATTGCTACGCATCCGCTTGCCAATACTCCTTGCAAGATGACAATGGAACAGGTGCACACGTTAGCAGACATGGGTGTGTATATTGAACATGTTTATGGACAGTGCTTTTCTCGGCTGGGTTCTCTGGACCCGCAAATTTATGTAGATGCGATTAAGGAGATCGGAGCGGAATGTTCTATTCTTTCAGGAGATTTCGCTCAGAATACTGACCCCATGCCGGCGGAAGGATTTCGAATGGCAATTGGTACTATGCTTCAATATGGATGTACGGAAGCGGAAGTCGAGTGGCTTGTAAAGAAAAATCCATACAAGCTGCTTGATATTACAGAATAAAGAGCATGGAGATGGAGACATGGCAAAAGTAACAATAGGTTTTATGGGACTGGGCACAATGGGGTTCCCAATGTGTGTTGGTCTTTTTAGGGCAGGATATTCTATAAATCTCCCGTCATACAGACAAGAAAGTGATTGTAAAACAGGACATTCAGTTCTGGTTCCGGACTATGAAGCAAAAACTATGATGATGACTTCTATGATTAATGAAGGCGCCGTGCCGATGACATCACAGCAAGAATTGATTGAAAAAAGTGACGTTATCATGATAAGCATGCCTGATTCAAAGTTTGTAGAAGCTCTGATGTATGGGAAAGAAGGGATAATCAGTAATGCAAAGCGCGGAACAATCATTGTTGACTTGACATCAGCAGATCCGTTGAGCACACAGAAACTTAGCAGGGAACTGGAAAATAAAGGGATTGAAATGCTTGATGCTCCGGTCAGCGGAGGGGTAACGGGATCGATAAATCATACATTGTCTATTATGGTTGGCGGAAAAAAAGAGATATATGACAGGTGTTTACCGATTTTATCAACAATTGGAACGGCAGATAAAATACAGTATATTGGCCCAAGCGGAGCCGGTCATACGTTAAAGGTGGCTAACAATTTCTTGTCCGCATGCTGCACAGCAGCAACAACAGAGGCGCTGATGGTTTGCGCAAAAGCGGGTATCGATCCACAACTGGCAGCAAAAGTCATTGCCAATAGCGGAGGAAGAAGTGATGCCTCCATGAATAAATATCCGAAGTTTGTTTTTACAGGAAAGGATTTTTGCTTCGCCCTAAATCTGATGATAAAGGATATTGGACTATTTACATCGACGGCAAAAGACTTGCAGGTTCCCGCATTTATGTCAAATCTTACAAATCAGTTGTGGAGTATTCCTGCAGCTGAAGGCAAAGGGAAGGAAGACTGTATGAATTTGGTTAAAATGTATGAAGACTGGTGCAATGTGAAGTTTATTGGAATTGCGGATGAGGCAAAATGATCGTTGAAGAATGGAGAAATGAACATATGTATGAATTATTAAAAGGAATAAAAGTTGTAGATTTTACACTTGCAGGTTCCGGTCCATCCTGTACAAAATTATTAAATGAATTTGGGGCTGAGGATATATGGATAGAGCCATTGTCAGGCACATCCACAAGAACCGTACATAAATTTGATTTTTATACAGCAGGAAAACGGAATATTACTTTAAATCTCAAGACGGATGAAGGGAAGGAAGCAGTATATCGAATGATTAAAGAAGCAGATGTATTCGTTTCCAATTATCGGCCGAGAGCAGTAAAAAAACTTGGATTGGATTATGAAACATTAAAGGGAATAAATCCTCGTCTGATCTATGCCACGCTTACCGGATTTGGAGAAGAAGGCGAAAAGGCCAATAACGCGGGGTATGATCCGGTTGCTTTCTGGGCAGAGGGAGGTTTGTTGCTGGACATTGCAGAAAAGGGCTCGCTGGTAGTGCCTCCGATTGCCGTAGGAGATATCACAACAGGAATGTGCCTGGCTTTCGGAATTGCCTCTGCTTTGTATAATCGGGAAAAGACAGGAGAAGGCTGCCATGTATTTACCTCGCTCCTGGCTAATGCCGCCTATTTAAATCATGATGCATTTATTGAGCTGCAATATGGAGAGAAATATCCAAAGTCTAGATTGGCACCGAGACGTTCCATGTTGAATACTTATCAATGTGGAGACGGAAAATGGATGACACTTTCTATCGTGCAGGATTTTGAACGATATTGGAAGCCGTTTTGTAATGAAGTTATAGAACGGCCGGATCTTGCAAATGATTCTAAATATCAGGTGATGGAAGATACCATGTATGAAAATGCACCGGCTTTGGTTAAGATTTTTGACGAAGCATTTGCTAAAATGACCCGTGATGAGGCAATCCAAAGACTACGTGCGATTGATGCGCCTGTTGATGCAGTTCAGTCGACGGAGGATTTGCTGACAGACCAGCAAGTGCTGGATAATAAATATATTTTCAAGCGTGAAGCAACAATACCGCCGACGGAAGAAGAACAGGATATCTGGATCCCGGCAAGTCCGTTGAAGGTAAATGATGTGAATTGCGGGACAGAAAATACAGGCAGAGGACCCAAACTGGGTGAGCATTCTGTAGAAATATTGAAAGAGTATGGATATTCTAATGCAGAGATTCAGAATATGCTCGATAAAAAGGTTATTTCGGTTGCCGAATAAAGAAAAGAGGTTTGAAAAATGGCATATAAAGAGGAGTATCAAGACTTAATATTTGAAAAAAAGGGACACGTTGGGTATATTTATATGAATGACCCAAAGACATTAAACGCATTTAGTTATGCAATGTTCGATTCTCTGAATCTGCTGCTGGATGATATTAAAGCGGACAGAGATGTATGGGGGATTATTCTGACAGGAGCGGGAGAACGTTCTTTTTGCTCTGGTGCTAATTTGAAGGGGTCAGCGGGTCAGGGAAAAAGTGCATTTAGCAACTATTTTCCATTGGAGCAGAATCGGGATTTCAGGTTGTATATTGCTTATACATTTAACCATTTAAAAGATTTTGAACGCCCGACGATTGCAGCGATTAACGGATATGCTTTGGGCGCAGGGGCAGAGATTGCGGCTTGCTGTGATATCCGGATTGCAAGCAGTAATGCTAAAATTGGTTATCCGGAAGTGAATGTCGGAGGTATCGCAGCCTATACAGGTGTGACAAGAGCAGCACGGATTATGAATAATTCTGCGTGCAAAGAAATGCTTTTTACCGGCAATAAATACACTGCTCAGGAAGCGTTGAACTTTGGGTTTGTCAGTCGTGTTACAGAACCAGAGGAGTTGATGCCGACGGTAGAAAAAATTATGGGAGATATCTGCGATAAAGCACCGATTGCTGTTAAGTACACAAAAATCATGGTGGATCGCTGTCTGGAAATGTCATACGATGCTTCTCTTGAATTTGAGCGGGCACTTGTTGGTATAACCAGTGAGAGTGAGGATTTTGTTGAAGGAATGAAAGCGTTTGCTGAAAAGAGAAAGCCTGAATTTAAAAATAGATAAAGTGAGAATGATAATGATAATTAACTGGTGTATATATGAAACAAAAACCGGAATGAGGGAATTGTTTTGCCGGGAGTTATTAGCATCCGGTTTGTTGCACAAGTGTCAGACTCAGGCGTTGTGGTATAAAGTGTATTTACCAATTGACGGAGCCGAAAAAGTGCTGGTATATCAGGGGTGGGAGTCAGCTGAAGCGATAGAACGACATAATCAGGCAGCCTATATTTCGCAGTTAAAAGAACTGAAAGAATATTATGTAACAAGAACTGTAAATGAGGGGTATGAGGCAGAAGAACAGATTAGTTTCAGTATAGAAGAAATATCAAAAGCGCTTCCTGGTCATGTTGCCGGATGGTGTACATACCAGATGTTTCCGAATAAGAAGGAAGAGTTTTGCCGGAAAGTAATACGTTCGGGAATTTATGAAATTTGTAAAAACGATGCAAATTATTTTGAGTTCTTGCTTCCATATGATGAGGTTGATGAAGTTGTTATTCTAGAGCGATGGGAGGATGACCGTCAGATGCTGGCGCATTGTGTGGCTGATCATGTGACCTTTGACTTGTGTGCGCTGAAGCAAGGGTATGTGGAAGCAAACAGCTGTGTTGGATTCCGGTATAATGAACCGATAAGCGTAAATCTTGAATAAAAAGGCTGAGGTATAAGAGATGAAAGGATATGTGCTGATTGGCAAAGGAAGAGCTGAATGGCTTGATATTCCCGAACCGATTATAGAAGTAAATGATGTTATCTGTCGGCCGACATGTCTGGCTGCATGTACGACAGATGTCCATACAATAAAGACAGGTGGACGCCCACAGGCCAAGGGAAAGGTCCTGGGACATGAAGGTGTTGGTGTTGTTGAAGAAGTTGGCGCAGCTGTAAAAGATTTTAAGATTGGCGACAGGGTATTGCTGCCAAGCGCGGGAGCTGATTTTTTACATCCGAGAGCGCAGCGCGGAGAGGCCAAATTTTATCAGAATAATAATGCAGTATTTACAGATGACATGAATGTACAGGGGCTTTTTTCGGAATATGTCCGTGTTATTGATGCGGATCGCCGTTTGTCTCATATTCCGGATAATATTACAGACAAGCAGGCAGTCATGGTTTCGGATATGATGGCAACCGGTTTTACAGGAACAAAATATTTGGATATTCAGTATGGGGAGACAGTTCTGGTTCTTGGAACCGGACCGGTTGGTCTGATGGGGGTTGCATCTGCAAAGCTAAAGGGTGCAGGTCGTATTATTGCTGTAGACACCAGGCCGAATGTCCTTGAACTTGCGAAAATGTATGGTGCAAGTGACATAATTGATTACAAAAAGGGCGATGTATTGAGTCAATTGATGAATCTTACAGGAGGTGAGCCTGTAGACAGTACGATGATTGCCAGCGGAGGATCGGCAAGTGAGCAGTTTACACTTGCCATGCAGGCGACTAAATGGGGTGGACATGTTGCCTGTGTTTCCATCTTTTTTGAGGATAAAGAAATTGTGATGCCAACCAGTGTTTGGAATGGCGGCAGCCGCGAAAAATTCCTGACGGGCGTTGCTATAGATGATGGACGAGATTTTTTTGAGCGCCTGATGACAATGATCGAATATGGTCGAATTGATCCGGAACCGCTTATTACACATACGCTGTACGGATTTGATAAGCTCCCGGAGGCATTAGACTTAATGGATCAAAAGGAAAAAGGTGTTATCAAGGCTGTTGTGATTATGTAAAATATAGATTGTTTTACTTCGAGGGGGATTAAAATGAAAGATTATATTTTAAAAGATGGAACAAAACTCACTTATGAAACTGTGGGGGAGGGGCGACCAATTTTATTTTTGCATGGCTGGGCTGGAGAACATAAGCGATATTGGGGTCATATAATGCCACTTGTTGCCAATGCCAATTATATGGCGATAGGACTTGATCAAAGAGGTACAGGTGGCAGTTCTGCGAGTATGACCCGTCCGGTCACACAGGAGCTAATGATTGATGATGTCAGAGATTTTATTGTGGGTGCGAATCTAAAGAATGTAACACTGGTGGGCTCTTCGCAGGGAGGCCAGATTGTAATGGGCTATATCGGTAAATATGGAGAAGATGAATACCTTCATTCGGCGGTGCTGGTAGATATTGCCCCCAGAAACGTTATGGATGAAAATGATCCTTCTTATGTGTGGGGGCAGTATGGTGGCAACTGGAAGTTGTCAGAGGCTCTATCAGGGATCGAGGCTATGAAAACGGATTTTGATGCTTTTTTTAGATCCTTTGTTTTGGGAGTGGATCCTGAGGTGGCAAAACTTCCTGATGAAGAGCAGGAACAAGCTGTTCAAGTATATTTTGGTACCGTGCGAAAAGATGAAATTGTTGAGGAGTATGAATCTGACTTATATGCAGATCACCGACAGGCTATTGATACATGTACAGTCCCGTTGGCTTATTTTTATGCGGGAAGCGAAAAAGCTTTCTTTACAGCGGATTTGGAAAACTACTATGGAGATCGGGTAAAGGGCTTATACAAAGCGGTGAATTTTCATGATGATAATCACTTGTTTTTCTGGGAAAGAGGAGAAGAGTTTTCAGATGAGCTGCTCAAGTTTCTCAATACAATAAAGTAGGTGTATAAAGATGGATTTTATGAATTTTAAAGGAAAGGCTGCAATTATAACCGGGGCTGGCTCAAAGCGTGGTATTGGGTATGCGACAGCAAAGCAGCTTGCCGAATATGGATGTAGTGTTTTGCTTGCAGATATTGATGTGGTTGGAGCAAGAGAGAATGCGATTGCGATTGTTAAAGAATTTGGAACAAAAGCAGTTGCAGCAGAAGTGGATTTGGCTGATGAGAATAGTATTAAGTCGATGGTATCACAGGCAATACAGGAGTTTGGAAGGATAGATATTCTTGTCAATAATGCTGGGATTTCAATACCCCATCAATATACGGATATTTCGGTGGAAGAGTGGAATAAAGTAATATCAATTAACCTTAGCAGCATGTTTATTATCTGCAAAGAGGTGCTTCCGATTATGACAGCGCAAAAATATGGACGGGTAATTAATATTTCATCTGTTTCAGGAAGAGATGGCGGACATCATGGCGGTGCGCACTATGTTACTACGAAAGGTGCAGCTGTTTCATTGTCCAAACATTTTGCAAAGCAGGTTGGACGGGATGGGGTAACGGTTAACTGCGTAGCTCCGGGACAATGCCTGACAGATGGCGGAGGGGTAAAGTTAGAAGATCGTGAGCCAAACCCCAACTGTCCAATGTTCCGCAGGGGAAAAGCAGAGGAAATCGCAGCCGGAATTGTTTTTCTGGCTTCCGAAGGAGCAAGCTACATAACCGGTGTTAATCTGGATATTAATGGTGGATTATATATGCCATAATCCAATTAACAAACAGTGAGACAGAACCAGGAAGGAATGACATTATGACTTATAAAATTTATCCTTTATATTGCTGTGACGGACAAATTATTAAATCAAAATTGTTTTACCAAGGTGTCCCTGCAGCTAAAGTTTGTAAAATGCAGTACAGCTGCTTTTTACTGAAAAGTGAAGACGGAGATTATATGATGGTGGACACAGGATATCCTCTGCCAAAGGATATTAAAGAAGGTGGCTACGAGGAAGTATTTCCTGTACATCCGAATTCGGTCAACAGTATGGAAGAATTGTTAGCTCCATATGGGGTTAAGCCAGAGGAAATTGGTAAAATTTTTTTAACACATTTACATTATGATCATGCATGGAATTTGGGCAGCTTTCCCAATGCGGTAATTTATGTTCAAAAAAATGAGATAGAGGCAGCGATTAACCCGTTACCTATGGAAAACGAGAAGATGAGAGCTTACTCGATGCATCCTAAAGTATATCAGTATAGTTGGGTGCATTATGTGAGTCAATTTCATGTGGTTGACGGCGATGTGGATTTAGTGCCGGGAATTCGGTGCATATTGACCAGGGGCCACAGTATGGGTTCACAGACTATTATTATTGATACAAAAGAGGGGGTATATGCCTGTCCGGGCGATTATGCACCTAGTCTTGACAGTATATATAAATGCATTCCGCCGGGAATGTGCATTTCAGTTGTAGATTGGTTTGCGGATTATCCAAAAGTAAAAAAACTTATAGAACAAGATGTGAAGTTTTTGTCGAATCATGATCCGAGAACTTTTGATTATAATGTATATGGATAGGCTGATTATAGTTAAATTTAATCACCATATGGGCAATGCATATTTGAAAAATAGTCTCATTTGGCGGATACTATACACAGATAAAATGAGAGAAAGAGGGAAGGAGTAAATAATATGGATCATCATTATCTTTTTATTACAGAAGAACAAAAGAAACTTTGTGAGGAAGTGCATCAGATTATGGAGGAGGTTCTTCCATTTGAGCGCCAAAGAGAGCTTGAAAAGGCAAATAACGGTATTGGCGGTTATCCGATGGATGTACATAAAAAGCTTGCTGCAGCAGGATTCTATGCTATGAATCTGCCAAAGGAGTATGGTGGGAAAGGCATGGGTTTTGTCACCAGAGCGCTTATTTTTGAGACGATCAGCTATACAGATCCGGGATTTGCGTTTGGATTCAGAGGCCTTGGCGATAAGTTTGATACAATCCAAAATTCACATATTCCAGAAACAGAGAAACAGGCATGGGCAAAGAAATTTCTGACAGGTGATGCGGGCGGTGCATTTGCACTGACCGAGAAAGATGCAGGATCTGATGCGAAAGCAATTAAAGCAGAGGCATATAAGGACGGAAGTGAGTGGGTAATAAATGGTGAAAAATGTTTGATTAACAATGCCGGTACGGCAGATTATTTTGCTGTTTTTGCATGGACAGATAAGGCGGTAGGTGCAGGTCATGGTGTTACCTGCTTCATGGTCGAAAAGGATCGGCCAGGTGTTAAAGTTACAAAACCAGATGATAAAATGGGATGCAAGTTAATGAATTGTGGTGGAATTGTTTTTGAAAATGTCCGTGTTCCTGAGGACCATATTGTGGGCGAGATCGGCAGAGGCTTTTCAACTGCGATGGAAAAACTGGATGCGGCACGTCCATTTAACATTTCCTTTACCCTGGGAGCAGCACAGAAGGCTGTGGATATATGTAAGGAGTATGCAAATGAAAGAATGGCATTTGGTAAAAAAATCATTGACCACGAAGGTGTTGCATTTCAATTAGCAGAAATGCAGATGAAATTAGATGCGGCAAGAGCACTGCTTTATCAAGCTATGGCAGCAGGAGATGCAGGGATTCCGTTGGGTTATCTGGCTAGTGGTTCAAAATGGTATGGTATTGAACTTTGCGTAGACGTTGCATGTGAAGCACTGGATATTCTCGGCGGAAATGGTATTAAGTGTGACTATCAGCTTGAAAAAATCATGCGTGATTTGCGGGTATATCCTGCTATGGGAGGCACTCCACTTATTCAGAAACGTATCGTCTCAGGCTCCATGAGGAAGAAAGTGAAGTAAATGATACTATAGTATTTTCCTATCGACCTGTATGACTTGAATATTAGACGAAGGTAAACAAATGGGATATGATTTAGTTACAGCAAGATGAACCTGAGTTCATTCAAACAGCTGAAATTAAATTCAAAAGGAGAGAGTAAAATGATTAAAACACTTGAAGGGGTAAAAATTCTTGATATGACAATGGCGATTTCGGGTCCTGCCTGTACCAGGTTGTTGGTGGATTTTGGAGCAGAGGATATTCTGGTTGAGCCGATCGGAGGTTCGAGTATTCGTACATTTGGTCCAAATTCTATGGGTTTTAAAACTTACGGGAAAAAGAGTTTATGCATGAATTTAAAAGAAGAAGAAGGAAAAGAAGTATTTAAAAAACTTGTGAAATGGGCAGATGTTTTTGTCAGCAATTATAGACAAGCGGGACTTAATCGACTGGGCTTTAGCTATGAGGCATTAAGTGAAATCAATCCACAGTTAATTTATGCAACGCTCAGCGGATTCGGTGAAGAAGGTCCTGATGCTGGTGATATGGGATTTGATGTTGTGTCATATTTTGCCAAATCGGGCTTGATGCTGGATTCAGCGCAGAAGGGCAGCATCCTTCAGGCACCTTATGGTGGCGGAGATATTAACACAGGTGAGAACCTCGCTCTTGGCATTTGTGCAGCACTTTACAGAAGAAGTGTTACCGGAGAAGGCATGAAAGTTTCGACTTCTCTGATGCAGAGTGGTATATTTATAAATTATAATCAGATCATTGATGTGCAGTATGGTTTGCAGCTGCCAACCAGCAGGACCGAAACAGTACGTCCGCTTCTCAATAATTTCCTTTGTAAGGATGGCGAGTGGATTACAATGAATGCACAGCATCATTGGGAAAGCAGTTGGACGGCTATTTGTAACCTGATTGGGCGTCAGGACCTTATTGAAAAATATCCAGATAAAGAGAGCACTATGTTTGAAGCTGCAGCTGAGGTAACAAAAGCATTGGATGAAGGATTCCTGAAGGTGACAAGTGAAGAAGCGCTGGCTGCGTTAAAAGCATGTGGAACTATTTCGATTACAAAGGTTCAGCATACTCAGGAGGTTATCGACGATCCGCAGGCGATTGTAAATGATATGGTTTTCCCATTTGTTGATACAGATGGCCGGGAAGTTATGATGCCGTCATCACCGCTCCGGTTTGGTGATAATAAAGCAGCAAGATATGGACAAGGCGAAGAACTTGGAACCAGCACGAAGGATATTATGAAGATGGTTGGTTACAATGAGGACGCTATTAAGGATTTATGTGAACGCGGCATTGTATATGCAAAAGAAAATTAACCAGGGATCACAGATTGCCGGATTAATATGTGAATATGGCAGTCTGTGATTTTCTTACTCAAAGGGAGATTGCGAGGAATTACTATGAAAAGACATTATGCATGGCTTATATGTGCAATGGGATTGCTTTTGCATTTTTGCACTTGTGGTCTGGTTGTCACATCGTTTTCTATTTATTTGCCTTTGTTAAGAGAAAATATTGGACTGACTAATACACAGACATCATTGATAAATACAGTTCGGTGTTTTTCCTCCATGTTAGCGATGATGGCGGCAAATAAATATTATAAATACTTTTCTTTGCGACATGGAACAACGATTGCGTGTCTTATGGTTTTTGTAGGGTGCCTGATTTTTTCCTTATCAAATTCTTCAATTGTTTGCTATGCGGCCGCCGCATGCATGGGCTTTAGTTATGGGATGGGTGGAATGATACCTATTGCAATAATAATGAAGAGCTGGTTTAAATCAAAATTGGCAACTGCAACTGCAATTTGTACTCTTGGTTCCAGTATTGCTACGGTTCTTGCGCCGCCAATCATAACAAAGCTTACAGATTTGTTTGGCCTTAAGTTTACTTTTCGTATGGAAGCAGTGTTTATTATTATATGTTCAGTAATCATTTTTTGCATAATAAGGGATCGGCCGGAGGAAAAAGGTCTTTTGTCATATGAAAATGAAGATTCTGGAAAGATAGAAAAAAGAATTGTCAAAGAAACTGTTGTTGACAGGAATATAAATCATGCCGAATGGCTTATTATTGTGGCTGCTTCATTTATTGTCGGGTTTGCAGGTACGCCGGCAACGGCAAATTTGAGTATTCATTATGTGACAGCTGGCTATACACAGATGCAGGCGGCTGCAGCCTTATCCATATTTGGTCTGGTTATGATAATTGCGAAATTTTCTTTCGGTACAGCGTGTGACCGGTTCGGAACATATCGAATGAATTATGTATTTGCAAGCGGCTATGTACTTGCTAATGTGGTGCTTGTCTTTGTGAATGGAAGTTCATTGTTACTGATGATATTTTCCGTTTTATTAATGGGGATGGGGAGTGCTATAGGGGCATTGGGGGTAACTTATTGGACGGGCGATTTTTCTAAGCCTGAATTGTATGCAAAAAATATACAACGAAATCAGACAATGTTTTCTATGGGTTCTTTGATTATGACACCTTTTCCGGGTATCATTGCGGACAGAACGGGGAGTTATGCTCCGGCTTATGCACTATTTGGTATATTATTATTCATAATGACGGTCGGAATTCAATGGTTGTATTATCACCATAGTAAAGTGAGGGTGGGGGCATAGCAATGGAATATATAATTAAAAATGAAGAACTAGAACTGTCAGTTTCCAATCAGGGAGCGGAGATGCAGTCAATAATAAGTACAGAGGGGATATCTTATTTGTGGAATGGAAATCACTCAAACTGGGGATTTCGAGCTCCGATCCTGTTTCCCTCCGTTTCATGGTTTTATCAAAATGCACATAAAATCAATGAAAAGATATATCCGATGCCATTTAATGGATTTATACAAGAGTGCCGTATGAAAGCTATTTTGCGTACAGATACAAAGTTAGTGTTTGAAACATATCATAACAGAGTTACAATGAACATGTTTCCGTACAAGTTTGTTTTTCGGGTAAGTTATGGATTGGAAAGAAATAATATTAAAATAGATTATACCATAAAAAATGTGGATGATAAAATAATGCATTTTTCTTTTGGATCACATCCCTGCTTTAATGTTTCTTTGGTTGAGAACTTATCATTTGACGATTACTATTATGAGTTTCCAGAAGCACGAAATGTGATCAGAGTGCTCAGAAAAGAACCAGAGTGCAGATATTATGGTGGCGAGGAAGCTTATCATCTATCTTCTGAGAAACGTCTGATTTTAGATGATAAGACTTTAGGAGAAGCTCCGATTTTATTAAAAAACATGGGCAAGAAAGCAGTTCTTGGAACTGATAAGGACAGCCATCGGATTGAGATTGAATATCCGGAAATGAATTTATTTATGATCTGGCATTTGACGGGGGTACCAGCGATTACAGCAGAACCATGGACGTCTTATATGGGCACAGACCAGGTGATTGAAGATTACAGTAAACGTGAGGATATGATTCATCTAGAAGCAGGAAACGTATATAATAATCACATGTTCTTGCGCTTTTATTGAAAAAGACAGAAAATCATGATAATATATCATTATGTACGAACTTAAAAGGGTCTTGGGGGAATAGGAATGAATATTGATGATTTTCGATATATAGTAGCGATTGCAGATCTCGGAAGCTTTACAAATGCTGCAAAAAAGTTATTTATTGCACAACCATCTTTGAGTCAACGGGTAAAACATATTGAGAGTACTTATAATATTATTATATTCTTACGGGATGCTAAAAAAGGCATACATTTGACTGAAGAAGGAGAATGTTTTGTTCGCTATGCAAAACAAATATTACGAGCGGAAGAAGATTTGAAAAAAGAATTGTCAGATATGCATGGCTTACAAACGAATACATTGAGATTAGGAACATGTCAGCTAATTAACTCGAGTTTATTTGATAATGTTATTCGTAAATTCCATGAGATAAACCCGGATGTTCATTTTGAATTTATCCAAAAATCATCCATGGAGGTACAGGAGCTGCTTCAGGCTGGTAAGATTGATATTGCCATGTGTTATTTACCGATTCTTTTTACAAATCTGAAATATAAAACGGTTTTGAAAGATCGATTTGTTCTTGTTCCGGCGAAAGAAGGTAAACTGTATCAAAAGATCGAGGAACAGGGTATTAAACCGATGGATTATGTGAAAGCAGGAGATTTGCATGGGGAACCGTTTGCCATATGTCCGACAGGAACACGCTTGAACGATTATCTGACCGAGGTATCTGAACATGAGGGAATAACGCCCGATATTCAGCATTATAGTGGGAATTATTCATCATTATATTCAATTGCCCAGGCAGGGATTGCATCAACAATTTTGTTTGAGAGTTTTTTTACGGATGCGCATGAAGACAGTTCATACTTTTATATTGACAGTATGGAAAGTGATTTGTCTGTTGTTCTTGCATGGAGAAAGAATACCTATCTACAGCAGTCGGCAAAAGATTTATTGAAGATTGCGGATGAATTTATTTAGAATAATCGGGAAAATGAAATATGGCTGTTGCACTTTAGTGCGGCAGCCATATTTTTTTCTATAGGTTTTGCTTATCAGGATATGTTATTTACATATTTTACGTGCAAAGAGAATTGCGCCATAATAATAGATGTAAAAGAAATAACGACAATATTCAGGAAAAAGGAGAACGGCAATATGAAAGAAGCAGTCATTGTAGGCATGGCACGAACACCTTTTGGTAAATTCGGTGGTGGTTTAAAATCCATCAAAGCGGTTGAACTCGGAGGGCTGGCAATTAAAGAGGCGTTAAAAAGGGCCGGTATTAAGGGGGAGCAGGTGGAGGAGGTTGTATACGGAACTGTACTTGCAGCCGGCCAGGGCCAGGTGCCGGGGCGGCAGGCATCTGTCAAAGGTGGTATTCCCCATACAGTTCCGGTTGTGACAATTAATAAAGTATGTGGCTCAGCATTAAAGGCAATAACACTTGGTGTGCAGATGATTAAGGCCGGTGATGCGGATATTATTGTTGCCGGTGGAATGGAAAGTATGTCAAACGCACCATATCTGGCGCCGGATATGCGGTGGGGAGCCCGCATGAATGATGTTAAGATGAAGGATGCAATGGTTTTGGACGGATTGTGGTGTCCGGATAATAATGTTCATATGGCTGTTATTGGTGGCTCTGTGGCAGATGATTACAATGTTACGCGTGAGATGCAGGACGAATGGGCGTATAGAAGCCAAAAGCGTTGGGCAGAAGGGGAAGCCAAAGGTGTGTTTGATCAGGAACGTTTTCCGGTAGAAGTAGCTGGGAGAAAAGGTCAGGTTACCATTGTAGATAAAGATGAGGCGCCGAGACCGGAAACAACAATGGAAGCACTCTCAAAGCTGCCTGTTTTATTTCCAAAAGAGGGTACAATCACGGCTGGTAATGCACCGGGCACGAATGATGGAGCTTCCGCAGTTGTTATCATGAGCCGCGAAAAAGCAGAAGAACTTGGAATAGAAATACTTGCAGCAATTAAGGGATATGCTCAGGTGGCGAGAGAATCAAAATATATTGCCACTGTCCCGGGACTGGCTATTCAGCGGCTGATGGATAAAAATAATTTGATGATTAATGATTTCGATATTATGGAAATTAACGAAGCTTTTGCGGCGGTTCCGCTTGTAAGCTGTCTTGGCGTTTTGAATATGGATAAGAAGACAATGGATGAAAAGGTCAATGTAAATGGGGGAGCGGTTGCGGTAGGCCATCCAATTGGGGCTTCTGGTGGCCGAATTTTGATGACGATGATCTATGAAATGAAACGCAGTGGTAAAAAGAATGGTGTTTGTGCTATATGTTCAGGTATGGCGCAGGGCGATGCGGTATGGATTGAAGTAGAATAAAAAGACTGGCTGAAAGAGAGAAAGGAAAATTTATGAGCATAAATACAGTAATGGTAATTGGAGCAGGACAGATGGGCGGCGGTATCGCTCAGATTATGGCAGCAGCAGGGCATAAAACATATCTGAATGATGTGAATATGGATATTGTAAAAAGCAGAATTACATTTATCGAAAAATTATTAGCAAGAAGTGTAGAAAAGGGAAAAATAACAGAGGAACAGAAATCGGAAACTTTGGCCAATCTCATACCCTCTGTTGATCAGAATGATGCGGCAGACTGTGATCTGGTTGTTGAAGCAATTGTTGAAAAAATGGAAGTGAAGAGCAAAGTATTTGCAAATCTTGATAACATTTGCAAGCCCTCCTGCATTCTCGCTTCGAATACTTCATCTTTGCCAATTACAGAAATAGCAGCGGCGACAAATCGACCGGAGAAGGTTATTGGAATGCACTTTATGAATCCGGTGCCGGTTATGAAATTGGTTGAGATTATACGTGGGCTGGCAACCAGTGATGAAACTTATGAAGCAATTAAAGAAGAAAGTGTTGTTCTGAAAAAAGTACCGGTAGAGGTAAATGATGTTCCTGGATTTATTTCTAATCGTGTCCTGCAGATGATGATTAATGAAGCCATATATTGTCTGTACGAGGGCGTTGCAAGCGTAGAGGATATTGATACCGTAATGAAACTTGGTATGAATCATCCGATGGGGCCGTTGCAGCTGGCTGATTTTATAGGTCTGGATACCGTTCTCTCGATTATGGAGACCTTGTATGAGGGATATGCAGATTGCAAATATCGTCCCTGCCCATTGCTTCGTCAGTATGTGAAAGCAGGCTGGCTTGGAAAAAAATCAGGCCGTGGTTTCTACAAGTATGATTAATAAAAATGGAGGTGTTGTAAATGAGTGAATGTGTAAATTGTACCATTGATAATCATATTGCAATTGTTGTTATTAACCGTCCTCAAGTATTAAATGCATTAAATGAAGATGTATTGAAGGTTCTCTATGACAAGATGAAAGAACTGGATGGAAATGAAGATGTTAAGGTAGTTATTCTTACCGGGAGTGGAGAAAAAGCATTTGTTGCAGGTGCGGACATTGCATCGATGCAGCAGCTGGACTGCAAACGGGCGATTCGCTTTTCACAGCATGGACAAAAAACAATGGATAAAATTGCCAATATGCGTCCCTTTGTGATTGCAGCTGTGAATGGCTATGCACTTGGCGGAGGCTGTGAGCTGGCTATGGCGTGCGATATCAGGATTGCTTCAAATAAGGCCAGATTTGGGATTCCGGAAGCTTCGTTAGGTGTATTTCCTGGTTTTGGCGGCACACAGAGGCTGCCAAGACTGGTTGGCCTGGGTATTGCCAAAGAACTTCTGGCGACTGGCAGACAAGTTAATGCGGATGAAGCACAGAGCATTGGCCTTGTCAATAAAGTTGTAGAGCCAACAGAACTGCTTTCATATAGTCTCGATCTCGCCGCACAGATTGCAGGTAATAGTACATCGGCAATTAATTTGGGAAAAAAGGCGATGACTCTAGGGACGGAAATCAGTATTGAAAAAGCGATGGAAGTGGAATCAAATTTGTTTGGAGTTGCATTTTCCACTTTGGATCAGAAAGAAGGAATGATGGCGTTTATGGAGAAAAGAACACCGGAGTTTCAATAAATCGATAAAAATAGGCGCAGGAAAGGAGAAATGAATATGCCATATATCAATATTGACATCTTTGACGGTCATTCAAAGGAACGAAAAGCGATTATCGCTAAAAGGATTACTGAGGTAATCAAAGAGGAGGCCAATGTTCCGGAACAACTGATTTGGGTCACCTTTAATGAAATTCCTAAAGAACAATGGGCAATTGGCGGTAAATTATGCTCTGAAAAATAGGAAAGCTGGAGAAGAAAATAATGAAAATAGGATTTATTGGTTTGGGAACAATGGGTATGCCAATGGCAAAGAATATCTTAAAAGCGGGGCAGCCAATGATGGTGTTTGACTTGGTCGAAGAAAAAACAGATTACATGAAAGCACTTGGTGCAGAAGTAGCAGTCGATAATGCACAGCTGGCGAAAGAATGTGATATTATTTTCCTTTCATTGTTAATGCCGGAGATTGTTGAAAGCGTTGTAAATGGACCAAATGGGCTTTTGGAAAATTCTCATCAGGGACAACGGATTGTGGATACAAGTACTAATTCTTACAGACAGAGTATCCGATTGAGTGAAATCGCAGAAAAGAAAGGCGTGATGTATATGGATCTGCCTGTCAGTGGTGGTGCGGGGAGAGCAGCAGACGGTACACTTTCCCTGGTGGCAGGGGCTTCAGAGCCAGAAATTGATGAGGCTGGTTTAAAACCGCTTTTTGATAAGATGGGTTCTAAAATCCATTATGGAGGTAAACGTGGCGCAGGTGTTGGCTTGAAGATTTTGAATAACATGCTTTCAAAAGCGATATTGTTTGCGGATGGAGAGGCTGTTATGATGGCGGAACATATGGGGATCCCGTTTGAAACATTGTACGATGTTATCTCTACAAGCTCCTCACAGAATGAGATTTTAAGAATTAAGAAGGAGCATATAGAGAATCATGAATACAGTCCAAGCGCTAAATCATACTTCCCAATAAAGGGGACCATGAAAGATTTGAATCTTGCCAGAGAGTTGGGCGAGGATCTGGGTGTTGCAAGCTTTGGCTGCAGTAATGCTATTCAGTGGTATCGGATGGCAATGAAGAATGGTTATTCTGATAAAGATAGTTCTGCGATAGTAGAATTTTTACGGGAACTTCATCCAGCAGGTGAATAATTGAATAAAAGACCGGGAGGAAAGACAATGAACATACTTGTATGTATCAAACAGGTACCAGATACAACCGAAATTAAAATTGATCCAGTGACAAATACACTGATTCGGGCAGGAGTACCATCAATCGTGAACCCATTTGATGCTTACGCCCTTGAAGCAGCAGCGCGTATAAAAGATGTGAATCCGGATACAAAGATTGTGGTACTGTCGATGGGACCGGAACAGGCGAAAACGGCATTAAAGGAGTGTCTCTCTATTGCGGCCGATAGAGCTTATCTGGTGTCTGACCGAGCTTTTGGCGGTTCCGACACACTTGCTACAAGTTATATTATTTATAATGCAGTAAGGAAAGTGGAAGAACTGGAAGGCAAATTTGACGTGATATTCTGTGGCAAACAGGCAATTGATGGTGACACTGCGCAGGTGGGACCGGAACTTGCAGAACATCTGGACTATCCACAAGTGACATATGCATTGGAAGCGGAACAGGATAAAGGTGCGCTGAAGGTAAAGAAAGAAACAGAAGAGGGTGCGGAGCTTATTTTAATAAACACACCTTGCGTTATTACATATACAAAGCCATCTTTTGAGCCTCGTTATCCAACGATTAAAAGAAAAATGGCGGCAAATAAGGCAGAAATCCCAACTTTGACGGCAGCTGATCTGCCAAATATTGATTTGGAACAGGCAGGATTGAAAGGTTCTCCGACAAAAGTAAAGAAAACTTTTGTACCAAAGAAAAAGACCGGTGGCATTAAGATTCAGGAAGCTTCAAGTGATGGTTCTGCAAGAAAATTGTTCCAGATGCTGAGTGACGCGAAAATTCTGTAAGAAGGGAGATAACAAATGGAAGCAATGACAAAAGACCTTTGGGTATTTGTGGAAACAAATGATGATGGTACTGCAAAAAATGTAGGAATCGAACTTTTGACACCGGGAAAAGATATGGCGGTGAAACAAGGCGGTTTTTTAGTTGCGGTTGTAATTGGTAAGGATGTCGATGCGGCGGCACAAAATGCAGCAGAGCATGGTGCGGACAAAGTGATTGTTGTGGACGGAGATGAATTTAAGCATTATACAACAGACGCTTATGTGATTGCTGTTGCGGCGTTAGTAGAAAAATACGGACCGACAAGTATGCTGATCGGCGCAACAAATAATGGGCGGGACCTGGGACCGCGTCTGGCATGCCGAATTAAAACCGGGCTGACAGCTGACTGCACAGCACTGGATATAGATGAAGAAAGTGGAAATGTTGCCTGGACGCGTCCGGCGTTCGGTGGAAATTTGATGGCAACCATTCTCTGTCCGAATCATCGGTCGCAGCTGGGAACGGTTCGTCCGGGGGTGTTCAAGAAAGGGGCTGTCACAGAAAGTAAAGCTGAAATTATCAGAGAGAACATTTCTGTATCGGCAGATATGATTCGTACAAAAGTTTTAGAAATTATTTGTGAAATGAATGAAGGACAGGTTGATTTGGAAGAGGCGGAAATTATTGTTTCTGGCGGACGTGGTGTTGGCAGTGCTGAAGGCTTTGCACCAATAAAAGCGCTGGCAAAGGAGTTGGGGGCAACAGTGGGTGCTTCACGTGCTGCTGTTGATTCCGGTTGGATTGCACATGTGCATCAAGTTGGGCAAACAGGAAAAACGGTGGCTCCTAAACTATATGTTGCTTGTGGAATTTCCGGAGCTATTCAGCATATAGCAGGAATGAGTGGTTCTGATTGTATTGTGGCAATCAATAAGGATCCGGATGCCCCTATTTTTGATGTGACTGATTATGGTGTTGTGGGAGATTTATTTGAAGTTCTTCCGATTTTTGCAGAAGAGATTAGCAAAGCCCGACGGTAATCCGATCAGGCAATACTGAAAACGGCAATTGGCAGGAATTGGCGGAATTATCTAATAAAAAAACGGAGGGTTATATGAGAAAATACAATGTAAAATTAAATGGGAAAACATATCAGGTGGAAGTTGAGGAGGCAGGAGCAACGCTGGTCGGAAATGGCCCAATTAAGCCGGCATCTTCTGTTGTGACTGAATCAGTGGCGGAGATGAAGACGACACCAGCAAAAACATCGCCGGGTACAAGAACCGCCTCAGAACCGAAGAAAGTATCAGAGTCGAAGAAAGCTGAGCGTGTAAAAGAAAAGTCAGCAGCAGTATCTGCAGAAGATTCCATGGAAATCAAAGCAGGTATTACAGGCAAAGTGTTTCATATGGATGTGATAATTGGACAGACAGTAAAGAATGGGGATACGATTATGGTTCTTGAGGCAATGAAAATGGAAATCCCGATTGTTTGTCCAAAAGACGGCATAATAGCAGAGTTAAGGGCTGCAGTTGGTGATGCAGTGGAGACCGGACAGATTCTGGCAATCTTGAAATGAAAACTGGTGTAACTACAAAATAATGAAAGAAGGGTTTATATAATGGATGGATACTCAATGCCCAGATATTTTCAGAATATGCCTCAGATCGGAAAAACAATTGAGTTAGAGGATGCTGATAATAAAAAACAGATTAAAAAAATTGAAGAAGAGATTTATCAGTTGATTCGTGATGCACAGGAGAATGGACGCAGTCAGGAATCGTTAAATGAAACAGGACAGTTAACTGCATTACAGCGTATTGAGGCATTAATTGATGAGGATACGTGGTGCCCGTTAAATAGTCTGTTCAACCCGGAAGATAATACGACCGGATCTACAAGTATTATCAAAGGCTTGGGACGAGTAAACGGAAAGTGGGCTGTTATTATTGCATCAGATAATAAAAAACTGGCAGGTGCATGGGTTTCGGGACAGGCTGAAAATTTGTTAAGAGCAGCGGACACAGCAAAATGTTTAAATATTCCGCTGATTTATCTGTTGAATTGTTCAGGCGTGAAGTTTGATGACCAGCACCTGGTGTATCCAAACAGACGTGGGGGCGGTGCCTCTTTTTATCGAAATGCAGAACTTCCTCAGTTGGGGATTCCGGTATTGGTAGGTATTTTTGGAACTAATCCGGCCGGCGGTGGATATCATTCAATCAGCCCGACCTTGATCGTAGCACATAAAGATGCCAATATGGCAGTTGCCGGAGATGGTATATCTTCGGGTATGTCACCAAAGGGATATATTGATGAAGAAGTTGCAGAAGCATTAATTAAGAATCAGGTGGAAGGACCGAAGAAAAAAGCACCGGGAACCGTTGATGTTCATTATTATGAAACCGGATTTATGCGAGAGATATATGATGACGATTATGGTGTGTGCGATGCTCTTCGCAAGTATATAAGCTATCTTCCCGGATATAATCTTGAATTTTTCCGGGTTGCCCCGCCACAGCAGCCATTATATGATGCCAATGATTTATATACGATTGTACCACTTAATTCTAAGAAGGTTTACAGCATTTTTGAGGTGATTTCTCGTCTGGTGGATAATAGTGAGTTTTTAGAGTATAAACCGGATTATGGTCAGGAGGTCGTCACTGGAATTGCCCGGATATATGGGCTGCCAGTAGGTGTGATTGGAAACCAGCAGGGAATATTTATGAATTATCCGGAATATCGACCACAGCCGTCAGCTGCTATTGGAGGCAAGTTATATCGTCAGGGACTTATGAAGATGAATGAATTTGTAGAACTGTGTGCAAGAGACCGGATTCCGTTAATCTGGCTGCAGGATACAACCGGTATTGATCTGGATGACTATGCGGAAAAAGCAGAATTGCTTGGCCTTGGTCAGGGATTGATTTATACGATTCAGAACAGTAACATTCCGCAACTGGAAATTACGCTTAGGAAAGCGAGCGCAGCAGCACATTATGTGCTTGGCGGTCCGCAGGGAGAGACAAATGCATTTTCAATTGCAGCAGCTACAAGTGAGACATACGCTTTGTACGGTGAGACTGGTGCTTCGGCAATGTATGTCAGACGTTTGGTGAAGGACAAAAATGAGGGCAAATCATTAACTGGAACAATTGAAAAAATGAACAATCTGATTCAGAAGTTCCACGATAATTCCCGGCCAAAATTTACGGCAAAACTGGGTATGGTGGATGAGATTGTGGATATGACCAGAATTAGAGATTATATGATTGCATTCACAGAAGCGGCCTATCAAAATCCGCGTTCTATCTGTCCTGTCCATCAGATGCTGACGGTTCGTGCAATTGCAGAATACAATGCACAAAAAAATAAATGATGGTGAGCAGGGAGGGTTTTTATGGGAAGAAAAGAACAAAAACCAATTAAAATCGTTGAAACTGTACTTCGTGATGCCCATCAGTCACTGATAGCGACACGTATGCCGACTGAAACAATGCTGCCGATCATTGAAAAGATGGATCAGGTAGGTTACTATGCCGTGGAATGCTGGGGCGGAGCAACATTTGATGCATCGTTACGTTTTTTGAAAGAAGACCCATGGGAACGTCTGAGAAAATTAAAAGATGGCTTCAAAAACACGAAACTGCAGATGTTGTTTCGGGGCCAGAATATATTGGGATATCGTCCGTATGCTGATGATGTAGTTGAATATTTTGTCCAGAAATCAGTGGCAAATGGTATAGATATCATCCGTATTTTTGACTGTCTGAATGACTTACGCAATCTTGAAACAGCAGTTGTTGCTTCAAAGAGGGAGAATGCCCATGCGCAGGTAGCACTTTCGTATACGTTGGGTGATGTTTATACTCTGGAATATTGGATTGAAAAGGCCAGAAAAATTGAAGAGCTGGGTGCCGATTCTTTGTGTATTAAAGATATGGCTGGTTTGCTGCTGCCATATCAGGCGCAGGCGTTAATAAAAGCTTTAAAAGAAAATGTCAATCTTCCGATTGATATTCATTCGCATTATACTTCCGGCGTTGCTTCAATGACGTATATGAAAGCTGTTGAAGCCGGGGCAGATATTATTGATTGCGCAATTTCATCATTTGCAATGGGAACTTCGCAACCGGCGACGGAGGTGATGGTTGAAGCGTTCAATGGAACAACATTTGATAGTGGATATAACCAAAATCTTTTAGCTGAGATTGCAGATTATTTTAGGCCCTATCGAGAGGAATGTCTTGAAAATGGTCTTTTAAATCCGAAAAATCTTGGTGTGGATATAAAAACACTTTTATATCAGGTGCCAGGGGGGATGCTTTCCAATTTGACCAGTCAGTTAAAAGAGCAGGGGGCAGAAGATAAGTTTTATGATGTATTACGAGAGATTCCGCGTGTAAGAGAAGATCTGGGGGAATTGCCATTGGTTACACCGTCATCACAAATTGTTGGTACTCAGGCAGTTTTTAATGTGTTAATGGGAAAAAGATATGCGATGGTAACCAAAGAAACAAAAGATATTTTGCTGGGAAAGTATGGGGAAACGCCCAAGCCGGTTGATGAGGAATTGAAGAACAAAGTAGTTGCAGACCAGGCACCTATTACTTGCAGACCAGCTGATTTGCTGGAGGCTGAGCTGGAAAAGCTCGACCAGGAAATTGCTGAGTATAAGGAACAGGAGGAAGATGTATTAAGTTATGCACTTTTTCCACAGGTTGCATTAGAATTTTTTAAGGAAAGGAATCAAAAAAAGCGTAATGATTTTCAGCTGGGCCCCAAAGTAACGGTGCTGACTGAAGAGGTAGATGAAGAGTTAGTACCAGTTATTATTGCAGCTGCATTACATAGGGCAGAAAGAGATTTTTAACACAGTTCTCTCGGAATTCCAATCGGTCAGGTGAACTTTGAAAAGTAAATATTATAGGAGAGGTTAAAGTGCCAGAAACGTTCGATAATGTCCTTAAGGCGCGAAGGGCCGCATTTTAGAGGTGGGCACCTAGCCGACCTCCCACACCGCACGTAGGTACCGTTCAGTATATTGCGGTCCCCTAATTTTCACAAATCCTCCAAGAATAGTCAGTTGAAAGTTTTTTAAAATTATTGCATTTCAGTGTCTTGTATCGGTGACGTAATGATACACAATGCATAACCTTGCACCGCATCAAGGTATAGAGAAGCCGCTTTATCGGTCAAATCATAAATCTGTATGATGTGCCGGTATTCCGGGCGGGCAGGCAGCAGTAAATCATAGACATCCCGGCAAGTATGCAGGATTTCCGGCTGATACTTCCGGGTTAATATGCTCCATCCACCGGTAGGGATTATAGGAGAAGCTTACACCGGATACGGCAGGGAAGAATAAATCGCCATGGCGGGTGCCGGAGACACTTTGGACGAGCAGGGCCATTGGTTCCTCCAGGGCCAAGAGGCCTCGCTTCTTACGATATTTAAGGACGGTGGGAGACAGAGTGCTGGCATATACTTTGCGAACACCCTGTTCAAATTCCCGCAGCCGTGTTTTCAGATTTCCCTGGTTAGGGCAGAAAACCGATTCGTATTTTCCGGAGAAAGCATTTGCGTAGCCATCTTCCAGAATGCTGCTAAAACGGATGATTATTGGGGTGTCATCAGGGTGCGGCATAGGTGGCGGCTTTCGAATTCGGATAAATTGCTCATGGGGGCTCCTTTTTTCGACGGTTTTATTCTATTCTAACATTATGTGGTAGATTTGAATAGGAGGGGATTACAGATAGTAACTCAGCTATCCAATAACGAGCAAAAAACCAGCGTGGTTCCCGGGCAGACGGGCAGCGCCCCCTCAGCTAACATCTACAGGAGTTGTGTGAGTTCTTAGGCTTTGGAATCTGGCGTTGTGGTGGTGCGCAGCAACTGTTTGAGCGCAGCGAGTTTTGCGGAGCCCCGCCACGTTTTTAGCCATATTTCAAAGTCTTAGAAATCACCAACGACGAAGCCGTTAGCTGAGGGGGCGCTGCCCGTCTGCCCGGGAACCACGCTGGTTTTTTGCGATGCCAATTAGAAAAATTCACAACCCAATTCTTTCAACTTTTCACCCAACCAAGGCTTTTGCAGTCCTTTGCCGCTACGGATATCAGCTTTTTGCTGATCTTCCATAGCTACGACCGCCCGGGCCTTTTTAAGTAATTCTTCGGCTTCTTCAGGCTTGATTACCAGCAGACCATCACCATCACCAATCAGAATATCACCAGGACAGATTACCTGACCACAAACAGAAACGGGAACGTTAATTTCACCGGGCCCGTTCTTGTAAGGTCCATTGGGGGTGACACCGGTGGCATAAACGGAGAAGTCAGTGAACTCGCCGATTTCGTCCTTGTCACGGATACAGCCGTCAACAACGAAACCGCCCAGACCGGCCGCCATGGCGGTCATACTCATAATCTCGCCACAGAGTGACCGGTGCTTGCTGCCGCCGGCAGCGATTACTAAGATATCACCGGGCTGGGCCATTTCCAGGGCTTTGTGGAACATCAGGTTGTCGCCTTCGGGAGCTTTTACGGTGAAGGCAGTGCCTAATAAGGGAGCTTTATTCATGGGCATTAAGTCGCTGCCGCAGCAGGCGATCCGGCCCATACAGTCATCAATATTTGCCACTGGGATACCCCGGAATCCTTCAATCAGTTCCTTGGGTGCTCTTTTGATATTGCTATAAATTCTACATCCTACATTTGCCATGGTTTTTTCCTTTCTATGTATAACTTTTAGTTGATTCCTGCGAGCAATGAGCCAAGCAATCATGTATTGTTTTTTATAATTTCCGGATCGCCGTATCAATCCGTTTAGCTGCCTCCATCAGATCTTCCATAGAATTAGCAAAGGAAAACCGCATGCACTGATTGCCGCCAAGACCATAAGCATCACCGGGTACGCCGACTACTTTGGCTTCTTCCAGCAGGTAGTTACAGATCTGATAGGAGTCCATACCATCGATATTGAACTTAGCCCAGGCGTAAAATGCTCCTTCCGGGTAATTACAGGACACCTTGGGAATCTGGTTTAAGGCACCGATAAAAGCATTGCGGCGCTCTTCGTAGCTTTTGCGCATAGCTTCCATTTCCTCATGGCAGTCCAGAGCAACCACTCCGGCATCCTGGATAAACCCGCTGGTACAGGTCATCATATGCTCCCAAAGGCTGCCAATCCGTTTCATGATTTCAGCCGAGGCAGCAAGGTAACCCAGGCGCCAGCCGGTCATGGCCAGGCACTTGGAAAAACCGTTCACGGTAATCACCCGGTCGGCAATCTCCGGATATTTGCCCATACTGATATGCTTGTTTCCGTCATAGATAATCTTTTCATAAACTTCATCGGACAGCAGCACCACATCGGGATGAGCTTTCATG